>Ga0207661_10001617_pt1 | contig 15321 bp, 16 predicted proteins | sample KBSC713LmetaG_FD_184337 | JGI IMG/M metagenome (GOLD analysis project Ga0207661, IMG submission 184337) | Corn rhizosphere microbial communities from Kellogg Biological Station, Michigan, USA - KBS C7.1-3L metaG (SPAdes) (version 2) | ecosystem: Host-associated > Plants > Roots > Rhizosphere ...
GAAGGCCTGGTGGTCGGGGTTGCGGAGGACGTCGAAGCGGTCGGGGTCCTCGTAGCGGGTCTCGTCGCGGTTGGAGGAGGCGTACCACATGACCACCTTCTCGCCCTCCTTGATCTGCTGGCCGCCGAGCTCGGTGTCCCTGGTCGCGGTGCGGCGGAAGTGGGCGAAGGCGGGGAACATCCGCAGCGACTCCTCGACCGCGCCGGGAACCAGCGAGGGGTCGTCGACCAGCAGCTGACGCTGGTCGGGGTGCTCCATCAGCGCCCGCATCGCGCTCGAGTAGGTCGCCTTGGTGCTGTCGTTGCCGGCAGCGACGAGGAGGAAGAAGCCCATCACGATCTCGTGCTCCTCCAGCCGCTGGCCTTCGACTTCGGCGTGGACGAGGACGCTGGTGAGGTCGTCGGTCGGGTTCTCGCGGCGCTCGGCGATCATCGCCCCGCAGCGGGCGAAGACCTGCTGAAGCGCGGACTGGATCGTCTCTTCGACGCTGCCGACATCGGGGCTGTAGTCGGGGTCGTTGGCGGCCAGCGCCATGTTCATCAGCTCGGCCCAGGCGGCGTCGTCCTCCTCGGGGATGCCCATGAAGCTGCCGATCACCCGCGAGACCGCGGGCTGGGCGACGTCGGTGACGAGGTCGCAGGTCTCCCACCCCTCCAGCCGGTCGAGGACGCCGACGACGATCTCCCGGATCGAGTCGGTGTGCGCGGCGATCCGCTTCGGCGTGAAGCCCGCCTGGAAGAGCGCCTTCAGGCGGTCGTGCTTGGGCGGGTCCATGCCGATGAACATCGCCCGCGCCAGCTCGATCGGGAAGACCTCGTCGATGACGACGACCCCGCCGAGTTCGGAGGAGTAGGTCTCCCAGTCGCGGCTGACCTTGTGGACGTCGTCGGCCCGCGTCACCGACCAGAAGCCCTTCGCCTGCGGCAGCTCCTTCACTTCCGAAGTCCAGTGGACGGGACAGCCGCTGCGCATCCGCTTGAACAGCTCCAGCGGCGGGCCGTTCTCCCAGTGCTCCCGCTCGAGCACGAGGGCGTCCTCGACGCTCCCACCTCCAGCAGCGATCTCAGCCTGGTCAGCCACGCCCTGCGCATACTACTGGCTGACTGGCCAGTTTTCCTGTTAGAGCTAGAGCTTCTGCTCGAGGTCGTCGGCTTTCTCGCCGTGGCGCTGGGATAGCTCGCGCTCGCGCGCGGCCCGTTCGGCGGCTTCCTGCGCCGTCTCCTCGTGCTCCTGCGCCTTGCTCGCGTGCAGGTCCGCTTCCTGACGGTGGCCGCCGGCCTGTTCGCTCAGCCGCTGGCGTTCCGCTTCGCGGCGCGCCCTGGCTTTGCGCGCGGCGATCGCGGCAAGCACGAGAAGGATGAGAACGACGACGACTATCGCGATGATCAATCCGGTTGACATAGCTTCTTCTCTACCTCGCCTGGAGATTGGTAAACCAACCCCATCCGCCGCGCCGGATATCCGAGATATACTCCTGCCATGGCAAAGGTTCTGGTCTCGTTCGACGAGCAATTGCTGAAACGGATCGATCGCGCGGCGGGCGCAAGCGGGCGAAGCCGAAGCGGGTATCTCGCCTGGCTCGCCGAAACCGAGATCGGTCGAGGCTCCGGTCCCGGCAAGAGCCCCGGAGCGCGGCGGGCGTTGAAAGCTCTCGATCGCCTCTTTGCCGACTCTCCGCCCGGCGACTCGACCGCTGCGGTGCGGGCGGATCGCGACGCACGTTGAGGGAAGTCATTCTCGACGCCTCGGTCGTCCTCAAGTGGTTTCACCACGAGGGCGAGGTGCATGCCGAGGCGGCGGGGGCGCTGCGCGAAGACTTCGAAGTAGGAGAACTGAGGGTGATCGCCCCACCTCTCCTCTGGCTGGAGATCATCAACGTGGCCGCGCGAAGGTGGCGCTGGGACCGCTCGCAACTGGAAGCACTGGCGGCATCGTTGTCGGAACTCGGCTTCGAGCTCGTCGAGCCCGAGCCCGAGGCGATCGCTCGCTGGGCCGGTCGCGGCCTGACCGCCTACGACGCTGCCTACGTCGCGGTCGCCGAAGAAATCGGAGCGCCGGTGATCACCGACGATGCTCAGATCTGCCGCCTGGCGACAGGGCTGGCGGAGCCGCTGGCCGAGCCTTAGTTGCCGGCAGCCTCGGTCACGGTCGCCTCGATCAGGTCGGCCGCCCGCTCGGTCCCGCGGGCCGCCTGCAGCCGCTTCGAGGTGGCGGCGAGCCGCGAGCCCAGCTCCTCGTCGGCGAGCAGGCGGTCGATCGCGCCGGTCAGCTCCTCGCCGCTGTGCCGGTAGGTGTCGAGGCGGGCGCCGAAGCCGGTCTCGTCGATCCGCTGGGCGTTGTCGTGCTGGTCCCAGAAGATCGGCAGCACCACCATCGGCTTGCCGAAGTGGAGCGACTCGGTGACGGTGTTGTTGCCGCCGTGGGTGATCACCAGGTCGACCTTGGGCAGGACTTCGGTCTGCGGCAGGAACTCCTCGCCGACCATGTTCTCGGCGAGCTCGAACTCGGCGTGCTGGGGGCCCTTGGAGACGACGATCCGGTATGGCGCCTCGGCCAGCTCGGCGACCAGCTTCCGCATCAGCTCGACGTCGGCCGAGCCGAGCGAGCCGAGGCTGAGGTAGATCAGCGGACCCTCGCGCTCGGTCAGCGGCTGGGGCAGCTCCCAGGCCGGGTCGGTCGAGCGCACGCTGCTCTGCAGGTTGTGCCAGGTCGGCCCGAGCGGACGGGCGCGCGCGTAATCGACCTCGTCGGGATAGAGGTAGAGGTTCAGCCACTCGCTCTCGTGGATGAAATCGTCGGCCGGCAGCGGCGGCGCCCCGCGCTCGACGCAGAACTCGCTGAAGGAGGCGTGCAGCTCGCGGTGGGCGTCGCGGTACTCAGCCCAGAATGGCTCCCAGCCGCTGCGGTCGGCGCTCGGCAGGCCGGAGAAGACCGGCGGCACCGCGGCGTCCTTGATCTCGGCCGGGTTGCAGGAGGCGATCCGCGCCCAGGGCCGGCCGCTGGCGAGCAGCGCCGGGAAGCTGACGACGTTGTCCTCGACCACGAGGTCGGGCTGCAGCTCCTCGACGATCTCGCGCAGGCGCTCGTCGATGTAACGGGCGCCGTCGACGAGCGCTTCGAAGGTGGGGGCGATGAACTCGCCCAGCTGCGCGGTGGTCGACTTGCGGAAGACGGGGGCGGTGTCGTGGATGAAGTCCTTCCAGAACTGGCCCGGCGCTTCCTCGGTCTCCGGCGGCGGCGTCAGCCGCATCAGTCGCTCCTCGAACCCCTGCGCTTCCAGCGTGCCGGCGAAGGACTCCTCGACGATGAAGACGACCCGGTGGCCGCGCCGCTGCAGCACCGCGCCGATCCCGACGCAGTTGTTGGTCGGCCCGAACGCCCCCTCCGGGAAGAAGACGATCGTCGACCCGCTGCCCTCCATCGGTTCATCTTGGAGGACGGGTCACTCCGCCGCAATGTCCGCGCGGTGTAGAGGCCGACCCCGGGGTTTGCTTCACTTCTGAGACCAGAGAAAGGAGGTGGTCCTAACTTGAATCACATGCTTGATGGGACTCTGGAGGTGCAGGGCCGCTAGGCGCCGCACTGGTTTGGGCGCCCGGCGGAATCCACCCCGGGCACCGGCGGCACGTTTGGGAGCCGGGTCTTGTCCCGCTCGGCAGCAGTTCCCGCGTCCGTTTCCTATGCACCAGGCCGGGCCGTCCGTGGGGGCGGCCCGGCGCTTTTTCAGCCGGCGGAGTCGAGCCCTTCTTTGGCTTCCGTGAGGAAGTGGGAGGCGATCCGCCAGCGCCGCTGCAGCACCGGTTCGACTTCGGCCGAGCCGCAGCCGAGTTCGGAGACGCATTCGCCCCAGTCGTTGGCCGCCTCGATGTAGCGGTTGAATGCCTTCTCGCCCGGCGTGGCGACGGCGGTGAGGCAATCGATCTGCACCCGGTCGGTCGGGATCTTCCCGTAGGTGGAGCGGATCCCCCGCACCTCGGCGACGTACTGGTCATAGGTGACGCCGACCGCGAGCCGCCGCCGCAGCCCGTCCATCGAGCCGACGAAGCTCCCGAGCTGGCTCTGGCAGAGATCGCCGGCAGGGACGGGGCGGCCGTTGGCCCCGACCTGCTTGGCGGCAGCATCGTTTTCGAAGTTTTTGCCCTTATGGGGCCCCGAACCTCGGAGACCTTCTTGGCTGGTGAGGGTAGGCGTGCCGGTCGACTCCGAGTTGCCGCCTCCGCAGCCGGCGAGCAGCAGCGCCGCCAACAGTGCGCAGCCGATGAACCGGAGCCGAGCGCTGGCGGACACGGGCGGCAGTCTATGCCGTGCCCTGTGTCCTGTAGAAACCCTTTGATGCGACGAATGGGCAGCCTCGGCGGAGTGTTCCTTGCGGTGGTACTCCTCTTCCTCTGCACTTCGATCACCCAGGCGCGTTCAACTCCGCACGTGCTGGTCGTAGGGGACAGCCTCGAGGAACTGACCTCTCCCTACCTCGGCAAGTACCTGCCCGGCGTCGAATTGACCGTCAACGCCGTCGGCGGCTCCAACAGCTACCAGATCTTCGACCTCTTCCAGGAAAGCTACGAACCCTCCGACGACGTGATCGTCTTCGACGCCGGCACCAACGACAACCCGTCCTATCCGGAGATCCTCGCCGGCAACCTCGCCAAGGTGGCGGAAACCGTCGGCGACCGCTGCATGGTTGTCCCGACGATCCACGGCCTCCATCCCGGCGGCGTCGACGACAGCGGCAAGAACCGGGTCGTCGCCGAATTCGCCGCCTCGCGGCCGGGGACGCAGGTGCCCGACTGGCAGGGGGCGGTGTTCGCCCACCCGGAGCTGATGCAGGCCGACAACCTGCACCCGATCGAAGAAGGCGCCGACTTTCGGGCGCAGTTGATCGCCCAGGGGGTCCAGGGCTGCCTCGCCTACGGCGACGCGGTCGCCAGCGCGCCGGCGGAACCCCGCGCCGACGTCGAACCGATCGCGACCGTGGGCAAGCTGCAGGCTCGGGAAACGGAGGTGATGGGCCGGATCAGGGCGGACGTGCTGCGCCAGGCCGCCGCCTCGCTCGTCGCCGGCACCCTCCTCGCGGGCCGGTGAGCGCCCGCTGCCGGAAGTGGCAATCTGTAGGCATGGAGCTGTCCCGTGAGTGAGGTGGTGATGCCGCGCCTCTCCGACTCGATGGAGGAGGGGACGATCCTCACCTGGCTGAAGCAGGTCGGCGACGAGATCGCAATCGGCGACGAGATCGTCGAAATCGAGACCGACAAGGCGAACATGGCCTACGAAGCGGACGTGGCGGGGACGCTGCGGGAGATCCTGGCGCAGGAGGGGGAGACGCTTCCGATCGGGAGTCCGATCGCGCGGATCGGGGATTCGAACGGCAAACCTGACTCTGATGAAGACGCGAGTCCGCCAAAACCGTCGCATAGCGACGCTTCTCGCGGACTCGACGAGCAGGACGACGGGGAGAGGGTCAAAGCTTCGCCTTTGGCTCGTCGCCTGGCGAGCGACAAGGGACTGGACTTGAAAGCTCTCCATGGGTCCGGGCCCGGGGGGCGGATCTTGAAGCACGACGTGGAGGAAGCTGAGGCTTCGAGCTCAGCGGCTCCTGTCCCCTCTACCCAGCTCGAGGGGGCAGGAGCCGCCCCTGTTTCCGCTGGCGGTACCGCCAAAGGCGAGACCGAAGCGCGCGAGCCCAACAAGCTGCAGCAGACGATCGCTCGGCGGATGGCGGAGTCGAAGGCGACGGCGCCGCACTTCTACCTGACGATCGAGGTCGACATGGGGAAGGCGGTCGAGGCGCGGGCCGGGTTCAAGGCGGCCGCCGGGGAGGGGGACGTCGTGCCCTCGTTCAACGACATGATCGTCAAGGCTTGCGCGATCGCCCTGCGCGAGTTTCCGAAAGCCAACGGCGCCTACCGCGACGGGCGCTTCGAGCTCTACTCGCGGGTCAACGTCGGCGTCGCCGTCGCCGCCCCGGAAGCACTGGTCGTGCCGACGATCTTCGACGCTGACAAGAAGGGGCTGCGCCAGATCGCCGCCGACACCCGCGCCGTCGCCGCCAAAGTCCGCGACGGCTCGGTGACCCCGCCGGAGCTCTCGGGCGGCACCTTCACCGTCTCCAACCTGGGGATGTTCGAGATCGACGAGTTCGACGCGGTGATCAACATGGGCCAGGCGGCGATCCTCGCCGTCGGCGCGATCCGCGAGGTCCCGGCCGTCCGCGACGGCGAGGTCGTCCCGGCCCGGCTGATGAAGGCCACCCTCTCCTGCGACCACCGCGTCCTCTACGGCGCCGAGGGCGCCGAGTTCCTCGCCCGGGTGAAGCAGCTGCTCGAGGAGCCGGTCTCGCTCGCCCTCTAGTCCTCGTCGGGATAGTCCGCCTGGCCGCCGCCAAGCTCCGGCGGCAGCGCTTTCGGGCCTTCGGGGTACATGAACTCCAGTTGCTCTTCGCTCATCTCCAGGGTGCTGGTGATCGGTTCCCGCGGTGCCCCGACGACGAGCCAGAGCTGGTCGGCGTCGGTGTCGTTGAAGAGCTGGCGGTCGGTGTCGGGCTCGACCAGGAGCGCATCGAGCGGCGCCAGCGTCAGCACGTCGGTGCCGATCCGCACCCGCCCCTCTCCCTCCAGCAGTACGTACATCTCCTCCTGCGTGAAGTGCCGGTGCCGGGTCGAGGCTTTCCCCGGCTCCAGTCGCCACATCCGCGCCCCCAACTGCGTCGCCCCGAGTTGCCCGGCGAGGTCCGTGTTCGGCGTCTTCATCTGATTCGACCGCCGCCAGAAGGCATCGGCGCTTTTGAGCAACCGGTAAGCCATCTCAGTGTCGCTTTTGTGTACCTATGGGTAACAAAGGCGACACTAGACCTCGAGCCAGGTGCCTTTGGGGCCGAGGTTGCGGACCGGCGTCTCGCCGATCTTGCTCTCGCAGCCCCAGGACTCGTGGATGTGGCCGCAGACGGCGAGGCGTGGGTGCTTCTCTTCGATCGCCCGCAGGAGGGCGGTGCTGCCGAAGTTGCCGCCACCGCCGGCGGAGTCGCAGTGGTCCTTTGGCGGCGAATGGAGGACGAGGACGGGGCCCTCGGGGCAGGCGGCGAGCATCTCGGCGGCTGCCTCGTCGTCAAGGTCGAAGCTCCAGCCCCATGGGGTGATGGGGATGCCGGCGCCGAGCCCGAAGAACTCGATCCCGTCGATCGTCGTCCCCTCGCCGTGGAGGACGGTGGCCGCGTCCCAGCCTTCGACCGCGCTGCGCAGCGCCTCGACGGTCTCGTTGTTGCCGGGCACGAGGACGGTCGGCCTCTCGATCGCCGCCAGCGCGCAGATCGTCTCCGGCAGCCCCTCGTGCACGGAGGCGAAGTCGCCGGCCCCGATCACGACGTCGGCCTCGGCCGACATCTCGACCAGCCGCGCCGCCTGCTCGAGGTCGCAGTGAAGGTCGGAGAAGGCGAGGAGCTTCACACGCCCAACCTACCCGTTGCGTGATTTCTCCCCGCCTTCGGGTATTCTCGCCTCGCAATGCCTCAGGTCTTCTGGCTCGGATTCGGAATCGCCGCCGCCTTCGTCATCGTCGGTGCGATCGCCGGCGCCCGTTCGCGCACGGCCAGCCTCCGCACCGGCGCCGCGATGGGCGCCTACCTCGGCATCATGAGTGCTTTTCCGTTGCTGGCCATCGGCCTGGCCACGAGCTGACCTGACCGGCGCATATCGGCGTCTTCGGTCGCTTGCGTGCAGAGCACACGGCGCTCCCTGCATCCTTGATCTGCTTGACCAGATCAACTCGTGGGTATGCAACTGGCATGACTCACGTGACCGAGGTTCCGGTGGTAACGCTTCACGACGGCGTTGGGATTCCGCAGCTCGGGTTCGGCGTCTTCCAGATCAGGCCGGAGGAGACGCAGGAGAAGGTCGAGGAGGCGCTGCGGGTCGGCTACCGCCACGTCGACACCGCCGCTGCCTACCGCAACGAGGCGGGGGTGGGGGCGGCGATCGCTGCGAGCGGGGTGCGGCGCGAGGACGTCTTCGTCACCACCAAGCTCTGGAACTCCGAGCAGGGATACGACTCGACCCTGCGCGCCTTCGAGAAGAGCGTCGAGCGGCTGGGGACCGGCCACGTCGACCTCTACCTGATCCACTGGCCGCTTCCCTCTCGCGACCTCTTTCTCGACACCTGGCGCGCCTTCGAACGAATCCAGGAGGAAGGTGGCGCCCGTTCGATCGGCGTCTCCAACTTCCGCGTCGAGGATCTGGAGCGGCTGGAGCGCGAGGCCGAGCAGCAGCCGACCGTCAACCAGATCGAGCTGCACCCGCGCCTGCAGCAGGCCGAACTGCGCGCCTGGCACGCCGAACATGAAATCGCCACTGAGGCCTGGAGCCCGCTCGCTCAGGGCGACCTGCTGGAAGAGGGGACGATCGAAACGGTTGCGGCCCACCACGGCCGCACGCCGGCTCAGGCGATCCTTCGGTGGCATCTGCAGATTGGGAATGTGGCGATCCCGAAATCCTCGAACCCGGAGCGGATCCAGGAGAACTTCGAGGTCTTCGACTTCGAACTGAGCGAGGACGACATGGCGGCGCTCGAGCGGCTCGACGCGGGTGAGCGGACGGGGCCGGATCCGGCGTCGTTTGACGCGGGGTAGCGCTGGCGTAGCCGGCCGGCGGGGCCCGTCGCGGGCTGTTCGGGGTGCCTGCGCTGGATGCTCAGCACCCCCGGCGCCCGCGCCACCCGCCGGAGATACGGAGTTCGGCGGACGTGCTGAATACGCTGCCGGCCGATGGAGTTCGATCGGCGAGCGTTGCGTAAGCGGGGGATCTTGCTCCGGGGTGGGGGAGGGTTAGCGGAGGCGAGGGCTCGGGCGGATGGGGCTACTGAGCGGCGGTTGGTTGGGATCAATGCCGTTGCTGCTACGGCTTTCGTGGTTGGCGGATCTCTCTTTTCACTGGGAGCGCTGCTGGCGCAGGCGCATGTCGGGGGGCCGCGGTTGCCTGCGGCGGTCTTCTTCGCGGGTGGGATCTTCTTCACGACGGGCGGCTACGCGTCGGTGCTGCAGGTGGCGAACGCGCCGCGGGGCGTCGATGCGGACGGGGTGGTCCGGGGCCAGCCCTGGCGCTGGTGGTCGACCGAGCCGGGGCGGCTCGACTGGGCGAGCGCGGTCGCGCTCTTCGTCGGCACCCTCTACTTCGGCGCCAGCCTGCTGGCGGCCCTGCTCGGGGACCTCACCGTCGCCCAGGAGCACCGTCTCGTCTGGTCTCCCGAATTCGTCGGCTGCGTCCTCTTCCTGCTCTCCGTTCACCTCGCCCTGACCGAGATGCATCGCGACCGCCCGCGCGGCCGGCGCGCCGACCTCGGCTGGTGGATCGTCGTCGTCAACCAGGTCGGCTCGGTCCTCTTCATGGTCTCGGCGGTCGCCGCCTTCGTCCGCCCCTCGACCGGGGACGAGCTGGCGGTCGGTGTCGCCAACTGGGCCTGCTTCACCGGCGCCGCCTGCTTTGCCGTCGCCGGCGCCATGCAGGAGTTCGAGCGGCCTGGCGGCGCCGGACACTTCGCGGGGCGTCGTCCTCGGTCGGCCAAATAGCGCTGCTATTCGGCCTCCCTGCGTCCTACCCCCGCTCGGTCCGGCACTCGCCAGGCTCTGAAAGGATTGGCCGCGTGGCCAGTGCGGCAAAGGCGGAGGCGCCCAGAACGGAGAAAGTGCTGCCGGGGATCTGGCGGTTGCGGCTGCCGCTCCCGTGGCCGGGCGTGCCCCACGGCAACGCTTGGGCGATCGCCTGTGACGGCGGCATCGTCATGTTCGACACGGGGATGGGCGGCAAGGGACGGCTGCGCCAGCTCGACCTGGCGCTGGCGCAAGCCGGGTTCGGAGTGGAGGACGTGCGGCTCGTCGTCTGCACCCACTCCCACACCGACCACTACGGCCTCGGCGGGGCGATCGTCGAGCAGGCGGGCTGCGAGCTCTGGATGCACCCGCGCTGGGAGCACGTGCGACTGCTCGCCGACGACCCGCAGGCGGCGCTGGAGGCGCGGATTGAGACGGCGCGCGAGAGCGGCGTGCCGCTGGCGGCGCTGGAGCGCTACCGCGAGGCCCGCAGCGACGAGGAATCCGGCATCGACGTGCTCAAGGAGCCCGACCGCGAGCTCGTCCCCGGGGTTGAAGTCGAGACCGACCTCGGCGCCTGGCAGGTGCACGAGACCCCCGGCCACGCGCCCTCCCACGTCGTCCTCCACCAGCCCGAGCGCAAGCTGCTGATCAGCGGCGACCACCTGCTCGGGCGCACCGTCCTCTTCTTCGACTATGGCCACAGCCCCGACCCGGTCGGCGAATTCCTCGCCAGCCTCGACCGGGTCGAGGGCCTCGACGTCGACCTCGTCCTGCCCGGGCACGGCCGCACCTTCCGCGACCCCGAGGCCAAGGTCGCGGAGTCCAGGCGACAGGTCGCCGAGCTGCTCGCCAAGGTCCGCGCCGCGCTCGGCGGCGGCGAGGAACGGATGGCCTTCGAGATCGTCGCCGAGATCATCGGCCCGGAGATGGTCAACACCCCGGCCAGCGCCTGGGTCCTGCAGATCGTCCGTTCCTGCCTCGACCACCTGGCGCTCGCCGGCGAGGTGGAGCGGGCCGAGGGCACCGACCCGCAGCGCTGGCGGCTCGCGTAGCCTGTCGGGGCGATGGCGAGCTTCCGATACGTGCGCCAGGTGGCCGCGCCGCCCGAGGTCGTCTTCGACGTCCTCACCGACCACCGCCGCTACACCGAGATCACCCCGCTGCGCAGGGCCGAGCTGGAGCGCGAGGGCGAGCCGGCGCCGAACGGCCTCGGCGCGATCCGGGCTCTCAGCGCTCTCCCCGGCCCGCCGATGCGCGAGGAGGTGATCGCCTACGAGCGGCCGCGCCGCTTCTCCTACAAGATCCTCTCCGGGCTGCCGGTGCGCGACCATGTCGGCACCATCGAGCTGAATCCGAAGGACGGCGGCACGGAGGTCACGTACGCGCTGAAGACGACGCCGACGATCCCGCTCGCCGGTCCGATTTTCATGGCGATTCTGAAGAAAGCGATCAGGGACCTGATCGCCGGCGTCGCGAAAGAGTCCGAGAACCGCGCGATAAATGCGTGACGCCCTGCGGCTGCTGGGGCACCCGAAGCAGCTCTGGAGGGAGCACTGGCCCTGGGCGATCGGGCTGATCGCCGCCGCTCTTCTCGCTCTCGGCGGCGCGATCCTCGCCTACGAGTTGCTGAAGCGCCCCGGCGACGTCCACAACGAAGCGGCGATCCAGCACTTCCACCAGGAAAAGACGCCGCAGCCGCCGCCGAGGCCGAAGACCGTCAACTGGCCGCTCTTCGGCCTCAACCCGGCCCGCACGCGCTACCTGCCGGCGCAGGGGATCAAGCCCCCGTTCAAGCTCAAGTGGCACTTCTCGGAGAAGCCGCTGCTCGAGTTCCCGCCGGTCTACGCCGCCGGCCGGCTCTTCTTCGTCAACAACAACGGCACCGCCTACGCGCTCGACGCCGACACCGGCAAGGTCTTGTGGAAACGGGACGTGGGTCGCCTCAATGCCTCCTCGCCCGCCTACCACAAGGGCCGCCTCTACATCGTCAACCTCGTCCCTGGCCACATCATCAAGCTGAACGCGAAGACCGGCAAGGTGCTCTGGAAACGACCGCTGCCGGGTCGGGCCGAGTCCTCGCCGCTGGTGCTCGGCCGCACCGTCTATTTCGGCTGCGAAGACGGCAACCTCTACGCACTCAGCACCGGCAGAGGCAACATCCGCTGGACGACCCAGCTGGGCGGGCCGGTGAAGTCGGCGCCGGCCTTCCGCGACGGCGTCCTCTATGTCGGCGACTACGGCGGTTACATGAACGCGGTCGACGCCGGCAACGGCCACCTGATCTGGCAGAGCGGCTCGCTCGGCCCCGGGTTCGGCGGCACCGGCGAGTTCTACTCGACCCCCGCCGTCGCCTTCGGCCGCGTCTATGCGGGCAACAACGACGGCCGGGTCTACAGCTACGACCAGAGCGACGGCGCCCTGGCCTGGAGCCACTCGACCGGCGGCTACGTCTACTCCGGCCCGACCGTTGCCCAGACCCGGCACACCGGGCCGACCGTCTATATCGGCTCCTTCGACGGCAACATCTACGCGCTCAACGCCAAGGACGGCGAAACGCGCTGGTCGCGCTCGGCCGGCGGTCAGGTGGTCGGCTCGCTCTCGGCCGTCGGCAACATCGTCTACGTCGCCCAGTTCTCGAGCAAAGCGACCAACGGCTTCGACATGAAGACCGGCAAGCAGGTCTTCCACTACAAAACCGGCACCTACACCCCGGTGATCTCCGACGGCCGCCGCATCTACCTGACCGGCTACTCGAGCATCAACGCGCTGGAACCGATCAAGCCGAAGATGAAGGTGCTCCCGGCCCAGCCCGCTAGGGCGGCGACGCCGCAGCCGAAGAGCGCGAAGAAGAAGGCCCGACCAGCACCAAAGCCCCCCCACCGGCACCCACCAGCGCACCACGCTCGAGCGCAGGCACATAAACACGCACAGGGCGGGAAGAGCGGTAGCGGGTCAAAGTGAAGTCGTAGGAGACCGGCTTCGCTTCGACTCGGCGGAAGGCCCGCGGCAGGATGCGGCGGGCGTTGGCGGCGGCAGCCGATCCCGACCCGACCAGGTCGATCTCCCGCAGCGGCGGCAGCTTCGAGGCCGGGCGGGCGTCGAGGTAGTAGCGCAGGGGCCAGCCTGCCGCGTAGCGGTCGGTGACGACCACCTCGCCCGATTTCAGTTCGCCGACCTGGGCGGCGGCGTTGCGCAGGTCCTCCCGCTGCAGTCGCGGCAGCCGGTCGATCTCGAGCGTGAAGAGGAGCGAGCAGACGCAGAAGGCGGCGCCCAGGCCAAGCCCCCACCGGCCGGCGCGTCTGACCCCGAAACCGGCGCCGAGGAGGATCAGCAGCGGCACGAAGACCGGCAGCAGATTGCGGCCGTCGACGTAGTCGGAGCCGAGGAGGGCGAGCGCGAGCGGCAGGGCCAGGGCGATGCCTCCGACCGCCGCGGCGATCCCGGCCGAGATGCGCTCCTCCTTCGTCCCCAGGAACAGCAGCAGGGCCAGCGAGCCGAGCGCAAGGGCCAGCGGCAGCGCCAGCGGAACCGGGTCGGTCGCGCGCTTGCCGTGCTCCTCGCCGTTGTCGCTGCCGATGAGCTTCGCCGCCCCCCGTTCCAGGCGCTGTCCTCGCGGCTGGGAGGCGATCCAGCCGGCGTGGGCGTGCTGGCGCTGTTCGAGGGCGATCGGCAGCAGCAGCGCTCCCATCGCCAGAATCGGCAGCAGCGCCACCGCCACCGCGCGCCGGTTCGACCCGCGGAGCAGCAGCGCCGCCTCGGCGAGGACGACGAAGCCGCCGAAGTAGTGGGTGGCGAGCGCCAGGGCCGAGAAGACCGCCCACCAGGCGAGGTCGCGGCGCCCGCCACCCCGCCGGGCGCGGGCGAAGAAGAGGAAGGACAGCGCCGTGAAGAGGAAGACGAGCGCGTAGGCGCGGGCGTCCTGCGAGTACCAGACCAGGACCGGGCTGACCGCCACGGCCGCCGCAGCGATCAGCCCCGCCCGCCGTGGGAGCGGCAGCGCCCGCGCCGCCAGGTAGACGACGAGGATCGAGGCGGTTCCGGCCAGCGCGGAGAGCGAGCGCATCCAGACCTCGCCGGTGCCGAAGGGTCGCGACCAGAGCCAGGCGACGAGGTAGTAGAGCGGCGGCGTCGACTCGCTGTGAGGGACGGCCGAGAAGGTATCGAAGAGGCTCGGGTGCAGCACCCGCGCGACGGTCACCGCCTCGTCGTAGCGGTAGCTCTGCAGGTCGATCGTCGCAAAGCGCAGGATGGCGCCGAGGACGATCAGGCAGCTCAGCGTCAGCAGCGAGGGGGAGGAAGAGACGCGACGGATTGCCCGCATGGCGGGCGATGATTCTTCAGGTTCCTAAAGACCGGCTGGTCAGCCGGCCCCGATTCCGCCCGGCGGGGGCGGCGGCAGGTGCGGCGCCCCCTTCGCATAGGCCGGGAAAAGCCCGGAGTGGAGGCGGGCGCGGAGGACGCTGAGGCTAGATCCGTAGTTCTGGATCCGGTAGCTGTTGCTGGCGCCGAAGTCCTGGTAGTAGGCGATCATCCGCGTTCGGCGGTGGCTTCTCAGCCAGGCGAAGAGCTTGTCGACGAAGCTGGGGTCGTCGCCGCTTTCCACCGCCCACTCGGTGATCGCGAACGGCTTGCCGGAGAAGCGCCGGTAGAGCCCGGTCAGCGCCTTCCATTCCGGATAGCCGGAGTAGAAGTCGGTGCCGACCCAGTCGACCCAGCGGGAGCCGGGGTAGAAGTGTTTCGGGCGGTTCTGCGGGGTGGTCGGCGAGCCGGCCGGAAGCGGGCTCCAGACGACCGCGACCGGCGCCTGCGGCATCGCCCGCAGCCTCACGGTCAGCGGCGGCAGGCCGGCTTCGGCGAGGCGGCGGTTGACCACGCGCGCCGAGCCGCCGCCGTGGACGATCACGTAGATGCGGCGGAAGGCGCGTTTGTAGGCGCGCGGGCTGTGCTCGGCGCCGCGCGAGGCGCCGGCGCAGTCGTAGGCGGCGTAGACGTTGAGGCAGCGGTTGGGCTCGCCGAGCGGTCGCACGTAGGCGCGCATCCCCTTTTCGAAGAAGAGCTTGTTGAGGCGGACGAGGTAGCGGTCGCCGGCCCCGTTGGCGATCTGCGCCGGGGTGATCAGCTCGGCCCCGCTGTTGTTGTCGGCGGTGGAGAGGTGAATCATCGGTCGGGCGCGGGCGATCTGCCAGCGGCGGATCACCTCGTCGAAGTCGGTTCCCCAGGTGCGGAAGGACTGGATCACCGCCGGGTGCTTGTGCAGGGCGTCGGCGAACTGGCCGAAGTCGGCGGGGTCGACGGTGTCGGAGACGCCCCAGTAGACCTTCTTGGCGGGCGGCTTCAGCGGGCTGAAGCCGAGCGCCGGTGCGGCCAGCAGCGCCAGCGCGAGGACGCCGGTGAGCGCAACCGCGAGTGCGGCGGGCAGATTTCGGGAGCCGAGCACCGGAGGGTCGTATGCTCGCAAGCGGTGAGTTCGGGGATCGACCTGCGCTGGGTGGCTGCAACCGCGATTGCGCTCGCGGCGCTGGCCTTTGCGGCGCCGGCGATGGGATCGGCGAGCGCGCCCTTCGGTCACGCCTGCACCCCGGAGAACGGCGTCCGCTTCTGCCCGACGCCCGACGCCGCCTCCCGCGTCCCGTCCTTCGACGGCGTCCCCCTCGACGTCGACGTGACCCTGCCGGCCGAAGGCGACGGCCCCTTCCTGACGATCGTGATGATGCACGGCTTCGGCGGCAGCAAGACCGACTTCG
>Ga0207661_10001618_pt1 | contig 15319 bp, 15 predicted proteins | sample KBSC713LmetaG_FD_184337 | JGI IMG/M metagenome (GOLD analysis project Ga0207661, IMG submission 184337) | Corn rhizosphere microbial communities from Kellogg Biological Station, Michigan, USA - KBS C7.1-3L metaG (SPAdes) (version 2) | ecosystem: Host-associated > Plants > Roots > Rhizosphere ...
GATGCGGGGTGTGTAGCGGTTTTCCGAGCAGATCATGCCTCAACAACAAGGCTGTCTCGGTCTCTTGAATGGCTATCGATGACGATCTGGCGCTGCTCGAGCGTGTCCCGACCCTGCGTCTGCTGGGCATGGAATCGCTGCGGACGCTGGCAATCGGCGCGGAGGTGCGCGATGTCCCCCGTGGCGATCATCTGTTCCATCAGGGCGAGAATGCCGATTCGGGGTTCGTGGTGCAGCGGGGCGCCTTCAAGGTCGAGGACGGCGCCGGCGCCGAGATGATCGCGGGTCCCGGTACGCTGCTGGGAGAGCTCGCGCTGCTCCGTCCGATGCCACGGCCGTCGAGCGCGGTAGCGCTGGAATATTCCACCGTCATCCGCATCACTCGCAGCCTGTTCCAGCGCGTGCTGGAAAGCGACCCGGCCGCCGCGACGCGGCTGCGCGATGCCTTTGTCAGCCGCACCAGCCAGATCGCCAGCGACATCCTGATCGCCGGTGGGAAGTTGAGCACGTAGCTCTCACCCATTCGTCATTGCGAGCGAAGCGAAGCAATCCATCGCGCCGCAAGTGGAGGAATGGATTGCTTCGTCGCGGAGCCTGTCATCGGGCGCGCGCCTTCGCGCGACCCGTTGGCTCCTCGCAATGACGAGTGCGGCGACAGCGTAATCAAACCTCCAGCGTCACCGTCACCGGCACATGGTCCGACGGTCGTTCCCAGCTGCGGGCGTCGCGCAAAATCTTGAAATCGCTGACCGTGTCCTTCAGCGCGCGCGAGACCCAGATGTGATCGAGCCTGCGGCCGCGATCGCCGATGGTCCAGTCGGCGGCGCGATAGCTCCACCAGGTGTAGACCTTTTCCGAGAGCGGGATCCGCTCGCGCGCGACGTCGTGCCATTCCCCTGCGGCGAGCGCGGCCTTCAGCTTCTCGACTTCGATCGGCGTGTGCGAGACGACCTTGAGAAGCTGCTTGTGCGACCACACGTCGTTCTCGTGCGGCGCGACGTTGAGATCGCCGACCAGGATGTGCCGGTCCTCCCCGCGCGGATGCAGCGGCTCGCAGGCTTTCATCTCGTCGAGAAATTTCAGCTTGTGATCGAACTTCGGATTGAGCGCGGGATCGGGTAGGTCGCCGCCGGCGGGGACGTAGAAATTATGCAGCACCAAGGGCCTTGCCAACTGCGCCTTCGCGCCGAAGGAAACTGAGATATGGCGTGAGTCGATGATATCGCAGAAGCTGCGAATGTGGGTCGACTCGAACGGCAGTTTGGAGATCACGGCGACGCCGTGATAGCCCTTCTGCCCGTTGAGCGCGATGTGCTCATAGCCGAGCCGCTTGAGGCGCTTCTTCGGAAACGCGTCGTCGATGCACTTGGTTTCCTGCAGGCACAGCACGTCCGGTCGCACGCTCTTGATGAACTTTGCGACGAGATCGATGCGCAGCCGCACCGAATTGATGTTCCAGGTTGTCAGGGAAAGACGCATGGGAAATGCGTCTTAGCATGGTTCCGGCGGAAGCGAAGCATTGTCCACAGATACGACTTCGTAGGGTGGGCAAAGCCAACGGGTCGCGCGAACGCGCGCCCGATGACAGGCTCCGCGTGCCCACCATTGTCATCAGCAATGTTGAGAGATGGTGGGCACGGCGCTGGCGCGCCTTTGCCCACCCTACGACCTCGGACCGCTAGCCCTTCGACGTCGGATAGACCGTGAAGTCGATCTTGAACAGGCTCGGATCCGGCTTCTTGGTGGTGTCGAGATTGTAGACGGCGACCGTGGTGTCGTAGCCCTGCGGATCGGTCACGGTCCACTGCTTGAGCTGGCCGTCCTTGGCGCCGATCATCAGCATCAGCCTGGAGGTGCCGACCAGCGCCTGCCGCTCCTCGATGGTGACGGAGATGAAGAGGTCGTCGGAGGTGACGCTGACGACGTTGGTGTCCTTCATCAGGTCGATGCGGTCGGAGAGCAGAAAGCGCAGAGGCGTCTGCGACAGCGGGTAGATGTCCTGGGTCGTCAGATTGCGATCGCGCACGGCGAGCGACGAGCCGTCGGCGATGATCTCGATCGGCGTGGGCGGATCATACTCGAAGCGCACCTTGCCGGGCTTCTGGATGTAGAAGTCGCCTTTGGTCTTGCTGCCGTCGGGGCCGACCTGGACGAAGTTGCCGACCAGCGTCTGCAGCGACGATAGATAACTGCTCACCTTTGCCGCCTGCGCCTTCTGCTTGTCGTCGAAGGTCGCGAAAATATTGCTCGGCACGTTGCGATGCGGATCGGGGATGATCGGATCCGGCGGGGTGGTCGTGCGCGTCGTGCCTGTCGTGAGCGGACCACGTGTGTCCCCGCTCATCTGCATGTTGTCGCGGGCCTTCGGCGCGGGCTTTGGGATTGGAACGGCCTGCTGCGCGATCGAGGGTGCCGCCGCGATCAGGCTCGTCGCCGCGACGAGCGCGCATGCAAAGACCGCCGGCGACAGCGTGACGAAAGCGGTGATTCGGGATTTTTGATTTCTTTTCAACGCACAATCCTGACTGGCCGATCGCCATTTTACCGTAGTTTCGATGCAGTGCGGTATCGTTTTTCCGTGAAAAAGATGGTTGCGTGCGTCGGGGCGGCGGCTTCTCAGAAACCCTCTTCTTCTTCGGCGACCAGAATCTCGCGTTTGCCGGCGTGGTTGGCCTGGCCGACAATGCCTTCCTGTTCCATGCGCTCCATCAGCGAGGCGGCGCGGTTGTAGCCGATCTGCAGGCGGCGCTGGATGTAAGAGGTCGACGCCTTGCGGTCGCGTTTGACGATGGCGACCGCCTGCGAGAACAGATCGCCGCCGCCCTCGCCGCCTCCCATGCCGGTCGCGTCGAATACCGCGCCGTCTTCCTCGCTCGGCTCTTCGGCGGTGACGGCTTCGAGATATTCGGGCGCGCCCTGCGTCTTGAGATGACGCACGACCTTCTCGACTTCCTCGTCGGAAGCGAACGGGCCGTGCACGCGGCTGATGCGTCCGCCGCCGGCCATATAGAGCATGTCGCCCTGGCCGAGCAGCTGCTCGGCGCCCATCTCGCCCAGAATGGTGCGGCTGTCGATCTTCGAGGTGACCTGGAAGGCGATGCGGGTCGGAAAGTTCGCCTTGATGGTGCCGGTGATGACGTCGACCGAGGGACGCTGCGTCGCCAGGATCACGTGCAGGCCGGCGGCGCGCGCCATCTGCGCGAGCCGCTGCACCGCGCCTTCGATGTCCTTGCCGGCGACCATCATCAGGTCGGCCATCTCGTCGACGATGATGACGATATAGGGCAGGGGATCGAGATCGAGCTTCTCTTCCTCGTAGATCGCCTTGCCGGTCTCCTTGTCGAAACCGGTATGCACCGTGCGCGTCAGCTCCTCGCCCTTGCTCCGCGCTTCGCCGAGACGCTGGTTGTAGCCGTCGATGTTGCGCACACCGAGCTTGGCCATCTTCTTGTAGCGCTCCTCCATCTCGCGCACGGCCCACTTCAACGCGACCACCGCCTTCTTCGGATCGGTCACGACGGGCGTCAGCAGATGGGGGATACCGTCGTAGACCGACAGTTCGAGCATCTTCGGGTCGACCATGATCAGCCGGCATTGATCCGGCCGCAGCCGGTAGACCAGACTCAGGATCATGGTGTTGATCGCGACCGATTTGCCGGAGCCGGTGGTGCCGGCGATCAGCATATGCGGCGTGCGCGCGAGATCGATGATGACGGGGTCGCCGCCGATGGTCTTGCCGAGGCAAAGCGGAAGCTTTGCGACGGACTCGACCGCTTCCTTGGCGACCAGCAGCTCGCGCAGATAGACCTTTTCGCGATGCCCATTCGGCAGCTCGATGCCGATGGCGTTGCGGCCGGGCACGACGGCGACGCGCGCCGACAGCGCGCTCATCGATCGCGCGATATCGTCGGCGAGGCCAATCACACGCGAAGACTTGATGCCAGGCGCGGGCTCCAGCTCATAGAGCGTGACGACCGGACCGGGATTGGCTTTGACGATCTCGCCGCGCACGCCAAAATCCCCGAGCACGCCTTCGAGCTGGCGTGAATTGGCCTCGAGCTCCGCCTTCGACTGCGGCTGGCGATCAGCGGCCTTCGGCGCGGCCAGCATCGACATCGCCGGGAATTCCCATTTGTCGGAGGATTTCTTCGCCGAGTGGCGCGGAGGTGCCTTCTTGCGCGGCGCGCGGGCGGCTGGCGCTTCGTCCTCGTCCTCTTCTTCTTCGTCCCCGCCTTCTTCCTCGTCCTGCGCTTCAGGCGCGATCGAGGGCGCGTTGCGGCCGCCGAGATTGGGCTCCTGCCGATTGAAGGCGCGCGGGCCCGGCTTCGGACCGCTCGAGACCAGCGCGCGATAGGCGGTCGCGAAGAACCAGGTCAACTGCGCCTTGGCGCTCATCAGCGCGTGGAAGATCCAGCCGAGCGAGATCGAGCGGCGGTCGTCCTCGTCTTCCTCCTCGAATGGCGCGTCGTCATCATCGATATCCGTCAGCTCCTCTGCCTTCGGCTGCGAGCCCATGCCGCTCGCAACCAGGAAGGTCACGACCGTGCCGGCGAACAGGATGATGCCGAGCACGAAGCGATAGATGAAGCCGGGCGGGCCGAATACCACCGCCGGCGCGCGGAGGAGGGCATCACCGACCACGCCGCCGAGCCCGGTCGGCAGCGGCCAGGCGCCGTTGTGCGGCCAGCAGCTGGCAAAGCCGGCGGATATCACCATGCAGAGGATCCATGAGCCGAGCCGCAGCGCTTGGCGATCGAAATCGCGGTGGGTCATCATGCGCCAGCCCCACACCGCGATCGGCAGGACCAGCATGATGGCGCCAAGACCGAGGATCTGCATCAAGAGGTCGGCGCCGATCGCACCGGGATAGCCGATAATGTTCCGGATCGCGCGCGATGTGGCGTGGCTGAGAGAAGGGTCCTGCACCGACCAGGTCATCAGGGCGGCGGCCAGCACGCCCGCGAATGCGATCAGGCCTAAACCCATCAGCTCGCGAAGCCGTCGCACCAGCGCGTCACGGATCGAGGTCGGTAAGTGACCGACCAGGGGGATGACGCGTTCGATCGCCGGCATGTGCCCTCGCGATTAAGCCAAAGTTTCGACCAGCCGGTGCAATGCTTCGGCTGTTGATTCACTGTCGGACACCAGCGCAAGGCGGATGAAGCCCTTGCCGGGATTGAATCCGTCGGCTTGCGGCCGCGCCAGATAGCTGCCGGGGATCACGCGCACGCCGGCATCGCGATAAAGCTTGACGCAGGCGGCTTCGTCGCCGCCGTACTTCGACACATCGAGCCAGACGCAGAAGCCGCCGGCGGGACGCTTGTAGCCATAGCGATTGGAAAGAATCTGGTCGGCGAGATCGAACTTGATCCGATAGAGCCTGCGATTCTCCTCGACATGCGCCTCGTCGCCATAGGCGGCGGTCGCGACCTGCTGCAGCGGCACCGGCACCTGGGGCGCGGCGACATTGCGCAGTTCATGAAAGGCCGCGAGGAGTTTTCTGTCGCCGGCGGCGAAGCCGACGCGCATGCCCGGCAGGTTCGAGCGCTTCGACAGCGACTGGAACACGATCACATTTTTAAAATCGGGCCCGGCGCATTCGAGCATGCTGCCCGGCGCGTCGCGCGTGTAGATCTCCGAGTAGCACTCGTCGCTCAGCACGATAAAGCCGAAGCGATCGGCCAGCTGCTTCAGCCTGCGGAAATAATCCGGCGTCGCGACCGCGCCTTGCGGATTGGCCGGAGAGGCGATGTAGAACGCCACCGTGCGCGCCAGCGTCGCATCATCGATCGCATCGAGATCGGGGAGGAAGCCGTTCTCGACCGTGGTCGGAAGGTAGATCTGCTCGCAGTCTGCCGCTCGGCTGCCTGCGCCATAGGCCGGATAGAACGGATTGGGCATCAGGATCGCGGGCCGGCCTCGGCGGTCACCGACATAATCCTTGGCCGTCAGCGCGGCGAAGAACAGGCCCTCGCGGCTGCCATTCAGCACCAGAATTTCGCTCTCGGGATCGACCGGACGCGGCAGCTTGAATCGGGTCGACAGCCAGGCGGCCGCCGCCTTGCGGAATGGCTCGATGCCGCGGGCCAGCGGATAGCGGCCGAAATCGGCGATGTATTGGGACAGGACCGGGCCGACGAAGTTGGGAACCGGGTGCTGGGGCTCGCCCAATGACAGCACGATCAACGGCTTAGCAGGCTTATAGGGCGCGAGCAGCTCGGTCGTCCGGGCAAAGGGCGAGCGTTCGCTTTCCGAAAGTCCGTCGCCGTGCACGGCGCGGGATGAAGCGGTCATGGCCATAAGTTGAAGCGCCAGCATTTCTTGAGGCTGCCGGTCAAAAAACCGACCGGCCGGAAGCGACAAACCACCATAGATACGGCGAGGTTAAGACGCGATTAACCATCGACGATACTGGACAGATTGCAAGGTATTACCATATCTTTTCGAGGTAATACCGGGAGCATCCAGATGGCAACTACCGTTACGAGCAAGGGCCAGGTGACGATTCCAAAGCCGGTCCGAGATTATCTGGGGATTGAGACGGGCAGCGAGGTCAGTTTCCGACGAGCAGAGGACGGCAGCATCATCATCGAAAGGGCTGATGGCACGAGGCCGCCGAGCCGCTTCGCCAAAGCGGTCGGCTCTGCCGGGCCTGGTCCTACGACAGACGAGTTGATGGAGTTGCTTCGCGGCGATCCTGAATGACTTTGGTCGACTCGAACGTATTGCTCGATGTCGTTACCCGGACGCCTGACTGGTGGCAATGGTCGCTGAGGCAGCTCGACGAGGCCGTGTTGAGCGGGCCGCTTGTGATCAACGACGTGATCTATGCCGAAATCTCGACGCGATATCCGTCGACTGACACCGTCGATAGCACCCTCCGCGATCTGGGTATCGACCTCGTGCCCATCCCACGCGCCGCGCTGTTTCTCGCCGGCAAGGCCTATCTGCGTTATCGCAAGGCCGGCGGCATGCGCACCGGAGTGCTAGCCGATTTTTTCATCGGCGCGCATGCCGAAGTCGACCGTTTCCCGCTGCTGACCCGCGACGTCAGGCGCTATCGTAGTTACTTCCCGACGGTCAATCTCATCACGCCATAAAAGCCGCGACCACTCTGCTGAACGGATGACGCCTCGGGTTAAGCTCTGATCAGCTGCGGAAGCCGCCTGCCCATCCACCCCGACTCGGCGGCAGCACGACGACAGTGGCTCCGGGCCTGACGCGATCGAAGAGATCGATGACGTCCTCGTTGGTCATGCGGATGCAGCCGGACGAAATGGCCTGGCCGATATATTCGGGCTGATTGGTGCCATGGATGCGGTAGAGGGTGTCCTTGCCACCCTCGTAGAGATAGAGCGCCCTGGCCCCGAGCGGATTGGCCGCGCCGCCCGCGACGCGCGACGGGTAGGGACCGAGCCGCTCCTGGATCTCGCGCGTGGGAATCCAGTCCGGCCATTCGGACATGCGCCCGACGGTGGCGACACCGGACCAGGCCATCGCCTCCTCGCCCACCGCCACGCCGTAACGGATCGCCTTGCCTTGCGGCAGCACGTAATAGAGAAACCGCGCGTCGGTATCGACCAGGATCGTGCCCGGCCGCTCCCTGCGCTGATAGTCGACGATGTGCCGCTGGTAGGTCTCGGGAATGGAGGCCCGCGCATAAGGCGGATGGGCCAGCTGTTGGCGGTCCCTTGGAGTAAAGTTTGCCTGCGACGACGGAGCTAGCGTCGTCTGCATGCAACCGCCGAGCAAAACCCCGAGCAGCCCCAAGAGCCCCCAGGGCAACGACGTGCGCCCACGCCTCGGCACCGTCTGTCCTCCAAAGCGTTACACCTGGCTCAATCTGTCCCTCGAATAGCGCTCAAATCATGGCGGCCGGAAGAGGTCTCACGGCGAGAATGTGACTTCTGCCGACATCGATGCGGCAAGCGTTGCGTGGTCATGAACCGCGAAGCCGCAGCGAAAGAGAGCAAGGCCAGCAGTCGCGGAAAGCGGACCTCAATCGTGCAGCCGGCAGGCTGGACCGATGGCCACGAGCCGGGGCACGAACTAGGATGCTTGCCCATCGGCAGTATCGTGACCGCCGCGTGACACACGAAAGCACTCTCCATGCAACGTCCCATTCCAGCCGTCTTCATGCGCGGCGGCACCAGCAAGGCCATCATGTTTCACGCACGCGACTTGCCGGAAGACCGGCAAGCGTGGGACCACATCTTCACGGCGGCGATGGGATCACCCGATCCCTATGGCCGTCAGCTTGACGGCATGGGCGGCGGGGTCTCCTCCTTGTCGAAGGTCTGCGTGCTGGCGCCTTCGGCGCGAGGCGATGCGGATATCGACTACACGTTTGCGCAGGTGCAGGTGAGGGAGCAGCGGGTCGACTACAAGGGCAATTGCGGCAACATGAGCTCGGCGGTCGGCCCCTTCGCGGTCGACGAAGGTTTGATCCGAGCGAGCGGCGACACCGCGACGGTGCGCATCTTCAATACGAATACCAAGAAGATCATCCGCGCCACTTTTCCACTGGAGGGCGATCGCGCCCGCTATGATGGCGATCTCGTGATCCCCGGTGTTGCCGGCGCCGGCGCTCCGGTGCGGCTCGATTTCGTCGAGCCAGGCGGGGCCGTGGCCGGCAAGTTGCTGCCATCTGGCAAGACGATGGATCGGCTGGAAGTGCCGGGTTTCGGTCCGGTCGACGCCTCGCTGGTCGATGCGGCCAACCCTGCGGTGTTCGTTCGCGCGCGCGATATCGGCCTTGCCGGCACGGAGCTTCCCGATCAGCTCGAAGCCAACCCGAAAATCATGCGGCTGCTCGAGGACATCAGGGTTCAGGGCTCCGTGCGGATGGGGATTGCGGCTGACGCCGAAGCCGCGCGCGCGATCAGGGGCGTGCCTTTCGTCGCCTTTGTCAGTCCGCCCGCGGATGCGCCGACGCTCACCGGCGAAACCATTGGCGCTGGCGATGTCGATGTTACCGTTCGTGTCGTCTCGAGCGGGCAGCCGCATCGGGCGCTGCCCCTCACGATCTCGCTCTGCACGGCGGTTGCGGCGCGCATCACCGGCACTGTCGTCGCCGAAGCGCTGTCGCAGGCAGCCGGACGTAACTCGCTACGGCTTGGAATGCCTTCCGGCGTGCTGACGGTGGATGCCGATGTCGCGCCGGAAGGCGGCGCATGGACGGCGCGCGCGGGATCGTTCTACCGGACCGCGCGCCGGCTGTTCGACGGAAGGGTTTGGGTGCCTTTTGCCTGAAAGGCGGGGCAGGAATTCGCGCCGCCAATTTTCTCCAAAGCCTCACCCGATCGTGAGAACCAAGTCATGCCGCCGCGCGTTTCGCTGTCGTGACTAACGCCTATGTCCTCGCGATAGAGGAGGGAGCCATGTCTGAAGCATCGGTTCTCCGGCAGAAAGCCGAAATGTTCGACCAGCGTGCCGAAGAAGCGGCCGATCCCGTCTCCAGGCAGCATTATCACGAGATGGCCGCCCATTACCGGCAGCTCCTTGTCGAGCATCTCGATCTGAAGTCGCGCGAGCCCGTCGAATAGCACGCGGGGCGGCGGCAAGCCGCGTGGCAAGTGAACCGTCGGCGACTCAGTCCGGAACGTAGCTCCCTGGATTAACGCTGCGGCAGCCGCTCGAACGCCGGCATCCCATCCGGCACATGATGGAACGGCTGCTTGTCGACAGTGTAAATCGCGATCTGCGGCATGATCTCGGCCGGATTGTCGAGGGTGCCGACCTTGACCACCACGATCGGCCGCTGCGGGCGGGTCACCAGATGGGTGCCGCATTCGGCGCAGAACTCGCGCGTCACCGGCTTCTCCAGATCCTTGCGTGTAAACTGCTTCGGCGCACCCCTGGTGTATTTGAACCCATCGGGCGGCATCGCCACGAACATGTTGGGCGCGCCGCCGGTCATGTACTGGCATTCGCGGCAATGGCACTGCGCTTTGAGCATCGGCTCGCCCTCGGCCACGTAGCGCACTGCGCCGCAATAGCATCCGCCTTCCAGCTTCATGACGTCCTCCCGCTTTGGTTGCCGGCAATGTCGGCCCTGGCTGCGGCATTTGGCAACTGTTTTTTGGGCTTCCGGTCCGGCCCGATGAGCCGCTCGCGCAGGATGAACAAGGCAGCCGCAAACACGGCCGCATCGTCGCAAGACACAAAGCGGCAGATGTTGCCAGCCGAAGCGGTGATCGTCGAAAAAAGAAAGGGGCTCCAACTTGCGCTGGAGCCCCTCAACGGTCGGGGCATTGCCGGGTATGTGCCCGAACCGAAGTTGTGGACCTGGATCGTGAGACCCAAGTCCCGGGGAGGAAATCAGTAATTGTAGGCGCGCTCGCCGTGATCGGTGATGTCGAGGCCTTCGCGCTCCTGCTCCACGGAGGGACGCAGGCCCACGATCACGTCGACGACCTTGTAGAGGATCGCCGAGCCCACGCCCGACCACACCAGCGTCGCCAGCACGGCCTTGCCCTGCGCGATCATCTGGGTGACGAGGTCATAGGTGCCGGCGTTGTTGCCCGTGATGTTGGTGTAGTCGGTGATGCCGACGCCACCGAGCGCGGGATTGACCAGGATGCCGGTGCCGAGCGCGCCGACGATGCCGCCGACGCAGTGGACGCCGAACACGTCGAGCGCGTCGTCATAGCCGAAGGTGTTCTTCACGCTGGAGACGAAGAACAGGCAGACCGGCGAGACCACGAGACCGAGCACCAGCGCCCCGATCGTGCCGGCGAAACCGGAAGCGGGGGTGACCGCGACCAGGCCCGCGACCGCGCCCGAGCAGATGCCGAGCAGCGAGGGCTTGCCCTTGAGCATCCATTCGCAGAGCAGCCAGGACAGCGCGGCGCCGGCGGTCGCCACCATCGTGTTGACGAAGGCAACCGCGGTGGTGCCGTTGGCCTCGAGGTTCGAACCGGCATTGAAGCCGAACCAGCCGACCCACAGCAGCGAGGCGCCGATCATGGTCATGGTCAGCGAGTGCGGAGCCATCAGGTCCTTGCCGTAGCCGACACGCTTGCCGATGATCAGCGCGCCGACGAGGCCGGCGATGCCGGCATTGATGTGCACGACCGTGCCGCCCGCGAAGTCGAGCGCGCCGGCGCCGGCGAGCCAGCCGACGCTGCTCGTCACGGAGTCGAGCTTGGCCTGAGCCGCGGACTTTGCGGCCGCGTCGGTGGCGGCCGCGAGCGCCTTGGCGGCGTTGGCGACGTCATCGGGCGCGGCCACGTACCAGACCCAGTGCGCGATCGGGTAGTAGATCAAGGTCGACCACAGCAGGATGAACAGCATCACCGCCGAGAACTTGATGCGCTCGGCAAACGCGCCGACGATCAGCGCAGGCGTGATCATGGCGAAGGTCATCTGGAACACGAAATAAGCGAGCTCCGGAATCACGACGCCATTGGAGAACGTGGCCGCGGTCGAAGAGCCATCGACGCCATGCATGAAGGCCTTGCTGAAGCCGCCGACATACGCCGTCATGCTGCCGCCGTCGGAGAACGCCATCGAATAGCCGTAGAGGGTCCAGGTCACGCCGATCATGGAGACGATCGCGAACACCTGGGTCAAAACCGACGCCATGTTCTTGGTGCGGACGAGGCCGCCATAGAACAGCGCAAGTCCGGGGATCGACATCATCAGAACGAGCGCGCTCGAGGTGAGCATCCAGGCGACGTCGCCCTTGTTGGGAACAGGCGCGGCAGGCGCTGCATCCTTGGTCGCATCGGCCGCGGTTTGAGCAAGCGCCGGATCGACAAGCGCAACGGCGCAGAGCCCTGCCAGAATCGCGAGGACCAAAAATCCCGCGCTGTTGGGACGCTTAAACGTCATTTGTTGTACTCCTGAGTGGGAAGGGTGAGCGCGAAATCAGAGGGCCGCGGCATCGGCCTCGCCGGTGCGGATTCGGATCGCGTGGTCGAGGTTGATGACGAAGATCTTGCCGTCGCCGATCTGGCCGGTCTTTGCCGCCGCGGTGATGGCTTCGATGGTCTTGTCGACCTGCCCGGAAGCCACCGCGACCTCGATCTTGATCTTGGGCAGGAAACTCACCGCGTATTCGGCACCCCGGTAGATTTCCGTATGGCCCTTTTGCCGGCCATACCCCTTGACCTCAGTCACCGTGAGACCGTGAACGCCAATGGCGGTCAGGGCATCACGGACTTCTTCCAGCTTGAATGGCTTGATGATCGCCATAACGATTTTCATCGGTCCTATCCCCGCTTGTGTCCCGGCCTTGACCTTGATGACCTTGCGACCTGGCCGGGTGTTCTCGACTGAGGTTCACCACGCGGAGAAAGATCGCTACGCGGCCACAGCCGGCAGGCTTAGAATCAAATGCCGTGCCAGAACGGCGGCGTCGTCTAACCGATTATGAACGCGGCTGTTTTCGCCCTTTGGGAGGAGCGGGCGTGGCTGCGCTATTCGGCCGCGCCTAAAACTTGGGCAGCCGCGCCTGCTTGGTAGCCACGCCAAGGTTCGGACATAAAGTCGCCCAGAGCGCGCGCAGCCGAGCGATATTTCTGGAATTATGTATCTGACTCATTGAGCCGAATTGCCGAATTTGAGCGTCGATCAAATACGACGCATGCGTCGGTAGGCAATTTGCCGGACCAAAACTGTAGCGTGGTAGGTACGGCTCCTTCCGCAAATTTGCAGAAGCTTGCGCCAATTGGCGCACCCTCAAATCATGCACAAGTGCAGCTTTTACTGCTCAAGATGCAAATTTGCCGCTTGCTCCCAAGCAAAAGCGCAACGTGTTGCGGCTTTGAGAAAAAAAGGTTCCGAATCGGTACCTCTTTTTATTCATCATCCAGCCGGAGGGTATGGCAGCCGATGGCCTCAAGGCATTGAACGAAAAAGACGGCTGTGAAGCTTCCCCGTGCGATCTTGTTGGCTATGTTGCGCTCGTTGTCATTGACGCCGATAGCTTCCAGCTTCTCAGCTAGATCGGCGTAGCTGATGTTCCGTCGCTTCAGCTCGGCTTTGAGGATGCCCTTTACCTGGGCCGTCCAATCCTTGGTTTTCGCCACCATAAATGAATGTTCCAAGTCGGTACATTCAGCTTGTCCGACCGATGAAAATCATCATATATGATGTTTTTGTCATTGACAAGGATGATGGTATATATTAAATACGATGATGCTAGTCATCGGATTTGATGTTTGCGTGTCGCAACACTTCCTACTTTCCGCGGCCGCCCGGACGCTCTCCCACGGATGAGGAAGCGCACGCAACTTTTCAGCGCATCCGTTGGGCTGACAATGACGAGAATTTTCCGGTTATTGGCAACGGAGCGCGCAATGAAGAACGAACACGTTCTAAGCGGCCTTATCACCAAGCGCGCCGAACTCGCCGGTCGCATCGAAATCCTACAACGCGAAATGCGTGAGTTGGCCGCGACCATCAGACACATCGACGCGACGATTCGTGCGTTTGATCCGAATGCGAAGATCGAGGACATCAAACCGAAACTGCCGCCGCGCTTTCAGGCATTCAAGGGTGAGGTCTCTAGATTGATACTCGACGCGCTGCGCGAATCAAAAAACTATTCCGTCTCTGACTTGATACTTATTGTTGCGGCCGGACGCGGGCTGTCGCCGGACGATAAACCGTTCATGCGGACTTTATCGCACCGCGTTGCGGCTTGCCTTCGCAGTTTACGTAAGAAAAAGCTTGTTACCATGACCCAACCACCCGGAAGTTTGGGGTTATGGGAGATCGCTAACTAAAACGGCCTTGAACTAGCCATCCACCCGCGTCAAAACGTTAGATGGGTGAGTCTTCCTAGATTCGGCCCTTTCCAATTATCGGACCCAAGCGACCCAAACGCCCTGATACCGGCGGGGCGCAATTGGGCGCCCCGCATTGGAAAGGTAACCATCATGGAAGAACCCCCCGACTACGTGCCCGCCGACAAAACAGTATTCGTAAATGAATATCTGCGCTGTCGGCGGGGCCAATGGGAATGCGTAAGGTCGCATTTCCGGCGCGCTCCCCATAGGGGTGCGTAGTCTCCTCGGCAGAGGACGGGAGCGGCCTCCGAAAGGGGGCCGTTTCTCGTTGTGCACCAGATCGGTGCATTGCATTTCTACAACCTCAGTGGAGTCCGAATCAACCAACTCGCGCTAGAGTTAGGCTGTGGATGACTCGCCAAAGTTGTTACCCACTTGCTCGCACATATCGAGCGGGTCTCACAGTCACGAATTCGAATCACCGGCCTGTCACGCTCGCTCATTTCATCATATTCGATGGAGTTAGTCATCATATCCGTGGTTATTCCCTTATCCTCGGTGAGACTACTACATAATATCGGCTATTTCCGTAGCTGACCTACTGCAGCGCCTCGCCGTGCTGGGTGATGTCGAGGCCTTCGATCTCGTGCTCCTTCGAGACCCTGAGCGGCACGAAGATACTGACCACCTTGAGCAGGGCGTAGGTCATCCCCGCCGACCAGACCAGGGTGACGGCGACGCCGTAAAGCTGGATCAGGAGTTGCTGCGGGTGGCCTTCGATCAGGCCGGCGGTGCCGCCGATCGCCGAGGTCGCGAACACGCCGCAAAGCAGCGTGCCGGTCAGGCCGCCGACGCCGTGCACCCCGAACACGTCGAGCGAATCGTCATACTTGAAACGCAGCTTGAGCGAGGTGCAGGCCCAGTAGCAGACCGCGCCGGCAACGGCGCCGATGACGATGCCATGCCAGGGCGCGACAAAGCCGGAGGCCGGCGTGATCGTGCCGAGGCCTGCGACCGCGCCGGAGATCATGCCGAGCACGGAGGGCTTGCGCCGCACGTACCATTCGATGCCGCCCCAGACCAGCGCGCCCGCGGAGGCCGCAAGATGCGTGGCGATGATCGCCATCACCGCGCGCGGCGAGGCCGAGAACGCCGAGCCGCCGTTGAAGCCGAACCAGCCGACCCACAACAGGCCAGTGCCGATCACCGCCAGCGACAGATCGAATGGCGAGAGATTTTCGATTCCATAACCCTGCCGGCGGCCGAGCACGTGTGCCGCGACGAGGCCGCCGGTCCCGGCGGAGAGATGCACCACCAGCCCGCCGGCGAAATCCAGCACGCCCATCGTGCCGAGGAAACCGCCTCCCCAGACCCAATGCGCGAGCGGCACATAGACGAACATGAACCAGGCGACGGAGAACAACAGATAGGCCGAAAAGCGCATCCGGTCGGCGACCGAGCCCGCCACCAGCGCGACCGTGATGATCGCGAACGTCATCTGGTAGAGCATGAAGAGCGCTTCCGGAATCGTCTTGGCGGCGGGATTGACGCTGTCCATGGTCATCCCGACCAGAAACCACCGG
>Ga0207661_10001619_pt1 | contig 15318 bp, 29 predicted proteins | sample KBSC713LmetaG_FD_184337 | JGI IMG/M metagenome (GOLD analysis project Ga0207661, IMG submission 184337) | Corn rhizosphere microbial communities from Kellogg Biological Station, Michigan, USA - KBS C7.1-3L metaG (SPAdes) (version 2) | ecosystem: Host-associated > Plants > Roots > Rhizosphere ...
GTGCGAATTTGTGTCATCGCGCAGGACGCGGCACACACGCGGATTGTTCTTGCCGCCGGCGGGCTCGCCACGCAACTCGCTGGCCCCGCTGCCTAAACATGCGCGCCACGGCCCCGGTGTCGCAGCACGCGCCAGTGCTTCCAGGCTGTCCAGGTCGATGCCTGCGTTCGTGGTCTGGTTCATTCCTCATCTCCGGCAGCGCTTTCGTATGCTTCGTCTAGTTCAGCCAGTTGCCCTTCACTGCATGGCGCGCTCTCATCCGTCAGATCGCCGGTCGGCTGGCTGGCGATGTGCAATGCAATCGCAGCGCGGGCATAGTCATGCATCGCGGCGGCCACGTCTTTCTGACGGCGTGGCTCCAGCCATGCTTCGAAGTCGTCGCCCCACGGCAGCGGAGGCAGATCGCCGGTCGGCTTCTCTGCTGCGGAGACGGTCTGAGGCGATGCGACGAACCGTTTCGCAAACTCTGCCATCGCATCAAAGTCGCGTCGGGTAACGGTAATTTCGCCTTCTTCGGACATCACGTAGCGGATCTCGGATTCGCGCGAATATTCCGGAAGATCAGGCCTCGTAAAGATTTCGCGCAGGAGTGCCTCGCCCGTCAGCCCTTCAATGCCCATCTTCCCTTCCTCGCCCATCATCTTGCCGGCCATCTGCAGGATGCCAGGGAGCGTACTGGCGATGGCGTATTTCTCCGGCTTCGTGTCGGGGATCGCAGCTACTGCGGCGCTGACGAGGGGCTGATAGACCAGCAGTTCCGCGCCCGCTGCTGCAAACGCGTTCGCAAGGCCGGTGCGGGTGGTTTCGAATTCAAAGTCCATGTGTCGCTTTCGTTCGTTATTTGTCGAAGTCGACGCCGTGCTGCGCGCCGAATGCCATGATCAGTTCGATCAGTTCTGAAAACTCGGCCTTGCTGTACGTCTTGGTGCGCTCGCCGAACACGACGAATCCACCATCAATTCCTGGCGCGGCACGCTGCTTTCGAAGTGAGGCTGTAAGCATGTCCTTCCAGTCCTCGTCAGATAGCTTCTCGCCATGCCAGACCACTTGCTTTGAGAGCTTTTGCAGTAGCGGCCACATCAAAGCGTTTTGTTCCAAGCTGCGTGTCGGTGGCCCCGCCTTGATCATCCAGCCTTCAGGCAGGTTCGCCACTTGTTCGGCCACGTGGCGCCGGTTCGTGGATGTGATGCAAAGGACGCGCTTTTCACTCATCGTCAGCGGTTCCACGCAACGGCTTTAAGTACCGCACGCTGCTGCGCCAGACCTTCGATCTCTGTAATCTGGAAGCTGATTTTGCTCAGCAGATCTCCACCGTCCTCCAGCAGCTTGCCGATCGCAGCGCCGTCCGGGATTGCATCGCCGTCTGGTTGAGCCAAGCGCAGAACCTGCGGGGCGATGGCCGCGAATGCCCCGCACATGACAGCAAGGCGCTTCTTACTGTCCTCATGTTCCGCGCGGACGATGGAGTAATGGCCCTTGGCGATTACTTCGTCTTGGCTGTACTTGGTCAGGTCGATCATGCTTGCTCCGCCAGAGAAGTGGTAAGTTGCGCTTTGCGCTCACTGGCGTGCTTCGTCAGGGAATCTTTGCTGTTCGGGTACAGGGCCACAGCTGCCTTCAGGTGCTCGCTGATTTCCTTCACGGTGCCCGCGCCCCTGATCGCATTGACGGCATTGGCAAGGCCCACGCTGTCAGGCACAGCCGGTGCGTCGTCTTCCGTTTCCATGTGCAGCACGCCCTTGTGCCACAGGTCAAGCGCGGCACCGAAGCGCATCGCAGCATTGCGCAGTGCGTCGCCGATACGCTCCTTCATCGCATCGCCGCCGGTCTTTCCTTGTGCATCGCCGTAGCCCAAGCGAGTCACGCCGCACACAGTCAGCTTGATCCACATGCCGCCGTCACGGTCGATGGCCGGTAGACCATTAGCGTCCAATGCCAGCGGCTCCCACGACCATGCCGGATCGGCCTCAAGTAAGCGGTCAGTCAGGGCTGCGTGGCCAACGTACGTCAGCTGGATCGCCGGCAGGCCGTGGTAGCCGTTGCACTTCGGGCACTTGCCTTTCTGGTTGTCCTTCTTCGTGCTGCGGCACATTTCGCTGATCTGGTGAGATTCGAAGGGCTTGCGCATCAGTGCCAAGCCAGCAGCGGCGTCTTTCTGTTCCATAGTCTACCTCAGAATGGTAAGTTTTGCTCTTTCACGTACTGCTCGTGCTCCCTGCGCTCCTGCTCGGTCATAACCGGGCGCCAGGGTTCGCCAGTAGCTGGCTTGACCGGCATCGGAGGCCACAGGGTCTGGCGCCGTGCTGTCTCTTCGTACTGCTGGAGCGCGTCTGCTGCGTCATCCAGTTGCATGTCTCGCGCTCGATTTGCGGCGCGCATGGCTTCGCGGTACTTGCGCTTCATCTAGGGCTCCGATCAATATTCGATCGATACGGCCGGTACTTTCCCGGAAGCGATCAGGGTGATGCATTGTTTCGCGCACTCATCCGACAAACCGCCGGCGACAAGCGCAGCCAGTGCGGCACGGTTGATCGCAGCCTTGTGCTTTTTGTCCTTCTCGCGGCGAGCTTGTTCGGCGGCAGCGGCAGCCTCTGCGGCGGCAACACGTTCCTGCTCGCGGCGCACTGCCTCTGCGGCTTGGCGTTCAGCGGCGGCAGCAGCGTCCTTAGCCTGACGCTCGGCGCGTTCCTTGGCTTCCTGCTCCATGCGTTTGGCACGTGCTTCGGCGTCGATACGTTCCTGCTCGGCTCGCTGCTCGGCCTCGACGCGGCGACGTTCGGCATTCTCGGCGGCGAGCTTCAGTTCCAGTTCGCGACGTGCAGCGGCTTCGCGCTCAGCAGCAGCGCGTGCCTCGGCCTCCTGTGCGGCGCGCGCTGCTTCGGCTCGGGCGCGTTCCTCGGCGGCGCGGGCGATGGCGGCTTCATGTTCCAGGCGATCACGTTCGGCTGCTTCGGCGCGCAGGCGTTCCAGTTCGGCCTCACGGGCTTCATGCTCGACGCGTTCAGCGTGGCGCAGGCGCAGGCCACGCAGCAGTTCGTCTTTCGCCTCCAGTGCTTGCGTCTTGAACTCTTGCCAGTCATCGCCGATTACCAGTGGTTCCAGTGCGGCGATGGACTCAGCCAATTCGGCGGCGGTCGTCGCGGCAGCAGCGGTATTGCGCAGGTCCGCCAGACGTTCAGCCAGATCGGCGACGCGCTGCTTCTCGCGTTGCTCGATGGCGTCGATTGCCTCCTGGTGCACGGTGATCATCGCTTCAATGCGGGTGTTGATTTCCTTGGCCTCGGCGTCGATGGCGCGGCCGATGCGCAGCGATTCTTCCTTCGCGGCCTTGCGGGTGCGCTCCAAGGCGCCCTTCGTCAGGCGCAGGGTGTTGACGTGGCTGCGCGCCTCCTTGTTGCCCTTAGGCGACTCGTAGTCGAACACCAGACTGGCGTTCTTCTGCTCCAGTTCGACCAGTTGCGCGTAGAAGGGGCGATACTCTGCTACGGCACTTTCTTGTTTGTTCAGGACTTCCATTATTGAGGGCTCCAAATAAGAATTTCGTTCACTTCATCCATCTGCTGCAGAATCGCCATCGAAGAGAGGATGGCTATCAGGATCAGAAGGGCGTAGGCGTAGTAGCGGGTCAAGGTAATTGCTCCAAGATTCCATTCAGCACAATCGTCAAGATGATCCCGGCGAAGCAAATCAGAGGATGGGCCTCGAACCAGTCCAGCTTCCAGAACAGCAGCGAGCCGATCAAGTCGCGGCGCGGGGCAGGCTCGGCATCCTGGCGGACGATGCGGGCGGCGATCATTGGGCCGCCTCGACCGGGAAATGGTCGAACAGCGCCGACTCGCAGTCATCCGTGCTAAAACCATAGTCAGCATCTTCGAGGCCGGCGCCGACGCCATAGCCTGCGAAACCAGTCCAGATCGTGCCATCAGGCTGCGTCAGCTTGACGTACTGGTAGTAGTTGTCGGTGTTCTCGTACAGAACTTCGATCTTGTTGCCGTCGACGTTGAATACGATCGGCTTGCCGTTATCGATGCTCCAGTCGGAATCAATGTACCGACGCACATTGCCATCGTGTTCGTAAGACTTCACGGCATCGGCGCACGATGGGTCGAGATAGTCCAGAGCCTCAAGTCGTTCTTGGCCGAGATACAGCAAGGTCGATGTCTGTTTGTGAAGGCCAACATAGAACGGCCCATCACCGAGCACAGCGTGATGCTGCGGATAGCTGGCGAACTTCTTAGCCTCTTCTGGGGAAGCTCCGGCAGCCAAAGCTGCAAAACCGCCCCATGCACCAGGGGTGCCAACACCACTACCATCCGGCATGATGGTGAAGTCGCTTCGCTCTTCGACGCGCTCGCCGTTCTTGTATGCGTATCCGCCGTAATCGCTGTATGCCATGTCCTTCGCTCCTATCTGGCCGGCGCCGCCGGCGGTTGTTGTTCGGTTGTGGTGGCCGGATTAGCCGATCAGTGCATCGAAAATCTTCTTGCGCTCCCACGACTTGCCGAGCTTTTCGCTCACTTCCTTCGTCAGGGTTTGCACGACCGAATCCACGATCGCCGGGCCAAGCGCAGCACCGATAGAGATAAGCCCCTGCTTCGATTCAACGAGTTCAGCGGTGATCGCCGGGATTACGTTTTCCGTGATCCAGCCCTCCACGTGATTCCGTACCTGTTTTGCGCACTGCTCTTTCACTTCCCACGTGATGCACTGCTTCACATCGGCCTTGATGGACTCGATGATCGAGGGCTTGGCGGCTTCCAGCATTTCGTTGATCTGTTCAGGGGTCAGCATGGTTTTCTCCGTGTTGTTAGTTAGTGCGGTCGCCCCTACGCGACAGTGCTGGGGTTACGCGGGCATTTCGACCACAAGGGAGTCGGCTGCCCCGGTTGCCCGGTACGCTCGGTGACAGCCGCTGCATCCGCCTCACCGAATGAGCACATGCAGCACAACCGACTCTCTTGTGGCCCCTGTCTGTTCCAGGGCGTCAGGGCATTTCAGATCCCACTGCGTCGATTTCCTGACCCGACATCAGGGCAAGCCGCGCGTTATACGGGACGCGGCGCTCCGTTCCATCAACAGCCAACGCAGTAAGTGATTCGGCCCAAGTGCGTCAGTCGGTAGCCATGGACGGTCACAGGGAATCGCCCGCCAATGGTTTGGCTGTCTTTGATCAAATAGCCTTCTTCGACCAGCTTCAGTGCCACCTTGCTTTTGGTCTGCATGACGCCGATTACCCCGTGCGCTCCTTCTTCGAACTCTGCTATGAAGGCCTTCTCAAGTAGCTTCATTTCGCGCTGGTTCATATCAGGTAGCCGATCTCACGATTCCAAGCCATGCGCTCGATACGAGCCCAGCGCGCCTCTTCATCGCGGTCTTTCTCCAGCTTCTCGACCTGCGCAATGGCTTGCACTTCAGCGTCGTCGTTGATGACCTTGTCGCGGACCTGCTCGAACGTCAGTTCGCCGGTTACCAACTTGTTCAGATCGTCGGCAGCAAACGCGAGGTAGTTCGTCACATCATCGCCAACGTCGTGGATCGTCTTGGTGTCACCTTTTGCAAGCAACGCTTTGGTGTAGGCAGCGTTCTTCTCCGTCAGCTCGCGGATTTTCGCGTCGCGGGCTTCCTCTTCGGACATGCGGGCGTTCATGCGGCCTCCGCTGCTTCGAGTGCTGCCTTGATCGCCACCAGCGCGGGCCACGCAGCCGATTTCGTCGGCAGGAAGGACGGGTCCACTTCGATCAGTTGGGCCATTAGCACGTCGATGGCGACGCGGCCGTCGCGCAGGGCCGCTACCAGCTGCTCATGGCTGTTGCAGGCGCGGACGATGAAGTCGCCCAGTGCAAACATGCGCTCGGTTGAATCTTCGGACCATTCACTGACCAGCAGTGCGACGATCTCATTGCCTCGATACAGGCCGGTGTAATGCAGGCTACCAATCTCTTCGTTGTCGATGCTGTAGTCACCGGCACCCAGCACCTTGTCGCTGTCTTCTCGGAAGCGAAACTGTTCCATCATGCTCTCCATGCCCAGCTGGGCGGTAACTGCCCGCAGTAGCGGGCGCAGGGTGTTAGTCGCAGGCGTATTCCGGCTCGTCGCCGTTGTGGTCGCCGATCGGGTTATCGAAGCCGTATTTGACGGCGACTTGCTTGAACAGCGGCAGACCGTATTGCGCGTAGTCGTCCATGTGCTGCAGGTCGTCTTCTAAAACCCACATCCACATCTTCACGGTCGAGTGCATCAAGCTGGAGGAAATGCCGCGCTTGTTGAGCGCCTTCTCGAAGCCAAAGGCAACGTCGTCGGCAAGTTGAGCGAGAACGTTTTCGCGGGTGAGCTCTTTCGGCTCCCAGGTCGCGCCCTCATTCAGCTTCAATCCGAGTGCTGGCAAGTCGGACTCAGGGAAGAAGACACCGAGGCGCACATAGTCGCGACCATCGATACAGTCGGTCTCGCGGCCTTCGCGTACTGCACTCAAGATTTGCTCTCTGCTCAACATCACTCATCTCCTTCGGTTCGCCCTAGGGCTCGGTTGCAATGGAGAGTACTTTAGCGCACTAAAGAAAATACCGCAAGAAATATTTTAGCGAACTAAAGAAAAAGTTTGGCGATTGCCATGCTTGAGCCGTTCGGGTACGCCTACCTGGGCGTCAAGGCGCAAAAAAAAGCCGCGTCGTGCGCGGCATGGTGAGGGGCTAGATAAAAGAGTGGGAAGCTAAAGATTCGGAACAGGAATTGATACAATTTCTCCGTTGCGCTTCACAAAAAATAGGTCTAATTTGTTATCTCCAAGAAAATTTCCTAGGAGACATGCATATGAACCGTTTGCCTGAACTCATCGCTGCTTATGTTGCTATGGACCAGTTCGCACGGGATGTCATCGTAGAGTCGGCAAAGGCATATGCACAGGCACGAGCGCGTTCAGCTCCCCGCGGCCAGCTTCGGGCCTTCCCACGTCCCCTCAACAATCATGCGGCGCCTGATAGCGTCAGCGACGCCCAGAAGGAACGTCTTGTCTGCGTCAGCAGCGAGACGGTACACGAGGAGTAGGTCGGCCTCACCATGCGATAGCTTTTCAAACTCATTGCGAATATGTGGCGATACCCTCGCCACATGATCACCCTCCCCTCCGTCTGCTCTATGCGGCCCATTCCGATATTTCGGAAGGCGCCCTTCTACTATCCAGTCAAGGTTGAAATGAGTTCGAGCTAGGGCGCGCAATGGTTTTGGCCCCAGTTTTGTGGTGCCCGAAAACCATTGTGAAACCAGTCCTTCGCTAACTCCACAAAATTCCGCAAGCTCTCGAGGCTTTTCTATGCCGAGCTCGTCCATCACCTCGTGCAGCCGACTAGGAAGTGTATTCATTTTAGCAGTCTAAACAAAATATTCTTTAGCGTGCTTGCGCAACGATCTTTAGTGCGCTAAAGTAAGCATATGGACACTAAAACCCTTATCGAACGCCTCGGAGGCACAACGAAGACGGCGGAGTTGTGCGAGATCACGCCTGGCGCTGTCTCGCAGTGGCTGGACACAGGCATCCCGCGAGCACGTCTGATGTTCCTCCGCTTGGCCCGCCCCGATGTCTTTGACGAGCCATTCACTCCTGAATCGACATCCAACTCGTCGTAGTCCCTCTTCCGCATCAGCAGCACCAGAAGTCCCCTCCTAGTAAACCCGCAACACCAAGGAGCAACACTATGAACCACGCAGCACGTATTGGAACCGTCGAAGTGAAGCTGAACGACGCTGAAATCAGCCTTCTCGATCAGATTCGGGGAGGTTTGGGTAGAAGCCCGTTCCTTCGCGATCTGATGCACAAGGCGGCACGTACCCATGCTAAGCCTCCAGCGAGCCCAAAGGAATCCCGTAAATGTCCGGGCCCAGGTCGAATGGCTAGCCGAGCATGTGGCGCAAGAAACGGCCGGAGCCATCTTTAATGGCTTCCGTTTGCGAGGGCAGGAGACAACCCAAAAATAGCCCGGCCACGAGCTGGGAAAAGAGGAACGAGCCTTGACAACTCATACCGAAGAACCAGACATGACGAAGCTTTTATCAATTACTGAAAACGTGGTGATCTGCGATACCGCGTACGGTGATGCCCGCAAGACGCGTGCAGAGAACCGGGCGTACGGCAAGCTCCACAAGAGCATCTGCGAGCTCGCGAAGGAGGCGAACAAGTTGCGCAAAGCCTTCATGAAGGAGGAGCGGTAATGGACCACTCCATCTGCATCGTCACCCCTGCACTGATGCGCAAACGCGGCGCCGATGCGTTCGACCGTGGCCTGACCTTGGATGATCACGGAATGAATCCATCAGCAGCTGCGATCGCTGACTGGAAGACCGGCTGGCTCGCACGTCACCACGAGGTGACGGTAAAAGCCAATGGCCGTCAACTGCAGGAGTGCCCACCGTGACCGTGCGCATCTCATCCCCCAACAGCCTCACCCAGGCCATCGAGAACCGCATCATCGAATCCGGCGCTGATGGCGTGACCTACAACATCATCATGGAAGAGATGAGAATCGGCCGCACCTGCGCACGAAATCATCTCAACCTGCTGTCTGACCTTGGCCGGGTCTACCGCGTGCGCCGCACGCAGCCGGGCCGATCGGCCATCTATCACACCTATCACGCAAACGGCACCCAGGCGGCACCGCTGCTGACCCGCGACGAGCATCTGGACCTGAAGCCGGGCGCCGTGCCGCGTCGTCGCACGCTTCGCACCTGGGCGCCGATCAACCGTCGTGACGAACTGGTGGCGTATCTCTTTGGGCCTGCACGTCAGGTGAACCTGCTGGACAAGGAGCACTGACGTGGCAACCCCTCGCAAGTCAATCAGTAAGAAGACGCGCTTTGAAGTTTTCAAGCGTGACGGCTTCACATGCCAATACTGCGGCGCGCATCCGCCGGCTGTGATCCTGCATGTTGACCATGTGGTCCCGCTGGCCCTCGATGGCGAGAACCACATCGACAACTATGTGACCGCCTGTGCGCCTTGCAACCTCGGAAAGTCCGCAACGTCGCTTGCCGAGGTTCCGCAGAGCCTGAAAGAAAGGGCTGCGGAGATCGCTGAGCACGAAATGCAAATCGCCGGCTATCAGAAAGTGATGGACGAAAGACGTCTCCGCCTGGAAGACGAAGTTGGACAAGTCGCTGACTTTTACGAGGCGATCAATCCTGGCTACATGTTGTCGACGACTGCACTGATTAGTGTGCGTAAGTTCATCGAGTCGATTGGTGTGCACGCAGTTTGCGAAGCGTTGGAAAGCGCATATACACGCCCAACCGTTCGCAAGGGCGCTGAGTTTAAATACTTTTGCGGCATCTGCTGGAACATCATCAAGGGTGGCAAGAATGGCACGCGCCCGTAATATCAAGCCCGGTTTCTACAAGAACGAAGATCTTGCCGAGTGCTCGCCCTGGGCTCGTCTCATCTTCCCCGGCCTCTGGATGCTGGCCGACCGAGAAGGTCGCATGGAAGATCGCCCGAAGCGAATCAAAGGCGAACTGCTGCCCTACGACTCGATCGACGTCGACCCGCTGCTGGAAGAGCTGGCCCGTTGGGGATTCATCCTGCGCTATCAGGTGAACGGCGAGCGATTCATTCAAGTGTTGAAGTTCAGTGAGCACCAGGCTCCGCATGTGCGTGAAGCGGCAAGCATCATCCCTGCACCTGGCCAGAACAGTTCAAACACGATGCAGGCACCAACCAAGGAAGGTGCTAGCACCAACCTAGGTAGTGCTCAGGCATCGCCAAGATCCCCTGATTCTCTGATTCCTGAATCCCCTTTCCTGAATCCTGAACCCCTAGCAAGCAGCGCAGCTACTCAATCGGAGTTGGGCGACGATGCGCCGGCCGCGCGCGCTGAGGACGATCCTTCCCCGGCAACGATGTTGAGCATTGCCATGCGCCGTGCTGGCATTGAATCTCAGCCTGCCGACCCTCGCCTGATCGCTCTTGCCGAGCAGGGTGTAACGCCGCAGACCGTCGCCGCCGCCTGCGCCGAAGCGAAGCAGGCCAAGCCCGGCGAGCGTATCGGCGTTGCCTACGTGGTGGCGATTCTCAATCGCTGGTCTGCCGACGCTGCGAAGGTGAACGCCGGCCGTGCGAATCAGCCTCGTGCCTCACCGCGCCAGGCGCAGCAAGCGAACACGCAGCGCCTTCTGAACCGCATCCAAGGGACTACTAACCATGAGCCACAGCCTGACATCATCGACATCAACTGAAGCGCTTCCAGAGCGCTGGGTTGAGCGCTTGTTCGAACGGATGCTGCTCGACTACGGCAAGAAGTTCGCGGACCAATGGGGCGGCGCAGACACCGATGCCCTGATAGCGCACTGGTCCCGGGAGCTTGCCGGCTACAGCGGCGCCGAACTGAAGCGCGGCCTGGATGCCTTGAGCACCCGCGAATGGCCTCCTACGCTGCCCGAGTTCAAGAAGCTGTGCCGCCGCCCCCTGGACGCCACAGCGGCCTACTACGAGGCCGTAGCGGGCACGCAGGAGCGAGCTAACGGCAAGTACGGCAAGTGGTCGCACCCGGCGATCTATTGGGCTGCCATGCCGCTGTCGTTCGATCTGCGTGAGCAGACGTACAGCCAGATCAAAACGCGCTGGGAAGCGGCCCTGAACGAGCAGTTGGACAAAGGCGAATGGCCAGAGATCCCGCAGCCGATGGTTGCCCTGCCGGCGCCCGGGAAGACGAAGACCAGCCGTGAGGAAGCAGCGCAGCGCCTGAGGGAGCTTGGCGCAGCGATGGTCGTGAAGGACTTCCGAGGCGGTGACGCACGCGGCTGGGCCAAGCGACTGCTGGAACGCGAGGCAGCCGGTGAATCGTTGTTGCCGATCCAATCGCGCTTTGCCCGCGAGGCGCTGGACATCAAGCCGGACAAGCCATGAACCGCCCACCCTACCCCTGCGTCCTGTGCTCCCGCTTCCACCGCCGCGACGACGCTCCATCAGGCCACGGCTACTGCGACGGCTACGAGCGAATGCGGCGCCACGACGACACGAACGAAGCGTGCGTTTTGTGGAACAGGGCCCGGGACGAGGCAGCAAGAAGGAAGTGGGCAGAACGACAAACACAGGAGAACACATGAACAGCAATCCGATTATCTGCGTTGATTTTGACGGCGTAATCCACTCATACACATCCGGCTGGAAAGGCGTGGATGTGATCCCTGACGACCCTGTGCCGGGCGCATTCGAATGGCTGATGCGGCACTTGCCGGTCCCGGAAGGTCTTGGCCACTTTGGCGACTACCGAGGCCCCGAGGTTTGCATCTACTCGTCCCGGTCGAAAGACCCGAAGGGCGTCAAGGCGATGAAAGAGTGGTTCATCAAGCACGGCCTGCCCTGGCAGTACATCCATGACGACGTACTCAAGTTCCCGACTCAGAAGCCAGCTGCATTCCTGACGATCGACGACCGCGCCATCTGCTTCAACGGTACGTTCCCGACTGCTGCCGAGATGCTGGGATTCAAGCCGTGGAACAAGCGCCCATACCCGTCCGGCCAACTGAATTCCGAGGATGAAGGTGCGCTCACGCTGGCGATCGGTGAGGAAAACGGAGCACTGGTCATCAGCATGGCCACGCCAACAGCGTGGCTCGGTATGTCGCCCGATCAGGCCATCGGATTTGCGGAGGTGATTCGGCGCCGTGCCGAGAAGATGCTGGAGAGCCAACCATGACAAAACAGCAATACCAGCTAGAAGCCCTCGCCGGCCTGCAATACGCCCTGCTAATGCTCCGCCTCGGCGTCCGGATGAATATGCAACCACAGAGGAAGCCATGAGCATTGCAATACTCTTCGCGCGCGCCGACAGTAACTACAAGGCTATGCCGCGGTGCGATGTATGGGACATCGAGCGCGATGCACGCCGCTGGCCTGGCGGTACGCCAGTAGTCGCGCACCCTCCGTGCCGTGCCTGGGGGCGCATGCGTCAGTTTGCCCAGCCTCGTGACGATGAGAAGGATTTGGCCCGCTTTGCGGTTGCCAATATTCGTGCGTGGGGCGGCGTGCTTGAACACCCAGCCGAGTCCACCCTGTGGGGCGATCAGACGTTGCCTTTCCCTGGACGCGCGCCCGATCGATTTGGCGGCTGGACCATGGCAATCGACCAGTTTCACTTTGGCCACCGCGCCGAAAAGGCTACCTGGCTGTACATCGTCGGTTGTCACCCGGATGACTTGCCACCAATCCCGCACCGCGACGGCAGTCCGACCCACTGCATCCGACCGACCAAGAGCTATCCGCGCCTACCCTCCGTCACCAAAGCCGAGCGTGAGCATACGCCGCCTAAGTTGGCCGAGTGGCTGGTTGAAGTCGCGGAACGCTGCCGCAAGCCAGTTGCGTGGCCCTGCGACGTAGCGGAGTTTGTGAAGGTGGGTTATGCCCCACAGCCGGCCTGAGGGCCTGACGAGACTATTTCGCGCGAGATGCGCATAACGACACGGGAAAGACTGAGACATGAGACGAATGATGATTCTGGCGGTGCTGCTGGCAGTTGGTGGGTGCTCGAATGGCTACAAGGAGCAGAGTTTTCCGATAAAGCCGGTCGAACTCTCGGACTGTCGCTTCTTCAAACTTACCAATGACGACGGCAATGTGATCACCGTCGCGCGCTGTCCGAATAGCTCCACCTCGACGACCTACAAGTCTGGCAAGACTACTCGGTCGACGGTCATCATCGACGGCAAGCAGTACGTCGAGAAGGAGTCGGTGGAATGACCCTCTCCCGATCCCCTCTCACCCGCCGCAAGCCGCTCGGCCAGCGCAGCGCGATTCTCAAGTCGACGCCTACGTTAAGGCAGAGGAAGTGCAGCGTATGCGGAGAGACGTTCCGTCCGCAGAGAATGGGGCAGCGTGTCTGTTCGCCGGCCTGCGCCGCAGTGCAGGGGAAGCGGGACAGCGAGAAGCAGGAGCGCAAGGAGACTCGCGAGCGCAAGGCGGCGATGAAAACGCGCTCGGACTGGCTGAAGGAGGCGCAGGCAGCATTCAATGCCTATATTCGCGCACGCGACGAGGGGAATGCTTGCATTTGCTGCGGTCGCACTTCCACGAAAGAGTACCTGACCGGATCAGCATGGGACTGCGGCCACTACCGATCGACCGGGAGCGCGCCGCATCTTCGCTTCCACGAAGATAACGCGCACCGCCAGCTTGTCGTCTGTAATCGTCACGGAGCCGGCCGCGCAGTCGATTACCGCGTTGGGCTCATCGCCCGCATCGGCCTCGCTCGCGTCGAGGCCCTGGAAGCCGACAACACGCCCCGCCACTACACCATCGACGACCTGAAGCAGATGAAGGCCACTTACCGCGCCAAGCTGCGCGCACTTAAGGAGACAGCATGATGCGAGATGTAACCGTGTACGAAGTCACATCGCGCCGAGCCCAGGCCGGCGATTTTGTCGAGATGTACCGTATGTCACCTATGGAAAGCGTGCTCCCCATCGGCACCGGCGAGTTCCTCATGGCCGATCCTTATCTGGTTCAGCGCTTACATCTGAAGGTGCATTCGATCCGGCTCGTCGGCCGCGATTCGAGCGAATACATCGCGATTGAGCCTGAACTGGAGGAATTGCTTATGCTGCCGCTCAAGGCGCGGCTGACCGAAGCTGAGTGCCGCGCAGAGCGTCAGGCGCACGAGGCCGTGTTGCTGCGTCAGCGCCTCGCTACATTCAACGCGCTGCCATGGTATCGCCGAGTGTGGACAGCAATCCGGAGGGCAGCATGACCAACCCCGAAATCCCCCTGCTGCTGCTGGCCGGTCTCTGCTTCCTCGCGGGATTCGCAGCTGCCATCTTGGTTGCGGTGGCATTCGACCGTGGTGCGCGAGAGATCGCGGAGAAGAACGCCGAGGACAATCTACCGCTGGACGGTTGATTGGTGGCAAAATTAAAGCCGAACGATGTTCGGTATATGCGCGGGTCCGCGATGAACGATATTTGGTCACTTAATCTAAATTAGGGAGGTTTCGATGGCAAAAGGGCAAAAGACTGGCGGCCGGACGAAAGGCACGCCGAACAAGATGACCCAAACCGCCAAAGAGGCTATTGCGCTTGCCGCAGAGCAATTGGGCGGCGCTGAACGTCTCGTGGCCTGGGCGCAGGAAGAGCCGCAGAACGAGCGCGTATTCTGGGGCACGATCTATCCGAAGCTGCTGCCGCTGCAAGTGACGGGCGAAGACGGCGGACCGGTCCAGATTGCGGAGATTCGCCGCATAGTTGTTGACGCACCGAAGAAATGACAGTTCTCGACATTCAGACGCCACGCATCTACCTTCCGTTCCTCGATCCGGCCCGTTACAAGGGCGCGCATGGTGGACGAGGCTCGGGGAAGTCCCACTTCTTTGGTGAGATGCTGATCGAGCGATCGCTGATGACCAAGACGGACGCAGTGTGCGTGCGTGAGGTGCAGAAATCGCTCGCGCAGTCAGTTAAGAAGCTCCTGGAAGGCAAGATCGAATCGCTGAATGCCGGCGCCTATTTCGAGGTGCAGGACGCCAAGATCAAGTCACGCAATGGCGGGCAGATCATCTTCCAGGGCATGCAGAACCATACTGCCGACTCGATCAAGTCGCTGGAAGGGTTCGATGTGGCATGGGTCGAAGAGGCTCAGTCGCTCAGCCAGCGCTCACTCGATCTGCTGCGCCCGACGATCCGCAAGTCAGGATCTGAAATCTGGTTCACGTGGAACCCGCGTGAGGCGACTGACCCGGTTGATGCCCTGCTCCGCTGCGATAATCCGCCGCCGAACTCGACCGTCGTTGAGGTCAACTATACGGAGAACCCATGGTTCCCTGACGTGCTGCGCGACGAAATGGAGTACGACAAGCGACGCGACCCGGACAAATACGCTCACATCTGGCTTGGCAAGTACGAGCAGAACAGCGAGGCACGCGTATTCAAGAACTGGCGCATCGAGGAATTCGACGTCGATCCAGTTGCAGTGTTGCGCCAAGGTGCGGACTGGGGGTTTGCAATCGATCCCACTGTGCTCGTCCAGTGCTATATCGTCGGTCGGCGCCTGTACGTCCCCTATGAGGCGTACCGCGTGGGCTGCGAGATCGTCGACACGCCAGAGTTGTTCATGACGGTGCCGGACAGTGAGAAATGGCCGCTGACCGCAGATAGCGCTCGCCCTGAGACGATTAGCCACATGCGCAAGAACGGCTTCCCGAAGATCATGCCGGCCATAAAGGGCCCTGGCAGCCTGGAAGATGGCATTGAGTGGCTGAAGTCGTTCGATATCATCGTGCATCCGCGTTGCAAGCACCTGATCGACGAGCTGACGTTGTACAAGTACGAGACTGACAAGTTGAC
>Ga0207661_10001620_pt1 | contig 15317 bp, 17 predicted proteins | sample KBSC713LmetaG_FD_184337 | JGI IMG/M metagenome (GOLD analysis project Ga0207661, IMG submission 184337) | Corn rhizosphere microbial communities from Kellogg Biological Station, Michigan, USA - KBS C7.1-3L metaG (SPAdes) (version 2) | ecosystem: Host-associated > Plants > Roots > Rhizosphere ...
CCGCGGGACCGGCAACGGCTGGTACGCACCATCCGCAAGCGGATCGTGGACCACATCGAGGGCATCAAGCGGATGGCGATGGCCGGCGACCCGGCCTTCGTACGCATCGTCCACAAGGGGCACCTGCGCCGCCCGATGCGCGATCTCCGGCTGATCGACTACGAGCGCCACATCCTGGAGTACGCGCTGCGCTGAGGCCGGCTCCGCCCGGTGAACAGTTCTTCACACGTACGAAACATCACGTCACTCGCCGGAAACCGCGCAGCGACCTTGTGCGAAACAGCCAAAGGTCAGAGTTTCGCGCAACCGGCGACCGGGCGACGCTGCCGCCGCCGGAAGGAGGAACTCTTACCGAGGAGGGCAGCGTGCCACTCGCTGATCCACCAGTGCTCGACACCGGCAACACCGCCTGGTTGTTGGCATCTTCCGCGCTCGTCCTGCTCATGACGCCGGGTCTGGCTTTTTTCTACGGCGGCCTGAACCGGTCCAAGAGCGTGCTCAACATGATGATGATGAGCTTCTCGTGCATCGGGCTCGTCTCCGTTCTCTGGCTCGCGTACGGCTTCAGCTTCGCCTTCGGCACCAACAGCAACGCCAACGTCAACAACGTCATCGGCTCGTGGACGCAGTATCTGGGCAACAAGACGTTCGCCACTGAGCTCTGGGGTACCACGGGGATCCCGACGTATGTGGTGCTCGCCTTCCAGATGATGTTCGCGATCATCACGGTCGCCCTGATCAGCGGCGCTATCTCCGATCGCGCGAAGTTCAGCGGCTGGCTGCTGTTCGCGTTCGGCTGGTTCACCATCGTCTACGTCCCGGTCGCCCACTCCATCTGGGGCGGCGGCTGGATCGGCGCGCACCTCGGCGCGCTGGACTTCGCCGGTGGTACCGCGGTGCACATCAACGCCGGTTCCGCCGCGCTCGGCCTCGCGCTCGTGCTCGGCAAGCGGGTCGGCTGGAAGGGCGGCTTCAAGCCGCACAACGTCCCGTTCGTCGCGCTCGGCGCCGGCCTGCTGTGGTTCGGCTGGTTCGGGTTCAACGCCGGTTCCGAGCTGACCGCGGACAACCTGACGGCGCTCGCGTTCGTTAACACCCAGGTCGCCACGGCCGCCGGGTTCCTCGGCTGGATCATCGTGGAGTGGTTGCGCCGCAACGGCCGGCCGACCATGGTCGGTGGCTCGTCCGGCGCGGTCGCCGGCCTGGTCGCGATCACCCCGGCCTGTGCCTACATCGCGCCGTACGCGGCGACGCTGCTCGGCCTGGTGGCCGGCGCGGTCTGCGCGCTCGCGGTCAGCGTGAAGTACAAGCTCGGCTTCGACGACTCGCTCGACGTGGTCGGCGTGCACTTCACCGGTGGATGGATCGGCTCGCTGTGGATCGGCCTGTTCGGCAGCGGCGCGATCAGCAGCTACGTCAAGCACGACGGGCTGTTCTACGGCGGCGGCGTCAACCAGTTGGGCCGCCAGGCACTGGCCAGTGGCCTGGTGTCCGTGTTCTCCTTCAGTGTGGCGTGGCTGATCGGTACGGCGATCGAGAAGACGATCGGCTTCCGTGCCACGCAGGAGGTCGAGGTCGACGGGATCGACGTCGCCGAGCACGCGGAGAGCGCGTACGAGTTCGCGCCGACTGGCGGCGGTGGCGGCGGCGCGTTCGCCATGGCCGGTGTCGGCGCGCCGAAGCCGAGCACGCCGGCTCCGGCCGAGGAGCCGGTATCCGAGAAGGTCGCCGGTTAACGTCTTCTGATGGAGGGACTGAGCATGAAGCTGGTGACAGCGGTCATCAAGCCGTACCAGCTCGATGCGGTCAAGGAGGCGCTGCACGCCCTGGGCGTGGCCGGGCTGACCGTCAGCGAGGTACAGGGGTATGGCCGGCAGAAGGGGCACACCGAGGTGTACCGGGGCGCCGAGTACACCGTGGAGTTCCTGCCCAAGATCCGGGTGGAGGTGGTGACCGACGAGATCGACGTGGACAAGGTGGTCGACGCCATCGTCACCGCCGCCCGCACCGGCAAGATCGGTGATGGCAAGGTCTGGGTCACCCCGGTCGAAGAGGTGATCCGGGTACGCACCGGCGAGCGCGGCCTCGACGCGCTCTGAGGTGATTGACCGCACTACGGTCGGCGCCGCCGCACGCGCACAGCGTGCGGCGGCGCTCGACGCATGGCTGGCCGGGTTGCTCAAGAACGACGAGGGCGTGGCCCTGGTCGCCGTCGGCGGGCTCGGTCGCCGCGAGTGCGCGCCGTACGGCGACGTGGACCTCGTCCTGCTGCACGCCGGCCGGCCCGACATCGCGGCCCTCGCGGACGCCCTCTGGTACCCGGTGTGGGACGCGCGCATCGGGCTGGACCACTCCGTGCGTACCGTCGCCGAGGCCGTCGCGGTCGCGCGCGAGGACGTCAAGGTGGCGTTCGGCCTGCTGGACCTGCGGTACCTGGCCGGGGAGCGGGGACTGGCCGACAAGCTGCGCGCCGCCGCGGTGGAGCAGTGGCGGCGTGGCGCCGTCGCCGCCCTGCCGGCGCTGCGCGAGGTGACCGCCGCTCGTTGGCAGGCGCATGGCGAACTGGCGTTCCTGCTCGAGGGCGACGTGAAGGAGGCCCGCGGCGGCCTGCGCGACGTCGGCATCCTGCGCGGCATCGGGATGGCCGGGGTGGCCGACGCCGGCCGGCCCGAGGTTCGCGCCGCACACACCCGGCTGCTCGACGTGCGCGACGCGCTGCACGTGGCCGCCGGACGACGGGTGGACCGGCTGCTCGCCCAGGAGCGCGCCCGGGTGGCCGAGCTGCTCGAGCTGCCGGACGGGGACGCGTTGCTGCGCCGCATCGCCCAGGACGCCCGTACCGTCGCCTACGCGGTGGACGACGCGTGGCGCGCGGTCGACCGGTGGCGCGGCGGCGCGCGCCCCGCCGGCAGGCGGCCGATCGGGCGCGACGTCGTGGCCCAGGACGGCGAGGCGGTGCTCGCCCGCGCCGCGGTGGGTCCCCATCCCGACCCGAGCCTCGCGCCGCGGGTGGCGGCCGCCGCGGCGATCGCCGGGCTGCCGATCGCGCGGCCGACGCTGGAGTGGCTGGCCGCGTTCTGCCCGCCGCCGCCGACACCGTGGCCGGCCGCCGCCCGCGAGGCGCTGCTGACCCTGCTGGGCGCGGGCCCCTCGCTGGTACCGACGTGGGAGGCGTGCGACCGGTACGGGCTGGTGCTGGGTTGGCTGCCCGAGTGGAGCCGGCTGCGCGGGCTGCCCCAGTACAACCCGGTGCATCTGTACACAGTGGACCGTCACCTGGTGCAGGCGGCCGCGGAGGCGGCCCGGTTCGCCCGCGAGGTACCGCGGCCGGACCTGCTGGTACTGGCGGCGTTCCTGCACGACGTCGGCAAGGGACTGCCCGGCGACCACAGCGTGGTCGGCGCGCCGCTGGCCGGGTCGATCGCGGCCGACCTGGGGCTGGGCGCCGAGGACGTCGCGATGGTGAGCAAGCTGGTCCGGCTGCACCTGCTGCTGCCCGACGTGGCCACCCGCCGGGACCTGGCCGACCCGCTGACCATCCGCCGGGTGGCCGAGGCGGTCGGCGATGTGCCGACCCTGGACCTGCTGCACGCGCTGACCCGGGCCGACGCCGCCGCGACCGGGCCGGGAGCCTGGTCGGATTGGAAGGGCCGGCTCGTTGCGTCCCTTGTGGACAGAGTGCGGTCCACTTTGGACACGGGTGAGGTACCGCCGGCACCCACCCCCGATCCGGCGCTCGTGGCCGGCGCACTGCCGGCGGTACACGTGAACGGGGAGCGGGTCGCGGTGGCCGCGGACGACCGGCGGGGGCTGCTCGCCGCGGTGGCCGGGTGCCTGGCCCTGCACCGGCTGGACGTGGTGACCGCGGATGTCTCCTCAGTGGACGGACGGGCGCTGGTGCAGTGCGCGGTCCAGGCGCGGTTCGGCGCGCCGCCGGACGCGGAGGCGCTGCGGGTCGACCTGCGCCGCGCGGCGCTGGGCATGGTGCCCGAGCGGCTGGCCCGGCGCCCGGCGCGTACCGGCGGCGCGGCCGCGCCCCGGGTGGTGTGGCACCGCGACGCGGCCACCGACGCGGCGGTGCTGGAGTTGCGCGCGGCCGACTCGCCGGGCCTGCTGTACCGGGTGGCCCGCGCGCTGGAGGAGGCCGGGGCGGACGTCCGCGCGGCGCGCATCTCGACCCTCGGCGGCGACGTGGTGGACGCCTTCTACCTGGTCGGCCCGTGGTCGGACGCGACGGTACGGGCCGAGGTCGCCGCCGCGGTGGCGGACGCGGCCGGCTGACCACGCCGCTGCCCAGGACCCACGTGGCGTGAAGCGGGGGACCCGGCCGGCTACCCTTGCCATGGGCGTCCTGTGCCCGGCCCCCGCGAACTCCGACATCGAGGTTGAAACGTCGTGTTTGACACGCTGAGCGACCGGCTCAACGGGATCTTCACCAAGCTGCGCGGCAAGGGACGGCTGTCCGACGCCGACATCGACGCCACCGCGCGCGAGATCCGGCTGGCCCTGCTCGAGGCCGACGTCGCGCTGCCCGTGGTGCGGGCGTTCATCGCCGCGCTCAAGGAGCGGTCCCGCGGCGCCGAGGTGCACAAGGCGCTCAACCCGGCCCAGCAGGTCATCAAGATCGTGCACGAGGAGCTGGTCGCGGTACTCGGCGGCGAGACCCGCCGGCTGCGCTTCGCCAAGCAGCCGCCGACCGTCATCATGCTGGCCGGCCTGCAGGGCTCCGGTAAGACCACGCTCGCCGGTAAGCTGGCCCGCTGGCTCAAGGGCCAGGGTCACCAGCCCATGCTGGTCGCCGCCGACCTGCAGCGGCCCAACGCGGTCAACCAGCTCCAGGTGCTCGGCGAGCGGGCCGGCGTCGAGGTGTTCGCCCCGGAGCCGGGCAACGGCGTCGGGGACCCGGTGCGGGTGGCCCGCGACGCGATCGACCACGCCCAGCGGCACATGCGCGACATCGTCATCGTGGACACCGCCGGCCGGCTGGGCATCGACGCGGAGATGATGGCGCAGGCCGCCGCGATCCGGGACGCCGTACAGCCGGACGAGACGATCTTCGTGGTCGACGCGATGGTCGGTCAGGACGCGGTGGCCACGGCCGAGGCGTTCCGCGACGGGGTGGGCATCTCCGGCGTCGTACTGTCCAAACTGGACGGTGACGCGCGCGGCGGCGCGGCCCTGTCGGTACGGCACGTGACCGGCGAGCCGATCCTGTTCGCCAGTACCGGCGAGAAGCTCGAGGACTTCGACGTCTTCCACCCCGACCGGATGGCCTCGCGCATCCTCGGCATGGGTGACGTGCTGACCCTCATCGAGCAGGCCGAGCAGGCCTTCGACGAGGACCAGAAGCAGAAGATGGCGGCCAAGCTGACCGGCGGGGAGACCTTCACCCTGGAGGACTTCCTCGAGCAGATGACCGCGCTGCGCCGGATGGGCCCGATCGCCAACGTGCTGGGCATGCTGCCCGGGATGGGCCAGGTCAAGGACCAGTTGGCGGAGCTGGACGACAGCCACTTCGACCGGGTCACCGCGATCATCCGCTCGATGACGCCGGGCGAGCGGGAGAACCCGAAGATCATCAACGGCTCCCGGCGGGCCCGCATCGCGCGCGGCTCCGGGATGACCGTGATGGACGTCAACCAGCTGCTGAACCGCTTCGCCGAGGCGCAGAAGATGATGAAGCAGATGGGTCCGATGATGGGCCTGCCCGGCCGGCGCAAGGCGACCAAGTCGCCGAAGAACAAGCGCAAGGGCACCAAGGGCAGCAACCGTCCCCGGTCCGGCGGGCTGCCGGGCATGCCGGGTGGCTTCCCGGGCGGGATGCCGGCGCTGCCGCCCGGCCTGGACCCCTCGGCGCTGGACCCGAACGCCGGCTTCAAGGCGCCGAAGCTCGACTTCAACAAGCTGAACAAGCCCAAGGACGACAAGGGCAACGGCTGAGCCGTCCGCAGTCAGCGGTTGCCGGCCAGGCGGCGCCTGGTAGACAGGTCGGCATGGCACTGCATGTCCGGGGCGTGGTACTGCCCGATGACGAGGTACGCGACCTGTGGCTGGTCGGCGACCGGGTCGGCACCGAGCCGGTACCCGGGGCGGTCACCGTCGCGGACGGCGGGTTCATCCTTCCGGGACTCGTCGACGCGCACTGCCACATCGGGATCGCACCGGGTGGCGCGCCGATCGGGAGCGTCGAGGAGGCCCGGGCGCTGGCCGTGGTCGACCGGGACGCGGGCGTACTGGCGATCCGCGACGCCGGCTCGCCCTACCCGTACCCGGAGCTGGACGACGACCCCGACGTGCCCCGGCTGGCCCGCGCCGGGCGGCACGTCGCGCCTGTTCGCCGGTACCTGCGGGACATCGGCGTCGAGGTACCCGCCTCCGACGTGCCGGCCACCGTCACCGAGCAGGCCAAGGCGGGCAACGGCTGGGTGAAGCTGGTCGGCGACTGGCTCGACCGGGACGTCGCCGACCTCGCGCCGTCCTGGGACGCCGCCACCCTGACCGCGGCCGTCAACGCGGCACACGCGGCCGGGGCGCGGGTGGCCACCCATGTGTTCGGCGAGGAGTCCGTCGACATCCTGGTGCGCGCCGGCGTCGACTCGGTGGAGCACGGAACCGGGCTGTCGCTGGAGCTCATCGACCTGATGGCGGCGCGGCGGACCGCGCTGGTACCGACCATGTTGAACGTCCGGACGCTGGTCGACGTCGCCGAGCGGGCCGCCGGGAAGTTCCCCGGGTACGCGCGGCACATGCGCGCGCTGAGCGAGGACTTCCCCGCGGTGGTACGGGCGGCGGTCGAGGCCGGGGTACCCATCTATGTCGGCTCCGACGCGGGCGGCGGGATCAACCACGGGCTGGCCGCCCGCGAGATGATGCTGCTGCACGAGGACGCCGGGATGGCGCCGCCGGACGTGCTGCGGGCCGGCTCCTGGGGAGCCCGCGAATGGCTGGGCTTCCCCGGTCTGGTCGACGGCGGCCTGGCCGACCTGGTCGTCTACGACACCGACCCGCGTGTCGATCTCCGCGTGCTGCTCGACCCGCGCCACGTCATACTGCGTGGGCGGGTCATTCGGTAAACCCCTATCATTTGCGCCTATGGCGCGCGTGCTCACTCCCCGGGCGGACGACTTTCCCCGCTGGTACCAGGATGTTCTGGCAAAGGCCGAGCTGGCCGACAACGGGCCGGTGCGCGGCACCATGGTCATCCGACCGACCGGCTACGCCATCTGGGAGCGGATGCAGTCGGAGATGGACGCCCGGATCAAGGCGGCGGGCGCCCAGAACGCCTACTTCCCGCTGTTCATCCCGGAGTCCTACCTGCGCCGCGAGGCCGAGCACGTGGAGGGCTTCGCGCCCGAGCTGGCCGTGGTCACCCACGGCGGCGGCAAGCAGCTCGCCGAGCCGGTCGTGGTGCGCCCCACCAGCGAGACGGTGATCGGCGAGTTCATGGCCAAGTGGATAGATTCCTATCGCGACCTGCCGCTGCTGCTCAACCAGTGGGCGAACGTGGTGCGCTGGGAGCTGCGGCCGCGGTTGTTCCTGCGCACCAGCGAGTTCCTCTGGCAGGAGGGGCACACCGCGCACGCGGACGAGGCCGACGCCCGGGCGTACGCGCGCCGGATCCTGCACGAGGTCTACGAGGACTTCATGGTCAGCGTGCTGGCCATGCCGGTACTGGTCGGACGGAAGACCGCGGGCGAGCGGTTCGCGGGCGCCACCAGCACGTACACCCTCGAAGGCATGATGGGCGACGGCAAGGCGCTGCAGATGGGCACCAGCCACGAGCTCGGCCAGAACTTCGCCCGGGCCTTCGACATCACGTTCTCCGGCGCTTCGGGCGGCCTGGAGACCGCGTGGACCACCTCGTGGGGCACGTCGACCCGGATGCTCGGTGGACTGATCATGTGCCACGGCGACGACGCCGGGCTGCGGGTACCGCCGCGGTTGGCGCCGGTGCAGGCCCACCTGATGGTGGTCAAGCAGGGCGAGGGCGTCGCCGAGGCGGCGGCCACGCTGCGCGACGAACTGCGCGACGCGGGCGTGCGGGTCGCGCTGGACGACCGGGTGGACACCGCGTTCGGCCGGCGGGCCGTGGACGCGGAGCTGAAGGGCTATCCGGTACGGGTGGAGATCGGCCCGCGCGACCTCGCCTCCGGCAACGTCGTGCTGGTACGGCGGGTGGACGGGTCGAAGACCCCGGTACCGGTGGGTCAGCTCACCGCGGCCGTCACCGCGGCCCTGGACGCCGACCAGAAGGCGCTCTACGACACGGCCCTGGCCCGGCGGCTGGACAACACGGTCGAGGTCTCCACGGTCGACGAGGCGATCGAGGCCTCCGGTACCGGCTGGGCCCGCCTGCCGTGGTCGGCCGTCGGTACCGAGGGCGAGCGGCAGGCCAACGCGCAGGGTGTGACCGTGCGCTGCCTGACCCGGTCGGACGGCGGCGTACCGGATTCCGAGGACGAACCGGACCTCGTCGCCTACCTGGCCCGGGCGTACTGAGCCGGCCCCGGGGCGCTGGCCGCCCCGGCCCGCCGCGCGCCAGGGCGATCTGGCACAATGGTCCGCTGGTATCCGGTGCGCGCGCGATGCCCTCTAACCTCGGGCGCGCTGCCTGTCCACGAACACCCTGCCAACGTCACCCCACGATCGCGGCCGGGCGCTCAAGCATCATTACAGGAGCGAATGAACCGTGGCCGTAAAGATCCGGCTCATGCGGATGGGAAAGATCCGCAACCCGCAGTACCGCATCGTCGTCGCCGACTCCCGCACCAAGCGTGACGGTCGGGCGATCGAGTACATCGGGGTGTACCACCCCAAGGAGGAGCCCTCGCTGATCGAGGTCGACTCCGACCGCGCCCAGTACTGGCTGTCGGTCGGCGCGCAGCCGAGCGAGCCGGTGCAGCGGATCCTGGAGAAGACCGGTGACTGGCAGAAGTTCAAGGGCCTGCCCGCACCGGAGCCGCTGAAGGTGGCCGCGGAGCGGGTCGACCGCAAGGTGCGCTACGAGGCGGAGTCGCAGGCGGCCGCCGGCCTCGCGGCGCCGGCAGAGCCGGCCAAGGCGGCCAAGAAGGCCGCGAAGAAGGCGGCTCCGGCCGAGGCGCCCGTTGAGGCGGTCGCGGCCGAGGCGCCCGCGAGCAGCGAGGAGTCGGCCGGTGCCGACAGCGGTACGCAGGCCTGACGGCAACCTCCGGCCCGCGCTGGAGCACCTGGTCAAGGGCATTGTCGATCATCCGGACGACGTTCGGGTCCGGATGATCGACTCGCGCCGCGGCCAGCGGCTCGAGGTGCGGGTACACCCGGAGGACCTGGGTACCGTGATCGGCCGCGGCGGGCGCACCGCCAAGGCGCTGCGCCAGGTGATCACGTCGATCGGCGGTCGCGGGGTACGGGTCGACATCGTCGACGCGTACTGACCCGAGCGCCGGTATGCAGCTGGTCATCGGCCAGATCGTCCGGCCACACGGAATCCGTGGCGAGGTCGTGGTCGAGGTGACGACGGACGACCCGGCGGCGCGCTTCGCCGCCGGGTCGGAGCTGGCCGCCACCGGGCAGGCCAGCGTGCGGGCGTCCGGCGGGCCGGGCCCTGGGGCGCTGCGGATCGAGGCGGTACGGCCGCACCAGGGCCGGCTGATCATCGCCTTCGAGGGCGTCGTGGACCGCGACGGCGCCGAGGAGCTGCGCGGGATCCGGCTGTGCGTCGACTCGGCCGAGGTCGGCGAGCCCGACGACCCCGACGAGTTCCATGACTTCCAGCTGATCGGCCTGGCCGTGGTGGACGTCGACGGCGCACCGCTGGGCGAGGTGGTCCGCGTGGATCACGGGCCGGCCGCCGACCTGCTCGTGGTGCGGCTGACCGACGGGCGGGAGGCGCTCGTACCGTTCGTCCGCGCGATCGTGCCGACCGTGGACGTCCCGGGCGGGCGGGTCGTGCTGACCCCGCCACCGGGCCTGCTCGAACTGTGATGGTCGACACATGAGGGTCGACATCGTCACGATCTTCCCGGAGTACCTGAGTCCGCTCGACCTGTCCCTCATCGGGCGGGCGCGCTCGGCCGGGGTACTCGACGTGGCAGTCCACGACCTGCGCCGGTGGACGCACGACGTGCACCGTACGGTCGACGACACGCCGTACGGCGGCGGTCCGGGCATGGTGATGCGCCCGGAGCCCTGGGGCGAGGCTCTCGACGAGCTGGCGCCGCCGGACGGGCCGGCACGCGACAACGCAGGCGGGGCCGCGCCCGGGCGGCTGGTCGTGCCGACCCCGGCCGGCGTCCCGTTCACCCAGGCGCTCGCCCACGAGCTGGCCGCCGAGCCGCGACTGATCTTCGCGTGTGGTCGGTACGAGGGCATCGACCAGCGGGTACTGGACGACGCGGCGCGCCGGGTGCCGGTCACCGAGGTCTCCCTGGGCGACTACGTGCTCTTCGGCGGCGAGGTCGCGGTACTCGTGATCCTCGAGGCGGTCGTGCGGCTGCTGCCCGGCGTGCTGGGCAACGCGGACTCCCTGGTCGAGGAGTCGCACGCCGACGGCCTTCTGGAGGCGCCCGTCTACACGAAGCCGCCGACCTGGCGTGACCTGCCGGTACCCGAGATCCTCCGGTCCGGAGACCACGCCCGGATCGCCCGCTGGCGGCGCGACCAGGCCCTGCTGCGTACCGCCCGGCGGCGGCCCGACCTGCTGGCGGGACCGGCCGCGCCGGGCCTCGACCGGCGGGACCGGGACGTGCTCCGGGACACCGGATTTCAGATCTCCCCCCTGGATATGGCAGAGTAGTGAGGTTGCCGCGACAGCTCGCGGCGCCATGACGCCAGAAACCAGCCCGCGCGCCCCTTGCTCCGGCGCGCCTTGAGCCCAAGGAAGCAGCAGCGATGAACACGCTGGACGCTCTCGACGCCCAGTCCGTGCGGACCGACATCCCGGGTTTCCGGGCCGGCGACACGCTCAAGGTGCACGTCCGGGTTGTCGAGGGCAACCGCTCCCGGATCCAGATCTTCCAGGGCGTGGTGATCCGCCGCCAGGGCGCCGGCCTGCGCGAGACATTCACCATCCGGAAGATGAGCTTCGGTGTCGGGGTCGAGCGGACCTACCCGATCAACAGCCCGATGCTCGACCGCATCGAGGTCGTCACCCGGGGTGCCGTGCGCCGCGCGAAGCTCTACTACCTGCGGGATCTCCGCGGCAAGGCCGCGAAGATCAAGGAGCGGCGGGAGAAGCCGGTCGCCTGACCGGCTCGCCGCCGTCCGCTGCGTCGGCTACCCGGGCGCCTGATCACGCCCGCGCGTGATCAGGTCGCTTTGAGGTGGGCCGGCTATATTGGCGCTACCGCTCGCCAACCGCAGCCCTGGGCGGTCGTCGCCATTACGCGGGGAGTGTGAGTGGTCAGTCGCGGGGAGGTCATCCACCACGGGTCGCGCGGGTGGCGGCACCGGGTAACCCAGGTACGCAAGAACATGCCGCTGTGGCAGGAGTTGCCGCTGCTGCTGATCGTCGCGTTCTGCCTCGCCGTGCTGATCCGTACCTTCCTGTTCCAGGCGTTCTTCATCCCCTCCGGATCGATGGAGAACACCCTGATGATCGGCGACCGGGTGCTGGTCAACAAGCTCGTCTACGAGACCCGGCAGCCGGCACGCGGCGACGTCGTGGTCTTCCGGGGTACCGACAAGTGGAACCCGGAGACCGACATCGCTCCGCAGAACACCAGCATGATCGGCAGGTTGGGGCGCACCGTCGGCGACCTGGTCGGTATCAGCCAGCCCAACGAGAAGGACTTCATCAAGCGGGTCATCGGGCTGCCCGGCGACACCGTGGCGTGTTGTGACGCACAGGGTCGGGTTACCGTCAACGGCCAGCCGCTCGACGAGCCGTACGTGCAGGACAACTCCCCTCTGGAACCCGCACCACAGCCCGGCTGCGGGCCCCGCAAGTTCAACCCGGTGGTGATCCCGCCCGGCGACATCTGGGTGATGGGTGACCACCGGATGGTCTCCCAGGACTCCCGATGCCAGGGCCCCGTACCGATAGCCAACGTCATCGGCAAGGCGTTCGTGGTCGTCTGGCCGCGGGACCACTGGGCCACCCTGGGCACGCCCGACACGTTCGCCTCGATCCCCAAGCCGTCCTCGGCGGGCCCGCTGCGGCGGGTCGGCCCCGACCTGCAGCCGGTCAAGCCGGCCGGCGACATCCAGGAGGCGCCCGATGCCACAGTGGCCATCCCGATACTCGCCGCGATGTTGCTTCCGGCGCGTTCCAGACTCCTGGGCAGGCGGCGACGTCGTAGGCTTCGCCCGTGATTGACGAGCAGGAGCCGCAGCAGGCGACCCCGCGCAAGAGCACCTTCTGGCGGGAACTTCCGATCCTTCTCGGGGTCGCGATCGTGGTGGCCATCCTGGTCCGCGCGTTCGTGTTGCAGACGTTCTGGATCCCCTCCGAGTCGATGCAGCACACGCTGAACATCAACGACCGGGTGCTGGTGAACAAGCTCGTCTACGACTTCCGTGACCCCCGGCGCGGCGAGATCATCGTCTTCAACTCGCCACCGGACTGGCGCGGCGACCCGAGCGAGACCGACTTCATCAAGCGGGTGATCGGGGTCGGCGGCGACCACGTGGTGTGCTGCGACGCCCAGCACCGGATCACGGTCAACGGCAAGCCGCTGGTCGAGTCCTATCTGGACGGTGACGACGGGCCGAACCTTTCGGCGAGCCCGGACGCGTTCGACATCACGGTGCCCAAGGGCCGGCTGTGGGTGATGGGCGACAACCGCTACCACTCGGGGGACTCGCGGGAGCAGTACCTCCGGTTCCACGGCGACATCACGCGCTCGACGATCAGCGTGAACGCGGTCGTCGGGCGGGCATTCGTGATCTTCTGGCCGTTCAACCGCGCGTCCTGGCTGTCGGTACCGGGCACCTACGATCACATACCCGACAACTAGGCTCGCGGTGACCGCGCCGATCGCCCGGCGCGCCGGGCGGGTACTGCTGCTGGACGCCGCCGGGCGGGTACTGCTGTTCCACGGGTACGACCCGGCCCGGCCGACGCACGGGTACTGGTTCACCCCGGGCGGCGGGCTGGACGAGGGGGAGACGATGGCCGAGGCCGCCGCCCGCGAACTGTTCGAGGAGACGGGGCTGCGGCTGGGCGCCGAGCGGCTCGGGGCCGCGGTCTGGCGCGAGGTCACGGAGTTCCCGTTCGCCGGTCAGTGGTACCAGCAGGAGCAGGAGTTCTTTCTCGTCAGGGTCGATTCGTGGCAGGTTGACACCGTGGGGTTCAACGACATCGAGCGGGGCTCCGTCGACGGCCACCGGTGGTGGACGGTCGCGGAGCTGGCCGGGACGGACGAGCGGTACTACCCTTCCGAGCTGCCGGAGCTGCTGACCCGGCTGGCGGGTATCTGATGCTGCCACCCGGTCGCACGATCGTGGCCCGCTCCGGCGGCATCTACGCCCTGGAGCGGACCCTGCAGCGGCGCGGTTTCGCCGAGGTCGCCGGGGCCGACGAGGCCGGCCGCGGCGCCTGTGCCGGACCGCTGGTGGCCGCGGCGGCCATCCTGCCGGAGAGCCGGCGCGCGGAGATCGACGGCCTGACCGACTCGAAGCTGCTCACCCCGCTGGCCCGGGAGCGGATCTACGAGGCCGTGGTCGCGACCGCGCTGGCCTGGGCGGTCGTGATCATCCCTCCGGAGGAGGTGGACCGGCGGGGCCTGCACGTGTGCAACCTCGCGGCGATGCGCCGGGCGCTGGCCAGCCTGACCGTGCGGCCGTCGTACGTGCTGACCGACGGCTTCCCGGTCGACGGTCTGGGTACCCCCGGGCTGGCGGTCTGGAAGGGCGACCAGGTGGCGGCCTGTGTGGCCGCGGCCAGCGTGGTCGCCAAGGTCACCCGGGACCGGATCATGTGCGAGCTGGACGAGGTCCACCCCGGGTACGGCTTCGCCGAGCACAAGGGCTACGTGACCCCGGAGCACTCTGCGGCGTTGGACCGGTACGGTCCGTGTTCGGAGCATCGCTTCTCGTACGTGAACGTGGCTGCGCGTGTCGGGCTGCCCGGGGATCGCGGTACCGTCGGCGTGGCGTCCGAGGAGCGGGCGCGGCGGGGCCGGCTGGCGCGGGAGCGGATGCCGCTGCAGGCGTCGGTGGGTGACAATGGGGGGATGGAAGGCGGACCGCGATGAGCGCGGAAGATCTCGAAAAGTACGAGACCGAGATGGAGCTCCAGCTCTACCGGGAGTACCGCGACATCGTGCGCCAGTTCTCCTACGTGGTCGAGACCGAGCGCCGGTTCTACCTTGCCAACCAGGTCGACCTGCACGTCCGCAATTCGGACGGCGAGGTCTACTTCGAGGTCGAGATGCACGACGCCTGGGTCTGGGACATGTACCGGCCGGCCCGCTTCGTGAAGAACGTACGGGTGATGACGTTCAAGGACGTCAACCTCGAGGAGCTGGAGAAGCCGGACATCTCCCTGCCGACGGACTCCGCCTTCGGTACCTGACGGCCGCCGGCCGGCGGATGCGCCGACGGCCCGCGTCGACCGGCTAGAAGCGGTTGATCGGCGGCCGGCGCCGCTCGCCCCGGATCGCCCGCTTCGCCCGGCCGTAGAGGTAGACGCCGCCGCCCACCACGAGCGCGCCGACGATGATGTAGAAGGCCAGGTGGATGATGGCGCCGATCGCCCACACGGCGATCATGCCGACGACGACGAGGCCAACGACGAACAGCAGAGCATTGCGCAGGAAGTGCCCGTTCTCCATGTGCTCAATGGTGCGCCGCCGGCGCCCGTACCGGCCAGGGGGGATTTCCCGGATCGCCTGGTGAGGGTGGTCCCGGATGCCGGTACGTCCACAGGAACCCTCGCTGTCCACAGTTCGCCATGATCGCGATTGCCCGCTTGTCGCGGACCGGCCACGCTGCCCGGCATGAGGTTGTGGACGGCGTGCGCGATCCTGGTCCTCCTGCTGCTGCCCGCGGACCCGGCCGCGGCCCGGCCGGCCGCGCCGGCCCCGCCTGCGCCGGCCCCGGCCGTGCCCGGGCCTGCCGTGCCGGCGGTGCCGGACCCGCCCGCGCCGGTTAGCGGCTACCGCTGGCCCCTTGCCGGAGCGCCCGCGGTGACCCGGCCGTTCCAGCCGCCGCCCCGACCCTGGCTACCCGGGCACCGTGGCGTCGACCTCGCCGGCTCGCCCGGCCTGCTGGTGCTCGCGGCCGGTACCGGCGTGGTCGCCTTCGCCGGCAGCGTGGCGGGTGTCGGGGTGGTCAGCATCGACCACCCGGGCGGGCTGCGGACCACCTACGAACCCGTCACGCCGCTGGTGGCGGCC
>Ga0207661_10001622_pt1 | contig 15302 bp, 8 predicted proteins | sample KBSC713LmetaG_FD_184337 | JGI IMG/M metagenome (GOLD analysis project Ga0207661, IMG submission 184337) | Corn rhizosphere microbial communities from Kellogg Biological Station, Michigan, USA - KBS C7.1-3L metaG (SPAdes) (version 2) | ecosystem: Host-associated > Plants > Roots > Rhizosphere ...
AAATCCCGATGAACGTTGTGGCCGGCATTCCTTCCGTACGTCACACGATCACCGTCGAAGCGCCACGCGAGCATGCCTTCGAGGTGTTCACGCGGGGCATCGACACCTGGTGGTTCCGCGACCACTCCATCGGCACGGAACCGCTGAAGGAAGTGGTGATGGAACCGTGCAAAGGGGGCCGCGTGTTCGAGCGCGGCATCCACGGTGCGGAGTGCGACTGGGGCCGTGTGCTCGTCTGGGATCCGCCGTCGCGGCTGGTGGTTGCGTGGCAGATCGGCGGCGACTGGCAATTCGATCCCGATCCCGCCCACGCCAGCGAATACGAAGTGCGTTTCATCGAAGAAGCGCCCGCACGCACGCGCGTGGAATTCGAGCACCGCCACTTCGAGCGCCACGGCGAAGCGGGCCGCCACATCCGCGACAACGTCGAGAAAGGCTGGTCCAGGCTGCTGGCCGCCTACACCACATCGGCGAAGGCCGCCTGAGCGCCGTCGTCCGACACGGGTTCCACCGCCACCCTTCGAAAAGGAGAGCCGCCATGCTTCGCAAAATCGCTTCGATGTTGCTTGGCCTCAACGGATTGCTGATCGGCTTCGGGGCGTTCGGCCACAGCTTCATGGGCCGCAAGGCGCTCGATGCCGGTCTCGCACCGCTGCCGATCGATGTACACACCGACAAATTGATCTATCTCGTCTGGTACTTCTGCGGCGGGTGCATGCTGGTGTTCGGCCTGCTGGTGATGCGGGGCGCATGGAAGGCCATGCGTGGTGAACACGGCGCGCTCTTTGCGCCCTGCGCCATCGGCGTGTTCTATCTGGCGACCGGCGTCGTGGCGCTCTCAACCATGCGCGAACTGTTCTGGAGCGTGTTCGTGGTGCTGGGCGGGCTGGCGCTGGCGTTATCGGCCGTGCTCGGCTTCGTCCCCGCCATGCCGCGTATCGCGTCGCGGATGCGTCAGCCTGCGGCGTAATCGATGCAGGCGCGCAACAGCGCGCGAATCACGTCCTGCACCGGCGCGGCAAGTTCGGGCCGGTATTCGAAACTGTCCTCGTCCATGTAGGTGTACTGCGCGAGTTCCAGTTGCACGGCATCGACGCCGTCGCCGGGCCGGCCATAGTGGCGGGTAATGTAGCCACCCTTGAAGCGCCCGTTGGCGACGTGGCTGTACTGGCCGTCGCTGCCCACCGCACGCTCGCGCAATACGTCGGTCAAGCGCGCCTGCAATGCCGGCTTACAACTTGCGCCATTGGCCGTACCCAGGTTGAAGTCGGGCAACTGCCCCTCGAAGAACATCGGCACCCGGCTCTTGATGGAGTGCCCATCCCACAGCACGACCCGCGGGTGCCGCGATCGCATCCTCGCCAGTTCGCCCGAGAGCGCATCGTGGTATGGCTGCCAATACGTCTCCTTACGCAGTTCGATTTCCTTGTCGTCGGGCTCGTCGCCTGCGGCGTAGATCGGCTCGCCCGCGAACGTCGTGATCGGCACCAGCGCGGTTTCGGCGCGCCCCGGATACAACTTGTGCCCCTCGGGATCGCGATTGAGGTCGGCAACGTACCGCGACCAGCGCGGCGCGATCACCGATGCGCCCAGTTCGCGCGCGAATGCGTAGAGTTTTCCGACGTGCCAATCGGTATCCGCGACCCGCTTGCCCGCAGCGGTCATCCGAGCCGCCAGGGCCGCGGGAAGACCGGTGCCGTCGTGCGGCAGGCTGACCAGCAGCGGCGCCGTGCCCTGGTGTAATTCGAGGTCTTGCATACCCCTATTTTAGCCCCGCGCCAAAGCCGGCTTTTGGTGAGAAGTCAGGCCATGGATGGCCGTTCTGATCTGCATGACTCCGAAGCACCCTGTGTCCGCGGCCGTTCCAGCGAGGCCGCGATCAAGGATGATCGCATCGATTTGCAAAATCTTCAGGCATTCGCCCTTACCCTAGCGAGTTTTGGCGGTAGCGATTTCGAGCGGGAACACCTTGAACCGACCCTTGGCCATCGACGTGCGCCCGCGGCATGCGGGCGCCGTGGTTTCGGCGTTGCTGCTGGCCTTGCTGGTGGCGGCGTTGAACTTCGCGTTGTGGGCGGTGGCGGACCGGCCGACCCAGGTGGTGCCGTGGAATGGACAGGTCGCGGGTTTCGCCTACAGCCCTTTCCAGCGTTACCAGAGTCCCCTGGCGGGCAATTTTCCGAGCGATGCCGAGGTCGCCGGCGATCTGGCGCTGATGGCCAAACATACCCGACGCGTGCGGGTGTATTCGGTGCTGCAGTATCCCGAAATCCCCCGGCTGGCGATGAAGGACCATCTCGACGTGATGGCCGGCGCGTGGCTGGATCGGCGTGACGGCAACAACGAAAAGGAAATCGCCGCGCTGATCGCGCAGGCGCGGCGCTGGCCGGACATCAAGCGGGTCGAGGTCGGCAACGAGGTGCTGCTGCGCACCGACATGAAGCCGGAAAAACTGATGGCCTATATCGACCGCGTGCGCGCCGCGGTGCACCAGCCGGTGTCGACCGCCGAGCCGTGGCACGTCTGGGAAAAATACCCCGAGCTCGCGCAGCACGTGGACTTCATCACCGTGCACCTGCTGCCGTACTGGGAAGGCGTACCGCGCAAGGACGCGGTCGGTGACGTGCTGATGCGCTACCAGCGCCTGCAGCAACTATTCCCGAACAAGCACATCGTGATCGGCGAAGTCGGCTGGCCGTCGAACGGCGACCGCTTCGAATTCGCCAAACCGTCCACCGCGAACCAGGCGATCTTCCTGAAGGAATGGTTCCAGGTCGCGCGCGAGCGGCACATCGATTACTACATCATGGAGGCGATCGACCAGCCGTGGAAGGAAGGCCTGGGCGAGGGCCGCACCGGCGCGTACTGGGGCGTGTTCAACGCCGACCGGCAATTGAAATTCCCGCTGACCGGGCCGGTACTGGAGGATGCGACATGGCCGTGGAAGGCGCTGGCTGCCGGCCTGTTGGCGCTGATCCCGATGGTCTGGTTCGCGTGGAAGTTCGCGCGCTTCAAACTGGTCGGCCGCTTCGTGTACCTGTGCCTGATCCAGCTTGCCGCGGGGCTGATCGTCTGGTCCGCGACGGTGCCGTTCCAGTTCTATCTCGACGTCGTCGACTGGGGCATGCTGATCGTGCTGTTCCCGGCGCAGCTCGCGATCCTCGCGATCCTGCTGATCAACGGCTTCGAATTCGTCGAGGTGTTGTGGCGCAAGAAGTGGTTGCGCCATTTTGGTTTGCTGAAGCCCGACCCGCCGGAGGAACAGCCATTCGTCTCGATCCACCTCGCCTGCTACAACGAGCCGCCCGACATGGTGATCGCCACGCTCGATTCGCTGGCGGGGCTCGAGTACGCGAACTTCGAAGTGCTGGTGATCGACAACAACACCAAAGACGAAGCCGTCTGGAAACCCTTGGAAGCCCATTGCGGGAAACTCGGCGAACGCTTCCGCTTCTTCCACCTTGATCCGTGGCCCGGCTTCAAGGCCGGCGCGCTGAACTACGGCCTGAAACAGACCGATCCGCGCGCCGACATCATCGCGGTGGTCGATGCCGATTACGTGGTGCGCCGGGATTGGCTGTCCGCGCTGACGGGTTATTTCAATGATCGCAATGTCGCGGTGGTGCAGTGCCCGCAGGCGCACCGCGACTACATGGGCAACGCGTTCCGGCGCATGACCAATTGGGAGTTCGATGGCTTCTTCCGGATCGGCATGCACCACCGCAACGAGCGCAACGCGATCATCCAGCACGGGACCATGACGATGGTGCGGCGCGTGGCGCTGGAGGGCACCGGAAGCTGGTCGGAATGGACCATCTGCGAAGACGCCGAACTCGGCCTGCGCCTGATGCACGCGGGCTACGAGACGATCTATGTCGACGAACTGATGGGCCGGGGCCTCACGCCCGCCGATTTCCGCGCCTACAAGAGCCAGCGCTACCGCTGGGCATTCGGCGCGATGCAGATCTTGAAGGGGCGCTGGAACTGGATGGTGCACAAAGGCCCGCTCTCCGCCGGCCAGCGCTTCCACTTCCTCACCGGCTGGTTCTCGTGGTTCGCCGATGCACTGCACATGGTGTTCACGCTGATGGCGCTGGGCTGGACGGCGGGCATGCTGCTGGCGCCGACCATCTTCAGCCTGCCGATGCAGTTGTTCCTGATTCCGGTGATGGGTTTCTTCGTCACCAAGGCCGTGTTCGGCATCGTGCTGTACCGCGCGCGCGTGCCGTGCGGTTGGCGCGACGCGTTGATGGCATCGATCGCCAGCATGGGCCTGTCGCACGCGATCGCGCGCGGCATCTGGATGGGCCTGATCAAGCAGAAGACCGCGTTCATCCGTACCGCCAAGAGCCGCCGGCTCGGTGGCGGCGCGGCGGGCGCGCTCGGACCGGTGCGCGAGGAACTCCTGATGTCGATCGCACTGGTCCTCGCGATCGTCGGGATGGGAATCAATTTCGGCTCGCGCTACATCGAAGGCGAGTTGTGGATGGTGATCCTGTTCGCGCAGGCGATCCCCTATCTTTCCGCGCTGGTCGGCGCGCTGGTCGCGCACTACTCGCACGAACATCCGGTCGAGGCCACGCAGGCGCAACCGGAACCCTCGCATGCGGCACGCGTCGAAAGCGCCGAGCCGATCGAAGCGCGCACCGCAATCACGTAGCAAGGATGGACGTGCTCGTGCGACGAACACGCACAGGGATTTTGGCGCGACACGCGGTCCGGCCCGCCCTTGGGCTCCTCGAACAGTTTGGTTCGTCATTCCGGCGAAGGCCGGAACCCATTGTTTTCCTTCCCGCGTTTGCGGGGGAAGATGCCCATAGGGCGGATGGGAGCAACCTTGCGAAGATATTCCGGGTTTGGCTCGACATCCCTGTCGAACGTGACAGAGCGATGACGTTGGGCTTCCCACGGATGGAGCCCGTGCTCAGCCCAACCTACCCGCTTGGCAGATCCTGGGCGCAATGCGCGTGTGCACTTGCCGCGCTGATGGCGCTCGCCATTGCGCCCCTCGCGCGCGCCGACACCCTGAAGGTAACGATCAGCGGAATCGACAAGGACATGGCCGCTGCCGTGCGCGCCAACCTGACGGCGAGCCAGTATGCAAACCGCAACGACGTCAGCGCGACGCAGGCACGCGTGTTCGCGGACGATGCCGCGGCGCAGGCCGCCACGGCGCTGCAACCCTATGGCTATTACAACGCCGAGGTCGCGAGTGACCTGCAGCATCAGGGCAGCCAGTGGACGTTGAACCTGCGGGTGACGCCGGGACCGCCGACCCGGGTCGCCAAACTCGATCTGCGGGTACCGGACATCGCGTTGAAACTGGCGCCGGTACGGTACGCGGTGCGCAGCTTTCATCCGAAAGCCGGCGAGCCGATGGTCGACGGCACGTACGAAGGTTCCAAGGGCGCGATCGCCAGCGCGCTGCTGGAAACCGGCTGGCTGGACGCCAAAGCCACCGAACACAAGGTCGCGGTGACGCGCGCCGACAATCGCGCGGACATTCATCTGCATTACGACGTCGGAGAACGCTACAAGCTCGGCGAAGTCAGTTTCACCGGTTCGCAGTTCGCGCCCGGCTTCCTGCAGCGCTATGTGCCGTGGGAAAGCGGCGACTGGTATTCGCAGTCGAACCTGCTGGCGCTGCAGCAGGCACTCACCGATGCGGATTATTTTTCGATCGTGGACGTTGAGCCCGAAGTCGCCAGAGCGAAAGACCACGTGGTGCCGGTGAAGGTCGAGGTCGCGCCGGCCAAGCGCACCGTCTACACCGCCGGCCTGTTCGTCGGCACCGATACCGGCCCCGGCGTGCGCGCCGGCCTCCGGCGGCGCTGGATCAACAGGCTAGGACACACGCTGGACAACGAAGTGCTGATCGCGCAGCGGTTGAAGACCGCGCAGATCGTGTACGGCATTCCGCGTCCCGGCAAGGATCACGCCAGTTTCAATCTCGGCATCGGTTATCGCGACGAAAACACCCGGACATCGAAATCGCGCACGTTCTCGATCGCCGCCAACGCCACCCGCGACTGGCACGGTTTCGTGCGGACGCTGGGCGTGCATCTCCTGAGCGGCACGTTCACGGTCGGCAACTCGCGCAGCAACGTGAACATCCCCGGCATCGAGCGCGGCAACAGCACGTTGATATATCCGGAGATCGGGCTCACGAAAAAAGTCGCGGACAACCCGCTGTTCGTGCGCAAGGGCTATTCGATCAACCTGATCGGACGCGCCGGGCCCGGCATCGACACGCGTTTCGCCCAGGCACTGGCCAACGTGGTGTGGATCCATGCGCTCGGCCGCAGCGACCGGCTGATCCTGCGCGGCGATGCCGGCATCACCAGCGTGCAGGACTTCAGCAAGCTGCCGCCGCAATTGCGCTTCTTCGCGGGCGGCGACCGCTCGATCCGCGGCTACGCGTACCAGGCGATCGGCCCGCGCAACAGTTACGGCCTCGTGATCGGCGGCAAACGCCTGCTGGTTGGCAGCGCCACAGTCGAACACTACTTCACGCGCGACTGGGGCATTGCAGCGTTTGTCGATTCGGGCGACGCGTTCAACGGCAGCGATTTCCACGCGCGCACCGGCGCCGGCATCGGCCTGCGCTGGCGTTCGCCCGTCGGGATGGTGCGCGTCGACGTCGGCGTGCCGATCAACAACCCGTATTACCACGGCGCGCAGTTGCACATCGTGATCGGGCCCGACCTGTGACACGCCGGCGCAAATGGCTGACCGGTATTGGCGCCGCGATCGCCGCGCTGATCGTCGTGCTGGTGGCGCTGCTGTTCTGGGTGCTGTACACGCCATCCGGACTGCGGTTCGCGCTGGACCGCGGCGTCGCGATGATGCACGGTCAACTTGCCTACGCAAGCGCGAACGGCACCCTGGCGGGCACCACCACGATCGATGGCCTGCATTATCGCGACGAGAGCGGCACCACCGTCGCGATCGAACATGCTTCGGTGGATCTGCGTCCGTGGGCATTGCTGGGGCGCCGGTTGCAAATCGCCAAGGCCCGCATCGACGGCATTGTCGTCGACATCGCGCCTTCGCAACAAACGGAAAGCAAGCCGACCACCTTTTCGCTGGAACCGCCTTTGGCGATTTCGCTCGATGACACTCTGCTCACCCACATCGTCGTCAGGCAGAACGGCACGCAGGCCTTCGCCGCTGACAGCCTCGCGATCGCGGGAGTATGGAACAGTGAGCAGGTGGTGATCCGGCAACTGGCGCTGCGCGCGCCATCGGGGAGCGCCGAACTCGAAGGCACACTCGCGGTCGCCGCGGGCCACGCCGGCCACGGCATTGCAAGGTTTGACTGGTCGCAGGACGGCACCCGTTACACCGGCACCGTTACTTCGCGGTCCGACGGCAAGACCGCGCAGCTGCACGCGCAGGTCTCGGCGCCGACACGCCTCGATGCGAACGTTTCGCTGAGCCTGGACGCTTCGCACGCATGGACACTGGTGCTGGATGCGCCGAAGTTCGATGCCCGCGCACTGCCCATGCTGCCGTCGTCGTTGAACACGCTCGCGCTGAACTTGCGCGGCGCCGGCAACGCGAACAGCGGCAGATTGGAAGGCAGCGTCGTCGTCAACGACACCACACTCCTGCTCGATCCCGCGCAATTCCGCTACGACGGGAAGACCGTAACGCTTGATCCGCTGCGCCTGCGTTCGCCGCAGATCGCGGGCAACGCCGTCGCGACCGGCGTGGTGCATCTCGACACCGCGCCGCTGTCGTTCGCGCTCGATGCGAAGTGGAGCGACGTGCGGGTGCCGGCCGACATTGCCGGCCAGGCGCTCGCGACGCATGGCGACGTCAAGCTCGAGGGCAGCCTCGAGCATTACACGATGAACGGGGCGCTCGCGATCGGGCCGCCCGATCAGCTCGCCGAGCTCACCGTCGACCTCGCTGGTACGCCGCAGGCCATCGACCTGCGCGCGCTGAAACTGGTGCAGAGGAACGGCGGGCTCGACGCCAGCGGAACCATTGGCCTGCAACCGCAAGTGTCGTGGAAGCTGGATGCGATGGCGAAACGATTCGATCCCGGCGCGATGTTCGCCGGATGGAACGGCGCGATGGACTTCACGCTGACCACCGAAGGCCGCATTACCCCGCGAGGTCCCGAGGCCGCGCTGAAGCTCGACAAGGTGGCGGGCACGTTGCGCCAGCGCAGCATCGCGGGCAGCAAGGCCGATCTCGCGATCACGCCAGGCAACCTGTTGCAGGGTTCGCTGTTGCTGGTGGCCGGTCAAAGCCGCATCCGCGCCGTCGGCGAACACGGCAAGCGGACCAACGCCACCGTCATGCTGGATGTCGCTTCGCTCGGCGACTGGATGCCGAATGCTTCGGGCACATTGCAGGGGCAATTCACTATCAAGGGCGCGTGGCCGAAGCTGGCGATCGCGGGACAACTGCACGGCAGCGATTTGCGTAACGGCGCCCAGAGCATCGACGCGCTGCAACTTACCGCGTCGATTCCCGACGTGTCGAAGCCTGGTGGCGATCTCGACCTGATACTGCATGGCGTGCACGCCTCTGCGCTCGATTTCGAAACGGTCGAGGTGAAAGGCAACGGCAACGCCGCCTCGCACGATCTGCATCTCGACGCACGCGGCCCGCAGTTGAGCACCGCGCTCGCGCTGCACGGCAAGTGGGATGAGAAGGCGAAGCGCTGGACGGGCACACTGAGCGGGGTGCGGCTGGTGCCGCAAGGCCTGCCCGCGTGGCAGCAGCAGCAACCAAGCACGATCGTGTGGCAGCGCGGCGCGATGACGCTGTCGCAACTTTGCCTGACTTCCGGCGCGCCGCACTTTTGCGCATCCGCCGATCGCAACGCAAAGGGTGCGACCACCGCCCGCTACGATCTGCAGGCATTGCCCTTGCAGTTGCTCGCGACCCTGGCGCCCGGCGCCAATTCGATGCAAGCCAGCGGCGAGTTGTCGGGCACGGGACAGTTCACCATCAACGCGGCGAACGCCATCAACGGGCATGGCAGGCTGGAAGCCAGCGCCGGCAGCATCGCATACGTATCCAACCCCGGCCACCCGCTGCTGGCCTGGTCGAGCCTCGTCATCGGCATCGACGCGAATGGCGCGAACCAGCACCTGCGATTGCAAAGCACGTTGAACGACGGTGGCCACGTCCGCGGCGACGTCACGGTGAGCGGCGCCACGCGCGCACTGCAAGGCACGCTGGACGCGGACATCCGCAACCTCGCGTTCCTCGAAGCGCTGTCGCCGGAAATTGCCAACGTGCATGGGACGCTGGGCGGCAGCCTCGCGCTTTCGGGTACCCTCGCCGCGCCGCAATTCCAGGGGCGCATCCAAACACAAAGTTTCTCGGCGGAACTGCCGCGCGCCGGGTTGAAAATGCACGACGGCACCTTCGCCGTTACCGGCAATGCGCAGGGCGAACTCGCCATCACGGGTCAGGTCGCTTCCGGCGGCGGCGTGTTGCACGTCGACGGCAGCGTCGGCCTTGCGGCGAATGCACCGCTGGGTCTGGACATCAAGGGCGACAACGTGTTGGTGGCGGACATTCCGGCCGCGCACGTGGTGGCGTCGCCGGACCTGCACATCACGCGCGCGAACGGCGTGTTCGCGCTCACGGGCAGCGTCGCGATTCCGAATGCGAAGGTCGCGGTCCAGAAACTGCCGGGCGGCGGCCCCGCCAAGGCTTCGCCGGACGTGGTGATCGTCGACCAGCCGCAGGCAGCCGAGGTCGCACCGCTGGCGATGGATGCCGACATCGAAGTGAAACTCGGCAACAGCGTGAAGGTGCAAGGTTACGGACTGGACGGTACCGTGCACGGGCAACTTGCGGTGCGCGTGCGCCCGGGTGAAACGGCCACGGGTCGCGGCGAGATCCGCGTCGATGGCAAATACCAGGCATATGGGCAGGACCTGTCGATCGAACGCGGACGCCTGCTGTTCGCCGGCACGCGCCTCGACAATCCGGGGCTCGACATCCGTGCGGTGCGCAACATCCGCAGCGAGGACGTGACCGTGGGCTTGAGCATCCGCGGCACCGCGCAGAGGCCGATCCTCACGGTCTTCTCCGATCCGGCGATGGAACAGGCCGAGGCGCTGTCGTACCTCGTCACCGGCCGGCCGTTGAACGCGCTGAAGAGCGGCGAGAGCGACACGCTCAACACCGCGGCGCAGGCGCTGGGCGGTTTGGCTGGCGATCGCCTGGCGAAGTCGATCGGATCGCGGCTCGGCCTGGAAGCCGGCGTATCCAGCAGCGAAGCGCTGGGCGGTTCCGCGTTCACCGCGGGCAAGTATCTTTCGCCGCGCCTGTTCCTGAGCTACGGCGTCGGCCTGTTCACGCCGGGCCAGGTGATCACGCTGCGTTACACCCTGAACCGCTTCCTGCAGTTCGAAGCGGAAAACGCGACCACCGGCAATCGTGCCAGCTTCAACTACAAGATCGAAAAATAGTCGGCGCGCCGCGGGCGAGGCATCGAGGCGGGAGACCATCCGGCACGCGGCACACACCATGCGCACTGATAGAGTGCGGACTGGTTGGCTCGACCGGAACGCGCGCGAATGGATCTACCTACAGGGGACAAGGCGCCCGGGCCGCACGATGATTCGCCCGCCGGCGACATGACGATTGCCGTGCCGCCAACCAAACGTCCGCGCGTGTGGAGCAGCCTCGGTATCGTCGGGCTGTACTTCCTGCTGCAGTTCGGGCTCAGCATCCTGGTCGGCGGGATGATCGCCTTCGCGCTGGCGCTGAAGGCCGGCTTCAACGCAGGGCTGCATCATCAGCGACCGGACATGAGGGCAATCGTGCAGATGATGCGCAGCAACCCCGACCTGCCGATCGTGATCACCGTGATCACGATCGCGGCGGCCGCCGTAATCATGACCTTGCTGGTTCGCCAGTTCTGGCCCGCGCAATGGTCGCGCGCCGACCTGCCCGGTTTCGGCTTGGCAAAGCCCGCAAACGTGGCCGTCTATCCCACCACGATCATCCTAGGATTCATCGTGCTGCTGCTGGGCGGCGCGATCACGCATCTGCTGGCCGGCCAGCATCCGGTGCATCAGGATGTCGCGGTGATGGCCGGCAAAGTGTCGCCGGACATGCGCATCCTGCTCGCACTGCTGGTGGTGTGCGTGGCGCCGTTCGTCGAGGAGCTGGTGTTCCGCGGCGTGTTGCTGTCGGGCCTCGCCAGCCGCATGCACATCGGCTGGGCCATGCTGGCGAGCGCGATCGTGTTCGGCTGCGCGCACCTGCCCGATTTCAAGTTCGCGTGGTACCCGGTGCCGGCGCTGATCCTGCTGGGTCTGGTGCTGGCATGGCTGCGCGTGCGCACGCGTTCGCTGTGGCCGTCGATCACGCTGCACGCGGCCAATAATTTCTTCGCGGTGCTGGGGTGGTTTCTCGTCAGCCACCATTAGCCTCGTCCGCAACAAGTTGTTAGAACGCAAGAAATTCGTTGGGTGCGATCCGCGGGGCCAGCAATCACGGAGCCATCTGGCCACCGACGACAAAGGCATCGATTTCCTGCATGACAATAGTCTTGTTGAGGACTGGATGCATGGGGTTGCGTAAATCCGGCAATTATTCAATCCGGGCCGCTTTGCGGTCTGATTACTTCCGACCTTCACCAGGTGCAGATATGCAAGACAGACCCACGACAGTACATGGCAGTTGCCATTGTGGTGGTGTGCAAGTCGAATTCAGCACGAGCAAGGAGCTTGCACGTACGACACCTCGGGCATGCGATTGCAGTTTCTGCCAAAAGCACGGTGCTGCATACGTTTCGGATCCATCAGGCCGCCTTCGCATCACCGTCGCAGAGCCCGACGCCCTCCATTCCTACCGTCAAGGTTCGAAAACGGCGCGCTTCCAGCTATGCGGCCGGTGCGGCGTACTGGTTGCCGTGGTCTTCGAGCACCAAGGCAACATTTACGGTGCGGTCAATGTCGGCTGCCTCGATGAGCGTTCGCTCTTCGGCACTCCCGTTCCTGCATCGCCGCAGCAATTGACCCCGGAGGAGAAAGTATCGAGGTGGCTGCAAGTGTGGGTGCCGGATGTGCAAGTCCTGGGCGTTGGCGCGCAGCATCAGGTTTGAAGCGCGCGGTTGATCATTTCGCGAAAGCCTTCGCTCTGGCTTGTGAAATCAATACCCCGCCGCGGAACCCGCGGGATAGCGCGGATCATTGACGCTTTCCAGCGCGCCGGTTTGCGGGTCCACCACGATCGCGGCGATGTCGCCCATCGAATGCACGTCGCGGATCTTGTAGCCCATCGCTTCGAGCGCCGACTGCACGGTCGGGGTGAACGCGCCGGGTTCGGCGAAGATCTCGTCGGGCCACCATTGCATGTGGATGCGCGGCGCGTCGATGGCCTGCTTCACGTTCATGCCGTGCTCGACCACGTTGAGGATGCTTTCCATCGTGGTGGAGATGATGGTGGAACCGCCGGGGCTGCCGGTGACCATGCGGAGCTTGCCGTCCTTCAGCACGATGGTCGGGCTCATCGAACTCAGCGGCCGCTTGCCGGGTTCGATCTGGTTGGCCTGGCCCTGCACCAAGCCGAACTGGTTGGGCACGCCGGGCTTGGACGTGAAATCGTCCATCTCGTTGTTGAGGAAGAAACCGGTGTCGCCCGCGATCTGTTTGATCCCGAAATAACTGTTGACGGTGTAGGTGACCGCGACCGCGTTGCCCTTGTCGTCCACTACCGAATAATGGGTGGTGTTGGTGGCCTGGTACGGCCCGAGGCTGCCCTGCACTTCCGGGGATGGCGTGGCCTTGTCCGGATCGATGCTGGCGCGCAACTCGGCGGCATGCTCGGCGGAGAGCAACCGCGTGATCGGATTCCGCACGAACGCCGGGTCGCCGAGATAGGTATTGCGATCGGCGAACGCGCGCCGCTCGGCCTCGACGAAATAATGGGTGGCCTTGGTGGAATGGAAGCCCCACTCCGCGAACGGATACGGCGCAATGATCTGCAGCGTTTCGCAAATCGTGGTGCCGCCCGAACTCGGCGGCGGCGCCGAATAGATCGTGTAGCCGTGGTAGCCGCACACGATGGGCCTTTCCCATTGCACGGTGTACGCCTTGAAGTCCTGCAAGGTCAGCAAGCCGCCGTTGGCTCGGCTTGCCTTCACCACCGCGGCGGCGATCGGCCCTTGGTAGAACGCGCGGGTGCCAACCTTCGCGATCGACTCCAGCGTGGCCGCGAGTTGCGGCTGCTTCAGCACTTCTCCCGCTTTCCAAGGCTGCCCGTGGTCGAGGAATGTCGCGGCCACGTTCGGAAATTGCTTGAAGTAATCGGTGGAGGTGTCGAGGATGCGCACGTCGCCCGGCTGCAGCACATAGCCATCCTTCGCCAGCTTGATCGCTGGCACGATCACTTGCTTCAGCGTCATCGTGCCGTACTTTTTCAGGGCCTCGTCGAAACCCATCACCGTACCGGGCACGCCGACGCCGAGGTATGTTTTCGTGCTGCGGCCCTTCACCACCTTGCCGGCGGCGCTCTGCATCATGTCTGGTGTCGCCGCCAGCGGCGCCTTTTCGCGGAAATCCAGGAACAGGTTCTTGCCGTCGGCGAGGTGGATGGTCATGAACCCGCCACCGCCAATGTTGCCGCAGCACGGATGCACCACCGCCAGCGCATAACCGACCGCGACCGCCGCATCGACCGCATTGCCGCCCTGCTTCAGGATGTCGACGCCGACCTTCGTCGCAAGGTGCTGCGCGCTCACCACCATGCCGCGTTTCGCGGTGACCAGCGGCTCGTCCGGCAAATTGCGTTCGGCGTTGCTCTGCAGCCGCGGCTGGATCGGACCGTCCTGGGCGACCGGCGCGCTCGACGCGCTGAAGGGTTGGGACTGGTCTGCGAATGCGCAGGACGCGCAACCTCCGCCCACCAGCAAGATGATGGTGGCAGCCAGCAGGAACTTGCGCATGTTTGCTCCCCGAAACCGACGTGGCAAGCCGTGAACCTTGCGTGCCGTCGCCCGGCTTGTCAACGCGCCGCGTTCAATGCGTCGATGACGGGCCGCACTTGCGCCGCGCGCCCGAGCGTATCGCCGAGTCGTTGCAATCGCTGCGCCAGCGTCGCCGCATCCGGCGCACACACGGTCGCGTGGCCGACCTTGCGGCCGGGGCGCGGCGACTTGCCGTAGTCGTGCCAATGCACACCGGGAATCGCGAGCGCGGCGTCGCGATCGGGCATCTCGCCGATCCAGTTGAGCATGCACGACGGAAAGCGCGCGGAGGTGTCACCCAGCGGCATGCCCAGCACCGCGCGCACGTGGTTTTCGAACTGCGACGTCACCGCGCCTTCGATGGTCCAGTGCCCGGAATTGTGCACGCGCGGCGCCATCTCGTTGCCGAGCAGCTCGCCGTTTTTGACGAACAACTCAAGTGCGAACACGCCCACGTAATCGAGTTTCTCCGCGATCGCGCGCGCATGCGCGAACGCCGCCTTGTCGATGCTGGCGCCACGCGGCGTCGGCGCAAGGCTGGCGGACAGAATGCCGTCGACGTGCCAGTTGCGCGTAACCGGCCAGGCGCGGAATTCGCCGTCGGTCGCACGCACGGCCACGACCGAGGCTTCGAAATCGAACGCCACGAAACTTTCCAGGATCAGCCCACGCGCCTTGGCCTGCGCGCCCAGCGCTTGCCACGCGGCGTCGGCGTCCGCCAGCTTCTTGATCCGGAATTGACCCTTGCCGTCGTAGCCCTCGCGCCGCGTCTTCAGGATCGCCGGCGCGCCGATGCGCGCGAGCGCCGCATCCAGGTCGGCGCGCGTCACGATGTCGGCGAACTCCGCCGTCGGCAGGCCGCATTCGCGGAACAGGATCTTCTCCAGCACGCGATCCTGGGCAGTCGCCAGCGACAACGGATTGGGCGCGACGCGCGTCCGCGCGGTCAGCCATTCCGCGGTCGCCGCGGGAACGTTCTCGAAATCGAACGTGGCCGCATCGATCTCGCGCGCGAATCCTTCCAGTTTTTCGACGTCATCCCACCCGACCGCCGACAGCGGCGCCAACTGGCCGGCGCACGCGTCCGCGGCCTTGTCGACGATCCGAAAACGCACGCCCAGCGGCGCGCCGGCCAGCACCAGCATGCGCGCCAATTGACCGCCCCCCAGGATGCCGAGCGTTTTCATCAAGCGCTGGCTTTGTGGCTGCGGGAACTTGGCGCATTCACCGGCGCTGGCCGCGGCGGCGTCAGTCGTGGATCGGCATGACGCAGCACTTCCTCGGTCTGGTCATCGCGGAAACGATCCAGCGCGCGCGCAACCTTGTCGTCGTGCAGCGCCACGATCGCGGC
>Ga0207661_10001625_pt1 | contig 15292 bp, 13 predicted proteins | sample KBSC713LmetaG_FD_184337 | JGI IMG/M metagenome (GOLD analysis project Ga0207661, IMG submission 184337) | Corn rhizosphere microbial communities from Kellogg Biological Station, Michigan, USA - KBS C7.1-3L metaG (SPAdes) (version 2) | ecosystem: Host-associated > Plants > Roots > Rhizosphere ...
CATGTTCTTGGCGAGCCCCGGCGTGCGCAGGGGTTCGGCAAGACGCGCGAATTCGCAAAGCAGCGAGCGGGTCTTCCTGGGATCGATGATCTCCTCGACCCAGAATTTCTCGGCGGAACGGAACGGTGAGCGCAGCTTGTTGAGGCGGTCCTCGATCTCCTTCAGCTTCGCCGCGCGATCCTCCGCCGCGTCAAGGTCGGCGCGATAGGCAGCCTCGATGCCGCCTTCGAGCGGCAGCGAGCCCCAATAGGCCGACGGCCAGGCATAGCGGATCGAAAAACGGTCCGCCGGCTGATGCACGACGCCGGCGACGCCAAAGGAGTTGCGCACGATCACCGTGCACCAGGGCACCGTGGTCTGATTCACCGCCGCCATCGCGCGCACGCCATAGCGGATGGTCGCCGATTTTTCGGCGTCCAGCCCGATCATGAAGCCGGGGCAATCCATGAGATAGACGATCGGTAGATGGAAAACTTCGGCGAAATCGACCCAGCGCACCACCTTCTGGCAGGCTTCCGCGGTCCATGACCCGCCATAGTGGTACGGATCGCTCGCGAGCACGAGCACCGCGCGGCCTTCGAGCCGCGCCAGGCCCACGATCATCGGCCGGCCATAGTTCGAGTTCACTTCGAAGAACGAGCCCTTGTCGACCACGGACTCGATGATGGGCCGCATCTTGTAGACCTGGCGACGGCTGCGCGGCACCGCCTTCATCAGCGATTCCTCGGCCCGTTCCGGATCGTCATTGCAGGGGAGCGTCGGCGGCAGCTCGAACACGGAGGACGGCAGATAGGACAGGAAGCGCCTCGCCATCGCAAAGGCCTCCTCCTCGGTATCGACGGCATCGTCGACGCCGCCGGCGCGGGTCTGGATGTCGGCGCCACCAAGCTCCTGCTTGGACAGATCCTGCCCCAGGCGCTTCACCACCGGAGGACCGGCGACGAACATCGCGGAATTTCGCGTCATCACCGAATAGTGGCTGGCGGCGAGGCGCGCGGCGCCGAGGCCCGCGACCGAGCCGAGCCCCAAGGCCACCACCGGCACATGCGCGAGATTTTCGGTTGTGTAGCGGTACCAGCGGTTGCCGCCGATGCCGCCGGGCAGATTGGCCGCGCCCTTGGTCTCGATGGTCTTCACCGAGCCGCCGCCGCCGGAACCTTCGATGATACGGATGATCGGCAGGCGGAAATCATGCGCCATCTCTTCCGCCATCAATGGCTTTGCCGAGATTGCGGCATCCGCCGAGCCGCCGCGTACGGTGAAATCGTCGCCGACCACGACGACGGTCCGGCCGTCGACCTTGGCCCGGCCGAACACGCAATTGGCCGGCGTCACATGTTTCAGCGCGCCGTGCTCGTCATATTCGCCGATGCCGGAGACGGCGCCGATTTCGTGGAAGGAATTGACATCGACCATCCTGTCGATGCGTTCGCGGACGGTGAGCCGGCCCTGGTCGCGTTGCCGCTTGACCTTCTCAACGCCGCCCATCTCGCGCGCGAACGCTTCGCGCCGAGCGAGCTCGTCGAGTTCGGGCTTCCAGATCATTCGTCTCCTCCGTCTTGATGATCGTGTTGTTGTTGCTGGGCCGCACGGCAAGCGGCTTGCGCTCCAGGCGACTGTTGAAGATGTCGCCTTCGGCGCCTTCGAGCAACCCGCCCACAGCAACCCCCAGGTCGATCATCAGGGGAGCCACGTCCTTGTGCAACCGTTTCTCGTCGAACATCGCCGACAACAGCCCGATCGTGACCACGACAAAGGTCTGGTACTGCGGCGACCACAGGGGCACCGCAAGGCCGTTGATATGCGGGCTCCAGAGGCCGCAGACCGTGACATAGCCGTGCTCTTTGATGAAGCGGCGGTTGTTCTCGATGCGCGGACGCAAGGTCCTGGCCGCATCGGGCATCTCGCGCTCCATCTCGTTGAGCAGGGCGTCGCCCATCTCGGGCGCAAGCGCTGCGGTATAGGCATGGCCCGCCGCCGTGGTCGCCATCGCGATGCGGCTGCCGGTCGTCTCGTGCAGGCCGAGCGCGTTCGCGGCACGGGCGTATTCGAGATAGACGAGATGGAAGCGATCGGGGATGACAAAGCCCACGGTGCCCGGCAATTGCTCGGCGATATCCTGCAGGCGGAGCCGGATCAGGTTGCGCAGCTGCAGGCCCTTCATCATCGAGGTGCTCATCGCCACCGCGCTCGGGCCGATGCGGTATTTCTGGTCGCGCGGCAGATAGACGAGCTGCCCCATCCGCGTCAGCGTATGAGTAAGCCGCGACACCGTGGAGCGCGGCAGCCCGCAGCGGTTGGATATTTCGAGATTGCCGAGCCGGGCTTCGTGGCCCTCGAAGCATCGCAACACGTCGAACGCGCGCAATACCACCTGAATGACGTCGCCTTCACCGGCCAAATCGCCGGCGAGCATTCCCTGCCTGCTCAGGCGCTCCGAGCGTCGTCCCATGCGCTCCCCACTATTTTCCATTACACGGAATAAAATTCCACTTGCAGATGAGGCTACCTCAGGCAATCTGCGCCCACAACAAGAAGCCGATTGGCATGCCAGATATCAGAGTGATTACCGAAGTCGCCGGGCGCGTTTGCGCCCTTCCCGTCGAGACCGGCGCCAGCATTGGCGATGGCGATGATATCGCCGTCGTTGAAGCCATGAAGATGGAAATCCCGGTGGCTTCGCCTGCGGCGGGCAAGGTGAAGTCCATTCTCGTCGCCCTCGACGACGTCGTCGCCGAAGGCCAGGTGGTGGCGATCCTCGAGACCTGAAGCCGGCTGGTCTTCCTGACCATTTCGTGAGCCGGTTGCGCGCGCGATCAGGGCGCGGCAAAACTTGACGCCATGAAACCACTCCCTCCCTCTGCGCCTCTCGCAACGGCCTGGGCCAGCTCGAAACCGCCATTGCTGCGGTTCCTTGACCGCTGCCATGCCGATTTCTCGGCGGAGACCGGCGGCGATGTCGCCAGCTACATCCCAGAGCTCTCCAAGGCCGACCCTAATCATTTCGGCATCAGCCTCGCGACCCTGGACGGCCATGTCTATGAGGTCGGCGACACCCGTGTGCCCTTCACCATCCAGTCGATGTCGAAGCCGTTCGTATTCGCGCTGGCGCTGGACAGCCTCGGCGCCTCGCGCGTGGAAAGCGCGATCGGCGTCGAGCCGTCCGGCGATCCCTTCAACTCGATCCGGCTCAATGCGGAGAACCACCCCTTCAACCCGATGGTCAATGCCGGCGCGATTGCCTGCTCCGGCCTGATCCACGAGGCCAAGGGCGCGGGCGCGTTCGAGCACATCCGCCGCGAGCTGTCGCGCTTTGCCGGGCGTGAGCTCGACGTCGACGAGGCGGTCTTTGCTTCCGAAAGCGCGACCGGCGACCGCAACCGCGCGATCGGCTATCTCCTGCGCACCAACGCCGTGATCACGGATAACGTCACCGCCGTGCTCGAGGTCTACTTCCGGCAATGCGCGATCCTGGTGACGGCGCGCGACATCGCCGTCATGGCGGCGACCCTCGCCAATCGCGGCATCAATCCGGTGACCGGCGAGCAGGTCACAACCCCTTACGCGATCGCGCGCACGCTGTCGGTGATGACGTCGTCGGGCATGTACGACTATGCCGGCGAATGGATCTATCGGGTCGGCATTCCCGCCAAGAGCGGGGTCGGCGGCGGCATCCTGGCCTCGCTGCCGGCGCGGCTCGGGCTCGGCAGCTACTCCCCCCGCCTCGACGAGCACGGCAATTCCGTGCGCGGCATCAAGGTCTGCGAGGCGATCTCGGCGCATTACGACTTGCACATGCTCAACCGCAGCGACGATGCGCGTAACTCCGTCATCGCCGACTACACCATCGGCAAGAATCCGTCGCGCCGCAGCCGCAGGCCGCATGAGCAGGAAATCCTGGCCGCGCATCACCAAGACGTCCGCGTGTTCGAGCTCGTCGGCGCGCTGTCGCTCTCCAACGTCGACTACATTTCGCGGCAGCTCGCGAGCCAGCCGCGGCCGCAATTCGTCATCTTCGACTTGCGCCGTGTCGCGGCGGTGACGCGCGCCGGCGCGCGGCTGATCGCCGAGGAATTCCGGGAGCTCGCGCATTTCCGCGTCACGGTGATCCTGTCCGGCATCAAGCGCTCGTCCGCGGGTTGGAAGCTCGTGCGCGAATGGACCGAAGGCATTTCCAACCTGCGCGATTTCTATCTGCTCGATGCCGCGATCGAATGGGCGGAAGACCAGGTGGTGTATCGCCATGGCGGCTCGATCGATTTCCACGACATGACCGAACTGTCCGAGCAGCCGCTGCTCGCCGGACTGTCGGCCGGCGAATTGGCCGAGCTGGCTTCACTCGGCACTACCAAGACCTACCGGCGGGGCGAGAAGATCGTCGGCGCCGGCGAGCCCGCGACCTCGCTGTTCTTCCTGACAAGCGGCGTCGTGCATGTCACGCTGGCCGATGGCGTGAGGCTGGCGACGCTCACTGCCGGCATGGCCTTTGGCGAGATGGCGCTGCTCGAGCCCCGCCGTTCCGCCGACGTACTGGCGGACGCGTCGGCAACCGCCGTCGAAATTGCGATCGCCGACTTCGAGCGATTCCGCGACCAGCATCCCAAGGCCGGCGAGCGCATCATGCGCAACCTTGCGCGGATCCTGGCCGAGCGGCTGATTGTGGCCAACACCCGGGTGAACTTGCTGACGTCGAATTGAGCTTACCGGTGGGATGCAGGCTTCTGCGCGATCTTCTTGTCGATCAGCGTGATGCTGCCGCGCGCCGGCGAAAATGGCCGGCTCAGACCACCTCCGCGGCCGCCTGCATGTCGATCGCAAACGTCCCGAGGAATTTCGAGGTCATGATGTAGAAGCCGATCGAAAGTTGCAGCTCGACCAGCGCGCCGGGCGTGAGCCTGGCCTTGATCGCGTTGAAGGTCGCGTCCGTTGGCCTGCGCAGCTTGACGACTTCATCAGTGAAAGCGAGCGCGGCGCGCTGCACCTCGTTGAAGCAGGTCGCGGCCTGCCAGTTCTCCAGCGCCTCGTTCTGCTCGTCGGTGACGCCGACGCTCTTGCCGATGCGCTTGTGGGCGACGATCTCGTAGGGCGCCTCGCACAGAATCCCGGTGCGGGTAATTGCAAGCTCCCGGATGATCGGATCGAGCTCGCCCCTGTTCCTGATCGCGCCGCCGAGCCGGCAGTATTGCGAGAGATAGCTCGGCGAATGCGCCATCATGCGGAAGATGTTGGCGTTGCGGTTCTTGCCCAGGAGGTCGCGGGTGCGATCGTTGTATTTTTCGGGATCGCAGTAATCGATGCGGGCCATGGTTCTCCTCCCTCTTCCAGCCTTCTGATTTATTTTGACAAAACACTATCCGTCGCCGGCCACGGCGGAGTCAAATTGCCGCCGCAATACTGTTCGACGCTGGCACAGTCGACGTCGCCGAGTGGGGACTCATCAAGGCGAATGCTCGATGCGGGGTGTTCCGAGTAAAAAATCATGATGTGCGTGCGCGCCTGCCCGCGCCACGTATTGTTGCGCCCAGGTCTAGGGAGAGAACCGGCATGAAGGAAGCCACCAAGAGGGCGACCTCGGCGGCACTTGCGCACATGCTGGCGGTGACGGCTATGCTCGTCATCGCCAGCGTCCTCTTTTACGGCAACAGCCATCGTCCAGGCGTGGAGGTTCATGCCACGTTCTCGAAGTAAGGCACGAGCCGCTCTTGTCGCATCGTCATTGCGAGGAGCGAAAGCGACGAAGCAATCCATGTTTCGACAAGCGGAGAAATGGATTGCTTCGCTTCGCTCGCAATGACGGGGAGGTTCACGTTATCCTCTCAAAATACGGCACGAGGCGGCCCGCGAACTGCGTGAAGCGCGCGGAGACGGAATCGCCGATGGCGAGATCGGTCGCGCCATGGGCCATCATCCGAAAGCCTTCCTCGGTATCGACCAGCACGACGTTGTAGGGCACATGCGCGCGTGTTTCCGCCGTCGCGGCGCGGGTGACGATGGAGGTGGCGTAGACCGTGCCCTTTCCGCTCGCGCGCTTCTCGGCGAGTGCGGTCGATCCGCAGGCGGCGCAGAAGCCGCGGCGGAAATACTGCACCTTTCCGCAAGACGAGCAGGCCTGGTAGAGGATGGCCTCGTGGCCCGTGGTCCAATCAGCCGGCTTCATCGCACGCGCTCCAGGAACACGCTGACGTGCGACGACAGCACACCGCCATCGCCATGGAGCAACGCCACCGAGGCGTCGCGGACCTGGCGATTGCCGGCTCGTCCCGTCATCTGCAGATGGGCCTCGACCAGATGCGCCATGGCGCCGCCGACGCCGCAATGGCCGTAGCTCAACAGGCCGCCATGGGTGTTGAGCGGCATCTCGCCACCGCGTGAAAAATAGCCGGAGCGAACGCGCGCCGCCGCCTCGCCGCGTTTGGCGAGGCCAAGGTCTTCCAGCAGCATCGCGAGCGTGATGGTGAAGCTGTCGTAGACGGCGGCGTAGCGCACATCGGCGATCGATACGCCCGACGCCTGCTTGACCTTGGCGATCGAAATCTCGGCGCCGAGTTCGCTCAAGGCTGGCGCCGCGGTGACGTGCTGATGGGTGTGCGCCTGCGCGCAGCCGCGAATTTTTACGCGCGCCTGATTGGTCGGCTCGCGGCTGATGACAAAGGCCGCGCCGCCATCGGAGACCGGACAGCAATCGAGCAGCTTCAGTGGCGACGCAACCGGCTTCGACGCCATCACATCGGCGACCGTGATCGGCTCATGAAATTGCGCGCCGGGATGGGTCAGTGCATGCGCGCGCATCAGCACCGCGAATTCGGCGAGGTCCTCTTCGGTCAAGCCATATTCGTGCATGTAGCGCGATGCCACGAGGCCGTAATAGGCGGGAATGGTCGGCCCGAGCGGCACCTCGTAATCGGGATGGCCGACCTGGGCGAGCGCGACGATCGAGGCGTCGCGGCTTTGCCCGGTCAGGCGGTTCTCGCCGCCGACAACCAGCACATGTTTGACGACGCCGGCTTCGACGAGGTGATGCGCCAGCATAGTCATGGCGAGACCGGTGGCGCCGCCGACCTGCACCGCATGGGCGTAAGCGGGCCGGATGCCAAAATGCTCGGCAAAGACGGTGGCAAGCATGATGTGCGGCGACACCGTGGAATAGCCGCAGAGGATGCCGTCGATTTCGGCGCGCTTGAGGCCGGCGTCCGTGATGGCAAGCTCGGCGGCCTTGCTCATCAGGTCGAGCGAGGTGAGGCCTTCGTGCTTGCCGTAGGAGGTGAGGCCGACGCCGGTGATATAGGTCATGGCGCGCCTCTTTCCTCCTCTGTCATTCCGGGGCGCGTCGAAGACGCGAACCCGGAATCTCGAGGTTCCGGGTTCGCGCTACGCGCGCCCCGGAACGACGGCATGGAGGATCTGGCGCACAGCATCAATACGACTTCGGCAAACCCAGCGCCTTCTCGGCGATGAAGCTGAGGATCAGCTCGCGGCTGACCGGCGCGATGCGCGGGATCAGGGATTCGCGCAGATAACGCTCGACGTGAAACTCTTTCGCATAGCCGAAGCCGCCATGAGTCATCACCGCCTGCTCGCAGGCATGGAAGCCGGCTTCGGCGGCAAGATATTTCGCGGAATTGGCCGCCGGACCGCAAGGCAAGCCCTTGTCATATTGCCAGGCGGCCGAAAGCGTCATCAGCCAGGCGGCCTCGAGCTCCATCCAGTTTTTCGCCAGCGGATGCTGGATCGCCTGGTTCATGCCGATCGGGCGGTTGAACACGACGCGGCCCTTGGCATAGGCGGCCGCGCGCGACACCGCGAGATGACCGAGGCCGACGGCTTCAGCCGCGATCAGGATGCGCTCCGGATTCATGCCGTGCAGGATGTATTCGAAACCGCGGCCCTCCTCACCGAGCCGATCCTCGAGGGGAATCTCGAAATTCTCGAAGAACAGCTCGTTGGAGTCGACGGGCTTGCGGCCCATCTTCTCGATCTCGTGCACCGCGATCTTGTTGCGGTCGAAGTCGGTGTAGAACAGGGTCAAGCCGTGGGTCGGGCTTTGCACCTCCTCCAGCGGCGTGGTGCGCGCAAGCAGCAGAATCTTTTCCGCGACCTGCGCCGTCGAAATCCAGACCTTCTGGCCGTTGACGATATATCTGTCGCCGTTCCGCACCGCGCGGGTCTTGAGCTGGGTAGTATTGAGGCCGGTGTTGGGCTCGGTGACCGCGAAGCACGATCTCTCCTTGCCCTCGACGATGCCAGGCAGCATGCGCCGACACTGCTCTTTCGTGCCGAACACCACCACCGGATTGAGCCCGAACACATTCATGTGGATCGCTGACGCGCCGGACATCCCGGCGCCGGATTCGGCGATCGTCCGCATCATGATCGCGGCGTCCATGATGCCGAGTCCCGAGCCGCCATATTCCTCGGGGATGCAGATGCCGAGCCAACCGGCTTCCGCCAGCGCCATGTGGAAGTCGACGGGAAAGCCGCCCTCCTTGTCCTTCTTCAGCCAATAGGCGTCGTCGAAGCGCGCGCAGATTTTTGCGACGGCATCGCGGATCGATTCCTGGTTGGCGGTCAGCTCGAAATCCATCTGATCGATCCTGTCTAGAGCGCGATGAGTTTAGGATGAATCGTCATCGCGCTCTAGATTCTTGTTTGCGCATGATCTTTTCGGAAAACCGCCGCACACTTTTCCGGATCATGCGCTAGGCTGCGGCCGGCTTGGTCACGCCGTCGCGCACCATCGCGGCGACCTCGTCGGCGGAGAATCCGGCCTCGCGCAAGATCTCCGCGCCATGCTCGTTGAGACGCGGCGCGAGCCGCACGGTTTCGGCCGGCGTCTCCGACCACGATGCCGACACTTTCATGCTGCGGATCGGCCCCTCGGTCGGATGCTCGACGATTGGAAAGTAGCCGGTCGCAACCAGGTGCGGGTCTTCCAGCATGCTTTCGAGATCGTGCATGGGCATCACGGGAATGTCGGCCTTGGTGAGCAGTTCCTGCCATTCGACAGTGGTACGTGTCTCGAGAATGCGCGCGAGCTCGCCATAGACGGTGTCGATGTTGGTCGCCCGGCCGGAGAAGGTCGCGAACTTCGGGTCGGCGCGGAGATCATCGCGGCCGGTCGCCTTGAAGAAGCTTTCCCACTGCTTGTCGTTATAGACGATCACGCAGATATAGCCGTCGGAGGTCTTGTAGGGCCGGCGGTCGCGCGAGAGATGTCGTGCGTAGCCGCCCTTGTCGAGATGCGGCTCATAGGTGAGGCCGCCCATGTGATCGCCCAGCACGAAACCCGCCATGGTCTCGAACATCGGGATGTCGAGCCGCTGGCCGCGCCCGGTGCGGTCGCGATGCACGAGGCTGGCGCAGACCGCGCCGACCGCGGTCAGCCCCACGATACGGTCGACCAGCGCGTTCGGCACGTAGCGCGGCGTGCCGTCGGAAGTCTGCGCCATCAGCGCCGGCAAGCCGGTCGCGCCCTGGATCAAATCGTCATAGGCGGGCTTTGCGGCATAGGGCCCGCCCTGGCCGAAGCCGAACACGCCGGCATAGATCAGCCGCGGATTGCGTTTCGACACCACCTCATAGCCGAGATCGAGCCGGGCCATCGCCTGCGGCCGCACATTATAGATCAGCACGTCGGCGCGCTCGACCAGCCGCAGCACCGCTTCGCGACCGGCCGGCTTCTTCAGGTCGAGGCAGATCGAACGCTTGTTGCGATTGGTGTTGAGGAACACCGGCCCCATGCCGGGATGGCGCGTCGGGCCGATCAGCCGCGTGACGTCGCCCTCGAGCGATTCCACCTTGATGACATCGGCGCCGTAATCGCCGAGCATCTGGGTCGCATAGGGCCCCATCAGCACGGTCGTCATGTCGATGACCTTGATGCCTTGTAATGGGCCCATGGCGACGCTTACTCCCGGTTGGTTTGTGGGGCCAAGTAACGGCAGCGCGGAGCCGAGATCAAGGCCGACGGACGTATGGGGGTATGCGAACGGGTTCCCGCCGCCAGCGCCGTTAGCGCTCCCTTACTCGCACCTTGCTCGATGTCATCGCCCGGCTCGACCGGGCGATCCAGTATTCCAGAGGCGGTCGTGCTTGAATCGATAGGCCGCGGCGTACTGGATCGCCCGATCAAGTCGGGCGATGACAGTGGAGAGGACGTGATTCAACGTTCCCGCGGCGCGATTTGCCCGAGTTCTGCATCGTTAGTGTCCCTCGGAAAATCAGAGGGCGCAGGGAAGACCGGATGCTGGTTGCACCCGTGGCAGTGCGCAAAGAAAAACCACAGGTTCAACCGGAGCGACCCGGCCTTCCCTGCGCAATGGTTTACGGCTTATGGCGTGCTCTCCCCGGTGTCCGGGCTTTGATAGCCACCGTCGCACCCCGCGAAACGTCCCGCGAGAAGCTTGATCCCAGCATCGGGGGATCAGGACCACACGCTTTCGCTCGTCCGCCGGCCGCATCCCTCGTCAGTCGATGCGGCTAACGTCCATCGCATCCCGCCCGACGTCCGTGACGACGCGTACGCCCCTCCGATCGAGGCGGGATGCGTGGAGACAATCATGTTTTTCTGTAAAACGGAAGAACAATATTTTTCGCGGAAGGACTTGACATTTCTTCTGATAAAACGAACTGATTTGCTCGTCGGGCAGTCGGTCGAGCACCGCGCCGGTTGCGATTGGACTCCTTCCAGAGGCGCATCTGCCGTAAGAAGCACGCATATCAATGGTATTCAGACGCGATCAGAGAGCGCTGCTCCAGGAGACGTCAATGGATGCAAACGTGAAATTTGCCCTCGTCAACACCAATGGCATCCGGCTGCGGGTCGCCGAGAGCGGAAGCGGACCACTCATCGTGCTGGTGCACGGCTGGCCGGAGAGCTGGTACTCCTGGCGTCATCAGATTCCGGCTCTGGCGGCGGCGGGCTATCGGGTCGCCGCCATCGACGTGCGCGGATATGGCGGCAGCGACAAGCCGCATGCGATCGAGGCCTACGCGATCAAGGACATCTGCGCCGACATCGCGGGCCTGGTCGAGAGTCTCGGCGAGAAACAGGCCATCCTTATCGGCCATGATTGGGGCGCTCCCATCGTCTGGAACACGGCGCTGTTCTTTCCGGACAGGGTTCGCGCGGTCGCCGGGTTGAGTGTGCCTCACACCGGGCGCGGTCCGGCTCCGCGCATTCAGCTGTTCAAGAACCTCTACAAGGATCGTTTCTTTTATCAGATCTATTTCCAGGAGCCGGGGGTCGCGGAAGCCGAGTTCGAGGCCGACCTGCGGACGTCGCTCAAGAAAATCTATTATGGGGGTTCCGGCGAAGGCCGGAAGGCGGGACCGCGGCCGCCAAAGCCGGCCGATGCGAAATATCTCGATGGGCTCGTCGATCCCGATCCGCTGCCGGCCTGGCTCACGGCCGCCGATCTCGACTATTATGTCGGGCAGTTCGTGCAAAGCGGCTTCCGCGGACCGCTCAACCGCTACCGCACGGCAGAGCTCGACTTCACCCAGCAAGAAGAGATCGCAAACCGCAAGATCGAAACGCCGGCCGCGTTCATCGCGGGCCAGCTCGATCCCGTTCTTGCCTTCGTCCCCGGCGTCGACCTTGTCGCGGTGATGCGCCAGCACGTCGCCGATTTGCGGCTCGTCCGGATCATCGATGGCGCCGGCCACTGGATCCAGCAGGAACGTCCGGCCGAGGTCAATGCGGCGCTATTGGAATGGCTTCGCGGGATCGGCTAAAGCGGGATGAATTTTGGTTGAATCGATTTGTCGGCGCGCTCCGGGGCCACCTCTCCCTACGGGAGAGGTGAAGCTGCAACACCGCACAGTTCGACCTAAACTCATTACGCTTTAGCGCCACAAACCGCGCGCCGCACGTGTTGCACTTCCTACCGGCCTGTCGAATACTGCCTTCGATCCACGGGAGCGCGCGGCCGCTATCACCAAGGCACCGAAGCAAAGAACAAGGTCCAGGAGCAAGAAGATGTCATTTTACCGAGGCATGACCTGCGAGAACGTCACGATCAAGGGCGACGGCGGCACGCCGATCACGGCCTACACGGCCAAGCCGTCCGGCTCCGGCCCCTTCCCAGGCGTCGTGCTCGTGCATCACCTCCCCGGCTGGAGCGAACTGTATATCGAGACGACGCGGCGCTTTGCGCATCATGGCTATATGGCGATCTGCGCCAATCTCTATGAGCGCGCGGGCGACGGCAATCCGGACGACGTCGCCGCCAAGGTCCGCGCCGACGGCGGTATTGCCGACAGCCAGATGGTCGGCGACACCGAGGCCGCGGTGAAGTGGATGCGGGCGCAGGGCAACCACAACGGCAAGGTCGGCGTCTTCGGATCCTGCTCCGGCGGCCGGCATGCCTTCATCTATGCCTGCCAGAAAAAGGACGTCGACGCCTGCGTCGAGCTGTGGGGCGGCCGTGTGGTGATGGGCAAGGAGGAGCTCAACGCCAAGACGCCGGTCGCGCCGATCGACATGACCAAGGATCTCAGTTGCCCGCTGCTCGGCCTGTTCGGCAATGACGATCGCGCGCCGAGCCCCGAGCAGGTCAACCAGCACGAGGCCGAGCTGAAAAAGCACGGCAAGAACCACGAGTTCCACCGCTATGACGGCGCCGGCCACGGCTTCTTCTACTGGCACCGGCCGTTGTACCGACCCGAGCAGGCCATGGATGGCTGGAGCAAGGTGTTTGCCTTCTTCGGCAAGCATCTCGCGAAATAGGAGAATCTGACATGTGCACCTCGATCATCGAAGTCGTCAGCGCCGAGGGCATGGCCAAGCGCGGCGACGAATGGTTTGCGCTTTCGCACGCGGTCGTTGCTTATGACCACGCGCGCCATGCGCATCTCGGCGATGTCATCACGCTCGATTTCATCAACGCGTCGCTCGAGCCGGGGGCGCGAGCCGGAATCGAGCTGACGCTTGAGACGGCAAAAGAGCTGCGCGCGGCGCTGGACCGGGCCATTGCCGCCGCCGAGTTCGAAGAGGCCGAGGTGCGCGGCAAGGGCGCGCCCGTCATGGTCCGGGCGGCGTGATCTGACCATCTCTGATGTCGTCCCGGACAAGCGAGCGATAGCGAGCGCGATCCGGGACCCATAACCACAGGGCTGAGTTGCTTCGCTCGGTGTCGACCATCATGCCCCATTGATAGGACAACGCGGTATGGGTCCCGGCTTTCGCCGGGACGACAGCAGTGTGTTGGGCGTGCCGAGCGCGAGCGCCCGCGCGTCAGATCAGCGCTTTCCTTCAATCGCGATCTCGACGAGGTATGGTTTGTTGGCCGCAACTGCCTTGGCGAGCGCGGGCGCGATATCGTCGGCCTTCTCGACCCTGACACCTTCGACGCCCATGCCGGCTGCGAGATGCACGAAATCGAACTCCGGACCGGTCAGATCCATCTGCTGATAGGGATGCTGCGTGCCGGGCTGAAAATTCTGGCGCCAGACATCGGTATTGTGCTTGAGGATGCGGTATTCGCGGTTCGCCAGGATGACGAACACGATCGCGAGCCCGTGGTGCGCGGCGGTCCAGAGCGACTGGATGCTGTACATCGCCGAGCCGTCGCCCGAAATCGCGACCACCGGGCGGTCCGGCATTGCGACCTTGACGCCGATGGCGCCCGCGAGCCCCTGCCCGATGCCGCCACCGCGGCCGCCAAAGTAATCGCCAAAGCCGCGATAGTCGAAGGCACGCGCAAGGTCGAGGCTCGCGGTGATGCTTTCATCGACGATCACGACATTGTCGGGCAGGCCGCGCCTGAGTTCGGCCGTCACGCGCGGCATCGAGGTCGGCTCGCGATTCCAGCTCTTTTCAACCCTCGTCCGATAAGTCTCCTTCTCCCTCGCGCTCAAGTCGACAAGCGCCTGGTTGCGGCGCTGCGCGGCCAGCTTGAATTCCTGCGGCGCCCGCGACGCGAGCGCGTTCACCAGCGCACCAAGGCTCGCCGCCATGTCGCCGACGATGCCGGCCTCGAGGCGATTGTTGAACGCGAGCCGCTCCGGCGATTCCTCGATCTGGGCCACGATGGCGGTTTTCGGGACATGGCCGCCGGGCGCAAACCAGATATCCTCGAAAAACGGGCCACCGAGCAGCAGCACGAGATCGGCCTCACCGAGCGCCTTGCGCACCTGCGCCGCATCGCCGGGGAGCGAGGCGCGATAGCTCGGGTGAGCGGTCGGAAATGGCGCGTGCTGACGCAGCCCTTCGAACCACACCGGCGCACCGATTGCCTCCACCAGCGCGACGAGACTTTCGGTCGCACCGGATCGCGCCACATCATCGCCGGCCACGATCACCGGGTTCTGCGACTTCAGGAGCAGCGTAGCGAGCACCTCGATGCCTTTCGGATCGGGATGCGCGGCACGCCACAGCCGGTCCGCCGCGACAGAATCGACCGCGGTCTCCTGCTCCAGCACGTCGATCGGCAGCGCGACGAAGACCGGGCCCTGAGGCGCATCGGTCGCCACCTTGAAGGCGCGGCGCAGGATCGGCGCGATCTCGTCGGCGCGCTCGATCTGCACGCTCCATTTGGTGACGGGCGCAGCCATCGCGACGAGATCGTGGCTCAAGATCGGTCGCGTGAGGCGCATGCGCGTGTCCTGCTGGCCCGCAGTCACCACGATGGGCGAATTGGCCTTCAGCGCGCCGAACAGCGAGCCGATGCCGTTGCCGAGGCCCGGCGCGACATGGAGGTTGGCGACGACCGGCTGCCTCGCCGCCTGGGCGTAGAAGCTCGCCGCGGTGACCGCGACGCCCTCATGCAGCGCCATGATGTAGGCGATCTCCGGATAGGCCGGCAGGCTGTCGAGCAGCGGCGTTTCCGTCGTGCCGGGATTGCCGAAGATGTAGCGCACGCCATGCGCCACGAACGAGTCCATCAGCACACGGCGTCCGCGCATTTTTTTCCCAACCCTTCTTGTCGTTATGGGGCGGTCCGTAGGGTGGGCTAAGCGAAGCGAGCCCACCACATCGCAGCAAAGACGGTGGGCACGGCGCTGGCGCGCCTTTGCCCACCCTACGTTTTCTTCGTCAGGCTACTTCGCCGGCTCGAGGATCGAGACGTAGTTCGCGACCGCAGCGCCGCCCATGTTGAAGATGCCGCCGAGTTTTACGTTCTTGATCTGCATACCCTCGGGCGCTTGCCCAGCGAGTTGCATCGCGGTCATCACATGCATGGAGACGCCGGTGGCGCCGATCGGGTGGCCCTTCGACTTCAGGCCGCCGGACGGATTGACCGGCAGCTTGCCGTCCTTCTGGGTCCAGCCTTCCTTGATGGCGCGCGCGCCC
>Ga0207661_10001627_pt1 | contig 15286 bp, 16 predicted proteins | sample KBSC713LmetaG_FD_184337 | JGI IMG/M metagenome (GOLD analysis project Ga0207661, IMG submission 184337) | Corn rhizosphere microbial communities from Kellogg Biological Station, Michigan, USA - KBS C7.1-3L metaG (SPAdes) (version 2) | ecosystem: Host-associated > Plants > Roots > Rhizosphere ...
AAGGCGCACCGGTTATTTTGGATGCCAAGCATTAATTAGGATTTATATAACCGCATGCGATAAGCATTTGCAGCCGTATTGGCTAGCTGCTTAATCAATTTATAATTGACAACAATACCAACAACTGCACCAATGCCCGGAATTAATTGGGCCATTTTAGCAAGGTCAATGTAGTCCCGGTATTCCTGTTGAAAGCTTCTCCAGTCAAACGCATGTACGTCATCGGGTAGTTGATTTTTCTTTTGGTCCCAATCCTGCATTTGTAAAAAAACATTCCGCCGGTGTTCCTGGCTACTGAATGCCAATTGAAAAATATGAAGCAGGTACAACCTTTCCTTGTAATCTTTTGCATCAAAACCATATAGTGAGGCTATATCAAAAAGCATTTTTATTTTAATACCAAGTAAAATTGGAAAGTCCGCAAGGCCCAATAAAATTCCACCAGCTCCAGTAACGCCTCCTTCCACTGCTGCAGTATGTTTGTACGTTTTTACCAATTTCTCTATCTCTTCTTCCGTTTGTTTAAGCGAGGTAACTGTGGAGGGTTTTTTAATAGTAATCCGTGCGCCAAATAATACTCCTCTCACCATTTGCTTAATAGTCGTTGTAATAGCTTTGTGAATTTTTTCAGGAATATAACTATTCAGTTTCGTCTGGATTTTTTTTGAAAGTTGATTGAAAACAGAAGGGTTTCGAAGCATGTTTTTCTGCCACTGTTTTAATTCTTCAAAAGCTTTCTGTTCATAATCCATACGAGCAAAATTTAAACCCAACAAGAATCAAAGATTGAACCGCAAAGAACTATTGAACTGTTTTTGTTGCTTTTAAAGAATAAACCATAGGAATTTTATCTTCCAATCCCATAACCCGCCAATTCCCATCTGCGCCCTGAACTACATTTTTAAAACAGGGATAAGGCGAATAAGAATATTCGTTAAAAAATACCAATTGAAGCTTTTGGCCTAACAGGGCATTTATGACTTCACTAATGCTGTGGTTCCAGGAATATTCCTTGCCATGAATGTTGGCATCACGATCAGTATACGTGCCCTGACTATCGACTACAATTGTTTCTTTATTGTGATAATAATATTTCACTTCTTTGAACTCTTCGTCCAGCATCCACACTACAGGATGAAATTCGGCCATGTAAAAAAAGCCGCCAGGCTTTAAAAAATCAGCAATGATTTTAGCCCAGGTATCAAGATCAGGCAACCAGCCAATAACTCCGTAAGAAGTAAATATGATGTCAAATTGATCATCCAGGTGACCTTTTAAATCATAAATATTGCAGCAAATGAATTTGGCGTCAAGAGAAAGTTCATGGTTCAATCTTTTTGCTTCATCAATTGCTACGTCGGAAAGATCAACGCCGGTAACATATGCACCCATCCTTTGAAGCGATAAGCTATCCATTCCAAAATGACATTGAAGGTGGAGAATCTTTCGGTTACTAACATCATCCAACTCTCTGCGTTCAATTTCATTCAAAGACGATTTGCCTTCAAGAAAAGACTCTACATCATAAAACGAGGAATCTTTGTGAATGGTGGTGCGCTGATTCCACAGGTTTCTGTTTTCATCGAAATATTGCTGGTATTGCTCCATAAAAAATCCCGCCTGTAACAACAAGCGGGATTCAATTTAAATTATATTAAAGGATTAACCTAAAGCCACTCTTTTAAATTCGATCACCTTCAATTCCGGGTCCACGCTTTTTAAATAATCACCAACCGATTTAGAAGCGTCCTTTACATAAGCCTGCGCAGTTAGTGTGCTTTCCTTGAAGAAAGCATTCAGTTTTCCCTCAGCAATTTTTGAAAGCATCTCGTCAGGCTTTCCCGCCATCTTTGGATCTTGCCTCATTTGTTCCATTACGATATCTCTTTCACGGGCAATCACATCCTGCGATACAGAACTTGCATCAACAGCTACAGGATTCATGGCAGCAATTTGCATCGCTACATCTTTACCCGCTTCGCCGGCATTTTTGCTAAAGCCTACCAACACACCCATACGATACGCACCGTGAATATAAGAAGCTACATAAGGTGCGTCGATTCTTTCAAAACGAGTCACGCCAATTTTTTCGCCGATAGAAGCCAATTTATCATTAACAAGGTCTGAAACTTTTGCTCCATTTACACTTACTTCATTTAATTCATCAAGGCTCTTCACATTGTTTGATACGGCTGCATCTGCTATAGTTTGTCCAAATGCAACGAAATCTGCGTTCTTAGAAACAAAATCAGTTTCGCAAGCCACTGTTACAATAAAACCGGTTTTGTTATCTGCTGTTGTTTTTGCGATAACCACACCTTCTTTTGCTTCACGATCGCTACGTTTTGCTGCTACTTTCTGACCCTGTTTGCGTAGCCAGTCGATAGCTGCTTCAAAATCGCCGCCTGTTTCTGTTAATGCTTTGCGGCAATCCATCATACCTGCACCAGTTGCCTGGCGAAGCTTATTAATGTCTTGTGCTGTTATTGTTGCTGTTGCCATAATGTTCAATTTGACAATTTAATAATTAGCTAATTAGCTGATGTGCTAATTAGCTGATTGTTCTAAGAGTTGAGATTATTAGCTAATCAGCTAATTGTCTCATTAGGAATTATCTTCTTCCACCTCCAGGTCCGCGTCCGCCGGCATTTCCACCGCCCTGAGGAGTGCGACGACGTTGTCCACCAGCCTGGCCGCCACCACCACCACCACGGTTTCCGCCACCGCGGTTACCACCACGTCCACGTGCACCGCCGCTTTCAGCCTGTGCTTCAGCTTCTAAACGTGCAGCTCTTTTTTCTGCTTCCTGGTCCACATGTGCATCATCGCCTTCTTCTTCCCTGGCTGCTTGCCTTTCTGCCAATCCTTCTGCAATAGCAGCAGTAATATAATTGGTGATAATAGCGATTGATTTGGTCGCATCATCATTAGCCGGAACTGCAAAATCAACCTTGTTAGGATCACAATTGGTGTCAACAACACCAAAGGTTGTAATACCAAGGCGTTTTGCTTCAGCAAGCGCAATGTGTTCATGACCGATGTCCACAATAAACAATGCAGCAGGGATACGCCCTAATTGAGCAATACCGCCCAGCACCTTTTCCATTTTTTCTTTGTCACGTGTCAATGTCAAACGCTCTTTCTTGGTAATTGAATCAAAAGAACCATCGTTCAACATTTTATCAATGCTCTGCATTTTCTTAACACTCTTACGAACCGTATTAAAGTTGGTAAGCATTCCACCCAACCAACGTTCGGTTACAAAAGGCATGTTTACACGCTGTGCACATTCCGTAACAATATCCTTTGCCTGTTTTTTTGTTCCAACAAACAAAACCTTTTTACCACTGCGGGCAATCTGTTTCAAAGCCGATGCAGTTTCCTGGAGGCCTTCAACAGTTTTATTCAGGTCGATGATGTGAATACCTTTCTTCTCAGCGAAGATGTAAGGCAACATCTTTGGGTTCCACTTCTTCTTAAGGTGTCCAAAATGTACACCTGCTTCGAGGAGCTGTTGTTGTAATGAAGTGTTTTGTTCCATTTTAATTATTTGAGTAGTTGTTTTTTTTATTATTGATTATTGAATTATTAATTATTGACACATCCGCTTTGCAGCTTTAAATAATTAATAATAAATAATTAACGTTTGCTGAACTGGAAGCTTCTGCGGGCTTTCTTTTTACCGAATTTCTTACGCTCAACAGAACGGGGATCACGTTTTAATAAACCTGCCGCTTTCAATGCAGGACGAAACTCCGGATTCAAATCTACCAGTACACGTGCAATGCCCAGCATCGCCGCTTCTGCTTGTCCTTTTACCCCACCACCAGCAGCATTGATCTTTACATCAAATTTGTCGATAGCTTCAATTGTTTTTAAAGGTCTTTCCACCTGGTTTTGTAAATACACCAGGGAGAAATAAGTTTTGTAATCTTTGTCATTTACAGTGATGTTGCCGTTGCCACGAGTAATAAACACCCTCGTTACAGCTTCTTTTCGACGACCAACACTATTTTTTTGCTTTTCCATTTATTGTTATTTGGGGCTTCGATAAACTCAACCTGACAATTGTCACCCTGAGCTTGTCGAAGGGTGATTAGAATTTAAGTTCCTTAGGTTGTTGTGCTGTGTGTGGATGCTGATCACCGGCGTACACAAATAACTTCTTGTACATTTTGCGTCCAAGACGGTTTTTGGGAAGCATACCTTTTACACCTCTTTCAATAATTACCTCCGGACGACGACGAAGAAGATCTTTTGCAATTTCTTCTTTGCGTCCACCAGGATAACCAGTGTAATGGTCGTAAACTTTTTCTTCTAATTTGTTTCCTGTGAATTTGATTTTATCAGCATTGATGACTACTACAAAGTCACCACAGTCAACGTGAGGGGTGTAATATGCTTTGTTTTTGCCACGAAGTATTGCAGCAATACGAGAGCACATACGTCCCACGGTTTGATTAGTACCGTCAACAACGTACCAGTTGCGTTGCACGGTAGCCGCATTCGCATGTTTTGTTGTAAAATGTAATTTGCTCATAATTTTATTTTTTTACCTCTTTTTCCTGCACCATGGCGAAGGATAACCGGGCTATCCCCCAGTTTTTAAAGGAGCGCAAAAGTAGGACTTTGCACCTATCCAATCCAAAAAAACAGGTGACTAATTTTAAAGGCACCCTCATAATTAGCTGGTTTTCAGTAAAAATTTTGACGACATTTTGAAGTCCTTAACGAATTTGGATTAAAATGCTCATTTGCAGCTTGATTAATTGGCACTGATTATTGCTTTGAATTAAAAATCGAGCTGCGTATGTCTCAATTGTTCGATTAGATAATCCTGAAAAGATGTCCAGAATCCCTAAGCTAAATGCGGCTTCCATGCAAACAGAAGCAAGCAATTATGCATCTTAGGCTCTGATGAAAAATAAACTAATTTCAGCTCTCATCATGGCTCAACAAATAAGAAGCGTTAATGTAACAAGGTATGTAACTCCTTTACGGGAAGGCGGCTCATTACCGGCAATTGTAGAAGCTGACGATGAGTTTTTGTATGTACTCAAATTTAGAGGGGCGGGGCAGGGAGTGAAGGCTTTAATTGCTGAATTGATTGGTGGAGAAATTGCCAGGGCCCTGGGACTTCGGGTTCCGGAAATTGTTTTTGCCAATGTCGACCCGGCCTTTGGAAGAACAGAACCCGATGAGGAAATACAGGATTTACTTAAATTCAGCGAAGGATTAAATCTGGCCCTTCACTACTTATCAGGAGCCATTAATTTTGATCCGGTTGTCAACCGGGTCAATCCTTTACTGGCATCAAAAATTGTATGGCTGGATTGTTTGCTAATGAATGTTGATCGAACGGTTCGTAACACCAATCTATTAATGTGGCAAAAAGAATTGTGGCTGATTGATCACGGCGCATCACTGTATTTTCATCATAGCTGGAATAATTGGGAAGAACAAAGTTTGAAGACTTTTGTTCAAGTCAAGGACCACGTTTTACTGCCCTGGGCAAGCGAGCTGAATGAAGTCAATGAATTCTTTTGTGCGGAATTGACTTCGGAAAAAATCATTTCCATTGTAGCCTTAATTCCAATTGAATGGCTGGTTAGCGATTCAGAGCCAGACGCTGATGGAAACAGGAAAGTATACGAACAATTTTTATTGAACCGCGTTCATCATTCCGCAAATTTTATTAAACAAGCGCAGCATGCAAGGCAGGTACCTGTTTGAATATGCAATCATACGGATTGTGCCGAGGGTGGAAAGGGAAGAGTTTCTAAATGTAGGCATTGTATTGTATTGCAAAGAACGCAAGTTCTTAAAAACAAAATACGGCATCAATAAAGAGCGATTGAATGCATTATGTGCGGAGGTGGATTGCAAAGAAGTGGAAGAACATCTCCAATCTTTTGAAAAAATAAGTGCGGGAGAAACAGCTGGCGGGCAGATTGCTGTATTGGACATGGCCTCACGTTTTCGATGGCTTACCGCTACCCGAAGCACAATCATTCAAACATCAAAAGTGCATCCAGGGTTTTGTGAAGACCCAAACCAAACAATAGAAAAATTATACATGCAGTTTGTAATGTAAGTTTATAGAACAAGAAGGATTTTGTCCTCGCTTTCCTTTATTCCATAAGTTTTGATTGGTTCTTGCGCCGGCCCGGCTTTGACAGCACCAGTTATTAAGTCAAATTGAGAACCATGCCAGGGACATTGAACTGTATTACACATGGTGCTGCCACTTGCCAATGAACCTCCTCTGTGGGTGCAGCGATCATCGAAAGCTACATACCTGTCTTCTGTTCTGGCAAGTACAATTCTTTTGTTTCTCACATGAAGAAGCTTCATGCTGTTTATTTTTAGTTCATCTTTTGTAGCTACCTCAATTTCTCCTTCACTAACATCATACGAAGCTTCGTTCCACTTGCCAGCATGGGCATAGCGAATATCAACACCAATTTGGTTTCGATAAACTAAGGTGCCTCCCATCCAACCCGCAATAACCATTAATGATACTCCAATTACTTCTAATAAAGCAACAATTATGTGATTTGAATCCCTACGGAAAAACAAAGCCACTGCGAAACAAACAACCATAGTAACATTAATGATTCCATGTTTAGCTGCTCTTTTTTTCCCGGTGCTTTTTGGTGGAACTGTATAAAGAAAATCAAGGAAACCTGGAACTGCCGCAAGCAATGCAAAGCCAATTCCACTAATATTTAGAAAGTAGGCTGTTCTCAAAAGGTCAGGCATATTCATCAACCATCCAACTAAATGGCTGATAAGGGTACCGGTGAAAAACGCAATTGGGAAAGGCACCAGCATAGGATGTAATGGGTGAGTTTTAATATTGACTTTGCTCTTCATGATTTTTATTATACTTCATCAAAAAGCTTACCCGTCATTAAGAACAAACAATAACTTTTTTGCGTCAACATATTGTCATATAAAATAAATCGACCTTTTTATCATCCACTCTTACCCTTGATTCTCCACCCGTGTAGATTTCCTTTTTAATTGTAATGTAATAAGAAGTAATTGCGTTCGTAACCGGCCTTATTAAATGCTAATGAGCGTATCAACTGCACTGGAAAATGGGGAATTAAAACTTGAAGCTGAGGGAATCCGCAGACTGGCATCCCTTTACCACGCTATTGATCATCCTTCAAGATTGGCGATCATGAAGCTGATTCATGCTCATGAAGCGATGTCCGTTATGGAGATCTCTGATAAAATGCGGCTTGATAAAGAAATCGTTTCGCAGCAGCTTGGCATATTAAGAAGAGCAGAACTGGTATATTCTATTCCTCGTTCAAGGTTCAGGTATTACTCTTTGAATTATAAAATATTGTTTCGCCTACACTATAGGTTTGATCCATAAATGTTTTCTCATGTGCATGTTTAAATGCGCTACAGGGGTTTGTGTCTACTTACCCCTTTACCTTTTAAGTGTTGTTTGATCCGCTATTAATTGCGCGAATAACATCTTCACTTAAAGGTGATACAGCAGGATCGAAATAATGGCTCAGCTGTCCTCTTGCATTTATAAGGTACTTGGAAAAATTCCAGGTTGGTTGTTGGTCATTCCATCCATTTAGCTCTTTATGTGTTAACCATTCATACACTTTATTTTGGTTGGGCCCCTTAAGTACAACTGTTTTTTTTACAAGCGGGAACGAAACGCCAAAATTAAGTTGACAAAATGCCGCTATCTCATCATCGTTTCCTCTTTCCTGCTCTTTAAAATCGTTTGAGGGAAAGGCTAGAACGATAACATTTTCGTTATTGTGTTCGTAAAGATTCTGCAATTCTTGGTATTGATTGGTATAGCCACAATTACTGGCAGTATTGACGATTAGCACCATTTTATTTTTAAAATTCTCGAAGGACAACTCCTGGCCATTGTTTAGAGTGGTGGATAAATTATAAAATGGAATTTTTGGGACTATATTTTCCCCTCCAAATAACTTTTTATTTTTTCCGGAAGCGTTTTTGTAGTTAACAAAAACAGGATAGACCCATTTCAATATTTTTTGCCTCAACGTCATCATTTTTTACTTCAAAGTTCCATAAGTACTGTGATTCATTCGCTGATAATTTCTGTTGATAATCATTAATATCATGCAATAAGTCCTTGTTTTTTAGAGTACTTGTACGATTGTTTCAAAATGCAAATTTCTCTTACTTTGAATTGATTCTCAAGGGCTGCTAAGTGTGTTTGACCCTTAAGATCATCCAATATCCAACGCCTATGAATTTAAAATTTTACCCACTAGCTATCTTGCTGCTTATTTTCACCCGCTCCAGTGGCCAGGATTGTACTTCTCTTTCTTTCAATTGTACTTCTGTGGAATCAAGATGCGTAGCCACAGGTTCTATTATTGTAAACGTAGCTGGCGGTTCGGGAGATTATAATTTCAAAGCTACAGGCCCTGTTATTACTTCGCTGACGTCATCGAGCATAATTACGGGGTTAGCGCCAGGTTATTATAAAGTGATGGTAAAAGACCTGTCAACTGGCTGTACAAAAGAAAAAGACAGTGTTTATGTAAGCGGGTCCTATAAAGACCCGAGGTTTCAGCTAGTGAAAACCGATGCATCCTGCGCAGGCAATGACGGAACAATTTCGATTCCAGGCCAACAGTTCGGACGTTCGCCTTTCAGTTATACCATCATCTCTCCATCACCCTCTAAAATCGGGGAGACGAACTCCACGGGTACTTTTTCGGGTTTGATAGCTGGTGAATATGTTGTTCAGCTGAAAGACTCTTGTGGAGGAATACAGGTAAGGAGGATCACCATTGAAAATTACAACTGGTGGATCGAATCTTTATTGGTTGTGCGTGACGGATGTGATATGGTTAATGTTTCTATTAAGCTTAAAGACAATAAGGGTAATTCAAATACGTCTGGTAGCGCTTTTGGCGGATTTTTATATGGCTATATTGATAATGATGACACCACCTGGACCCCGGATTATAATTTTTCGGTGCTTCTCGGCACAAAAAGGAACCTGACCATGCTGGTAAAGGACAATTGTGGAAACATCCAATCAAATAACTGGTCCATCCCTGATGATGTAAAACCGTCCCTCAATTCCGTCAATTTATCTGATCTCCTTTGTACAAGCTTTACTGCATCAGTCTCGGGCCAAAATCTTATCAATCCCAATTTTTGTTTATACAATAGTTCCGGCAGTTTGATCAATTGTAATTCCACAGGAGTATTTAATAATTTGTCTTACGGCGATTATTGTATCCAGGCACATGATGCTTGTTATGATACAACAATTATAAAATGTTTTACTGGCATACGTCCAACTCCGGCGGTGGCAGCTACAGTTGATATCACTAACAAAACTTGTTTGACATTTGCCGCAACTGTTACAGGACAATTGAATCTTACCAATCCAGATTTTTGTTTGTACGATGTAAACAGTTTAAAAATAGCTTGTAATTCAACAGGTGTTTTTAATGATATTCCTTTTGGTTCTTATTGCATTAAAATTCATGACGAATGCACTGATACCGTAATAACAAGATGTTTTTCTGCTACAAAAGCCTTACCTGTATTAACAGGATTTACCTACACAGGCTCGGGCTGTAATTCATTTGGTGCCCAGATATTTGGTAATGATCTTGTCACGCCTCAATATTGTTTGTATGACAATAATGGGAATTTAGTCACTTGTGACTCGTCCGGGATATTTAATAATCTCTCTTACGGACAATATTGTGTACGAGCAATTTCCTGCCAGGACACCACGAATACATTGTGTTTCTCCGGAACAAAGCCAGTACCATCCGTAGGGCCAAATGTTCAGATCAGTCAAAAAAACTGTACAAGCTTTACTGTTGCAATTACAGGGCAAAATAACCTTGCAGATGCCGAATATTGCCTATATGATAATACTGATGCATTAATTGATTGCGATTCGTCAGGCGTATTCGATAATGTACCTTATGGTTCTTATTGCATCAAGATCCACAACAATGATATTTGTTATGACACCACTATTATAAGGTGTTTTACACAATTGCGTCCAACACCTTATATTGACAATTCGATGCAAGTACTGTCTTCCAATTGTGCCACGGTATCATTCCAAGTAAATGGATTGAATCTTTCAAGTCCTTCGTATTGCCTTTACAATGCTTCAAATATTTTATTAGAATGTAACACTTCCGGTATATTTAATAATTATGCTTTTGCCTCCTATTGTGTTACCGTTCATGATGGTTGTTTAGACACCACAATGCAGGTATGTCAAACCTTTACATCTGTCAAAGGAATTACACTTTTTACTTCTAAATCATGTACAATTAATACAACATTTTTAGATGTTCAATTTGCAAGTAGCAATTCACCTTACTCAATTAAAGTATTCAACGATACATTGGTTTATACCGCCACCACGTCGTCTAATCCTTACAGAATAGAATTACCGTCCCTGTCTGCAGGCAAACAGTATAAAGTAGTTGGTGTGGACAACTGCGGGAATAAGGATTCCGCTTTAATCACTCCTGACGCAAACATTGTGACGATAAATACATCAGTAAGGGGAAAATGTCCAAGTTCAATATGGGCTAATGGTTCAGGCGATATCCTTGCAACTGCAAATTCAAATTATTATGGACTAATACCACAAATCATTAAGAAGGATGGAAATACATTCGACAGAAGCTATTCGTCGCTGGCAAACAACACATATACATTTGCCGATTTAGAACCCGCTCAATATATCGTTCAATACACGCAATCGACTTGTAATGGAAAATTATATGACACAGTAACGATAAATTCCTATGCTTATCCCACCCAGGGCCATTCTGCGGTATATCAATGTGATAACAATAGCTTTAGTTTGAGTGCCAACGTACAGGATGGATTAGGACCATTTAGCTACGAAATCATAGGCAGTTTGCCAGAAACGCCAACCATCACATCTACACCACAAACAAGTCCTGTGTTCAGTATTGATAATGGAACGGCTTACTCACTCGTTCGTTTGAGAACAGTTGACGCCTGTGGCAATGCCACGTTAAGTGATGTAAACGTTTTGCCATTGCAAAATTTTTCGATCAAAGCAAATGATAGTTGTTTCTATCAAAATATTACATTGTCAGTTGACAACATACCCAACGCAAATTATGCCTGGTATAAAAAAACCACTCCTGTTGACAGTGTCTTATTGGATTCGGGTGTAACCTATAACCTTCCGTTTTTTGTTCCCGAACAGGCTGGTACGTATGTATGTAAAGTGAACGTAAATAATGGATGCCTGACGAGGGTGTCTTCTTTTGACCTTACTGGTAATTGTTATTTGGGGGTTTTAACCACGGCCTTCCAGTTAAACGGTAGAAAGAAGGACAACAACAACCAGTTGTTCTGGGTAAACCGCAATGAAACGGGAGTAATCAGTTATGTGATTGAACGAAAGCAACCTGGTGAAACGAAATTTTCTTCCATCGGAACTGTTTCTCCTCAAGCCGGTAGCAACTATTTGTTTTATGATAGGAATTTCAACAACGGTTCGATTCAATACCGGTTAAAAGTTGTGTACACCAATAAAATCGAATACAGCAATATTACAACTCTCAAATCAGAATTAAATGACATCATGGTTTATCCAAACCCGGTCAGGAATGAATTCAGAATTTCGTTGAACGCTACGACACCATCTACCTACAGAATTGAATTGATCAGTACAAATGGACAATTGATATTTACTAAATATGAAAAAAATATCTCTTCATATACGCTTATATACACAAGGGATAGTAAGATAAAACCTGGTATTTATTTACTCAGAATTGCAGACTTTACTACAGGCATAACTGAAATACGCAAACTCGTATTTGAATGATTTGCATGTTGGTTATAGTTCTGTCAAAGCCGCTCCTTTCCAGGAGGGGCTTTTTTATTTAAACTCTATCGGTAGGTTTACACCAACAGTGTCCCATGCAATAAAAAGGTCCATACCCTTATCTGTTTTATTAAAGCTCATACTAAATGCATCGACAGGTGAAGGTAAATTTTGCACAGGCACATCTGTTCTAAGTAGATCTTTCTTTTCATCATACACAAATGCACCCCATGTGTCGGTATCTTTATTTATGATGAGTGTCCATTTGCTTTCTGTTGGAACAGCATACAGTGTATAACGTCCCTTTAAAACTTTTTTTCCTGCAATGTTTACATCTCTAAAAAATTCTATTTCAGTAGCTTCATTAGCACCCAGCCGCCAAACCTTGTTATACTCGATTAATTGACCGAAAATGGAACGGTTATCTTTTTGTGGTCGGCTATACACTATTCTGGCAACCGGCGCTGTGCTGGTTTTGTTCTGTGTTTTAAGAATGGGATAGTCCGTGGGAAAATAAGACATGTCCATAGGTGACTTGTCTAATGTGGGAACCTTCACCTCTTGCGCTGATGTGGTTGCTGACGTTTTTAAAGTGGATTGCCCCTGCGCTGTTGATACAAAAGCGAAAAATAAAAATCCTATAGCTAAACATGTTTTTTTCATAAAAGGAAATTAGAATTACAAAAATAAATGGCAAATCACTTATCAAACGCTTCTTTCAAACAAAGAGTTCTTCAAACTTTTGTTTTGCAAATTGTTTAACATCCGGAAAAAAATCATGGTAGCACTCATTTAGATAGACGTAATGTTCCAAAAATAAATCATAAGCCGTATCAACTTCCCCGAGGTATGTTGCCCGCCGGGCCAAACCGTACAAACTCTTCCTGATTCCCTCAGCATAACTATAATTGTATAACCAGTCTTCCGTTTTCATGTATAACAACACTTGTACAAATCTGTTGGGCAAATGGGTTGAATTGTTTTCCAGATGATGGTAAGTAGTTTTTGAAAACTCCTTTAAGGAAGCGTCATCAAACAAATTTGGATCTTTTGCCAAAAAATGATCATAAAGAATGTCCATAATAGGGCCACTATATAATCGATAATATGGCCGAAAAACTTCCATTGCTTTTTTAGTGGCCGGATGCAAATCTGTAAACTGGTCGATGTGGCGGTGCAGCTCTATTCCTTTTTGTATATTACCACTGAACACGAATTTATCCCGCCCTTTTACAAAATCCGAGATCATATTCCCGACAAGTATTTTCGGAGAATTGAACGATAGGTATGCATGACCGAGGTAATTCATCCCGACAAAACTACACTTCATACACCGTTAACACTTCATCAACCTATGTTAAGGCGTTTAACAACACGATCCAATCGTCACAATTCACTTGAAACGGGCTGTAACCAAATATACTTTTGCTACGTCACATGAATGAAACAAACAAAAAATTAATAAACCAATAAAAAGAATTTTATGAAACGTTTACTAGTAACCTTAACCATCGCTTTAAGTCTTGTAAGTCTCAGTAGTTTTGCAAACGGAGAAGATGTATCGCCAAGAGCTGTCAAATCATTTAATAAGTCGTTTAAAAACGCAACCGAAGTAAAATGGACCGTAACCGATAACTATTTCAAAGCAGATTTTGCTTTAAATGGCCAGTATGTTTCAGCGTTCTATAATGAAGATGGCAGCATGATCGCTTTAACCAGAAACCTTAGTTCATTACAATTGCCAATTGCTTTGCAAGCCGATCTCAAAAGCAACTATAATTGTTACTGGATCAGCAATGTGTTGGAAGTAGCAAACGAAGAAGGTACTTCTTATTACATTACTTTGGAAACCGGTGACGAGCAACTTACTTTAAAATCTTCTGGCGATAGCTGGAGCAATTTCAAAAAGCAACGCAAATCATAGTTAGTTTTAGTGTGTGTAATCATCCCGCACGTTCTTCTGAACTGCGGGATTTTTTGTTTTGGATTCATCTATTTTTGCTGCTCAAAAATTTATGTTATGAGTAGAGGCCCGGTTTCGAATTTTATTGAGCACCATTACAGGCATTTTAATGCGGCCGCTTTAGTAGATGCAGCCAAAGGATATGAACAACATTTGTTGGAAGGCGGAAAAATGATGGTAACTCTGGCAGGAGCAATGAGTACGGCAGAATTGGGAGTATCTCTTGCAGAAATGATCAGGCAGGATAAAGTGCATATCATCTCATGTACAGGTGCTAACCTGGAAGAAGATATTATGAACCTGGTAGCCCATAACCATTATGAAAGAATTCCAAACTGGAGAGACCTTACGCCTGAAATGGAATGGAGCTTATTGGAAAGAGGACTCAACCGGGTAACAGATACCTGTATTCCCGAAGAAGAGGCATTTAGAAGAATTCAGCGTCACATCCATAAAATATGGAAAGACGCCAATGACAAAGGTGAACGTTATTTCCCTCATGAGTTTATGTACAAATTATTGTTGAGTGAAGTAATGAAACCTGATTACCAGATTAATCCGAAAGACAGCTGGATGATTGCAGCTGCAGAGAAAAATCTGCCAATTATAGTTGGTGGATGGGAGGATAGTACCATGGGAAATATTTTTGCCTCTTATGTATACAAAGGTGAAATCAAAGCCACCACGATGAAAAGTGGAATTGAATACATGGTATGGCTTGCAAATTATTATAAAGAAAATAGCAGTGGCAAGGGAATAGGATTTTTTCAAGTCGGTGGTGGCATTGCAGGCGATTTTCCAATTTGCGTTGTACCCATGATGTACCAGGACCTTGAAATGCATGAAATTCCATTCTGGAGTTATTTCTGCCAGATCAGTGATTCAACAACATCTTATGGTTCTTATTCCGGAGCACATCCAAATGAAAAAATTACCTGGGGTAAACTGGATATTCATACTCCTAAGTACATTATTGAAAGCGATGCCACGATTGTTGCACCCCTGGTATTTGCATGGGTGTTGGGCTGGTAATTATGAATAGGAAATTCTAAGTACTGAGTTGAAGTTGTATTCTTAAAGGAAACTCTTATCTTTTTTGAACCAAACGCTATTGTTACTTTTTCCTGATAGCTGTTGAGATGTTCATCGTTCTTATTGTTGATTTTATTTAACCGCAAAGGGCGCAGAGTAAGTGCAGAAAAGGAGTGTAAAGACTTTGCGCCTCTTTGCGGGTGCTTAGCGATCTTTGCGGTTTGTATCTCATTGCTCAATAAATTTTTGAACGATGAAGTGAGTGACACAACAATAGCTGATAGTAGTAACTCGGCTGGTTACATTATTATAAAATAAAAAAGAAGAGTCGACATCCGGCTCTTCTTTAAACATATGTAATTGTCTGAAATTTTAAAATTCTTACCAACCATCTCCATCAATCATATTTCCCAAGC
>Ga0207661_10001628_pt1 | contig 15283 bp, 15 predicted proteins | sample KBSC713LmetaG_FD_184337 | JGI IMG/M metagenome (GOLD analysis project Ga0207661, IMG submission 184337) | Corn rhizosphere microbial communities from Kellogg Biological Station, Michigan, USA - KBS C7.1-3L metaG (SPAdes) (version 2) | ecosystem: Host-associated > Plants > Roots > Rhizosphere ...
CGAAGAACAGCGCGATGGTCGAGAAGGCGCAGGCGCTCCGGGACGAGCTGCGCCGCCACCTGAGCGTCGAGTACGACGACGGTGGCCAGATCGGCCGGCGCTATCGGCGGCAGGACGAGATCGGCACGCCGTGGGCCCTGACGATCGACGAGCAGACGCTCTCCGACGACACGGTCACGCTGCGCGACCGCGACACGCTCGCCCAGGAGCGCATCCCGATCGGCGCCGCGCTGGCGCATCTCCTCGAGCGCCTCGGGGCCCCGTGGAGCCCGCCGGCGCGCCCCCGGTAAGACCGAAGCCCCGCCAGACACTCATCTCCAGATGGCAACGGTCCCGCAGCACGTGCCGGCGACGGCGTCCTTCGGAGAGTTGATCCCCCGCGACGGGATCCTCACCCCCGACGAGCTCGAGCAGCTGGCTCAGGAAATCGTCGGACGACCGGAGCTCTGGGAGCCGCTCGTCCGCGTCGATCCCGAGCAACGCCGCTACGAGCTGATCCACGAGGACGAGAGCCTCGACGCCTGGGTCCTCTCCTGGATGCCGGGCCAGGGGACGGGATTCCACGACCACTACATCTCTGGGGTCGGTCTCTGCTGCGCCGCCGGCGGCGTCCGCGAGGATCTCCTGGTCTATGGCGGCGAAGACGTCCGGCTGCACCTGCGGCCGGGCGACTCGCGGCAGGGCGGCCCCGGGTACATCCATCGCGTCCGGCACGACATCGGCGAGCCGGCGGTGACGATCCACGTCTACTCCCCACGCCTCGACTGGGTCGGCCAGTACCGGCTGGAAGAGTTCGCCGGCATCGTCCGCCGCGAGGTGCGCCCGGGTCGGAACGAGCTGACCGACCAGCTCATCGCCGAGCGCGCGCTCGACAGCGTTCTCGAGAGATTCTGAATCGCTCTACGCGAGCGTTCGAAGGCGGAAGCCGCCGTGGTGCTCGTACGACGACGTCAGCACCGCGAGCGCGTCGCGCGAAGCACGGTCGCCGAGCCCGAGCGACGACGCGTCGGCGATCGGCGTGCCGAGGAGCGACGCGAGCCCGTGGAGCCCCTCCGGCGAGAGCGCGATCCCGCCGCCGTCGCAGCCGGCGCAGACGGCTCCGCCCGCCGAGGGGTCGAACGCAACGAGCCCTTCCTCCACCCCGCACTCGACGCAGCTCCCGAGGTGCGGCAGGAACCCGGACAGCCAGAGCAGCTCGAGCTGGAACGAGAGCACGAGCGGGTCGAGGGCGGGCCGCGCGCCGCGCGCCGGGTCGTGCTCGTCGAGCGCGTCGAGGAAGCGCGTCAGGGCGAGAAATGCGCGGTCGTTGCGCTCCTCCTCCGTGAACAGACGCAGCATCGCCTCGAGTCCGACGAGCCCGATCCGGAGCCGACTCGAGTCGGAGCGGATCCTGTCGTGCGAGCGGACGAGCGACGCGCCGGTCACGGTGGAGAGCTCCCCGCGCCCGCGATGGAGGGAGAGCTCGACGTGCGAGAACGGCTCGAGTCGCCCGCCGAAGCGGCTCTTCGTGCGGCGGACGCCCTTCGCGATCGCGCCGAGCCTGCCGCTCGCGGCCGTGTAGAGGTGGAGCACCCGGTCCGCCTCGCCGAAGGGAAACGAGCGCAGCACCACCACCTCGCTGATCGACGGCGCCGCCATGGAACGAGTGTACGAGGAGCGTGGGACGCGGCCAGACCGGCTAGCGACGCTGGCAGTGCGGGCAGAACCACGTGCCGCGACCGCCGACGACGATCCGCTCGATCGGCCGCCCGCAGCGGTCGCACGGCTCTCCGAGCCTGCCGTAGACGTGGAACTCGTCCTGCATCGCGCCGCGCTCTCCGTCCGGCGTCACGTAGTCGGTCAGGGTCGAGCCCCGCCGCTCGATCCCCTTCCGGAGGACGGCGCGCAACGCGCGGTGCAACCGTGTCAGCTCCTCCGTCCCGAGATCACCGGCCGGGCGGAGCGGGTGGATCTGCGCGCGCCAGAGCGCCTCGTCCGCGTAGATGTTCCCGACGCCTGCGATTCGCCGCTGGTCGAGGAGAAAGGCTTTGACGGGCGTCGTGCGGCCGGCGGTCGACGAGGCGAGTCGGGCGGCGGTGAATGACGGCGCGAGCGGCTCCGGGCCGAGTCGCGTGTCGAGATAGACCCCGAGGTGCTCCGCGTCGAGAAGCTCCCACGTCCCGAAGCGCCGAACGTCGCGGTAGCCGATCGCGGCACCGCTGTCGACCGCGAGGGTCGCACGCCGGTACGCGTCCTCGGGAAGCCTCCCGTCCGGCGCGTGGCGGAGCGAGCCGGTCATCCGCAGATGCACGACGAGCGTCCGCCCGCTGGCGAGCCGCCACAGCAGGTACTTGCCGCGGCGGTCGAGCGACACGATGCGCTCCCCGACGAGGGCGCGGGCGACGTCGGCGGGGTCGACCGGCCTCGTCAGACGTGGGTCGACGATCTCCGCGGACTCGATCGTCGTCCCCTCCACCACCGGGGCCAGGCGCCGCCTGATCGTCTCGACCTCGGGCAACTCGGGCACGCGGCCATCGTAGGGACGATCTAGATTCGCGCCGTGGCCGACGCCGAGCCGACCCTGCGGATCGCGACGCCGGAGGACGCATCCGCGATCGAGACGCTGATGCGGGTCTCCGGCGCCGCTCTCTTCCGGCGCTTCTACGACGAGCATCAGGCCGAGAGCGCCGTCCGCTACGTCTCCAACGTCGATCCGATGCTCCTGGAGGACGGCACGTACTTCGTGATCGAGGCCGCTGACGTGCTCGTCGCCTGCGGCGGCTGGAGCCGGCGCGACCGGCTGTACACGGGGAGCGGCGACGGTGAGGACGACGCGCGGCTGCTCGATCCGGCGACCGAGCCTGCGCGCGTGCGCGCGATGTTCACGCACGTGGACTGGACGCGGCGCGGACTTGGCCGCCGGATCCTCGAGGCGTGCGAGGAGGCAGCGGCACGCGAGGGTTTCACGCGGCTCTCGCTGATGGCGACCCTGCCCGGCGTGCCGCTCTACCGCGCGTACGGCTTCGCGCAGCTCGAGGAGCTCGAGATCACGATGCCCGACGGCGTCACGCTGCAGTGCGCCACCATGGAGAAGCGGGTCACAGCGCCCCGCTAGGCTCGCTTGGATGGACCGCTGGGCGACCTTCGACTGCTACGGGACACTCGTCGACTGGAACGCCGGACTTGCCGGTGCCCTCGGCGATGCGGGGCTGCTCGCCCGCTACCACGAGGTCGAGCCCGTCGTGCAGGCGGAGTCGCCCGGGCTCTCCTACCGCGAGGTGCTGCGCGAAAGCGCGCGGAGGCTCGGCGTCGACGCCGATCCCGCGGAGACCCTGCCCGGCTGGCCGGTGTTCGACGACGTGCGCCCGGAGCTCGGGGCGGCTCGGTCGCGCGGGTGGCGGCTCGCGATCCTCTCGAACTCCGACCGCGACCTGATCGAGTCGTCGATCGAGTCGATCGGGGTCCCGTTCGACCTCGCGATCGTCGCGTCGGAGATTGGCTCGTACAAGCCCGCCCATCGGCACTGGGCGGCCTTCGCGGAGCAGGTCGGCGGCCCGCCGGACGTCCACGTCGCACAGAGCCACTTCCACGACGTCGTCCCGGCGACCGCGCTCCGGATCCCGACGGTGTGGATCAACAGGCTCGGCGAGGAGGCCGAGCCTGCCCCGACGCGCCAGCTCCCCGGCCTGGCCGGGCTGGCGGACATGCTCGAGGAGCTCGCGCCGTGACCGACCGGCTGCCGCGGGCGCTCCTCCACCTGGAAGGGGTCGTCGTGGCCGCGGCTGCGATCACCCTGTACTTCCACTTCGGCTACCCGTGGTGGCTGCTCGTGGTGCTCGCGCTTGCTCCGGATCTGTCGATGCTCGGGTACGCGGCGGGTCCGGTCGTGGGGCGTGCGACCTACGACGCGGCGCACACGTACGCACTGCCGGTCGCGCTCGCTGCGATCGGTGTGCTCTTCGATGCCGACGTCGCAGTGCAGGTCGGCTTGATCTGGACGACGCACATCGGCGTCGACCGGGCGATCGGCTACGGGCTCAAGTACCGGACCGGCTTCAAGGACACGCACCTGCAGCGCGTGTAGCTACTCGACGACGTCGAGCAGGATCCCCCGCTCGGACGGCGGCTCGTCGCCGAGCTCATAGGCGGCGAGCACGGCCTCGGCGCACCGCTCCGCGGATGCGTCGTCGCGTGCGTGCACCTCGGCGAGGTCGTCGCCCGCGAGGACGGTGTCGCCGCGTTTCGCGAAGCAGAGGATGCCCACCGCGTGGTCGATCGGGTCAGTCTTCGTGCGGCGGCCGGCGCCGAGCTCGAGCGCGGCGAGACCGACGGCACGCGCACCGACCCGCCCGACGACGCCGTCTCGCGGGGCGCTCACCGGCCGACGGACGGGCGCCCGCTCCAACGCGGAGGGATCCGGGTCGCCGCCCTGCGCGCGGATCCAGCGCTCGTACGCCTCGAGCGCGCTGCCGTCCTCGAGCGCGGACTCGGCCCTGCGCCGGCCCTCCTCGACGTCGATCCCGAGGTCGGAATGCGCGAGCAGACGTGCGGACGCGTCGAGCACGAGCTCCGTGAAGTCCTCCGGGCCGTCGCCGCGAACCGTGTCGCGTGCCTCGTCGACCTCGAGCGCGTTGCCGACGGCGCGACCGAGCGGCTGGTCCATGTCGGTGAGCAGGCACGTCACCTCGCGGCCGGCGCGGACGCCGATGTCGCGCATCTGCTCGGCGAGGACCCGCGCGTCGTCGATCGTCCGCATGAAGGCGCCGTCTCCGACCTTGACGTCGAGCACGATCGCCTCCGCACCCGCCGCCAGCTTCTTGGACATGATCGAGCTCGCGATCAGCGGGACGATGTCCACGGTCGCGGTCACGTCCCGGAGGGCGTAGAGCTTCTTGTCCGCCGGCACGAGATCCGCCGTCTGCCCGACGATGGCGACGCCGACCTCGCGGAGCTGCGCGACGAACTCCTCGGTCGTCAGCTCCACCCGGAACCCGGGGATCGACTCGAGCTTGTCCAGCGTGCCGCCCGTGTGGCCGAGCCCCCGACCGCTCATCTTCCCGATGGGAACGCCGCACGCGGCGACGACCGGGCCGACCGCGATCGACGTCTTGTCCCCCACGCCGCCTGTCGAATGCTTGTCGACGACCTTGCGGCCGAGCAGCGAGCGGAGGTCGAGCGTCTCGCCCGAGCGGATCATCGCGTCGGTGAGCGCATCCGTCTCGGCCGCGCTGAGCCCGCGGAAATAGACGGCCATGCACCATGCGGCCAGCTGGTAGTCGGGCACCTCGTCGCGCGCGTAGGCGAGGATCAGCTCCGAGAGCTCCGCGGGATCGTGCTCTCCCCCGTCCCGCTTCTGCTCGATCAGTTCTGCCGGCCGGATCATCGTGCCTTCCTACCAGAGCCGTGTCCTTGCCGGGCCTGGTGCACCAGCCGCGCGCCCGGTTCGTCGCGTATTCCGCGCTGAAGCGAGGGACGAGCTGGCCGGAAGCAGAGCAAGTTGCAAGTTGCAACTTGCCCCAGACGGCACGTTCTCGTGTCCAAGGCGTGATAGGCCCGGCACCGGTCGGGAGCGACCATCGGGAGATGGTCGCCTCGTCGGTCAGAACGGACATCCGCGTTGTCCGGTTCATCCGTCGGCTCGAGCCCCGCTCGGCGAGCATCGCGGTCGTCGTGCGGGCGACCGGGAGCTTCTGCGAGAAGAGCGGCCTGACTCGGCCGTCGTACGAGCAGATCCGTCTTCTCGTCCACGAGGCGCGTGACCGGCGGGAGCGCCGGCGGGCGGCAATCGATCTCCTGGTCGACGTAGACCTCAGGAGACGACCGCCAGAAGACCTGCTCTACCTCCTCGACGGTCCCCGCCGGGCACCACCAGCGCGAATCTGGCGCCGTTGGCAACCCTGAGTATCTCGTCGGTGCCGTTTGTCGGTCAGGGTCGCCTTGGCTAGTTGCAAGTTGCAACTAGCGTACTTCTCCCCCACCGTGGCCTGCCCGCGCGTTCGTTGCCACGAACACCGAGATGAGCTTGCGGGCGACGAGGGGCTCCTCGAGCTTTGGAACGTTGTCCGCGAAGGACGCCCCCTGGGCAGACGAGCCGACGTACCGGCGCGCACGGCCTCCTCGTCGTCGAACCGCACGTCCAGAGCGACGTCACGCCGCACGACGTCTGCGACCTGCGGCCGGAGCGCTGCCTCGCCGTTCCCGGAACGGAAGGTGAGGTGACGCGCAGAGAGATCACGGCCTACCAGCTCCCACAGCCCTCGAGGTCGTCAGCGCTGTTCGTCACCGCGAGGAACGTTCCCCCGGGCCGAAGCACAATAGAGAGAGGCCCGGGCCTCGAGCCCCGCTTCGGTCGCGTATTGCTCCCGCACGAACGCGGGATCGTCGGCCCTCACCGCTCGATGATCGCCCGACCCGGGGCTCCCTTGCCTGGGTGCTTCGCGCCGAGCCATGCAGACACCGTCGCACCGACGTCGCCGAACTCGCCGTCCTCGTGGATCCGGCCGGCGGCGTTCTTCCCGGCCGCGTACGCGAGCAGGAGCGCGTGCTCGCGCGAATGGTCGGTCGACGGCGTCGTCGGGTCGCAGCCATGGTCGGAGGTGAGGATCAGGAGGTCGCCGTCTCGGAGCGCGTCGAGGATGTCGGGGAGCCGGCGGTCGAAGTCCTGCAGACAGCGGTGGAAGTTCACCGGGTCGTTGCGGTGCCCCCAGAGCTGGTCGGTCTCGACGAGGTTCACGAACACGAGCCCTGCGTCGACGTTCTCGAGAAGCTCGATCGTGCGGTTGATGCCGTCGACGTTCGACTTCGTCGGAAACGACTCGTCGACGTCGCACCCCGCGAAGATGTCCGAGATCTTCCCCACGCCGTACGTGGTGTGGCCCGCGTCGCGGATGGCCGTCAGGTAGTTCGGCCTGCGCGGCTCGAGCGAGAAGTCGTGCCGATTCGGCGTGCGCTCGTAGTGCCCGGGCTCGCCGACGAAGGGTCGCGCGATGACCCGACCGACGGCATGCTTGCCGGTCAGGATCTCGCGGGCGGCGCGGCACCCGTCATAGAGCTCCTCGAGCGGGATGGTCTCCTCGTGCGCTGCGATCTGGAAGACGGAGTCGGCGGAGGTGTAGACGATCCACTTGCCGGTCCGCTGGTGCTCCTCGCCCAGCTCCTGGATGATCTCCGTGCCCGATGCCGGCTTGTTGCCGAGCACGCCGCGACCGGTGCGGTTCATGAACGGGTCGATCACCTCGTCCGGGAACCCGTACGGGTAGGTCGGAAACGGCGTCGGCGTGACGACGCCCATCAGCTCCCAGTGACCGGCGGTCGTGTCCTTTCCCTTCGAGCGCTCGACGAGCCGTCCCGCCACCGCGGGCGCGTACGGCTGCGGCGGGCAGCCCTCGAGCTCCTCGACGTTCCCGAGACCGAGCGCCTCGAGGTTCGGCAGGTCGAGCCCGCCGACGGCGTGCGCGACGTTCGCGAGGGTGTTCGAGCCCTCGTCGCCGTAGTCGGCGGCGTCGGGCAGCTCGCCGGCACCGACGGCATCGAGCACGATCACACAGGCACGGGCCATGGTCGAGCTATCCTAGTCGGGCAATGGACACGGTCCTCGGCCTCATCGAGCTCGCCCTGTACATCGCCGCGGTGCTCGGGCTCTCGATGGCGCTGACGTGGGTGGTCATCAGGATCTCGCCCTCGGAGAGCGCGAAAGCGGAGAAGGCCCAGGCCAAGGCCCAGGCCGAGGGCAACAGCTAGCGCCGCTAGACCAGCGCCCGCTCGACGTCCGCAAGGGGCGTGTACGGCAGGCCGTGCGCCTCCGCGACGGCCTCGTAGGTCAGCTTCCCCGCGAGCGTGTTGACGCCCTTTGCGAGCGCCGGATCGTCGGCGACTGCCCGCGACAGGCCTTTGTCCGCGATCGCCTGGACGTACGGCAGCGTGACGTTCGTGAGCGCCTTGGTCGACGTGACGGGCACGGCGCCCGGCATGTTCGCGACGCAGTAGTGGACGACGTCGTCGACGACGAAGACCGGGTCGTCGTGGGTGGTCGCGTGCGACGTCTCGAAGCAGCCGCCCTGGTCGATCGCGACGTCCACGAGCACGGTGTGCGGACGCATCAGGCCGAGCATCTCGCGCGTCACGAGCTTCGGCGCCCGTGCTCCCGGGACGAGCACCGCGCCGATCACCAGGTCGGCGCCGGGCAGCACCTCCTCGATCTGCAGCCGGTTGGACATCGCGAGCGTCACGCGCCCGTCGAGCGCGGTCTCGAGCTCGCGCATCCGGTCGACGGAGGTGTCCAGCACCCAGACGTCCGCCTGCATGCCGAGCGCGATGATCGCGGCGTTGATCCCGACCACCCCGCCGCCGAGCACGACAACCTTCGCGGGCGGCACGCCCGGGACGCCGCCGAGCAGGATGCCGCGGCCGCCGTGGGCCTTCTCCAATGCCCACGCGCCCATCTGCGGCGCGAGCCTGCCGGCGACCTCGCTCATCGGGGCGAGCAGCGGGAGCCGTCGGTCGGCCGTCTCCACCGTCTCGTAGGCGACCGCTGCGACCCCCGAGTCGAGCAGGGCCCGCGTGAGCGGCTCGTCGGCGGCGATGTGGAGGTATGTGAAGAGCGTCAGGCTCTCGCGGAGGTAGCCGTACTCCGACTCGATCGGCTCCTTCACCTTGAGCAGCAGTTCGGCCAACGACCAGATCTCGCCGACAGGCGCGACGCGGGCACCGACGGTGGCGTAGGCGTCGTCCGAGAAGCCGGAGCCGACACCGGCTCCCACCTCCACGACGACCTCGTGGCCGCGGCCGACGAGCTCGAGCGCGCCGGCCGGCGTCAGCGCGACGCGATGCTCCTGCGACTTGATCTCTTTCGCGACCCCGATCCGCACGGCGCGCGTGACGATAGCGCACCGTCCGCAGCGCGCACGTCCGGTCGGCTACCCGGCCGCGAGCCGGCCCGCGGCGAACGCCGCGGCGAAGAACCACGGGTCGTCCTTCGGGCCGCGGCCCATCTGGGAGAGCGGGAGCGAGCCGCACTCGGCCTCCCAGCCCGTCACGTCGACCTCGTCGACCTCGAGGCCGTCGGGGCGCTCGAGCCCCTTCGGCCACGCGACCCGGACCTCGCCGAGACACAGCTCGAGCGCGGAGCGGGTGTGGTGCGAGACCCCCTGGTGGCGCTCCCGCTCGTCGCCGAACGACACGCGCGGCGCGACGATCGGCGCGCCGCCGAGCGCCGAGGCGGCATTCGCGGCGTCCGCGACCGCGAGCCCACCGTGCCCGAACCGGGAGCCGGTGCCGACGATGCCCGGCCCGATCCCGCAGACGACCACGTCGGCGCCGCGGCCGGCCGCGTGCAGGAGGGCCGCGGCGACCGTGACGCACTGGACGTCCCCGTCGAGACAGGGAGAGACGGCGATCGCGCTCTCGAGCAGCTTGCGTGCCTTGAGGGCCCGGACGGTGTCCGAGAGGGAGACCGGCAGGGCGCCTCCGCCTTGCTGGACGTAGGCCACACGCCGACCCGAGAGCGCCGCGCAGACCGGCGCGAGCTGGCTGTGCAGCCCGAGGCAGACCACCGGCGTGCCCCTGAGACGCGCAGCGCCTTCGCCGCGCTCCTCCTCGGCGAACGGGGCCGCGAGCTGCCCTGGGGTGTAGGGGAGCGTCATCACGTGCGCGCGCTCCGCGACGGGCAGCCGGAGGCCTCGGGTCAGGTTGGCGTACAGGACGTCGAAGCCGCCCGAACCGAGCTCGAGCTGACGTGCCTGCTCGTTGACGAGCACCACGTCGCCGACCTCCACCTCGCCGGTCAGCCGCGGAAACGCGACGCACGGCTGTCCGTCGACCTCGAGCCGGACGATGCCGTCGTGGCGCTCGCCCACGGCGCTGACCGTCCCCCAGCGGAGCCCGAGCGGCATCAATCCTCGAGCGGTCGCAGCGCGGCGTCGACGATCCCGAGTGTCACGTCGACCATCCGCTCGAGGTCCTCGACCGCGATCCGCTCGTCGGGCGTGTGGATGTCGATCATCCCGTTGGCGAGGTTCACGCAGGGCAGGTCGCGCTCGTTGAAGACGTTCGCGTCCGCCGCGCCGCCCGAGAGGACGAGCCGCGGCTCGTAGCCGGCGTTCCGTAGGCCGTCGCCGGCGAGCCGCACCGGAAGCGAGTCGGAGCGGAGCCGGTAGCCGCGGTACTTCGGCTCGATCGCAGTCTCGAGCGTGCAGTCCGAGACCGCGGCCGCGTACGCGGCCGCATCGACGATGTGCTGGACGACCTCGCTCACCCGGGCGAAGTCGTGCGACCGCACCTCGGCCTGGAGCTCGCACCACTCCGGGACGATGTTCCTGGCCGAGCCGCCGCCGATCAGGCCGACGTTCGCCGAGGTGTAGTCGTCGATCCGCCCGAGCGGCATGTCGACGATCGCACGCGCGGCGGCGAGGATCGCGGACCGCCCTTCCTCTGGATACATGCCCGCATGCGACGGGCGTCCGTGGAAGCGGAGAACGAGTTCCTGGGCCGAGGGCGCCCCGACGACGACCTCACCGATCGGTGCCGCCTGGTCGTAGACGAACCCGACCCGCGCCCGGAGCTGCGAGACGTCGAGCTCGGTCGCGCCGAGGAGGCCGATCTCCTCCTTCGGTGTGAAGACGAGCTCGATCCCGGCGTGTGGGTGCTCCTCGACGACGATGCGACGCACCGCCTCCAGCATCGCGACGACCGCCGACTTGTTGTCCGCCCCGAGGATCGCCCCGCCCGTGTTGCGGATGACGCCGTCCTCGTCGAGCGAGGGCTCGAGCGCGCCCTCGACCGGGACGGTGTCGAGGTGGGCGCAGAACATGAGCGGCACGCCCTCGTCCGCGGTCGCGGGAATGCGGCAGACGATGTTCCCGGTGCCCGAGCCGAGCCTCGCCGCCGCGTCGTCCTCGCGCCACGCGAGGCCGAGCCGGTCGAGCTCCTGCCCGACCCTGTCGGCGACGGCTCGCTCCTCCCCGGGCGGGCTCGGGATCGAGCAGAGCTCGAGGAACAGGTCGACGAAGGGCGACGTCAGAGGCGGCTGCTGCACGTCGCGGCCTCAGCGGGCCGCGGCGCGCACGCCACCTCGGGCACGGCTGCGGTCGAGCGCCGCCACGACGAACTCGCGGAAGAGCGGCGCGGGCCGCGTCGGGCGCGACTTGAACTCCGGATGGAACTGGCTCGCGACGAACCACGGGTGGTCGGGGAGCTCGACGATCTCCACGAGGCGGCCCTGCTGGAACGTCCCCGAGACCACGAGGCCCTGCTCGACGAGCTGGTCGCGGTACTGGTTGTTGACCTCGTACCGGTGGCGGTGCCGCTCGTGGATGACCGGCTCGTCGTAGATCTCCCGGGCGCGGGTGCCCTCCGCCAGCTCGACCGCCTGGGCGCCGAGCCGCATCGTCCCGCCGAGCTCCTCGATCTCCTTCTGCTCGGGCAGCAGGTCGATCACGGGGTACGGCGTCTCGGGATCCATCTCCGTCGAGTTCGCGCCCTCGAGACCGACGACGTTGCGGGCGAACTCCGAGACGGCGACGTGCATCCCGAGGCAGATGCCGAGGTACGGGATCCCGCGTTCCCGTGCGACCTGGCAGGCGAGCAGCTTCCCCTCCCAGCCACGCGAGCCGAACCCGCCGGGGACGAGCACTCCGTCGACCTGCTCGAGCTCCCCGGCCGCCTCCTCGTACGACATGTGCTCGGCGTCGACCCAGGTGACGCGCACGCGGGCGCCGCTCGCGACGCCGGCGTGCTTGAGCGCCTCGTGCACGGAGAGGTAGGCGTCGTGGAGCTTCACGTACTTGCCGACGAGCGCGATCTGCACCTCTTCGTGCTGCTCGCCGATCCGCTCGGTCAGCTCGTTCCACTCGGACAGGTCGGGCGGGGGGGTCGTGAAGCCGAGCCGGTCGCACACGTACGCGTCGAGGCCTTCCGCGGCGAGGTGCTCGGGGACGAGATAGACGTCCGGGAGGTCGGGCGAGGAGAAGACCGCCCGCGGGTCGATGTCGGCGAACAGCGCGATCTTGTCGCGGATCTCCTCCGAGAGCAGGTCGCGCGAGCGGCAGACCACCGCATCGGGGTGGATCCCGATGCGGCGGAGCTCGTTGACCGAGTGCTGCGTCGGCTTCGTCTTCAGCTCGCCCGCCGCCTCGATGAACGGGACGAGCGTGACGTGGAGGTAGAGGACGTTCTCCGGGCCGACCTCGCGGCGGAACTGCCTGATCGCCTCGAGGAACGGCAGCGACTCGATGTCGCCGACGGTGCCGCCGATCTCCGAGATCACGACGTCGGCGGGGTCCGACTTGGCACCGCGCCGGATGCGGCTCTTGATCTCGTTCGTGATGTGCGGGATCACCTGCACCGTCGCGCCGAGGAACTCGCCGCGCCGCTCCTTGCGCAGGACGGTGTCCCAGATCGCGCCGGCGCTGTGGCTGGCGTTCCGCGAGAGGTTCTCGTCGATGAAGCGCTCGTAGTGACCGAGGTCGAGATCGGTCTCCGCGCCGTCCTCGGTGACGAACACCTCGCCGTGCTGGAACGGGCTCATCGTCCCCGGGTCGACGTTGAGGTACGGGTCGAACTTCTGCGCCCGCACCCGGAGGCCGCGTGCCTTGAGCAGCCGACCGAGCGAGGCGGCGACGATCCCCTTCCCGAGGGCCGAGACGACGCCGCCCGTGACGAACACATAGCGCGTCGCCGGCCGGTCCGTCACGGGTGCCTTCCGAGGGCGTCGAGGGCTCTGAGACCGGGTGTCGACTCGATCAGCTCGCCGAGCGACCGGCGGTCTGCGACGACGGTGAGGACTGCGAGCGCACCGATTGCGCCGATTCTCCGCGGGCCGCTCAAACGCCTCACGGAACGCAAACCTAGCACGGCGCCGAGCGCGTTCGAGCCTGCATCGCCGAGCATCGTCATCTCGCGGTGATCGTAGGGAGCCAGGAGGACGGCGACGGCGAGCGCCCCGCGGGGCGCGCTGCGGAGCACGAGCGAGCCGAGCAGGAACGCCTTGAGCGCACGCCCGGGCCGGGTGTCGAGCTGGTTGAGGACGTTCGCGGAAAGCGCGACGAGGACCGCGCCCGAGAGTGACCGGGTCCGCCAGAGCGCCCAGAGCGGGATCCCGACGAGCTTCAGCGTCCCCGTCGTGGCCCCGGCACCGAGGTGCGCGCGGAAGCCCCGTTCGGGGCCGCTCCAGAGATCGTCGGCGAGGCCGAGCGCCACGACCGGAGCGACGCCTGGCGCGCCGACCGCGACGATGGAGCCGACGAGCGGCAGCCGGAGGCCGCGAAAGTTGAGCGCCGTCGGCCCGACCGCGAGCACGAGGTCGAGCAACTGTCGTCCGCGGTGGACGAAACCGGCGAGGTCGCGCACGGTCGCCCGGTGGCCGAGGTCGAGCTCCACCTCGCGGACGTCAAGGCCGGCCCGGAGCGCGTCGATCGTCATCCGCGTCTCGACGCCGAAGCCCGCCGCGACTGGGAAGAGCGTCGTGCGTGCGCTTCCGGAGAGGTAGCGCTGGCCGGAGAGCGGCTCCTCGACCCGGCGGCCGGTGCGTGCGCGGACGAGGGCGCGGGCGACGCCCTTGGCGACCCCGAGCCCGCCGCCGACGCGGCGTGCGAAACGCGCGATCGCGAGGTCGACGCCGCTCTCGGCGAGCGGCCGGAGGTCTCCCTCGACGTCCGCGTCGCAGAGGAGGAGCGGCCCTCCGTGGCACTCGCGCTCGGCGAGGGTCAGCGCCTGCCCCTTGCCGCGGCGTGGGAGCCGGACGACCCGCGCGCCCGCCGCCTCCGCCGCCAGCGCCGTACCGTCGCGCGAGCCGTCGTCCGCGACGACGACCTCTGCGTCGGGGAACTCCGTGAGCAGGCGTTCGACCGTCGCGCGGATCGTGGTTTCCTCGTCGCGCGCCGCGACGAGGACCGTCAGCTCGCTCACTCGCCGGGCGCCGACGCGGGCGCGGCGGGCAGCACCCCGTCGACGGCGTCCGGCGCGAGCCCGTAGCTTCCCGGCCGCGCGCCCTCGAGCAGGAAGACGAGTGCGACCTGTCCGACAGCGGTGTCGATCGCGTCGACGGTCGCAAGGCCGCCCGCCCGGAACGGCGGCACCGCGCTCGGCTGCGCGGTGCTGTCCTCCACGCCGACGCTCGGCACGCTCGCAGAGGCGAGCCCGGAGTACAGCCCGCTGAGGAAGTCCTCTGTCTCGCCCTGCTGTGGCCGCGCCGGCCGGGCGACCACCACGGCGTCGAGCGGCGCCTTGGAGAGGCCGAGCTGCTCCTCCACGAGCACCGACGAGAGGCGGTCGAGCACGGGGGTCTGCCCACCGGCGACGAACTCGCGGGCGATCGTCGTGCCGAGCCTGCTCCGTCGGTCGGCGCTCGCGAGGTCACGGGTATCCGCGTCGCCGCGAAGTGCCTTGTCGACGGCTTCGGGATCGAGTGGAACGCGTAGCGCGCGCATCCGCACGATCCGCCCGCCCGCGTCCGAGACCGTCCGGCGGATCTCGCCTGCGAGACCCTGGTCGACCGAGCCGACGAACACGACGCCCACCTTCGTCCCCGTCAGCCTCCGCCTGACGAGGCTCGTGTAGGTCGTGTCGGCGAAGGCATCGAGGGCGTTGCCCCGGCGCGCCGCGCTCTTGGCGGCTGCCTGCGCCGAGTCGCGGTCGGCCTGCAGCTCGTCGATCCTCGCCTGGAAGTTCTTGCGCTCCGCGTCGTTGACGAACCCGCGGCCGGAGAGGCCGACGCCGACGAAGATCCCGATCACGAGCGCCACGAATACCGCGGCGAGCGAGGCGACGTGGTAGCGCAGGTCGAACATCAGTGGTCTCTCCGGGAAGTAATGTCGTCATTCGTCGGCGAAAACCGAGCAGGCCTAGGACGCAGGGAGCCCCGATACCCGAAGGTATCGGGGCGACCGAGGACGACGGCATGCGAAGCGTTTGCAGCCGCACGAAGCATGGCAGGACTTCCCGGAGCGACCACTGCTGCAGGAGTCTCGCAGAGGCCCTGCGGCGGTCGACCCGCTCAGCGGGCGAGGATCGACCCGAGTCGCTCGAGTGCCGTCGTCGATCGACGCCTCGTCGACGAGGCTGAACGACAGACGAACCGAGTCGGCGCCGCGGCCGTCCGGGAAGAACGGCCCCCGGCGCACCGACTCCTCGAAGACTCGCTCGCCGAGCGCGCCCGCGGGCGTCGTCAAGTCGCGCATGCTATAAGCCCAGCCCGTTCGCGATCGCGCGCGAGATCGACTCGATCACGTTGCGCAGCGCGGGGGACGCGACGACGGCGCCGACGATCACGGCCACGCCGATTGCGCCGAACAGGGCGAGCGGCCAGATC
>Ga0207661_10001635_pt1 | contig 15261 bp, 19 predicted proteins | sample KBSC713LmetaG_FD_184337 | JGI IMG/M metagenome (GOLD analysis project Ga0207661, IMG submission 184337) | Corn rhizosphere microbial communities from Kellogg Biological Station, Michigan, USA - KBS C7.1-3L metaG (SPAdes) (version 2) | ecosystem: Host-associated > Plants > Roots > Rhizosphere ...
CGCCTCGCCACCGGGCGCCGGGTCGTTCCTAGGTTATTGAAGAGCAAGCCCGTGGCGCCGCAGACGCAGCTTGCGGTCGACCAGGACCATCTCGACTTCATTCGTAAGGCGATGTGGGGCGTGGTGGATCACGGGACGGCGGCGGCCGCCAAGCTGCCCCTCGACGGCATCCAGATGGCGGGGAAGACGGGCACGGCCCAGACGCACAACCTCAGCGCAAGCGAACGCGGCGACTACACCAGCGCGACGTGGAAGCTGCGCGACCATTCCTTGTTCATGGGCTTCGTGCCGTTCGACAATCCGCGTTACGCGTGCGCGACAATCGTCGAACATGGCGGTTTCGGCGCTGCAGTCGCCGCACCGCTGGTGCGCGACACGCTGCTTTACCTGTACGACAAGCAGAAGGCGCTCGCCTCGCTCGAGGCGTTCGAGCAGAGCCTCGGCGGGACGCTCGATGAGCGGCTTGCGCGGAAGAACGCCGCCTGGCGCGCGGCGAACGGCCTCCCGCCCTTGCCCAAGAACGAGGCATGATCAGTTCGGCAATCATCCCGCGACCGCTGGCCAAGCTGCCGTGGCGGCTGATCTTTCTCGTCACCGGCATCGCGATGTTCGGGCTCGTGGTGCTCTATTCGGCCGCGGGCGGATCGATGCAGCCTTGGGCGCTCAAGCAGGGAATTGTCTTCTTCGGCTTTCTTGCGTTGGCCGTGGCGATGTCGTGGATGAGCGAATCGACAATGAAGGCGATCGCCTTCCCGCTCTACGGCGTGACCTTGGTCATGCTGATCGGAGTCGAGGCGCTCGGTTTCGTCAGCAAGGGCGCGCAGCGCTGGCTCGACCTCGGGCCAATCAAGCTCCAGCCGTCGGAGTTCATGAAGCCGGCGATCGTGCTCACGCTGGCCCGCTTCTACGAGCTCGTGCCGGTCGGCGAGATCCGCAAGTGGCGCGCGATCTGGCCGGCGCTCCTGCTGCTCGGCGTCCCTGCGCTGCTGATCCTCGTCCAGCCGGACCTCGGCACCTGCATCGTGGTGATGCTGTGCGGCGTCACGGTGATGTTCCTCGCGGGACTGCCGTGGTGGTTCTTCGCCGCACCGGCCGCGGGCTTCGCCGTGCTTGCGCCCATCGCCTACGGGTTCATGCACGGCTATCAGAAGAAGCGCATCCAGACCTTCATCGATCCCGACAGCGACCCGCTCGGCGCGGGCTACCACATTGCGCAGTCGAAGATCGCGATCGGCTCGGGGGGCATCTGGGGCAAGGGCTTCCTCCACGGCAGCCAGAGTCACCTTCAATATCTGCCCGAAGGCCATACCGACTTCGTCTTTGCGACCATGGCCGAGGAATGGGGCCTGGTCGGGGGCGTGATCCTGATCCTCGCCTTCGCCGCCGTGATCCGCTGGGGCATGCAGGTCAGCAACAGCGGCCGCACGCGCTTCGCCCAGCTGGCCGCGGCCGGGCTGTCCGCGACCATCTTCTTCTACGTCGCCATCAACCTGATGATGGTCATGGGCCTGGCGCCGGTCGTCGGCGTTCCCCTGCCCCTCGTCAGCTACGGCGGATCCGCCGTCATGACGGTGATGCTGTGCCTCGGCCTGCTGATGGCGCTCGAGCGCCAGCAGCGATCGGTGTCGCGGGTCTTCTGACGCTCAGCTGCCGGCCGGCAGCTGCCTCCCCGCCGTCGCTTCGAACGCTGCCCAGCGCGGCGCGATGGCGTTGAGGGCCGCGGTCACGGTTGCGAGCCCCTGGAGATCGTCGGGCGTCGGCGCTCCGTCCGCGCCCTCGACGGCGCCGGCGAGCTTGTCGAGCCACTCGGAGATGCCCGTGAGGTTGGTCGGCGCAGCCGATCCGCTGATCGGAGCGCCCTCGCCGACCAGCGCCGTCAGCTCATTCGACAGTGCATCGGCACCGGCCTGGCCCTTCAACTTCGCGAGCCGCGCTTTGATATCCTTCGCCTGCGCGAGCATCGTGCGCACCCGCACGCGCTGCTGCTCGATCTGCTTGGCGACGCGGAACTCGGCGTTGAAATCGGCCTGCGTGACCGGCACGCGCGGATCGGCGAGCACTTCCAGCGGCTGGCGCAGGTGCTGACCGCCGACCGTCAGCTCGACCGTGTAGCGGCCCGGAGGCGCCCACACGCCCGAACGGACATTGTCCTCGTCCTTGAGGCCCGTCGGCTTGGCATAGTGCAGGTCCCAGACGAAGCGGTGGTGCCCGGGGGTGCCGGCGGGCGGCCGGGGCGTGACGACCCACTCGGGCGCGACCGGCAGCGTCGCGAGGTCGATCGGCTTTACCGGGTCCGAGCTGCTGAAGCGGTTCACGAGGTTGCCCGACGCATCGGTGATGGTGATCTCGAACGGTGCGGCGGAGGGGAGATTGTAATCAATCATCGCCCCGATCGGCGGGTTGGGCGCGAGCGGCTCGTCCTTCGGCATCGGCGTGCCGATGAACGCGGGGGGATGGAGGCGCACCGCCGGAGCGAGCGGATAGAGCCGTGTGCCAGCTACCGGACTGGCGGCGAGCGCACGCAGCGGAAGGATGTCGTCGAGCACATAGAAGCTGCGGCCGTGGGTCGCGATCACCAGGTCATTCGCGTGGATGGTGATGTCGCGGACCGACGTTGCCGGAAGCCCATGCTCCAGCGGCTGCCAGCTGTCGCCCGCGTCGAACGAGACGAACGCGCCCCGCTCGGTGCCCGCGAACAGCAGGCGCCGCTCGGCCGGGTCCTCGCGAACGACGTTGACGGAGTTGGGGCCGCCGCCGCTCGGCAGGCCGTTGACGATCATCTGCCAGGTGCGGCCGCCGTCACGGGTGCGGAGGATGTACGGACTCTGGTCATCGAGCCGGTGCCGATCGATCGCAGCGTAGGCGGTGTTCGCGTCGAAATGCGAGGGCTCGATGATCCCGACCTTCGACCAGGGCTGCAGGAACGGCGGCGTGACGTTCTGCCAGTGGGCGCCGTCGTCGTTCGTCCGCCAGATGAGCCCGTCATCGGTACCCGCCCAGATGAGCCCGCTGACGAGCGGCGACGTGCCGATGTCGTAGACGACGCCGCGGCGCGGGCCCTTGCTCGCCGTGTCCTTGACCGTCGGCTCGTCGAGCGTCGGCGGAACGGTCAGCATGTCGCGCGTGAGGTCCGGGCTGATCGGCTGCCAAGTGCGGCCGCCGTCGCGAGTCCGCCAGATGCGCTGGTTGCCAAAATAGAGGGCATGATCACGCTTGCCCCAGGTCAGCGGAAGCGTCCACGTCGCGCGATAGTCGCCCGGGAAGGCGAGCGTCGGATCCACGTCGCGCGTCTGCCCGGACTTGAGGTCGAGCTTTTCGACCGTGCCGCCATAGACGATGTCGGGGTCGGCCGGATCGGGCGCGATCTCGCCGCTTTCACCGCCTGCAGTGACCTCGTGGAATTGCATCATCGTGATGCCGTCGGCGACATCGTCGCTGCGGCTGTCGACCGCGGCAGCGCCCGAATCCTGCTGCGCGCCGTAGATCCGGTAGGGGAAGCGGTTGTCGGTCGTGACATGATAGAATTGGCCGGTGGGCTGGTTGTACCAGCTGCTCCAGCTTTTGCCGCCGTTCACCGTCACGAGCGTGCCCTGGTCGACGCCGAGAATCCGCCGGTCCGGGTTCTTGGGGTCAATCCATAAAGCGTGGAAATCGTCACCGGTCGGGTCACCCTTGACCGGGACGAAATGCGCTCCGCCGTCATCCGAGCGCAGGATGATCGTGTCCATCGCCCACAGGCGGTTCGCGTTTTTGGGATCGGCGGTGATCTCGCCGAAATACCAGCCGCGGTTCCAGATGCGCTTGTCGCCGGTGACCTTCTTCCAGGTGACGCCGCGGTCGTCCGAGCGGTAGAGGCCGCCCTGATCAGGTACGCTGCTGTCGGCCAGCAGATAGACGCGGCGCGGATTGGCCGGACTCGTCGCCAGACCCATCCGCCCCGGTGAGCTCGGCAAGCCTTGCCCGGTCAGCTGGCGCCACGTCCTTCCGCCGTCGATGGACTTGTAGAGACCGCTGCCCGGCCCGCTCGACGGCGGATAGGTGTTCCACGGCGGCCGCCGCGTCTGCCAAAGGGCGGCATAGACAATGTTCGGGTTGCCGGGCTCGAACGCCAGGCCGATCGCGCCCGTATTCTCGTCCTTGAACAGGGTCCTGGTCCAATGGCGCCCGCCGTCGGTCGAGCGGAACACGCCGCGCTCGGCATTGGGGCCATAGGGGTGACCGAGGGCGGCGACGAGCACCACGTTGGCATTGCGGGGGTCGACCAGGATCTTGCCGATCTGCTGCGTGCCGGAAAGGCCGATCGCGTGCCAGCTCGCCCCGCCGTCGTCCGAGCGGAACATGCCGATGCCCTGCGCGATGTCGGAGCGCATGTCGGCTTCGCCGGTGCCGACGTAGATCGTCCTTGGCGACGACGGTGCGACAGCGATCGCCCCGATCGAGCCGACGTTGACGCTGTCGAAGATCGGGACCCAGGTGCGCCCGCCATCGTCGGTGCGCCAGACGCCGCCGTTCACGGCGCCGAAGTAGAAGCGTCTCGCATCCACCGGATCGCCCGCGACCGCGAGGACCCGCCCGCCGCGGAAGGGACCGACCGAACGCCACTGGAGGTCCTGGAACAGCTGCGGGTTTACCGGCGCCGCTTGCGCTGGCGCGGCCAGCGCGACCGACGAGCATGAAAGCAAAGCGAACGCGGTCTTGCCGATCGGCACTGGCACCCTCCGAATTTCAAGAATCGCGCGCGACCCTAAGAAGAGCATCGCCTCAGCGCAAACACGTCTTCAGCGCGCCTTGAACCTTGGGCGGTTGCGCACCAGATGAGCGCATGCTACCGGCCCCGCCGCTCCAGGCGAAACGCTACGCCGGAGCTTCGCCGCATGGCAGTGGACGCATAGCTCAGTTGGTAGAGCAGCTGACTCTTAATCAGCGGGTCCTAGGTTCGAGCCCTAGTGCGTCCACCACTTCCAAACCGCTCTGTCTAACATTTTGGCTAACAAGATTCGGGACGAGCGGCTTGACGCGGCCGCTGAGCCAGCGGCTAAAGGGACCCAAATTCACGAAACACTTAACCGGAGCGTGTTAGCTAGTCGCATGGTGCGATCATCTATCCTTGGTGCCTTCAGCGAAGAGCAGGTCAGCAAACTGACCAGCCTCTCCCGCGGTCAGCTTCGCAGTTGGAACAAGCGCGGCTTCATCCGGCCGGAATTCAAAGTCGGCGACAATCCTCGCCGTCCGTACACGTACATCTACTCGTTCAAGGATTTGCTGAAGCTGCGAGTCCTGAACCAGCTTCGGAATGTGCACAGCGTTCAAATGAAAGAGCTCGAGCGCGTGGAGCGCGCGCTGGAGGGCCTGGGCGACGACAAGTGGACCAGTCAGCGCCTTTGGGTTGCGAACAGGAAAGTCGTTTTCCAGGAGCCCGAATCGCTGCGAAAGCGCGAAATCGCCAGTAAGCAGTTCGTCGCCGAGATCGCTCTGGAAGTGGTTGTCTCTGATGCGCGGAACGACATCGCAAGGATGAACGAGCGTACCGACGCCGAGGCCGGCGACACCGTCAAAAAGAGGTACCTGCATTCATCGGAGCGCGTCTTTACGGGCACTCGTATCCCCGTGTCGGCTGTGATCGGCTATCTCGATGCAGGCTTTTCCGACAAGCAGATCATGAAGCGACTGCCCGAGATAAAGCGCGGTGACATCGAGGCCGCGCGGCAATTCAGAGAGGCGGCTTGACGGCGAAGCAGCCGTCAATTCCCTTTTTCACCGACGAAGATGTGGAAGATGCGGTCGGTGACTTCCTGAGGGATTCCGGACACACCGTTCAGCGCTTGCGCGAGGTCATGCTGCGCGGTTCCGCGGATCCGATCGTAGATGCGAACTGCCGGGAGCACGGCTTGGTTCTCATCACGCACAACTACAAGCACTTTAAGCGAATAGCGCATGAGCTTCGGCGAGGAGGGTCGCCGCTGAAGCCACTCTCCAGGATCGACATGGAATGTCACCAATCCGAAGCAGTCGCACGACTCAAGGACCTGTTGCCGCACATCGAGTTGGAATGGCAACGCAAGCGCGGCGCCGGGGTGCGCATATCGATAAGCAAAGCGACGTTCCGCATTCACGATGATCACGCCGACGAGTCCGGTGGCTAACGGGGCTGGACACGGATAGCCTCGCACAAGTCACAGGCCTGGCCCCAATCTATCGAGCAAGACATCAACCAACTGCGTGACTTCGTCCCCTCGAGCCTGCAGATCTGATGCTGCAATTCCGCCACCATCCTCGATCGTTCGCTGGAACGAGATCAGCTTCCGTTTCGTGGTCGAGTACTCGAGCCGTTGGGCGACATAAGCGATCCTTGGACCACTGGCGCGGATGTGCTGAGCCACGCTTTCTGTGGTCATGTAAGACAGGATGGCGGTGTTCACGCAGGCCGTAGGATCGAGCACGCCATTCGACCCGGCCATGATTTCGCCCGCCGTCCTCAAATGGTTCAGCAGCTCCCTGATCGTTTCGAGCTGGCGCTGATCGGTCGCTTGATTCTGGAGATGAAAGACGACGTAGGCACCAATGATCGTGATACCGGCGCCGAGAACAGAACCGAGAAAGCCAATCCAGTCACTGACATTGAGCCGACCGGTGCTGCCGATGACGACGCCCGCGGCGCAGCCGACAATTGCGAGTAGCAGCCCTAAATAGAAAGGCATGCGCCTCTTCATGACTTCGACGTCGGCACGGTCGGTCCGAATTTGAACAGTTCAACCGGCTCGTCTTCACTGCCCCACGCGATCCGCCAGCGTGTGAAAACCAGCGTGTCATCCGGAATATTGAACTCCGGCGCCGAGTCCACATCTAAAAGCATCCAGTACCAAGTTCCCGGCCTGTCGCGCGGCACCATGATCGCCGGATGACCGTCCAGGATCGCGAGAGAACCGATCGGCTTGTCATCGTTGATGACGACCTCCGAGCCGATCTCAACTTCGAAGCGGAAATCTTCGAATACGAGGCCAGGCTGTCGCATCCAGTCGACCGCTCTCGCCGGCTGCATGTCGCTCAGTTCGATCACCATACGGTGTTCGCGTTCGACTGGCCCCGCGATGAACCGTCTCTGCTCACCCCGCCGAGACACAAGGAGGAAGTCGCCGGGCTTGATTGATTGGACGTCCCCGAACTTCAATGATTTCAGATCGACCATTTCCCCTGCCATGCGCGTTCTCCGTAATTGACGGCGAGGCCAGTTGGGCTCACATCTCAAGCGGCTCGACCCGGCGCGCCAACGCCGAGCCGAGCCTGACCACAACCGTCACTAGGAGACGATGATGGCTGACAATATCGTACCGTTCCCCCGGCGCCGCGCCAATGACGACGGCGTGCCTCCATTCGATCCAACGAACCCGGCGCATGTCCGCGTCTGGCAAACGATTTACTTGCTGGGGCAGAGCGAGCTGCGGGCGAAGCTGGAAGGCGACCGGCCGTGGACGCGCTAGCGCTCGTCGACGCATATGAGCCAGGTCCGCTCGCGCGAGACCCCTTCCCGCGGGTGTCGGCGAAGATTGAAGCAGCGCTCGAAAGCGGCGACGACGAAGCTGTGAATGCTGCCGTCGCTGCGATCGACTTGCTTGACCGGCTCGACGGCGATCCCGACCTCGAGCCGTGTTTGGCGGGTGACGACGGCTGCCACTATTTCGATTGCGGTCGCCGCGAAGGCTGGGGCTCGGAATGGTCGGACGATGGCGGCGAGTGCGCATCGTATGGCGACGATCAGAGCGAGGGGCCGATCAATTCAGTTGGCCTGCCATGGAGCGGGTACGAGACCCACGCCTGGAGGTCATAACCCGATCGATTTCTTAAGTTGCTCGTCGTTCAGGCCACCGCGGAGGAAGGCGCCCCATGCTTGTTGCTGATCGAGCCACTGCTGTGCGGCCGTCCGCGCGGGCTCGAGCTGCCGAACGCAGCTGCTATCCAAGACCATGACGCAAGTCTCATTGAAGATGAGAGCTTGAAACTTTTGCTTCCTCACCTTCGCGACTAGCTTCGGCACTCGCGACGGGTGTGGCTTAACTCGCACAATCGCGGCTCGCTCCGTGATAATGTCGCAGGGAGGCGGGCAGGTTCGCGTTCGCGTGTGAGCCTTCGCATGCAAAACATCCGTCGTGTACATCAGGCCGACTCCGCAGTCCCACTCGTCGTAGTCGCCGCGGTAGAAGATGCCAGGCGTCTTCGTTTCCAAGGGAGGAATTAGGGGCGACAGGTGTCGGATGCAGCTCGCGTCAAGGAGGCAAAGCTCATTCCAGCGATGGGGAATCAGAATGCAGTCGTGCCCCTCTGCCTCGGCTCGCGCGAATAGCTTCGCCCACAAAATCGCGTTGCCGTTGGGCTCGGCGGCCGGAAACTCAGACTCTTCGACGGTGAGCACGCTGCGGGTGTTCAGCTCAACGTCGTAAACGCGCCCCATGCCTGCGTAGAATTCGGCGCATCCGCGATCTTGGGTGAAATAGATTCCGTGCTTTTGCTCCCAACGCGTTGGGTCCGGATCTGCGAGCTGCACTTCATCGCCACTCTTCAGTTCGAGCAAATACGGATTGGGCGAGCCGTGATACCAAACGCCGGGTGTCGCCGTCATGGGAGAGCTAAATCCCGCCGATCTCGACGAGCTTCATGCCGCTGCCGCGATGCAGACAGCCGTAGCGCACCGCGTCGGCGCCGTGATCAGGGCCGGTTGAATCGACGTCCTCGACCTTCTTTGGACAGCGAGCGAGGTAAGGAACTGTCGCCCAAAAATACTCGCAGCCCCGCGATATGTAGAGCCCAGGTACATCCGGCTTGCCCGCATCTTCGAGAAGGCGGCGCATTCGTTGCCAGCCGGTGATGCGGTCGGCCTTCTTCGCCGGGGTGAAGTGAACGCCGGCGTGGTGAAACTCGTCAGCAATGCTGCCGTTCGAGTGCCCAGCGCGTGCGAATATGGCATCGTCGCCGACGCCGCGCGCGGCGGCCTTCCACGGCTTGCACATCGCAAGGATTGCCTCGGCGAGCACGGGCACGGTCCAGCCGAGGCCATCATTCATGCGGTCGTGCTTGTTGGTCGCGAGCTCGTCGACCAGCACGAGACTGTCGCGCGGATAGAACTTGCCGTCGGGTCCCTGACCGCCCGGCGACTTGGCGATCAGGTACGTGACGGAAGGCGCTGATGAGCCGAAGTCATGCGCGAGATACGTCGTCCAGCCGGGCGGGATGGCTTGCCACGGGTCGACTGCGTTCCGCGCTTCGTCGAGCACGCTGGCGAAATAGGCGCCGCGAGCGATGGCCCAGTCGCCATAGAGCCATGCTTTTTGTAGTTCCAGATCGCCGGGACAGCTTGAGCGGATCTGTGCTTCGTACTGCTCCTGGTCGATGAAGTGATTCCCAGCGAAGGTCGACGGGCAATAGACGAACATGCGTTGTGACTTCTCCTCCATGAACGGCTCCCACGGCGGCACATTTCGAAAGACATAGCGCTTCGCAAGCGAGTAATGGCCGGCGCCCCCTGGGTTGGCCGCGATGATCATTCTGATCGGCATGTCTTTCGGCCCGCGGAGGTTCGAACGCACGATGTCGAGCAGTGCGAGATCGGGATACTGCCCGGCCTCGTCGACAAGCAGCAGCGTGAACGTGCGGCCCTGGTACTTGCCATAGTCGGCATGCGTCTCGAGCTGACCGAATTCCATGTACCCGCCGCCCGGTAGCCTCCACACGTGCTCTGAAGCGTTGTACCTCGCTTCGCCGCCGTAGATCGTGCCGAACAGGTCGCGCGTGATCAGCTCAAAGTCCGCAATGCCTTTGTAAGTTCGCCTTAAATAGAGGATGCGCGCGGCGTTCTCGTATTGCTTTGCGTGCCGGACCGCGAGGAAGGCGAGCGCGTACGATTTCCCGCCTCCCCGCCCTCCTCCCAAGAACAGGTCGAACGCTTCAGGGATTACCGACACGCGCTCCTGAAACGGGTTGAGCTCCAGTGCGCTCATGGCTGGAGCGACTGACTGAACGCTTCTGCCGCGGCGACCGCAGCAGCGTCAGCGCGCTCAATGTCGGCCAGCTTGCCAGGATCGGTCAATTCCCGAACGAACTTGCCTGCTGCTCGCTGCGCGGCAACGAAGCTTTCCAGCGCGTCCTCAATGCGCTGTTGCTCCTCGAGCTCGGGGGCAGCGTGCTTTGCGACGAACTTGTCTCGGAACGCATTCCGCAGGTTGTCGTGAATTCCGGTGGTGAGCTCGGTTCCCGAAACGACCGCGTGAAGCTCAGGCCCGCGTCCCTCCTCCACCATCTTTTCGACAGCCTTCACGCGGTCGGCCGGTTTCATCGCGCGTAAGACTGCCCGAATCTCGCGAGCATCATCGCCATCGATCTTGAAGTTCACCTTCTCGGCGATGCGCCGTTCAAGGCGCTGTCTGCTTTCGCCGTGGGAGAACAACGCGCGGTTGAGCGCCGTGGTCACTTCCTTGTCGAAGGCTCGCGCCTCTTTGGCGACCTTCAAGGCGTGCGCTGCTGGCGTGTCGACCGGGCGGCGGTTCGAGTTCATTCCGTCGAGCGCTACAGCACGTTGACGGAGCTTGAGCGCCTCACTTCGCACGGCGGCAGTGGCCGGGTGATCGACCATACGCTCGACGATCGCGGCAATTCCATTCACGTTCGGGTTTTGAATAGGCATTTTGGGACTCCTTTCGTCTATGCGTTGCGGAGCGCCGCGAGCGCGTCAGCGAGCGCGTTCTGGCCTTCGCCGCGCAGCCGCAGCGCTTCCATGTCGATCGCCTCCTGCAGGCAGGCGTACGGCGGCGGGCTGGCCTGTCCTTCGTGGCGAAGGCGCTCGCGGATCGCAGCGGCCGCGCTGTCGAGCGATGCTGCGACGTTTTCGAGTGAAGCATTATCCATTGCCGTCTCCTTTTCCGATTGCTGTCATGTACTGTTGCACGGTCATGGCGCCGGGCAGCGCGATCGTGACGTTCACGCGGCCTCCCTGGTCGCTCTGATCGCTGCGGTATCCGTGACGGCTGTTGAGCAGGCACATGGCGGCGGTGAGGTCGCCTTTCTCAACGGCCTTCCGATAGATCATGTTGTGAAGCGTGCGGCGCTCTTGCTCGCGACCAAGGTCGAAGGCGTCTTTCAACTCCGGATGCTCTTCCATCCACCGATTCAGCGTCCGCGGATTGACGCCCATGCAATGCGCAATGCCGAGCACGGACCAGCCGTCCGCAGCGTGCGCGCGGATCCGCTCGGCAGCGTTCCTAGCGGGCGCGTCGTCGGTCGGCTGCGGCCACAAGCTCGCGAACGGCGGCGGGTCAATCACGCCGCCGGCGCGCTTCAAGGGCCTGTGTGTGATCGGCTTGGTCATCTCAGCGAGCGCAACCCTTCCTCAAGGTTGCTCCCCCTGAGACCGGCCTGAACCGCGCTTGGCGAGAAGCGCCCGGTTCAGAGGGAGCAATCGTCAGGCTACGTCGAGCGGGACTCAGGGTGTTAGGTTTGGGTGACGCTGATCCTTTATCAGCGGGTCTCGCGCTCGTCGCAGAGACAACTTCCCGCCGGCGGGAACGTCTGTCTAACGGAACAGCTAACCGTCGACGGTTACTTGGCCGATCGAGGGCTTTTTTAGGCGCGGCACAATCGCGGGTCCGTCGCCAGCCGATCCTCATGAAAAGCCTCGAACACCGCATTGTGCATCCTTCGGCCGACGCGGGTCAAACAGGTGTGTCGACCTGTGGGAAGGACCGCGTTCATTCGTCGCTCGACGCCTGCTTGACCAAGCCCAGTCGAAGCTCGGCAATCTGCTCGGGTGTTACAAGCGGCTCTTCATCCGAGGCGACGCGCTGGCTATCCAAAAAGCCAGGGCGCGTCGCTCTAGTATCTCTAGTACTTCTAGTTGGGTCGCAATCCTCGTTTGTTTTCAGTGCCTTGTCGGTTGGCGACTTTACCGGTTTCGTCGCTGGACTTATCCGGTTTCCGGCTGGAATTTTACCGGTCGTCGCGTCCGAACCGGATAAGGGCGCTTGACCGGTTGGAGAGGCTAGACCGGGTAACGGCACTTGACCGGTTCCGGACACCATCTCCCCTTCATAGATGACGCGCAGAATGTGCTGCTGCCTGTGATGTTGGCTCGGATCGGCGACGACGTAGCCGAGGGCGATCAGCTTCTTGATCGATGCGACCGCGCTGACCTTGCTGCACCCGACCTTGCCCGCGATCGTCTGCCGCGATGCGTAGCAGCCTTTTCCTTTGCCGCCCGACAAGCTCCGGCCGTCCAGCATGCAGACAGCGCCGAGCACGCGAAGGTCGACCGCGGTCAGCCTGACGTCGCTGAATGCGCCGGCAGGAACGCACCCAAACGTGTTAGCCACGGCGGCTCTTCCGCTTGGGCCGGATCTCTGCCTCTATGCCTTCAGCTCCGGCGAGGCTGAGCGCTGCGCGCGCCTCATCCTCAGTTGGGAACGGCTTCAAATAGGCGCCGAACCTCGTCTCGCCGACGCCAGGCGTCCCATGGTGCAGCTCGCCGATGCAGGCCCACAAGCGACCGCGCGTTGGATGCCGCGCCACGAGGAATCGCGACGGTGGCATGTCATGCGCTCTGCAGGCGAGCAGCTGCGCGCGCTTCGATCCAGGCGTCGACTTCGCTTTCGAGATGACCGACCGCGCGGCCCCTGCCGCTAGGGTTGATCAGGAATCGCTTTGGAAACAGTCCCGCGGCCTCGAGGTCGCGCAGTTCGCGATCACAGAGACCGACCTTTGCGGCGGTCTGGTTCGGTCTGAGTATGCAAGCCATTTGGAGCACTCCGGTAGTTGCCAGAGCGCATGTTCGGTCGGTTCCACTGGGGGGCGTTAGGTTTGGGGGCCGCTTATGGTCTCATGAGGGAGACCCATAAGGGCCGTTTATGACTTCGAGCGATTCCAGCTTGCCCAATCTAAGATCGCCTCGATAAGCATCTCACGGCTTCGAGAATCATCAGGACCAATTCCGAAATACTCGGCTCCGCCGTGCTCCTCTATGAGTTTCTCGGCAGCACTGCGTCCCTGATCAACAACTTCGCCGGCGATCCTTCGAGCGCCGCACTCTTCCAGCCACTTGTTTATCGTCTTGCGGCCAACGCCGTAGTGTTCTTCGCACGCCAGCCGCCCGACACGCACGAACGTCTCTTCGAAATCGGCAGGTATTTCGCTATGCGCCTGCGCGAACCTGCCTATGCGATCGCGGCTGTCGTTGCGGATTCTTGTCATCGAGCAGCCGCCAGCTGAACGACGTTGTTCCCCTCGCCTTTCAGGATGCGCTCAACAAGGCTCGCGACCGCCGCGAGCGCTTCGCCCTTTTCCTCGAGATACGCGTGGCGGTCGTAAACACCTTCGACGCCAGCAATCACGTGCCCAAGCGTGCGCTCGGCAATGTCCGACCGGACTCCTGCGCGCGCCATCAGGCTGCGCGCGGTGCGGCGCAGGTCGTGAATGACCCACGGCGCGATCGGCGCCTTCGCGTGCAAGTCCTCCTTGCCGTCCGAAAAGCTGTTGAACGCCTTCTTGCCGCGGCCGGCGAAAACGAAGGGATTGTCCTTAACCTCGGGCTGCGCGGCGATGGTGTCGAGCGCGAGCTTCGGCAGCTTGAGCTCGCCAGGATTCACCTTCTCCCGCGGCTCGGCGGGGATCTTCCAAACTCCGTCGACGATATCGGCGCGGCGCATCGTCGCGACCTTCGCGCGGCGCTGGCCGGTCAGGAGCGCGACCTTCACGAACGCGCCAAACGTCCCGACGTCGGGACATGCCGCCCAGACCGTGCGGATTTCATCGTCGGACAGGATGCGAGTGCGTGATCGGGCTGCATTGCTCCCCGAGCGCTTCATCTCGGGGATGATCGGCGACACGTAGTGCTCGTCGTACTGGCGATACCAGTTGAACATCTTCGCAAGCGTCGCGAGCACGCGATCAGCCTGAACAGCCCCGTTGTTGTCGACCAGCTCATCCATCAGCTCAGTGACGGCGCCGCGGCGGATGCTCAGGAAGGGCTGAGCGCCCCAACGCGGATAAACGTACGTCGCGAGCTGCCGTTCGATCTCGCGCTTCGAGCGCAGCGGCGTCCCATCCTGCTTCTTGCCGCCAGTGTCGACCCACCGCTTCACGAACCGTTCTGCAACAGCCCTGAACGTCTCGGGAGCCTCAGGAGCGGCCTTCGGCGGTTCGATGGGAGCTTGCCCCGCCTTGACCCTCGCAACGGCCTCAGCCGCCGTTTCACGGGCCTTCGCGACTGTCATAGTGTCGGGAGCGCCGATCTGCTTCCACACCTGCCGGCCTGCAGGGTCGCGCGCGACGATCGAAAACGAGCGCTTCCCCTTCGGCGAGATGATCAGCGCCAGGCCCGTCGTCGCTTCGTCAAAAATTATCTGCCGCCGATCGCTCGGCTTTGCCGTCGCAACAGTCTTTTCGAAGCCCTTCAGCAGTGACGTCGGCTTTGGCATGGCTCGCTTCCCTGTCTAACATCTGTCTAACTGAAAGGCGTTCCAGCCAAGTTAGCTAGTTTCCGCTCAGTTCCACTAGAATGACAGATTTGCGATGGTTTGCAAGCCTTCCCCTCCTGATTATTCCGCTCTGTTCCACCCGTTCCAGCTGACTCTTAATCAGCGGGTCCTAGGTTCGAGCCCTAGTGCGTCCACCATTTTCTTTTCACACGCGCCGTGAGGCACGGGGGCGGCTTGGAAACAGTGCAACGGCCAGCGCGGTCAAAAGGCCTTGGTCAGGCGAACTTCGCCGCGCACGCGCTTTTCGTCGTACAGGGACAGCGTAGAGAAATTTCGCGTGACCGTCAGGCTCAGTGACGGCGCGAAGCCGCCCAGGTTCCAGTCGCGCTTGTAGATGCTGACGGACGCTTGCAGCAGCCACTCCCGGCGAGTCTTGCCAAAGGGGGCTAGCGGTGCGTCGCCCATCTGGCGGGCGAGATCGACAGTGATTTGAGGACGCAAGCCCCAACCGACCTCCTTCAGGACACCAATGCCCAGGCCTTCTCGCCAGAAGGCCTGACCCGGATCGCTCGCCGAGTTCCGCTCCACGCTCGCATAGGCAAAGCCGAGGGTTGTCGGACCGACAGGCCGATTGGCCAAGACACGAGTCTCTGCGTCCCATCCGTCAATATCGCGGCGGTGAGCATAATCGTTGTGGCGCACCAGTAGCGAACCGCCGACCGTCAGCTTGTCGCCAACCAGCTTTTCGTAATCGAGATGACCGCCAAAGCTCGATACAAGGGACCGCCGCTTCAGTCCCGTAACACTG
>Ga0207661_10001639_pt1 | contig 15246 bp, 11 predicted proteins | sample KBSC713LmetaG_FD_184337 | JGI IMG/M metagenome (GOLD analysis project Ga0207661, IMG submission 184337) | Corn rhizosphere microbial communities from Kellogg Biological Station, Michigan, USA - KBS C7.1-3L metaG (SPAdes) (version 2) | ecosystem: Host-associated > Plants > Roots > Rhizosphere ...
GCGATGCACTTTAGATCGATCAGCTGGCGCGACAGCAACGCCGGCTACGCCAACGGCCGCTTCGCGATGGACATCAATGCCATCTGGGCGCCGTACGCACTGGAGTCGATCGGCCAGATTCTGTCGTCGCTGAAATCGCTGGGCTTTGACGTCGCGCAGCTGGCTCCCCGCGCGGGAACGGTGGGCGAGTCGCCGCTCGTCCAGTACGCCAACAACGCGACGACGCTGGAGCGCGCGATCGAGACGTGGCGCGGTGCGGAGAAGCATTTCGTCGTCACGCTCTCGCCACAGGAGATCGAGACCCGCGTTGCGGCGAAGCTCCAGTCGCTGCCGACAAACGAGCGCGCGTACTGGCAGCAGGTGCTCGCGTCGACGGGCGCCGATAAATCCGCCCTGACCTTCGTTGCGATCTCCCTCGATTCGGCGGGCAGGCCGATCCCGGTGGTGAACACCGACCCGGCGACGGCGCTGCTGCTGCGCGACACGCGCGATGTCAGTCCGGAAGCGCTCGCCGCCGTTCAACGCGATGTCCGCGCGATCACGCGAGCATATCCGGTCGGCCTGTTCATCGATCGGCTCGGCCCGGTGGTGGCGAACGACGCGTACGCATCCCCATCGGTGTGGGAGGCATTTCGCACCGACACCTACCATTCGCCGCGGGTGGTGTGGGGACGCGAGGTCAATCTGATTCTGCTCGGCCTCGCCAATCAGATCGGCGGTCCGGCGAGCGCGATTGGCGGCGATTCCGGCTACATCGGCGAGCTTCGGTCCGCGCTATCACTCGTGAACACCGCCGTCGAAGCGTCGGGTCTCAAGCACAACGAGCTGTGGAGCTACGAGATTACGGACGGAGCGTTGAGGCCGATCAGGTACGGAGCCAGTACAGACGTCCAGCTGTGGAATGTGACTGATCTTGCTGTGCAGTTTGTTTTGGACAGGCTCGGATTTAAATAAGGCGGCGTAGGGTACTCGGCGCTTCGGTGGCACCCCTGGTCCAAAAGGTGGCAGGTGGCAGAGGTGCGCAGAGATGCGCAGGGGTCAGGTCTCATATCGGCGTATCGGGTCGGTTGGCGCTGTGTTTCGGGGATTGAGTTGCGGAGACACGGCTCAGGAGGCCGTGGAGCATCTTGCGGATTTCGACGACGTCAGCGAGCAGCTTGGAGGTGGCAGCCTCGGGAGTGGCTCCGACATCGCGGGCTAGAAGCAGATGGTATTCAACCTCGGATGCCGAGTTCAGCGCATATCTCTCCCAAACAAGCAGCTTTTTGAAATCACTCATGGTGCGCACAATGCCAAACGCGGAGCCAACCATCACCATCCTTTTCATCCAGGCGCCAACAACTCTCTACGCGAGTATGAAACCTCCAACCCGCGCATCTCTGAGCACCTCTCCCACCTGCCACCTTTTGGACTAGGGGTACCCCCGAAGCGCCGGCAACATCCGCCGCCGGACCGACTCTCGCGCCCGGCGCCCCACGACCCTCAGATTATCCCGGTGAATCTCCGCGCGTCTCTGGCGCCTCTCGCCTTCTGCCTGGCCTGCTCCCGCGCCGCACCCTCCAACGAAACAGTCCTCACCTTCTCGGGCTCCGCTCTCGGCGCGGAGGGCACCCTCGTCGCGAAGCAGCTCAAACGATTCATGCAGCTGAATCCCGGCATCCGGGTCGAGCTCCAGCGCACGCCCGACGACGCGTCGCAGCGCCACCAGCTGTACGTCCAGTGGCTCAACGCACGCGTGGGCAATCCGTCGATCCTCCAGCTCGACGTCGTGTGGACCCCGGAATTCGCCGCTGCGGGCTGGGTGCTGCCGCTCGATCGGTACGAGCCGGAGAAATCGAAATTCTTTCCGGCCACCATCACCGCGAATACCTGGGCCGGGCAGCTGTACGCGCTGCCGTGGTTCGCCGATGTCGGATTGCTTTACCGGCGCACTGATCTCGTTCCCAACGAGCCGAGCTCGCTCGAGGAAGTCGTTGCCGACGCGAAACGCGAGACGACGAAACGCGGCGGGCCCCGTTACGGCATCGTCTTTCAGGGCGCACGCTACGAGGGTCTCATCACCGGCTTCGTCGAGTACCTCGGCGCCTTCGGCGCGCGGATCATCGACGACAGCGGCGAGGTCGTCGTGAATCGGCCGGAAGCGGTGCGCGCGCTGGAATTCATGCGCGACGAGCTGTATGGATCGAAGGTCGCTCCGCTCGAGGTGCTCACCTGGCACGAAGAAGAGGCGCGCTTTGCGTTTCAGAACGGGAACGCGGTCTTCATGCGCAACTGGCCTTACCCTGTCGCGGCGATGAGTGATACCGCGCAATCGAAAGTGGCGGGGAAGTTCGCGGTGTCGCCAATTCCGAAATCTGCCACGGCGCCGAACGGCCACTCGACCGCCGCGCTCGGCGGCGCGCAGCTCGCAATCAATGCGTACACCGACCACCCAGAAGCCGCGTACAAGCTGATCGCCTACCTCACCGCGCCCGAGCAAATGCTCGAGCGTGCGCAAGCGGTCGGACAATACCCGACGCGCTTCGGGCTCTACGATGATCCGCGACTGGCCGGGGCGATCTCGATTCCGCTGGAGAGCGCGCGCCGGGCGATCGAGAGTGCGACCCCGCGGCCGGTCACTCCGATTTACACCGAGCTGTCGGAGATCCTGCAGATCGAGCTGCATCGGGCGCTGGTGCGCCAGGCCGAGCCGAAGGAGGCACTCGACGCAGCAGCCGCCAGGATCAATGCGGTCATCGATCGCACCGGAATGCGCAAGTTGATGCGCGCCAGGTTCGCGCCGCCCCCGCAGGCTCCCGACACCAACGGGCACGGCGAATGAGACGTGTCTCGCGACTCGGATCCGAAGCGCGACTCGGATGGACGCTGGTCGCGCCGGCGCTCGCCGTCATTGCGCTGATCGCGATTTTCCCGCTCGGTTGGACCTTCTGGGAATCCCTGCACCTCCACGAGCTGCGAATGCCGTGGCTTGGCAAGCCGTTCATCGGTCTCGCCAACTACGTCGAGATCGCAAAGGATCCGCGCTTCTGGGCGGCACTCGGCCATACGGCATTCTTCACCGTCGTTTCAATCTCGCTGGAGCTGTTGATCGGGTTGTTCCTGGCGCTGGCGATGAACCGGGTCTTTCGCGGACGCGGCTTCGTGCGCGCTGCGGTGCTGGTGCCGTGGGCGATTCCGACCGTTGTCGCCGCGCTGCTATGGCGATTCATCTTCGAATCGCAGGGCGGCATCGTCAACGCGCTGATGATCAAGGCGGGATTTCTCGACCAGCCGATGGTCTGGTTCATCGAGGCGTCGACAGCGTGGGTGCCGGTGATTCTAGCCGACGTCTGGAAGACAACGCCGTTCGTCGCCCTGCTGTTGCTCGCGGGATTACAGAACATCGATCTGAGCCTTTACGAGGCGGCGGCGGTGGATGGCGCGAACGCGTGGTGGCAACTCCGGCACATCACCCTGCCACTGCTCAAGCCCGCGATTCTGGTGACGCTGATTTTCAGAACTCTCGACGGATTTCGCGTCTTCGACCTGATCTACGTTCTGACGGGCGGCGGGCCCGGGACATCGACCGAGCCGGTGGCGCTCTACACCTTCAACGCTCTGCTACAGAACCTGCGCTTCGGCTACGGATCTGCGTTGTCGGTCGTGATCTTCGTCATCACCTTCGCGCTGGCGATGTTCTACGTGCGTGGGCTGGGAGTGCGGCTTGGAGGTGAGGAATGAGCGGCGGATGGGCGGTGGGGGGAGCCGCAGGAAATGTCGCGCACCGCCGAACCGCGCCGAGGAGCCGGGGGTCGTGGGTCTTTGCCGCCGCGCTGATTCTGTTGATGCTCTTCACGCTGTTCCCGTTCTATTGGGCGATCGTCGCGTCGTTCACGTCGGATGCGGCGCTGTTTCGCGATCCGTCGCTGTGGCCGCAGCACCTGATCTTCGATCATTATCGCGCGCTGTTCACCGATCGCGATTTCATCACCCCGATCCGCAATTCGCTGATCGTCGCCGGCACGACGACGATTTTCTGTCTCGTTGTGGGTACTCTCGCCGCGTACGCGCTGGCGCGCCTGGAGTTTCGGGGCAAAGCGCCGATCATGGCGTTCATTCTCGCGGTGACGATGTTCCCGCAAATCTCGATCGTGAGTCCGCTTTACCTCTTGCTGCGATCGCTGCACCTGATCGACACATACCCCGGTCTGATCATGCCGTACATGACGTTTGCGATGCCACTCACGGTCTGGGTTCTTACGGGCTCGATAAGGCAGATCCCGCGGGATCTCGAGGAAGCCGCGCACGTCGACGGCGCAACGCGTCGCCAGAGCTTCACCAAAATTCTGCTCCCTCTAGCCGTGCCGAGCCTGGCGACGACGGGAATACTCACCTTCATCTACTGCTGGAACGAATTCCTCTTCGCGCTCTCATTTACCCTCGGCCCCGAGCGTCAGACGGTGCCGGTCGCGATCGCCCTCTTTCGCGGGCAGTACCAGGTCCCGTGGGGAGAGATCCTCGCCGCGGCGGTCGTCGCGACCGCGCCTGTTGCGGCGATGGTCCTCGTGTTTCAGAGACGGATCGTGCAGGGACTCACGGCGGGGGCGGTCAAGGGATGAGGACTTGGAATCTTATGGATCGATTCACACTTACGGATAACGCGTTGCGGGTGGCCGGTAGCACCGTGGCCGGTTGCCGGTGAACCACGTTTTCGACGCGTCAGGTGGGCTGATGAGAAAGCGGTTGTTTTGCTATAGCGTGTTCCGACGCGTCGCGAACGCAGTTTACCGGCAACCGGGAACAGTGCTACAGGCAACCCGCATCGCGTTATCCCAGAAGGCGAGTAGAATCCAACCCGTTTTCCCGATCTAGATATGGCAAGAATCCATCTTGAAAAAGTCGATAAAGTCTACCCCAACGGGTACGTCGCCGCGCGCGATCTGAGTCTCGAGGTCAACGATGGCGAGCTGCTCGTCCTCGTCGGCCCGTCGGGCAGCGGGAAATCGACCGTGCTCCGACTGATGGCGGGACTCGAGCGCGTCACCGACGGCGTCATCCGCATTGGCGATCGCGACGTCACCGACCTCCCGCCCCAGCAGCGGGACATCGCGATGGTGTTCCAGAACTACGCTCTCTACCCGCACATGACCGTGCGTGATAACCTCGGCTTCGGACTCTCGATCAGGAAGCAGCCGGCGAAGGTGATCGCCGAGCGCGTCGGCGCGATCGCGGCATCGCTGGGACTCGACGCTCTGCTCGATCGCAAGCCGGCGCAGCTCTCCGGTGGCCAGCGTCAGCGCGTCGCGCTCGGTCGCGCCATCGTGCGCGAGCCGCTTGCATTCCTCTTCGACGAGCCCTTGTCGAATCTCGATGCCCAGCTCCGCGTCGAGACGCGGGTCGAGCTGGCGCGACTGCATCGCAAGCTCGGTGCAACCATGGTCTACGTCACCCACGACCAATCCGAAGCGCTCACGCTCGGCGACCGCATCGCGGTGCTCAAGGAAGGGGTGCTCCAGCAGATCGCGTCACCGATGGAGCTTTACGAGCGGCCGGCGAACAAGTTCGTCGCGGGCTTCATCGGCAGCCCCTCGATGAATTTCATCGAGGGCACTCTCGACCAGCGCGGCGATGCCGCCGGCAGACCCGGCGTGTGCCGCTTTACGGGTAAGGATCTCGCCGTCGACCTGCCCTGCGCAGACACGTCACGCAGACGCGTTTTTCTCGGCGTGCGACCGCAGCACATCGAGGTCACCAGCGGCGCCGCTCAGCAACCGCGTGGCGAAGTCAGTGTCGTCGAGCCGATGGGAAACGAGCTGATCGTTTATATCACACTGCCCGGGGGCGACCGTCTCGTCGCGACCGCTCCGCCGCAGGCACCGATCAGGCCCGGCGATACAGTGTCGGTGCGGGTCCTTCCCGAAGGTGCTCACTTGTTCGACGCCGAATCCGGCAAGCGCGTCGAGTCGCCGGTGCAGGCGGTGGGTTAGCGAATCACGGCCTGGTCACCGCCGCCCGATGGATCCGTCGGCCGGTGCAGCCACTCTTCTGCTTCGTCGAGGGTCTCGAAGACTTCGACGTCGATGCCGATTGCGCGCGCCAGCACCGCGAAGGTCTTCGATACGCGCATGGTGTTGGGACTTTCTCCGACGATTGCGATGCGCTCGACTCCCCGCGCGACCACTCTCGCTACCTTCGACGCGACTTCCGATAGCTCCAGTATGGTGAGATCGGGCTCGGCGAATCGCGCATCGTAGAGACCACGCAGGCCACCGCGAAGCGCCGGATCGACGAGAATCGCATCGAGAAGCTTGTGCAAATCCTCGACGCGAACAATTCCGCTCGCGTACGCCTTGATCAGGCCCTGCTCGGCGGAGATCGAGTAGGTGATGGACATCGGGTCGCGGTTTGGCCGCAAACCCGGCGCCAGCAAACCTATGTGTGCGGTTCTGGTCGGCCTCGACCGAGTTGAGTGCCCCTACGCGCAGTCCATTTCCTTCATGCTCAGGCGCTGGCGATTCTCCGCAGCGCCTGTACCGCGTCCACGACGTCCTTCGTCGGCATCGCGCCGGACATCACCACCGCGACGAGCTTGTCGTCGCGTCCGTACAGGTCGTTGCCGAAATACAGCTGGCCGTTGTTGATGTAGGCGGTGAAGTAGGTGATGTAGACCGGGATCTTGTGCGGCAGCTTCACGCCGCGATCGTCCGGTCCGTCCTTCATTGCCTGATCGACTTTGTCCGCGGGCCATCCCAGCACCCACTGCGCGAGCTCGGCCGGCTTCTCGACACGGATGCAGCCGTGGCTGAATGCGCGCACGTCCTTGTTGAACAGCTCGTGATTGGGCGTATCGTGCAGGTAGATGTTGAAATCGTTCGGGAATAGAAATTTCACGAAGCCGAGGGCGTTCTTCGGACCCGGCCGCTGGCGCACGGCAGTCTGCCCGCCCTGGGTGTAGGTCTCCATGTTGTTGCTCGCCATGTAGGCGCTGCCCTTCGGGAAAATCTCCTTCTGGGCGATCGACGGCGGGACGTTCCAGTAGGGGCGAAACACGACCGTCTCCATCGAGTCGGCGAAGACGGGCGTCGCCTTGTCCTCGTACTCCTGCCCGACGATGACCTTCATCTCCATCACTTTCTGGCCGCTGTCGTAGGCCTCGAGCCGGAACGCCGGGACGTTGACGAAGATGTAGCGCTGCCCGAAGCTGCGCGGCAGCCAGCGGTAGCGCTCCATGTTGGCGGCGATCTCGCCTAGCCGGTAGCTGGCGGGAACGTTCATCGCGTCGATGGTCTCTTTGCCGAGCGCGCTGTCGACGTTGATGGAGTGTCGCTGCTGAAATTCCGCGACCGCGCCGGCGAGATTATTGTCGTAGACTCCGCCTCCGGATCTTTGCGCGGTCGATGCCGAATCGCCGCCGCTTCCAGGTGCAGCGGTTATTCCTTCCGCGGCGAGTCGATTTCTGACGCCGGTCAGTACGGCCGGATTCGCCGAGCCGCCGGGCTTGACGTTTCCGGAGACGGCGGGCACGGGTTGCCACCCGCCCTTGGCGACGATGACGCGCCACTTCTGGAGCTCTTTGCTGAGGCCGGCGTAGTCGTCGTCGGTCGGACGCATGGTTGCGAGTGCTTTATCGAGCTGCTCGTAACGGAGATTTCTGACCAGCGCGCTGTCGATATTTTCTTCTTCGGGATCGACGTGCCACGACTGCGCGACCGTGCGCGGATCGACCTGACCGGTGAGAAGGTCTTCACCGAGCGACGTGTACGACGCGGTGAGGAGAAGATCGGCCGTCGCGAGCTGCTCGGCAGTCGGAGTCTTGGTCTGCTTGAGCGTCGCGATCGCGCTTGCGAGCGCGCCGATCGGATAGTCATTGAGGCGCATCCCGTCGGCGTTGGCCGCGAGGATGGCGTTGGTGAGAGCTTTGGTCCGCGCGTCGTGGAGCCCGTCGCTGGTGAGCCAGAGCGGGTTGTTGCCGTAGAGCTGGTAGAGGCGCTTGGTGTGGCCCCACTGGTCGTCGTCGATCCGATCCAGCTTCGCCCCAGCCAGCTTCTGCTGGATCAGCGACTCGATCTGGGTCGCAGGCACCCCGCGCACCGCGGTCAGCTTTGGCGGGTTCCAGGTCTGCGGGTTCTCGATTTTGTTGGCGCGCGCGGTTTCGCCGCCCTTGCAGGCTCCGAGGAAGACGGCGGCCACCAGCAGCGCTTGAGGGCCGAGACGAGGACAAAGAAGTTGACGAGCCATAACCAGTTCGGTGTGCCGTTGGAGGAAACGGAATTGTGCGTGAAAGCACCTAGCTGATTAGGCGAAAGTCGGGCCACCGGATGTTTCGCGGTCTGGCCGGGTAGGCAGCTGGAGGGTGTTTACAAACTGCAACTGAACGGGTGCCAGACGTCAGTAGCGTAGCTGCCAGATAACAGTTCACGACGTCGGGACGTTTCTCCTCGACCTGGGTACAGGCAGCTGCCTGTACTTCAAATGCCGACAGGTGACGTCCCGACGTCGTGAACTGCCAGCAAAGCACTACACTACTGAACGCTGGCACCCGTTCTATTGCAGTTTCCAGACTAGCCGTTCTGTTGCAGTTTCCTGACTATTCGCGCGCCCGGATGCTTATTGAACGCACTCCCCATTCGGATCCGGCTTCTGTTTGTCCACCACCGGCCGGTGCTCGAGGTTAGCCACTTTCGTAGCGAGATCCGCGACGTACTGCGCCACCCTCGCCATGCGGTCGTAATCGATGTACTGCGGCTCGTCGGTCACCTGGTGATAGTCGGCATGACCACCGGTGGTGAAGAAAATGATCGGAATTCCGTAGCGCGCGTACTCGTAGTGGTCGCTCCGGCAGTAGATGTTGGACGGATGGCCGTTGGCGTCCATCGCGTAGTCGAACCTGAAAGGGTGCTTCTCACTGGTGTTCACCGACTCGGCGAGATCGCCCAGCTCCGTCGAGAGGCGGCGCGAGCCGACCAGCTGCACGTAGTCGGGATTGCCGTGGTAACGAACCCCGGCCTTGGTGATGCCGGTGTTGTCGGCGGCGGCACCGCGGCCGACCATGTCCATGTTCAGCTGGGCGACGATCGAGTCACGCGGCACCGTCGGGTGGTCGGTGTACCACTCCGATCCGTAGAGTCCGGCCTCCTCGCCGACGTGCCACACGAAAAGCAGCGACCGCTTCGGCTTCACTTTCAGCGATGCGAAGTACTGCGCGATCTCCAGCGCGCTGACACTGCCCGAGCCATCGTCGTCGGCACCGTTGTAGATCGAATCAGGGCGGGCCGAGGCTCCGTTCGAGCGACGGCGGATGTCGGCGATCAGTTTGTTGACTTCGGTCTGCTGCGCCGCGTCGAGCTGCGGCGGGCGGTCGTCGGCGCCGCCGGTACGGAATAGATGATTCACGACGTAGATCGAGTCGTGCGCGACCGGACGGCTGCTCCAGCCGATGTGATCGTTGTGCGCGCCGATCGCGACGTACTCGTTGCGCAGCCTGGGATCGCTGCCCGGAATCATCGCCACGACGTTGCGGGCGGGGAATTCCGTCGGCGTCTCCACGAAGCGCGGGGTCGATCCGACGCTCGCGCCGAGCTGCCCAACCTTTGCGGCCGCAATGCTGCCGTTGACCAGCGCGTCGGCCACGCGCTCGTTGACGTAAAGGAATGTCGGCAGCTCGGGGTCGGTGCCTTCTTTGAGCAGCTGACTGGGCTCCTGGAAGATCTGGATCATCTGCGCGGGCATTGCCTCGAGACTGGCGACGGCGATCCCGGCCGCGTTTGCAAAGTGCCGTGTCACGATGGCGCGGTTCACTCCGCCACCGGAGTTCTGGGTTACGCCGTTGGCGTTGATGCGAAGGACCACGAGCTTGCCGGCAGTCGCGGCCGGATCGATCAGCGACGCCGAATCTCCCCATGTCCCGCCGAAGATTGCCTGCACCCCGTCGAGACTGCGCGCGCCCGAGCCCTGGTCGCGCACCACGTAGTCGGTCCACGGCGCGAACTCGGTCGAGCCGACGGTGAGCTTGCTGCCGGCATCGAAGGCGCGGTCGACGACGTCGACTTTCTGGAAGAAGGTCCCGTTGTCGCCGGCCGGGGTCAGTCCCATCCGCTTCAACTCCGCGGCGATGTACTCGACTGCTTTCACGTTGCCCGCGGTCGCGAGCAAGCGACCCTGCATCGAATCGTCGGCGAAGATGAAGAGCCGCGTTCTGAGATCGGCGGCCGTGATGGCGCCGGTGGTCGGAGTCGGGGCGTGGGTGCGCGGGCGCATCAAGAGGTCCCAGCTTGGAGGAGCGCCGAGGTCGGGCGGGGTGGTGGCGGCTTGCTGGCCGATGGCCGGCATTGCCGCGAACGCCAGGGTCGCGGTTAAGAGGCCGGACCTAAATGCAATCGATTTCATGGGGAGGGTAGAGGGGAGGGAATGAGGGTTAGACACCGCACGGGTGGGAATTGTTTGCGGCCACTTGTCAGAGGGTCGGATTATAGAGCGGGACTCGTGTCTGGCCACCCCTCGACAGCTTCCCGGGACGCATCGCGTCTCGTCGTCAGCATCTAACAGTACTGAAGCGCGGAGCCCTTAGCTTGAGAGCAGCTACGCCGAGAGCGGGCTGGTGTCGCATCGTTGCGCCGAACCAAAAACGCCCAAACGCGCGACGACGAGACGCGATGCCTCCCGAGAGCTCTCGGCGTAGCAGCTGTCTCGCTAACGGCTCCGTGCTTTCTTTCATGTGGTGGCCACCCGCAGCGCTTCGGCCCGAGAAGCCGAGACAAGATCTTCCAGCTTAGCAGCTGTAAAGCTTGCAGCTGCGTGCTTTAGTATTGTTAGGTGCACCCGAAGCGCTCCGGCCCCAGAATCCGAGACAAAATGCCCGCCCCCATCGCGATCTACTACGAGCACCCCGACTGGTTCAAGCCCCTCTTCGCCGAACTCGATCGTCGCGGCGTTCCGTACGTTCGGCTCGATGCGACGTCGCACTTTTACGATCCGTCGGAAACCACGTCGCCTTATTCCCTGGTGTTCAATCGAGCCAGTCCGTCGGCCTACATGCGCGGACACGGGCAAGTCACCTTTCACACATTGAGCTGGCTGCGCCATCTCGAGCGCATCGGAGTGCCGGTGGTGAACGGCGCCGATGTCTACGAGATGGAGACGTCCAAAGCCCTGCAGCTCGAGATTCTCGAGGAGCTCGAGCTGCCGTACCCGAGAGCGAGAGTTATCAACGATGCTGCGCAGGCTGCGGAGGCTGCCCGCGGGCTGCGCTTCCCGGTGATCGTCAAGGCGAACATTGGCGGCAGCGGGGCCGGAATCACCCGCTTCGACGACGCCGCTTCGCTTGCCGCCGCCGCGCGCGCCGGCACCATCGGGCTCGGCATCGACAACGTCGCGCTCGTGCAGGAGCTGGCTCCGCTCCGCGACGCGCACATCACCCGGGTCGAAGTGCTGGACGGAAAATTCCTGTACGCGATCAACGTCTATCCGGCCGAGGATTCTTTCAACCTTTGCCCGGCCGATATCTGCCAGACCACCGATGGCCAACAGCTTTCCCGTACAGCCTGCGCGGTCGACGCGGCGAAGAATGGCATGCGGGTCGAGCAGTTCACGCCACCCCGCGAGATCGTGCGACAGATCGAGACCATCGCTCGCCGGGTGAAGCTCGACGTCGGCGGCATCGAGTACCTGATCGACGATCGTGACGGCAAGCCCTACTTCTACGACATCAACGCGCTGTCGAACTTCGTCGCCGATGCCCGCAACGTGGTCGGATTCGATCCGTTCGAGCGGCTGGTGGATTATCTGGTCGAGCGCGCGGAAGGGCGCGATGGAGGACGGGCGATCGCAGCTGCGCGAGGTGGGAAGCCGGAAGCGGTTGGCTCCCTGGCACGTGGCACTGGCGTGGAGGCGGGCGCCGCATCCCCGATCCTGCATCCGTCATCCCCCACTCCCGCGTCCACCATCCCTCATCCCTCGTCCCGCTAATGCGCTACGGATATTGGCTTCCCGTCTTCGGCGGTTGGCTGCGCAACGTTCCCGACGAGGGTATGAGCGCCAGCTGGGACTACGTTAAGCGACTGGCACAGCGCAGCGAGCAGATCGGCTACGACATCACGCTCATCGCCGAGCTGTTCATGAACGACATCAAGGGCATCGACGCCAACTCGCTCGAGGCGTGGTCGACGGCTGCGGCGCTCGCCGCGGTCACCGAGCGGCTGGAGCTGATGGTCGCGGTGCGGCCGACGTTTCACGAGCCGGCGATCTTCGCCAAGCAGGCTGCGAACATCGACCACATCTCGAACGGCCGGCTCGCCCTCAACGTCGTGTCGTCGTGGTGGAAGGACGAGGCGCGGCGCTACGGCATCCACTTCGAGGAACACGATGACCGCTACGCACGCACCGACGAGTGGCTGCGGGTTGTCAACGGAACCTGGAACGAGCCGCGCTTCAGCTATGCGGGCCGTCACTACAAGGTCGAGGAGACGATCCTCGAGCCCAAACCGGCGCGCCGCCCGCGACCGACTATTTACGCCGGCGGCGAAAGCCCGGCCGCCAAAGAGCTGATCTCACGCGCCTGCGACGCGTACGTGATGCACGGCGATCCGCCCGAGCGGGTCGCACCCAAAGTCGCCGACATGAGCGCGCGTCGCGAAAAGCTCGGCCTCGGACCGATGCAGTACGGCGTGGCCGCCTACGCGATCGTGCGCGACACCGAGGCGGAGGCTAAGGAGGAGCTGGCCCGCATCACCAACGTCCAACCCGGCTCCCCTGGCTACCAGAATTACCAGGACTGGATCGCCCACACGGCGCTCGAGCAGCAGGTCTCGCTCGAGGATTACTCGGTCTCGAACCGCGGCTTGCGCGCCGGCCTGGTCGGAACGCCGGAACAGGTCGCCGATCGGATCCGCGAGCTCGAATCGGTCGGGGTCGACCTGTTGCTGCTCCAGTTCAGTCCGCAGCTGGAGGAGATGGAAAGGTTTTCGGAGATGGTGATGCCACTCGCATCTCGGCGTACAGACTCGGCAGCGATGCTGGCCACCACATGAAAGAAAGCGGGGAGCTCTTAGCGGGACAGCAGCTACGCTAAGAGCTCTCGGGACGCATCGCGTCTCGGCGTCCCGCGTCTCGTTCTCTCGTCGTCCCGTGTCTCGTTCTCTCGTCGTCCCGCGTCTCGTCGCTTGGGGTCGGCGCAACGATGCGACACCAGCTCGCTCTCGGCGTAGCGGCTCTCACGCTAAGGGCTCCGCGCTTCAGTACTGTTAGATGCGGACGACGAGACGCGATGCTTCCCGAAAAGCTGTCGGCCAAGCTGCTGTAAAGCTTGCAGCTGCCCGCTTACGTCCGAGAGGTGGCCAGCCGCAGCACTCGGGTCCTGGACGCCGAGATGGTCAGGTCCTGGACGCCGAGAGGTCTAAGAAATCAGCTCCGCCTGCCGAGACTTGATCGTCCTGTAACACTCACAGGCCGCCTTCTCGAGCCCCGGCCTATCGACGACGGCAATCATTCCTCGACTGTGTCCGATCAGGCCCGCCTTCTCGAGCGCGCCCATCGCCACCGTCACCCCCGGCCTCCGCACCCCCAGCATCTCGGCTAGAAATTCCTGGGTGAGGTTGAATTCGTCGCGGCCGACGCGGTCCTGCGACATCAACAGCCAGCGCGCACAGCGCTGCTCGATCACGTGCAGGCGGTTGCACGCTGCTGACTGCGAGACCGTCTCGAAGACCAGCTGCGAGTAGCGATGAAGAACCCGGCCGAAGTTTTCGCAGCCGATCGCGAGCTCCTTGAAATCTTCGGCGCTAAGCCGCCACGCCTGCCCGCTGATCTGGCCCACTCCCTTGAGGCGGGATGCCTTCACGCCGTGAAAGACCGCGACGCCGGCGAATCCATCGCTGCCAATCGTCATTGCCTCCACGGCGTCGCCGTTCTGCAGCTCGGTTACCAGCGAGATCACGCAGTTCTCGGGGAAATAGACGTGGCGGATCGTCTCACCCCGCCGGAAAATCACTTCCTTAGACCTGACGGCAACGTCTTCGGCCTGCCCGAGGATGGTGTCGAGCTCAGATTGGGGGAGGAGGCTAAGGAGCTGGTTGCGGATGGCACTCCGGGATCCACCGGCCATTGGCAGGGCGTCGTTGAGTGCGGACGTTGGGGCGATTGTAGGAGCTGCCATGGTGGGTCCGAGAGTCTTGATGGGTAATGGTTGACCGGTCGTCTGTCAGAGGGCTGACAGCGACTTGCGTGCATATTTGCAAGTACCGAACCCCGGCCTGGCCGCGTGTTATCTTCGAGGGGTCGAAACAGTCATTTAGACGCCTGCCACTATAGAGCAGCAGGAAGAGGAAAGCCCCACCGGAAGCCATGACGACACCTGCTGACCCACAGCCCAACGAGCGAAAATACCGCTTCAAGGACGAGTGGCTGGTTTCGCTAGTCGGGACCATGCCCGGCGTTACGCCGGAGCTCATAAAGCGGTGGCGCTTCCAGCAGAAACCCTACATCTCGCAGGCCCTCATCGACGGGGACGTCCTCTCCTTCAAGGAGATCGCCGAGGTCGTGAAGGACGCGTTCAGGATCGACTATGTCGATCTGAATCCGGGCGCCATCGACAAGAACGCAATGCAGATCCTCCCCGAAAAGCTCTGTCGGGAGCACAGCGTTCTGCCCGTCAAGGTCGATAGCAGGATGGTCCATCTGGCGATGGCAAATCCGCTGGACCAGGAAGCAATTCAGAGAGTCAGCTGGGCGACCAGCCGCGAAGTCACCCCGCTCTTCTGCCCGCCCGGACAGCTCGACAAGCTGGTTTCCGAGACACTTCGCCCGGACGCGATGATCTACGGACTCATCGAGAAGCTCGATCAGGCCGTGGGAATCGAGCAGGTCAAGGAAGAAGAACAGAACGAAGCGCAGATGGCCCGCGTCCACGCTCCGGTCATCAAGCTCGTCGACGCGATCATCGGCAATGCCATCAAGCTCCGCGCTTCCGACATCCACATCGAGCACGACGAGACCAACACCCTCGTCCGGTTCCGCATCGACGGCCTGCTCAAGAACATCATGGTGCTGCCTCGCTTCATCGGCGTCGGCCCCGTCGTATCACGCGTGAAGATCATGTCCGACCTGGACGTCGCCGAGCGCTTCCGTCCCCAGGACGGCCGCGCCAAAGTGCGCGTCAACGGCGAAGAGGTAGCGCTCCGCGTCTCTGTGCTCCCGACCCGCGTCGGCGAGAAAGTCGTGATGCGGCTGCTCAACGAGAAGTCGGTGCAGGTCTCGATGGGGACCCTCGGTTTC
>Ga0207661_10001645_pt1 | contig 15227 bp, 10 predicted proteins | sample KBSC713LmetaG_FD_184337 | JGI IMG/M metagenome (GOLD analysis project Ga0207661, IMG submission 184337) | Corn rhizosphere microbial communities from Kellogg Biological Station, Michigan, USA - KBS C7.1-3L metaG (SPAdes) (version 2) | ecosystem: Host-associated > Plants > Roots > Rhizosphere ...
TGTCAGGGCGATAGCAGGTAGAGGCAACATGGCACACTCCTTTTCAAGGCAAAGCAGATCGGACCTTCCGCGCTGGAAGCCGCAAAGCGAGCTGTTCGATGAAGAAGAGAAACCGGACGGCGCGTGATTCTGCCGCCCGGCTAAGTGCCTGCGTGCAGGCGTCCGGCGCGCAAACAAAGCCGCGCAGTGCGCATGTCAATGTCAAATACGAAGATCATGGCGCCCCAAACATAGCCTTCACTGCCGTCGCGTCCATTGTGACGAAAGCGCGCAGCTGGCAGTGAGACGAAATACGCTTGCAAGGTGCATGCTTACAGGCCGCCCGATCGCAGCTTGAAAGCCTACAAATGGGGCCTATGTCTCAGCCATGGCTGAAGGATTCTGCATCATGGAAATGCGTACAGCGCGGTTGTTTTTCAGCGCCGGACGCTTGCACGCAGGCACTTAGCCGGACGGCTGCACGCGCCGTCCGGAGTTTTTGTCGTCGACTACCGAATTGCACTTTGCCCGCGTCGACCTCGCGAGCGCAGGGCGCGGTATCGGTCCAGCGTGGTCTGCGAGAGGTAAGGAGCCTGGAATGAGCATTCGCCGATCGGAAATGCCCGCGATCCTGATCACAAGGGACGACCTGGACCGTTTGAAGCTGTTAGCCAACTCCAACATGACGCGATTCCCGCGTGTCGCACACTTTCTGGCGCGAGAATTGGACCGCGCCAACGTTCTTCCCGGGCAACCTGCTTTGGATGGCGTGGTCCGCATGGGCTCAAAGGTCAGGTACCGCGATGAAAAGACTGGTCGGATTCGGGACGTGACGCTGGTCTATCCGCACGAAGCAGACATCGATCTGAGCCGGATTTCAGTTCTGACTCCGGTTGGAGCCGCGCTGATCGGCCTGTCGGCCGGCCAAACCCTCGAGTTCCAGACGCCGGCTCGCGAAAGGTGCTCGCTGACGGTCATGGACGCTTCGACCAGCGCAGCACCCACCCAGCGTAACGACGTGCTTTATCCGCCTGTCGTGAAGCCGGGATAAAGCGTCATGCCGCCATCGACGAACAACGTGGCGCCGGTGACGTAATCGGCCGCATCCGATACGAGCCAGGCCACGGCCTGCGCGATGTCCTCGGGCTCGCCGATGCGCTTGTAGGGCACCAGCCTCATCAGCTCGCGGTAGGCGTCTGGCGTTTCCCAGGCGGGGCGGTTGATCGGGGTGCGGATGGCGCCGGGTGCGACCGCATTGGCACGAATGGCGAGCGGCGCCACTTCCTGCGCAATGCTCCGCATCAGCTGCATCACTCCACCTTTCGAGGCGGCATAGTTGGCGTGGCCGGCCCAGGGAATCTCCTGGTGAACCGAGCTCATGAACACGAGCTTGCCGGCGGCGGCGGACACCTCGCGCAGCACGCCGCGTCTCGTGAATTCGCGCACCGCTTCCCGCGCGCACAGGAACTGTCCGGTCAGGTTGACGCCGATCACTTTATTCCATTGCTCGATCGTCATCTCGAGCAGAGGTGCATCGCGCTGCAGGCCCGCATTGCTGACGGCAATGTGGAGCGTTCCAAAATGATTGATGGCCTTTGCAAACATGGCCTTGACGTCGTCCTCCTGGCTGACGTCGGCCTTGATGGCAAGCGCCCGCCGTCCGCCGGATTCGATCTGATGCGCCACTTCCTCGGCGGCTTCGGGATTGACCACATAGTTGACGACAACATCGGCGCCGGACGCGCCAAGGCCGAGCGCGACGGCCCTTCCGATTCCTGAATTCGCTCCGGTGACCAGAGCGGGTTGGCCTTCGAGAACCAAAGGGAAGCGATGAGCCGGCCGCGGCCGCTCGCCCGGTGAGGCAGGTGCGGCCGGGTTGGTCGTGATGTCAGTCATGCTCGGCTCCCTGCAGTGGGCGCGCTCGCTTGTCATCTTTGCCTGGCAGCGCTTTCCTGCCGGCGCGCTTTTCCGACGGCCTGTCGGAATGGGTCAGGTTATGCGCGGTGTTGACCAGCGCCATGTGCGAAAAGGCCTGCGGGAAGTTGCCGACCAGCCTCTGCCTGCCAATGTCGTATTCCTCCGACAGCAATCCAACGTCGTTGCATAACGCGCAAAGCCGCTCGAACAATGCCTTGGCTTTGGCGCCGCGGCCGATGAGGTGATAGGCATCCGCCAGCCAGAAGCTGCAGGCCAGGAACATGCCTTCACCCGGCGGCAGACCGTCCTTCGTCGCCTCCGTATCGTAGCGGCGCACGAAGCCATCCACCACCAGCTCGCGCTCGATCGCATTGATCGTGGAGATCACGCGCGGATCCTCCGGCGGGAGGAAGCCGACGGCTGGGATCAAAAGCAGGCTCGCATCGAGCTGCGGCTCATCATAGACCTGCACGAAGCTCGCGCGCTCGCGGTCATAGCCGTGACGGCACACGTCGTCATGAATGGCTTCCCGGATTGTCCTCCACTCCTCGATAGGACCCTTCATGCCGAATTCCTCGGCCGACTTGATGGCGCGATCGAACGCCACCCATGCCATAATCTTCGAATAGGTGAACTGCTTGCGCCCGCCACGAACTTCCCAGATCCCCTCATCGGGCTCCATCCAGATCGCCTTGAGATGCTTGAGCAGCGCGCATTGGATCGCCCAGGCCCGCTTGTTCTCACGCAGGCCGCCGCGGCGCGCCTGGTACAGAGCATCCATGAGCTCGCCATAAACGTCGAGCTGCAACTGGGAATGCGCGGCATTGCCGATGCGCACCGGGCTGGAGTTCTCGTAGCCGGAAAGCCACGGCACTTCCCATTCCGTGAGCCGGCGCTCGCCGGAAACGGCATACATGATTTGAAGCTGGCCAGGACTACCGGCGACCGCGCGAAGAAGCCAATCGCGCCAGGCGAGTGCCTCGTCGTAATAGCCCGCGCCCATCAGCGTGAGCAGGGTCAACGTGGCGTCGCGGACCCAGCAGAACCGGTAATCCCAGTTCCTGGGACCGCCGATCTGTTCGGGCAGCGAGGTCGTGGCGGCCGCGACGATGCCGCCGCTCGGCCCGAATGTCAGCGCCTTCAGGGTGATGAGCGAGCGCAGAACATGGTCCGAATACGGGCCAGCCGCCTTGCATCGCCCGGACCAATCCCGCCAGAACCGCTCGCTGTCTTCCAGCAGCCGAAAGGGATCTGCCGCCGCCGTCTCGAGCTGGTAGGAAACCTGGTGCGTGAGCACAAAGCTCTTCCGCTCGCCCTGCGAAACGGTGAAGTCGCCCACGGTTCTCATTCCCCGTCCTCTCACCGGAACGTCGGTGCGCAGCACCAACATGGATGCACCGGCGACCAATGATATGGCGTCCTTGTCGAGACGGCTGACCCACGGCACGGAGATGCCGTATTCGAAGCGCACGGCAAGCTCGCTTTGCATCTCGACGCGGCCCTCGAGCCCTTCGACGACGCGGACGATCCTGGAATGAACGGATTTCGGCGGCATGAAATCGGTGACGCGGACCCGTCCTCCGTCCACCGTGAACGTGGTTTCAAGGATCAGCGTGCCGGCGCGGTAACGCCTTTCCACCGCGCGCGGCTTGACAGCCGCAAGGCGCCAAAAGCCGTTCTCGTCCGATCCGAGCAGCTTTGCAAAGCAACTGTCGGAGTCGAACCTCGGCAGGCAGAGCCAATCGATAGAGCCATCCAGCCCCACCAAGGCCGCGGTCTCGCAATCGCCGATCAGCGCGTAATCTTCGAGCCTGAGCATAAGAAAACCCGCTTATTGAAGCCGATAGCCTGTGCTCTGGTTCCACCCGCGGCCGCGCCGCCGATCTAGACTTTAGGTGCACACGGCGGAGCTCCGGCTCGTGCAGCGGCGCTGGCGGGAGCTCCCTCCTACTCGTCTAGAATCTCCAGGAATTCCTCGACCCGCTCGAACGGCTTTTCATGGCCCTTGCTGGCGCAGACCACGCGATCGCCATCGCGCTCCAGCGATTTCGACATCCGTTTTCGCAATCGACCCGGCAGGAAGGTCGCCGCGACGGCCTCCGGTCCGACATCGAGTCTCACGATACCTCGACGCTTGCAATCGAGCCTGAGCTTCGCCGCCGCGAAGAAATCGCACGCTGCTGGCGGCGGTGTGCCGAATCGACGTGCGGTTTCTTCTTCGAGGTCCTCCAGATCGCCTTCGCTCCGACACCTGGCGACCCGGCCATAGATTTCAAGTCTGACCGCTTCCGAATGCACGTAGTTCCTGGGCAGCATATCCGCGAGCGGAAGATTCACATCGGGCACCCAGAGATCGGCTGCCCTGTCGTCGGTCTTCTCCGAGGCCAGTTTCAGAAGATGACTATACAGCACCGGTCCGAAGACTTGCACATGGCCGGACTGCCGCTCCGAGAAGAGGTCTCCCGCTCCTCTGAGGTCGAGATCTCGCTCGCTGATGGCGAAGCCTGCGCCGGGCCTGCTGAACTCCTCCAGAACGGCCAGACGCCTTTTGGACTGTTCCGAATGTGATTCCGTGAGCAGATAGGCGAAGGCACGCGTTGCGCCTCGCCCTACCCGGCCCCGGAGCTGATGGAGTTGCGCCAGACCGAACTTTTCGGGCCAGCAGACCACGATGGTGTTCGCTCGGGGAATATCGAGGCCGCTCTCCACGATATTGGTCGCCAGGAGAACGTCTGCCTCGCCTTCGACGAAGCTCATCATTCGGTCGTCGATCTCTTCGGCGGGCAACTTGCCGTGGAGACAGATGATGCGGAGATCCGGAGCCGCCGAGCGGACCCGCGCCAACATCGGGTCCAGGTCCTGAATGCGCGGGCAGATCAGGAAGCTTTGTCCGTGACGCCTCTGCTCGCGCAGCAACGCAGCGACGATGGCAGCGTCCGATAGCGGAGCGACCCTGGTGACGACCGGCAGCCGAAGAACAGGCGGTGTCGCAATCACGCTGAGATCCCTGAAGCCGGCAAGACCTGCCGCCAGGGTGCGCGGTATCGGCGTGGCGCTCATCCAAAGCGTGTGGACGCTCTTCGCCAGGCTCGAAAGTTTCGCCTTCTCTGCCGCGCCGAAGTGCTGTTCCTCGTCGATGATGACAAGCGCGAGGTCGGCGAACCTCACGCCCTTCGAGGCGAGCGCCTGCGTGCCGACGACGACCTTCAGTTTCCCGCGGCGCAGCCCTTCCTTCGTCTCCCTTGTCTCCCGAGCCGACGTGGCCCGCGACAGGCTTCCCACTTCAATACCGAGCGGACCGAACCGTTTGCGGAAGGTCGCGACGTGCTGCCTTGCCAAGACGGTCGTCGGCACCGCGATGGCGACCTGTTTTCCCGACAGCGCAACGGCCGCGGCCGCCCGCAAGGCGACTTCGGTCTTGCCGAAGCCGACGTCGCCGCAGACGACCCTATCCATGGGATGACCGGAGCCGAGATCGTCAAGAACATCCTGAATGGCCCGCGCCTGGTCGACTGTCGCGGAATACGGGAAGCGCGCGACGAACCTTTCGTAGGCAGGCCCCGGAGGGACGAGCTTGGGGGCGCGTCGGCGACGCCGCTGGGCGATGCGTTTGGCAAGCTCCCTGGCCGCGGTTTGGATTTCCCGCGCGGCCTCGCCACGTCGCGCCCACCACGTGCTTCCATCCGCCTTGTCCAACGTCAGTTTGCCGAGCTCAGCCGCGTAAGGCCAGATCAAAGCGAGATCGGCGGGCGGAACGAGAACGGCATCGTCCCCCGCGAACTCGAGCCTGATCATCTCGCGGGATCTCCCCATGTCGAGGGCCTGTAAGCCGCGCAGCAAGGCCAGCCCTCGCTGGAGATGAACGACGACCATGCCCCGCTCTGGCACGTCCGGATGATCGAACGCCGCGGTCCAGGCTCTGGCCATCGGCTGCGGGTGATGGGCTCTGCTACCGAGCACATCGGAAGCGGTCACGACGACAAGAGGCTTCCGGCCAGCGCCGACGAACCCGGCGTCGAAGTCAGCCAAAAGTGCGCCTCCACGACTTCGTCCTCCCGTCGCCTCGTTCCAGTCCGTGAAACGCTCCGCCTTGATCCCGCTTATACGTTCCATCGCTCGCAGGTCGTCCTCCACTGCCGCGACGAAGAGCAGTCGCGATCCGGCGCGTTGCGTTTCGGCGACGAACGCCCGCAGCGCCTTCCTCGGCGCCGCGACCTTCGAGAAGTCGGGCGTAGCCGTGAATCCCGCCTTCCGAGGCAGCACGCTCATACGCTTCGTCAGCCTTTTCCAGTCCCCTCGCCCCAGATATTCGCGCTCCGCTTCCTTGTTGCGACCAGCCGCCTCCTCTATCGTGCCAAGCCAACTCTCGGCATGGCTCGGAATGCCTGCGTCTGCGATCCATCGCGCTCGACCGGAGTAGTGCGACAGCATCGCCCTCTCTCCCCGCTTGCCTCGCAATGCAAGTCGCTCAGACATCGGATCGATGAGCAACTCCTTTGCCTCGAACACGACGTCGTGCTGTGTCGGGTCGACGGCGACAATTCTGCGGATCGCTCCATCCGAATGCTCGATTCTGAACGGACCAAGAGCGCCCGCAGGAAAAACCTCGAACGTCTTGCCGTGAAAGAGTGCTGTGCCCGGATATTCCGCCTCTTGGTCGAGATCGTATCCCAGGGCGTCCAGACGGGTCTGGAGATCCTGCTCTGCATAGGTCGCCCCTACCTTCAGGCTTATGCTGAGCCGCGCCCAACTCGTGGGCAACGGCAGGCGCTCCATGATCGCCTCCGCCGTCGATACCAGGATCACGGGTTTCTTCGTCCTGGCGAGACGCCGCAATACTGAGCTCCGTCTGCCGGCGATCTCTCGTGACGGCTCCAATCCATCGAACGGCAAGGTGTTCAGTCTCGGAAATACCAGCACCTCGAGCGAAGGGGCGAGCGAGTGGAGCACGCTGCCCAGCCGCTCTGCCCTGCTCTCGTTTTCGGAAAGGAATACGATGCCGTCACGGCCGGACTTCCGCCATTGTTCGAGGAGATGGAGCGCCAACAAGCCGAGCGGCGAGGAAGAGGAGATTGTGGTGCGTGGTGAACCCTTGTTTCTCTTTGTCGCCTTGCCGTCGGCACGAGCTTTTCTTTTGGAATTCCCCACGTTGAATCCGTCGTTAGCTAGTCACAAGTTCGGGCAGATTGCCGAGCGTCGGGACCCTGCTCCGGCAACTCAATCAGCCCATCGATAACGCAACAAACGTCGGTGCCGTTTTAACGGTGCCGACCTTCGATCGGCAGCAAAAAGGGCACGCCGTCCGAATACACGGCCGGCTCGATCTGGCGTGTTTACATTACATTTGTGATGGTGGCCAAAAACTTCCAAGAACTTCATTGTCGGCCCTGGCTAGCCGCTCCGCACAACGGCCAGCGGGCTCTATTGGACCTTTGCTGCGATTACCTGTCGGCCGCCGCTTGTTTTGGGACGGCAGTGGCTGGGCTTGCAACTGCGGTTAGCGGTCGCTTCAGCGACGGCTTTCGGGTGAATACTTGTCGCAATCAAAGACAGGACTCCGCTGATACAGAGCGCGGCGATGGCGCAGATCCCCACGCTCACACCACGTCGAAACAGCAGCTGTCCCAACGCGCGCAACATGATCTTCCCGACAAGAGCGGACCTTTATATATCGCGAAAACGTTAACCGATTGGGAGAGGCTTTCGAGAAGGTGCGGAGAGCGGGCAGGCTAGCCATGCCAAGCTTCGTCGGGGCGAGGCCGTAGTGCTCCCCGTCGACAGGGTCCCGGACTTGATAACGCGCTCGGGCTACCGTCCACGCAAACTCTCGGCTACTGCCGAGAGCACATCGGCCAGTTGCCTAGCTATCTCCGGTGGCGGCAGCGGAACCCTGAGAGTCTGCGCGCCAGTGTGCGGATCACGCTCGATCCATGAACGTGCGACAGGGCCGGAGCCGTTCGCGGCCGCAATGGTGCCAATGAACTGTGCTCCGATCTGCAGCAGCGCTTGCCACGGATCAGAAGATGCGTCGCGCAATCGCTGCCCGGCTTCACCGGCCAGCGCGACCGCAACATCGTCCACGACAACTGGATGATCTGCATCGACCGCGCCGACCGATTGCCCGCTGACGGTGCCGTCGACCTCTCCTGCCTCCTCGGCAGGGGCGATGGCTTCGCCTGCGCCCATGGTTCCCGTGACACTCTCCACATCCTTGAGAAAGCGGTTTAGCCGCGACCCGCCGAGCGAAATCTCGCCATTGCCGCCGTCGAGGATTCCTTCCGACAACGAGCGCTTGAAGGCCAACACCGAAATCATGCCCTCTTCGATGGAGCCTTTCGCAACGAAATTGATGACCTGAACCGGTCGCGCCTGGCCGAGCCGATGGACGCGTGCGATGCGTTGTTCGAGCACGGCCGGATTCCATGGCAGATCCATGTTCACCAGTGCCGAAGCATGCTGCAGATTGAGGCCCGTGCTGCCGGCATCAGTCGACAGGAACACGCGACAGGCGGGATCGTCGCGGAAGCGGCAAATGAGCTCCGGCCGCTTCTCCGACGGCACGCCACCATGGAAACTTACATAGCCGATCCCACGCGCCTCCAGGCGGCGGATAATGATGTCATGGGTCCGCGTCCATTGCGAGAAGACCACGGCTTTGGCCTCCGGCGTCACAAACAACTGCTCGAGCAGCGCGGCCAATTCGTCGGCCTTGACGCCGTGGTCGGTCTGCTGATCGAGCAGATAGGTGCTGTTGCAGGACATGCGCATGTTCTGAAGCGCGCAGGTGAGACGCCGTTGATCCTTGTCCGAGAGAAACCTGGTTTTGCGCCAGCGTTGGACAATCCGTGCCACGACGTCCGAATTTTCCTGATGATAGAGCCTTTGCGGTTCAGTCATTGGTACCAGCACGATCTGGTCCGTCCGGCTGGGCAGTTGCTGCAGCACCTCCGACTTTCGCCGGCGAATCATGATGGGCGCCAGGGTTTGGCCGATCTTCTCCAGCCCCGTATAGCCGGTGACGCGGCCGGCCTCGTCCTTGACCTGATGTTCGTGCAAGAGTTTCCAGGTCGGGCCCAACCGGTGCTGATCGACGAATTGCACGATCGAGATCAGTTCCTCCAACTTGTTCTCCAGGGGCGTTCCAGTCAAAACGATCGCATACGGGCTGTCGATGCGTTTCAAGGCGCGCGCTGCAAGCGTGTTCCAATTCTTTACGCGCTGAGCCTCGTCGACAATGACGAGCTCAGGCGCCCAGGCAGCGATCAGGTCGAGGTCGGGCTGCAGCTTCTCGTAATTCGTGATCTTGCAGAAGTCCTCCAGCCCATAGTCGTCCTGGCGTTGCGCTCGCCCACCGCTCATGACGCGCGCCGCGCGCTTGCCTCGCCGCCCGGAAAAGCGAGCTATCTCGCTCTGCCATTGGTATTTGAGCGATGTCGGGCAAATCACCAGGACTCTCGATACGCCAAAGTGGCGCGCCAGTATTTCTGTCGCCGCGATTGCCTGGATTGTCTTGCCCAATCCCATATCGTCGCCGATCAACGCCCGACCGGCCTTAACCGCAAACAGCGCGCCCTCAGCCTGGTAGGGATAAAGCGCTACCCTCAGGAGTCCTCGCAGCTTGGGGTCGGCGGCACCGCGTGGAAACAATCGCTCGAGCTTCGACGCCCGCCGATCGGCGTCCTGTCTTCCGGCGATGAAATCGAGGGCATCGTCATAGGCGTGAAACTCGTGACCACTCTCCGACACCAAGGTCATGAAGCGTTTGAGCTCGCCCAGCCGATCGTCTGCGAGGATTCCATCACGCTTCATATCGAACAAGCGATCGGCAGCCAGCCTCACCGCTGGCGGACAATCGGTCCCGGCACGGAAGTGCACGCTCCGCTGGCCTGCATTGCGCAAATAGAGCTCGGAAAACGGCGGCTGGTAGCCGCGTGCGAACGCCGCTTTCGCGCCTTGCTTTCTCTCCAACTGGGCGAGCGTGAACTCGAGGTGCTTGCAGGTCCCCAACTCATTCGTTGCGTAGTCGGGGCAAGAGCAGAAATTCCCTCCCGGCCCCTGACCTCGTATCGCCACGCGGTAACTCGATTTCGAAGCGGGATTGCTGACCCGGAACTCGGAGAAGAATGGGTCGTCGCCAAGATTTTCGAGCACGAAGGATTGCTCGCGGCCAAATTGGCGGCGCAGGCCGCGCTGCCAATCGGCCGGCGATAAACCAACGGGCGCGTGGGTGCGGGAAAGCTTCGCTTCTTTGTTCGGTTTCACGGCTGGCTCGGAGTTACGGTTACGGGTGCACCGACTTCATCGACACACTTCCATTCAAGGTTCAACAGGTCGTCTCGTGACGATGTCGATGGCCGATCCTAGCTCCCCGCCAATCGCGAAACATCCCCGGCGGGACCATAATCCACTGCGGATCGAGCTCGCCCCGAGAAGCCAAACTTTGGCTCGCTGCGCCAGCGCGCCTCTCGAAAAGCCAAACTTTCTAAAGAAGGCTTTCTAAAGGCCAAGGCTTTCTAAAGGAGAAGGCTTTCTAAAGGAGAAGGGTCTGGCCAGCCGGTGGAACCGTTTAGCTCCGCTGGGCACCTTCGTTCATACAAGCGGAAGTCGGTAACTGATCGCACTAAATGACGCGAGTCGCGGCCGACACTTCAGCAGTCTATCACCGTTGTTCCGATAGCGAGGAAAACCTGGCGCCCGGCCCTCGCTCGGTTCATCTAGTTCGGCTGGATATTTGCTTCCTTGATGATCGCCCGCCATTTGACGATTTCAGATTGTATGTATTGCTTCGTTGCTTGTGGATCGGATCCCAGGGCTTCGAGCCCGACTTTTCGAAATGCCTCTCGAACGTCCGGCTGTTTCGTCGCATCGACTACGGCCTTACTGAGCTTTGCGACGATGTCGTCCGGGGTCCCCGCTGGCGCAACAAGCCCGTACCACGTCGACGCTTCAGAACGGCGGTAGCCGAATTCCGCAACGGAAGGAACATCCGGAAGAGTTGCTTCCCGAACGGCGCTAGTCACGGCCAAAGCTCGAAGCTTGCCGGCACGGATATCCTCGGTCGAGGCTGCCACTTGGTCGAACATCGAGTTGATACGCCCAGCCAGCAGATCAAGATGAGCTGGTGGCGTCCCCTTGTAAGGAACATGAAACAATTTGATGCCGGCGTCGGCCATGAACAGTTGCGCCGCCAGATGATTTCCCGTTCCCACACCACCTGATCCGTAAGTCACGGAGTCGGGCTTTTTCTTCGCTAGTGCAACGTATTCCGGCAGCGTCTTGACCTGGAGCGACGGATTTACAACCAGGACAATCGCCGCATTGGCAACCTCAGAGATGAACGAAAAATCCTGCAGAGTATTGAAAGGCACACTTCGATAAAGACTGGGATTGGCAGCCAGAATGCCATTCGTACACAGAAGTATTGTATACCCGTCTGGATCGGACCTCGCGACCACACCTGCCCCGATATTCCCCGCTGCCCCAGGCTTGTTATCGATTATGACAGTCGCATTCAGAGCTTTTTCGATTTCTCGCGCGATAAGTCGCCCGACGATGTCGCCCCCGCCACCGGGCGGATAGGGCACCACCATTTTGATTGGTCTATTGGGATAGTCCGCGTGCGATTGAGCCGATACCGACGTCAACATGCCGCACAAAAGCAATAGTACGCTTCCTGCAACACGGAAATACCTCGCAAGGTATGTCCGACTACCCTTCATCACGCCCTCCAACTTGCCGTTTTACTTTGTGAAGAAGTCCATCACCAATTTATTGAATTCGGCCGGACGCTCGTAGTGAACGAAGTGCCCTGGGCCCTCAAACATCTTCAATTCGGCATTCGGAATCAGTTTCGCGCAAGCGCGCATTACGTCTGGAGGGAAAAGAACGTCATGGTCCGACCCGATCATCAAAGTCGGAGTGGACATCTTCGAAAGCTCGAGAGCCTTCGGCCCATCTCTGCTGGTCATGAAGGAAGCCCGCGTTTCACGCAACGGCGGATTAAGCGCGTCGTTCAGCGTTCTCAACTGAGCGATGAGAAACGCCAAATCCGGATTTTCTTCATCAAAGCCGGGGCCGGTGATCCGGCTCGCGCCAGCATCTCCCCGTTTCACCAGGAGGTCGACGACGCTAGGGTCTCCGATGCCGCCAGTCGTATTGGTGAGCACCAGTGCGCGACTTCGATGAGGATACTGAAGCGCGAAGTTTAACGCCGTCCATCCACCCATGGATTGGCCAACCAGATAGGTCGACTCGATCGACAGATGATCCAGCAATTTTACGAGGTCGTCGACAAAGGCGTGCTTGCCGCGGTCATCCGGCGGATTGCAGGATAGGCCAAACTCCCGGTGGTCGAACGTGATGCAGCGAAAAGACCTGGAAAACGCCGGGATCTGGCGCCACCAATTGATATGATTTCCTCCGCGCCCGTGTGCAAACACCACAGCGGGTCCGGTTCCGTGGCTCTCGAAGTAGAGATTGAACCCATTTATCTTCGCATAGGGCATTGGCGCGATTACTCCCCTGAGTTCATTGCTTGCATCTGCAGACGCAAGCGCTGAGTAGCTGCTGAATCGACGGAATTTTCGGCTTCGCGAAGTACGACGCCATAAACCGAATGCGCCGCCGCCGGAGAGACGAAACCTTCCTCGACATCCGCTCGAACTTCCTGCGGATCACGTGTCAACGGTGAATGGTAGCCACCCCCACCCGGTAGACGCATCGTCAACGTATCGCCGGCATTCAATTTGAGCGTGATCAGTGAGTTGGTGACGATGCTGTCGTTCACTTTGACTTCAGCCGACGTACCCGAATTCCCGCCCGATAGTCCGCGCGGTCCCGATTTCAGATGACCGGTGCTGAATGACGCCGTCAGTGGACCTTCAATCTTGCCAAGCGCCGCAGGCGCCGTTGAGAACGCGATTTCCTGTCCCAACCCGCCACGGAAACGGCCCTCGCCGCCCGAGTCCTGCAAAAGCTCGCGATGATGAACAACAATCGGACATCCATTCTCGAAAATCTCGATCGGAGAATCCGTCATGTTGTAGGGGAAAGCCGCGGTCGGGAGGCCGTCCTTGTCGTTCCGGGCACCCAACCCACCCATGAAGTGGGTCTGGAATACAAATCGCGACCCGTTTGGCCGCCAACCGGATAGCAGCCACAGCCACATCGGCGTCGATCCGCACCCCGCGATGATCTTGTCCGGCAAGACAGGTGTCAGAACCTCGAAAACGATTTCGGGCAATTGCATTCCCATGACGGCACGCCGCCAAACAGCCGCAGGCCAACGCGGGTTCAGTATGCTGCCCTCTGGAGCCTTGACCGTAACCGGAAGTTGGGTCCCTTCATTGTACGGAATTTCGGGCGCCAGCAGCATCTTCAAGCCGAGCACGGTGTAGGACATTGCGTAATTGAGTACGCAATTGATGGGGCGCCGTACTTGTGGCGACGTACCTTCGTAGTCAAAGACTATCGAATCCCCCTTTATCTCGGCCTTTAGATGTATTGTTATCGGTTTGCCGTTCTCATCCAGCAGTTCGAGCTCGTGTTGAATCTTCCAGGCGCCGTCCGGGAGATTGCGGATACGGTCACGCATCGCTTTCTCGGTCGAGCTGGTAATCGCATGGGCAACTTGGCTGAATTCATCGAGCCCATAATCCTCACCGAACTCGATCAGCCGTTGAGACCCGAGATGGTTGGAAGCCATCTGCGCGTCGAGGTCTCCCAAAATGATGTGGGGAAGACGGACGTTTGTCTCGATCATGCGAAAGAGATCTTCGTTACGTTCGCCGGCCCGGTAGAGCCGCATAGGCGGGATCAAGAGGCCCTCTTCATAGACGTCCTGGCTGTCCGTAGGACCAACGCGCCCGCCGATGTCGATGTGATGCGCCACAGTGCATGCAAACCCCGCCAATTTGGCGCGATAGAAAATCGGTGAAGCGATATAGATATCCGGACTATGGCCGGCACCAATCCACGGATCATTGGTGATGAAAGTGTCACCCGGCTTGATGGTCGCCGGAGGAAACTCCTTCAGAAGGCGACGCATAACGCCCGGCATGCAGCCGATATGGCCGGGCGCAGAATGATCCGGCTGCGCCAACATGCGACCTTCGTGGTCAAAGATCGCGGCAGAACAGTCGCGGTTGATACGAATGACAGTGGAGAACGACGTACGAATCAACGTCTCCATCATCTCGTTTGCGATCGCGATAACGCGCGCCCAATATATTTCGAGCTTGATCGGGTCGATGTTGATCATGGACGCTGCTCCTCGAAGCTGATGACGATCGCACCGTCGGTTCGGACCATCGCAGTTGCCCGGCTCGGCACCACGATCGTCGTCTCCTGTTCCTCGATCAGCGCAGGCCCCTCGAGCCGCATTTCGACGGGCATCGCATAACGGTCGTAGACCGCATACTGCACCATTCCGCCGGAAGCCTCATCGTAGGCCTCACGATGTGCCTTCAACGCGTCGTTCGGAGAATTCTTGGGAGACACATACAGGTCGTTCAACGGCCTCGGCTCGATGCTTGCGACCACCCGCAGCGACACGAGCTCCACCGGGGCGTCCTCCAGGCAATGCCCGTAGCGCTTGCGATAGGCGCTCAAAAAATGCGATCGAATACGCGAAACATCGAGTTGACCGCCGCCGAACTCGGCAAGCGAGATCGTGACTGGATATCCCTGACCGATGAAGCAGAGTTCGGCGGAACTTTCGATACGAACCGCACCGCCCTTTTGCGCCTCCCGGACAACCGAATTTGCTTCGACCGCCATCTCGTCGAGCAAGCCGCGAACCCGCGAGACGTCGAGCTCGTTAAGCGGCACTTTGTGGGTTCGCACAATATCGTATGCAAACGGAGCAAGCAGAAAACCCAAGGCCGATACGACGCCCGCAAACGGCGGAATGATGAGCGTCGGGATCTTCAAAGCCCGCGCAAGCTGGGCGGCATGAACCGGCCCGGCCCCGCCAAATCCGACCATTGTGGCTCGATAGACATTCCCGCCACGCTCGGCAACGCACGTCTTCATCGCGTTAGCCATGGATTCGTTGACGATCTTGTGCACGCCCCATGCGGCGTCGAGAACGCCGATGCCAAGCGGCTTGGCGATTTGCGTCTCCAGCGCGCGGCGCGCCGCAGCAACGTCAAGTTTCAGCCGGCCGCCGAGGAAATAGTCGGGATTGAGATAGCCGAGCACCAGATCAGCGTCCGTGACCGTGGGTAATTCGCCTCCCCGTCCATAACAGGCAGGTCCCGGCACCGCTCCGGCGCTGTGAGGACCGACCTTCAAGAGTCCCAGCGCATCGATCTTCGCGATGCTCCCGCCTC
>Ga0207661_10001646_pt1 | contig 15225 bp, 8 predicted proteins | sample KBSC713LmetaG_FD_184337 | JGI IMG/M metagenome (GOLD analysis project Ga0207661, IMG submission 184337) | Corn rhizosphere microbial communities from Kellogg Biological Station, Michigan, USA - KBS C7.1-3L metaG (SPAdes) (version 2) | ecosystem: Host-associated > Plants > Roots > Rhizosphere ...
GACACAACAGGGGACTGCCGGTCCGCGACAGTATGCTCGTCGTGGCCGACGCGATGCGCGCCTCGCTCGCCGCGTTCGAGACGGACACGAGCTACTTCGCGACCGTTCGTTCTCTCTTTCGCACGTTACGCGCGGCGCGCGACAGCTTTCCGACGGATCCGGAAGTGTGGTTCGCCCTCGGCGATGCGTACTTCCATTTCGGTTTCGGGCCGGGCTTGAGCATCGACGAGGACACCATTCTCGCCGCGATGGACCGCTCGATCAAACTCGACTCCGGTTTCACGCCGGCGTACATCCACGCCACCGAGCTCGCGCTCACGCGCGACGGACGCAACGCCGGCTTGCGCTACGCCGATCGATACCTGTCGCTCCAGCCGAGTGATGAAGAGGCGGACGGAATTCGAATTCTTGCCGGGCTTCTCCGCGACGGTGGAATCACGAGCCGCACGGAACGAATCCTCGACACCCTCTCGAGTAAGGCGATACAAACCGCCTGGCTCATCGCGCGCCGCTGGCCGGACTCGAGCGAGATAGCCCTTCGGCTGTTGCAGATCCCGAACAAGGGCCGCATGCCGTCGGCGGCGTTCATTTACAACCCAGGCCTCCGGCGGGTGTACGTCGTCGCTGAGCTTGCCTATCGCGGGCGGTTCAAGCAAGCACTCGACACGCTGGGCACGAACATCGGAGGGCTCGAAGCCGAGCCCTTTTCCTTTTTGGCGATGATGGGTGGCGTGCCCAAGGACACGGTGGCCGCGGTCTTCGCGCGAATGCTGAACGACCGCTCTCTGTGGATCGGCCAGGCGTTGCCATGGTGGGCGGAGCACGGCGATACGGCATCGCTCGCCGCCGCCGTCGTGCGCGCCGACAGTGAGCTCGCCGCAGCCGAGACATCGGTTCGTCGGCGCAATCTCGGCTACCGCGTGGCGGCGGCGCGCGCCTATTTGTCGCTCGCGCGCCACAGCAGTGATGCACTCGTGCGCTTTCGCGAGCTGCCTGATTCGCTCTGCCCGAGTTGCTACCTGGACCGCTACACCAAGGCGGCGATCTTCGACAGCGTGGGCATGCATGTCGAAGCGGAAACACTGCTTAACGAACGCTTATACTCACTGTTGACACCGATGGAAGTGGCGGCCGCATTGCAGCGTGCTCGGGTGGCAGAAAAGCTGCAGCATTATGAAGCGGCCGCACGAGCGTACGGTGTGGTGGCCCGTGCTTGGTCGCTTGGTGACGCGGCGCAGCGTGCTCAAGCGACTCAGGCCTCGGCGAAAGCGGGCCAGCTCGGCGGCGTCGACCAAGCTCGACCGGCACGACTGGGCACGACCGTTCGGTAATCACGGTTTTCGCCGCCGGCGCGCAATGCCGGCACCATCGACAACGGAAGGGTGTCTCATGCGACGACTCGTTGCGGTTGTTGGTATTGCCGCATTTCTCGCTGGTTGCTCCGACTCATCGTCCACCGCGCCGACTTCCCGGCTGCGCCCCGGGGGCCGCGTCGCGGATAGCGATCCGCCGCCGCCGCCGCTGAGTGGCGCGGGCCAGGGATTTCTGAGCGCGGTCTCGGATGACTTCGCGACTGCGAGCATCGCTGCCGCGTCGTCGTCGACCCTGCCCGTATGCGAGGCCGGCGGCATCCTCATCAACTATCTGTTCAAGTACACGGAGAACAATATCAACAACGAAATGGCCCACATCGACATCTCAGGCTCGTCCCAGGGCCAGGTGACCATGCACGAGCTGACGACAGCCGGCAGAAGCGACGCAAAGGGTCGGGTTACGGACGGGAGCGTTGTGATCGATATAACCGATGGGGACGGAGCGCTCACCGAAAGTGGTTTCTTTTACACCATCACCGGAACGCTGACCGATCTCGCAACCGGCGCGAAGTGCCAGATAGCCCACGGCTCGCTGAGCGGAAGCCTCGTGGGCGAGATCATTCCATAGCTAATAGAACGCAGCCAAGCCCGCGGCGCGCCAGATAGGGTCAGACCCTATTTAGAGTTGTATAAATAGGGTCTGACCCTATCTGCGGCAAAAGGCTTACGGGAGCGCGAACGAGTTCGAGGTGCTCCGCGCGCTGTTACTGAAGTCCTCGGTCTCGCCGACGGTCGTCACGAAACGGAACCGGCCGGGCTCGGTGAAGAGTTGTACCGTCACGAGAGTAAGTCCGGGATCGAGCGTGATCGGGTTGAGCGCGTCGGCCGCCGAGCAGGCCGCGTTCGTGCCGTCGATCCACTTGCCGTTGACGAATTGCTGGGACAGGAGCAGCGGCCCAGTGCCGCACCGTGGAATGAACACGGCGCGATCGCCCGTATTCGTCAGGCGCGCCGTGACGGTATCGACCGCGGCGTGATGTGACGTCGCCGCGGCGATGATCTGAACGCCGTGCGTCGTCGAGATGTCGGAGAAGATGCCCGTGCTGATGATCACGGTGCATCCTGACATCGCGAGCGAGATCAATGATGCTGCTAACGTCATCGCGAACGCACACTCTTTGCGTCACGCGCGCGACTCACTGCATGCGTGATTGACCGCGCCATCACACTGACGCGCCTGCTTGCCACCGCTAAAACAGGTGTAAGCACCGCGCAAGTCCATGAATGAAAGTTCACAACTTCTTATCCAGCACGTGACTATGTGCGCACATCAGTAAGTTGTCTTTTCGGGCTATTGCGAGCCCGAAATCGTTACTTCTTCTCAGTTCTCCGAAACGGAGGAGCACGTAATGCGTGTTGGACTTCGTCTACTCCTGGCCAGTGCCGTCACACTCGCATTCGCCGGGCCGGCGCTCGCGCAGAACAGCGGCACCATCGCCGGAAAGGTTACGGAACGGCAGACGCAGCGGCCGCTCACGGGAGCGCAGGTGCGCATTCTCGGCGGAACGCGCGGCGCCGTGACCGATGATTCAGGATCATTTCGCATCGTCAACGTCCCGCCCGGCACGGTGCAGTTGTCCGTGCAGCGCATCGGCTACGGTCCCCAGTCGCGCACGGTGACCGTCACCGCCGGCGGCACGACGGCCGCCGAGTTCACTCTGTCGCCATCGGCGACGACGCTCGACGCGGTGACCGTCACCGCCACGGGTCAGAGCGAGCGAAAGCGCGAGAATGGAGCGCCGACGGCGACGATCGACAGCGCCGCGATTCCCAAGGCCGCCATCAGCAACCTCTCCGATGCGTTGAGCTCGCGCGTCGCCGGTGTCGTGGTGCAAACCGCGGCCGGCGAGATCGGCGCGGGTTCACGCATCCGTATTCGCGGATCGAACTCGATCTCGCTCTCCAACGAGCCGTTGCTCGTCATCGACGGCATTCGCGCCGACAACTCGCCGCAGTCGTCGGCGCAGGGAACCGGCGGACAACTGCCGTCCCGCTACAACGACATCAATCCGGAAGACATCGAAGACATCGAGATCATCAAGGGACCGGCAGCGGCCGCGCTGTACGGGACCGCGGCGGCGAACGGCGTCATTCAGATCACGACCAAGAAGGGTAGAGCTGGTAAGACCCGCTGGGATGTGTTCGGCGAGGCGGGCAACACCAAGGACGTGAACGACTACCCGCTCAATCTCCGGTCGTATGGCCACACCGCCACGGGCGGTCTCGTCACGAACTGCAACCTGGCCCGCCGTACCTCCGGGTTGTCGAACGCCTGCGTCGGCATCGACTCGACGGTGTCGAACAATCCGCTCGTCGCGTCGGGCATCGAGAGCACCGGCGGACGCAAGACCGGCGGCTTGAGTGTCACCGGTGGATCGGACGTCGCCGCGTACTTCGTCTCGGGTGAATATCAACACGAACAGGGCGTCGTCGCGATCAACGAGGAGCAGAAGTTCAATCTTCGCTCGAACATCCGCAGCCAGCTGACTCGCAATCTCGACATGCAGCTCAGCATCGGTTACGTGAACAGCGACCTGCGCCGTCCGCAAAACGACAACAACTCGTATGGCGTCGTTTCGGGTTCGCTGCTCGGCAAGGCAGCCGACTGCTCGCCGTCCGGCGCCAAGCTCCATCCGGGCCTCTGCCTGGGCGGTGCCGACACCGTCAGCCACGGCTACTTCAACCCGGGCATCGCGCCGACGGACTTCTTCAACATCAACACGCGCCAGGTCGTTCAGCGGCTCATCGGCAGCTTGAACAGCAACTGGACGCCGATGAACTGGCTCGCCGTGAACGCGACGGTCGGCGCGGACGTCAATCACCGCAACGACAACGAGACGCTGCCGGCCGACCAACTCACCGTTGATCAGCCGTCGCAAGAGGGCTACCGCAATGTCTTCCGCGCCATCATCGGCAGCTACACGTCGGCGTTGAACGCCGCGGCGACGTATGACTACGGCGGCGTCCACATGGTGTCCACCGTTGGTACGCAATACAGCGATGTGTCATTCACGCGCACCGACGCCCAAGGCGCGAAGCTCCTGTCGGGAACCGGATCGCTGGCCGGCACGACGGCGCGCTTCGCCGTCGGTGAAGCCAATAGCGACGTGCGTACGATCGGTTTCCTCGGGCGACAGGAGTTCGGTTTCGGCGATCGCCTCTTCCTGACCGGAGCCGTGCGCACCGATCGCAACAGCGCGTTCGGCACGAACTTCAGCCGCGTGTACTACCCGTCACTCAGCGCGTCGTGGGTCGTGAGCGATAACGGCTCGATGCCGGGACGCATTCCAACGATTCCGTTCTTGTCGTCGCTCCGCCTTCGCGCGGCACGCGGATCGGCTGGTCAGAACCCCGGCTACCTCGCCGCGGAGCAGTTCTACAATCCGGTCGCGGTGACGGTGAACGGAACCGACGTTCCGGGATTCACGGTCGGTGGCGCGGGCAACCAGAACCTCAAGCCCGAGAAGTCCACCGAGACCGAGGGCGGGTTCGATCTCGGCCTGCTCAACGACCGATTCAACATCGAGTACACCCACTACAGCAAGACGACGCGCGACGCCCTGGTGAACGTCGATCTCGCGCCGTCGCTCGGCAGCGCGACGAACCGGTTCCAGAATCTTGCGCGCGTGAAAAACTGGGGCGACGAGCTCGTGCTCCGCGCGGACCTCGTCAACCGCGACGCCTGGAAGTTGAACTTTCTCGTCAACGGATCGTGGAGCCGTAACCGCCTGCTCGATCTTGGCCTCGACGACAACGGTCACCCAATTCCGCAGTTCACCGGCGGCTTCGACGATACCCAGATCTTCAAGGCCGGTCTGCCGCTCGGCGCGTATTACCAACGCGGCATCACGTCGGTCAACGACGCGAACAAGGATGGCATGATCGCCTGCCCCGATGGCCCGGGCACCGACGGCTGCGAGTTCACCGTCGCCGATTCGGCGTCATACCTGGGCACGCCGTTCCCGCAGGCCGAGATCAACTTCGTTCCGCAGCTTTCGCTCGGGCGCTTCGCGCGCATCACCGCGACGCTCGATCATCGCGGCGGCCAGAAGATCTACAACCTGACCGGCGTATACCGGAACGCGATCTTCCTCAACGGCTCGGCGGTCCAAACGCCGAACGCCGGCAATCTGCAGGAGCAGGCGGCCGCGCAGGCCGCGGCCTTCGGCTTGAACGGCGGCTACATCGAGGACGCGTCGTTCACCAAGCTCCGCGAGGTGACGGTGTCGTTCTTCCTGCCACAGAAGTGGGCGACGAAGGCGCGCGCCGCGTCGGCGACGCTCACGCTTGCCGGCCGTAACCTGCACACGTGGACCAATTACACGGGTCTGGATCCGGAGCTCAACGCCGGCGCGCAGGCCAACTTCACGACCACCGACTTCCTGACGCAGCCGCAGATCCGGTACTTCACCGCGCGGCTGTCGCTCGGATTCTGATTCTCATCCATACACGAACTCACATGTCTTATTTCAAATACTTGGAGCGTGTCGCGGTCGGTGTCGTCCTGGCGGGCGCCGCCGGTCTTGCGGCGTGCAATGAGCAGAATCTGCTCAATGTCCCGACGCCGGACGTCGTCCTGCCGAAGGACATCAACGGCGCGGCGGCGCTGCCCGCGGCGTACGCCGCGGCGATCGGCGACTTCCAGGTCGCCTTCGCCGGCGGCTACGGCAGTGGCCTCGACAACAACGAAGGCATCGCCCAGATGTCCGGCTTGCTCGCCGACGAGCTGGTGAACGCCGAGACCTTCAATACCCGTATTGAAGTGGATCGGCGGGCCACCAAAGTGATCAACGGCACGACACTGCAGACCTTCCAGGACCTGCAGCGCGCACGCGCGACGACTGACCTCGTCGCCGCGCGCTTCCGACAGTTCGCGCCGACCGATCCCCTCGGTCCGGAGGTCCAGGCGCTCGCCGGCTTTTCGTATGTCCTGATCGCCGAGGCGTATTGCAACGGCGTTCCCACGAGCCGGATCAACGACGAAGGAAAGTTCGAGTTCGGCGCGCCGCAGAGCGGCCAGCAGATTCTCACGACCGCCGTCGCCAAGTTCGATTCGGCGATCGTCGCGGCTGGTGCGGCCGGCGCCACGACTGCGCTGAACCTGGCGCGGATCGGGAAGGGACGGGCGCTGCTCGACCTCAACCAGCCGGCGCAGGCCGCCGCGGCCGTCTCCGCGGTGCCGTCGTCGTTCAACTACAGCATTCAGCACAGCGAGAACACGGGTCGCCAAAACAACGCGATCTTCGCCTTCAACTACCTCGAGGGCCGGTTTGCCGTGGGCGATCGAGAAGGCACGAACGGCTTGCCGTTCGCGAGCCTCAACGATCCGCGCTTGCCCATCATCGATGCTGGAACGGGCTTCGACGGTGAGACGGAGCTGTTTCTTACCACGAAGTATCCCGAGCGGAAGGCGCCGACACCGCTGGCCCTTGGCGTCGAGGCCCGGCTGATCGAAGCCGAGGCGGCACTGCGGGCCAATGACCTGAACACCTTCCGCGCGAAGCTCAACGACGCGCGGGCGAACGCGCTGACGTACACCGAGGACGGCGCACCGAACAGCCAACCGCTCGATTCGCCTCCGCCGATCGCCACCGTTCCGTCCACGGCGGCCGCTCAGCAGAACCTGCTCTTCCAGGAGCGGGCGATCGATCTTTTCCTCACGTCACACCGCCTCGGCGACCTGCGTCGCCTGATCTGGCAGTACAATCGTGCTCCCGACGCGGTCTTCCCAGTCGGCCCCTACGAGCCGGACAACACGTCGAAGGCGGGTACGAACTTCGGCACGGACGTGAACTTCCCAATTCCAAGGGAAGAGGAAAACAATCCGCTCTTCCTGAATTCCGGCGCGGCGTGCACGAACCGGAGCGCTGGTATCAGCTGAGCAAGCCAAGCTCTGGCGTTCGAGTTCATTAACTACTAGACGCAGAGGGAGTAGCCCTCTGCGTCTAGTAGTTATTGCAGCCTCAATGCACGAGACGCCACTTGGGCGCTCCCACTTCCGCAACCACGAATCAGCCCCCATCCTGAACGCACGTTCGGGGGGCTGCAAATGGACGCAGACTACTGGCGCCGCGTTGAGCGTGTGCTCGACATGGCGCTGGAAAGTGAGCCATCGCAATGGCCGACGGTCGTCGCCGAAGCGTGTCATGGCGATGACGACGTCCGGCGCGAAGTCGAGAGCCTGCTCGGTCGGTACGCGACGGCTCGCTCGTACCTGAGATCGCGTCCGGTCGCGATCGCGGCCGCGCTGCTCGCCGAGGCGCGCGAGACAAGCGTCTCGTACGAGGGGCGGCGCTTCGGTGCCTATCGCGTCGTCCGTGAGCTCGGCCGCGGTGGGATGTCGCGCGTCTTTCTCGCGGAACGGGCCGACGGCGAATTCGAGCAGCAGGTCGCGCTCAAGTTGCTGCGACCCGGTCTCGACTCCGACATCGATTTGAACCGCTTCAAGGTCGAGCGGCAGATCCTGGCGTCGCTGAATCATCCCAACATCGCGCGCTTGCTCGACGGCGGCGTCACGTCCGAAGGCGTTCCGTTCCTCTTGATGGAGCTCGTCGAGGGCGAGCCGATCGACCTGTATTGCGACACGCGGCGGCTCGGCGTCAGTCAGCGCCTGCGCCTCTTCATCGAGATGGCCGGCGCGGTCCAATCGGCGCATCGCAGCCTGGTGGTGCATCGCGACCTCAAGCCGTCGAACATCTTTGTCACGAAAGACGGCGTCGTGAAGCTGCTCGACTTCGGACTGGCCAAGTTGCTCGAACCCGGCGACGCGGGCGCGGCTGCCCACGCCACGGTCTCGACCCACCGATGGATGACGCCGGAATATGCCGCGCCCGAACAGATTCTTGGCCGGCCGATCACGACGTCGACCGACGTCTATCAGCTCGGCGTCGTGCTCCATCGGCTATTGGTCGGCCGGACACCGTTCGCGGAACGCACGACGAGCGTCCACGAGCTCGAGCGAGCGATTCTCGAGGCGGAGCCGCCGGCGTTGAGCGGCGAGCTGCGCGGCGATCTCGAGGCGATTCTACGGAAAGCGCTCGCCAAGGAACCGAACGCCCGCTACGCATCGGTCCAGGATTTCGCCGACGACATTCAACGCTACCTCGAGCGGCGCCCCGTGCTGGCTCGACGTCAAACGACGTCGTACCGCCTGCGGCGGTTCGCGCGACGACACCGTGGCGCGCTCGCCGGCGCTGCCGCGGTCGTTTCGCTCATCGGCGTGTACGTCGGAACCGTGCTGGTGGACCGCGCGCGCATTCGTCGCGCGCTGGTCGAGGCGCAGGCGGGGACGCGGAAGGCCGAACAAGTCACGGACTTCATGCTCGGTCTGTTCGAGGCGGCGGAAGGCGGACAGTCGTTGCATGATACCGTCACCGCGCACCTTCTCCTCAGTCGCGCCGTCGATCGAGCGAACGAGCTGAGTGGACAGCCCGAGCTCAAGGCGCAGATGCTCGACGTGATCGGGCGAATTCACACGCAGCTCGGCGAGACCGAGAAAGCCAAGCCGCTGCTGATGGAAGCGCTGGCCATTCGTCGCTCGCTCCATGGTGAGATTCACCCCGAAGTCGCCACCAGCTACGAAGCGTTGGCGAACGTGAGCGCCGCCACGCGAGACCGGTCGGAGGCGATCCGCCTGCGCCGCCGCGTCCTCGAGATTCGCCGCACGATTGCCGGCACCGACGATCCGAAAAGTCTCGATGCGCTGTACGACCTTGCCCGTTCGCTCCATGGGGCGGGCGATCGGAAAGGTGCCGACCCGCTCTTTGCCGAATGGCTGAGCGGCGTCTCGCGCCAACCCCGACAGCTCACCGAATTGCGCGCGAGTCAGCTTGCCTCCGCTGGCGACTTGCTCTCCAGTCAAGGGGACTTGGATCGCGGCGATTCGCTCTATCGAGAAGCGCTGGTCATCCGGCGATCGCTCTACGGCGAGCGGCACTCGCTCATCGCCGTGATCCTGGAGAACCTCGCCCAGGACGCCGATCTGCGACACAACTTTGCTGCCGGTGACTCGCTGTATCGATCCGCCGAGGCGATGCTGCGAGCCGTCTATCCACAGGGTCATCCAAGTCTCGGAGACGCGCTGAACCTTCACGGCAACGCGCTCCAGCGCGCCGAGCGCTTTGCCGAGGCCGAGCCGCTCCTTCGCGAGGCGCGGGCGTTGTCGGAGCGATTCCAGGGTCCGAACAGCCTGGCTGTGGCGCTGTCGGACGTCAACCTTGGGTTCACGCTGACCATGGTCGGCAAATACGTCGAAGCGGAGACGTTCGACCGCGACGCGATTCGCATTCTTCGGTCGCTGTTCGACGACAAGAACGCGATGGTCGTCATGGCCCGCGATCACCTGGGCGACGCGTTGCGCGGGCAACGTCGTTTCGCCGAGGCCGAGCCGCTGCTCCTCGCCGGCTACGAACGGTTCAAGGTTCCGAACTCGGTTACCAAGGTTTGGCTCGGGCATGTGCTCTCGGCGCTTGTCCGTCTCTACGAAGCCGAGGGCAAGCCGGACGAGGCGGCAAAATACCGGTCGATCTTCCAAGCCGGCCGGCCGGTCGCGGGGTCGAGCTCGTCAACGCAACGCCCCCCTTGAACGTGTTTGTAATCGGAGCCATCCTCCGGCCAGCAGTCCTGCCTCCGATGGAATACGCCTAACCACCAGGAGTTCTCTCGTGGACGAGCTTTCCCGCCTGTTCAGCGCTTACGATCGCGGCACCATAACGCGCCGGCAACTCTTTCAAGTACTGGGGCTCGCCGCGGTCGCGACGCCGCTCGCCCGCGCGGTCGGTCAGGGCAGCTGTGCCGGTCGCGACCGAGACTCGAGCGCGGCGTGCACTCACACGACGATGAAGCCGCCGTTCGACCCCACGGGATGGAAGACCGTGCTGCTCGACCATTTCACGATGCACGTCACCGATGCCGAGAAGGAAGCGGCCTTCTACGCGGCGTTCCTCGGCTGGAAAGTGCGTAGCAACGACGGCAACGTCATCGTGATGGACATGGGTGACCTCGGCGGCGTGCAGATCCGCGGTGGCTACACCCCGCCGGCTCGCGGCGCGGGTCGCGGCGGCGGCGGCGGTGGACGCGGCGGTCGTGGTGGCGCCCCGGGCGACACGACGGGCGGCGGTCGTGGCGGCGGCGCCGGGCGTGGTGGCGCGGCCGGCGGAGCAGGCGGTGGCGGCCGAGTGCAGTTTCCGCCCTGCCAGACGCCCCGCATGGCGCTCGTCGACGGCGGCGGCGCTACCTGGGACGGTTTCGCGTGGGGCATCGCCCCCTGGGACGAAAAGAAGGTCGAGGCAGCGCTCAAGTCGCGCGGTCTCAACCCGGTCCCGGATCACCAGGGCAACGACTATCGCGCCTTCCACGTGAAGGATCCGGACGGCATGGATCTCTGGATCACGAACGGAAACCGCAACAACCGCCGCACGACCCCTCCGAACGGAAAGCTCAACGCGCCGCTTCCCTTCGAGTCGACTGGCTTCCAGACGAAGTATCTCGACCACATCTCGTACCGCGTCACCAGCTACAAGGAAACCGTGGCGTTCTACGAGGCCTTGTTGGGATGGAAGGGACTCGGCGACGAAGGCAGCCAGAACGAAACGCAAATCGCGCCGGAGATCGGCGGTCTGCTTATCCGTGGCGGCAACGCACTCGCGCCCGGCTTCGAGATGCCGGCCAACCGCTCGTCGGCGATGGACCACATCTCGTTCGGCATCACGCCGTTCGATCCGGACAAGGTCTACGAAGCGCTGTGCGCGCGTGGTCTGCAGGCGCAGGTCGATACCGGCTCGATCGCCACGTCACCGCCGGCCGAGCAGGACATTCATACGGCGACCTATAAAAGCTTCCACACCCGGACGCCGAACAACTTCAATCTGCAGTTCAGCGCGAAGATCTCCCCGACTCAGAAGACCGGGCCGGGCTGATCGCCGAGCCAATCGCTGCCAGCGCCGATGTGGCGCTGGCAGCCTCAAGCCGGAGGCGGAATGTCGAGCCGCCTCCCACGACGCTCCGCACTTCGAGATCGCCTCCCATTTCCCGCGCCAGATCCCGGCTGATCGCCAGTCCCAGTCCGGTGCCTTCCGTGGGGCGCGAGAGCTAGACGTCTGTTTGGGCTTGTGACTCGGCCTGGATCTGCTCCAGCTCCCGCACTCCCTCAGCGCCGATCGTGTGCGTGAGCTCGAATCCAAAGACGTCCAGCGCCGTGCGTTCGCCGTCGGGCGCGATGCCGCAGCACTGCGTCTCGCCGGGGCAATGGTCGCAGTTCAGGCTCAGGCGGCCTTCGACGATCACGATCGGAAAGGCGCGACAGTAGAACGGCTTCAACCCCGGTGACCGCTCCTCGGCGCGCTGAAGCACGCACCGTCGCTGGCTGTCGAGGAAGACGCACGTCCCGCCCACGATCGCGGTGTTGATCGCGCGTCCGGAAGGGAAGTCCATGTCCTCTTCGTCCTCCGGGACGAACCATTTCGACGGATCGTGCTCCTGCGCCGGCTCGAGATACTCCTGGACGAGCGCCGCCTCGGCGAGAATCCGATCGCGATGCTTGATGTCGACAAGGACGCCGTCGCGACAGCAGTACGCGCTGCAGCGCGAGGAATCGGCATCGGCGGCGAATCGCGCCGCGAAAACCTCCTCACCGACCTGGAGATCGGAGAGGTAGGGAAGATGATGCCGGCGAAGCGGAAACGCGTGAGGCACGACGAAAAATGGAGCCGTGCGCGTGCGGGCGAAAGGCAGCATGATGCACTTGGCGAATCCGAACGATTCTCGTCGCGAGGGTGTCCCACGAACATGCGCCTCGACACGCTCTATCAGGACCTCGTCTATGCCGTACGCGGTCTCCGCGCCAAGCCGGCATTCACGATCGCCGTGGTCGCGACTCTCGCCCTCGGACTCGGCGCCAACGCGGCGATGTTCAACATCGTCGATCAACTGCTCTTCCGGCCGCCGCCGATGCTCCGCGATCCCGCCACGACGCATCGCGTATATGTCGGCAACACCAACCGGGGAAAGGAATACCTCAACGGCGTGAGCCGGTACGCCGCGTTCGAGGATTTCAAACGGTGGACGACCTCTTTCTCGACCATTGCGGGATTCACCACACGACGACTCGCCGTCGGCTCGGGCGACGACGCGCGCGAGATGCTCGTTGGATTCGTCAGCTACTCTTTCTTCGATTTCTTCGACGCGCGGCCCGCGGTCGGCCGATATTTCACGGCGCCTGAGGATACCACGCCCGCCGGCGCCGCGGTCGCGATCCTCAGCTATCCGCTGTGGCAGACGCAGTTCGGCGGACGCGCCGACGTCGTTGGTTCCAGCATCAGGATCGGGTCCGTTCTCTACTCCGTGATCGGCGTCGCTCCTCGCGGATTCGAGGGCATCTGGCCGGGTCGTGCGCCGGTGGCCTACATGCCGATCACGAATTACGGCGCCGCGCAGCAGACCTGCGGTGGACGCGATCGCGCCTGGTATGCAACGTACCAGTGTGGCTGGATGAATGCGATCGCACGACGAAAACCAAACGTCGCGATCGAGCGAGCCGACGCAGACCTGACCCAAGCGGCGGTGAAGAGCTACCTCGCGTCGCTCGGAGAAAACAGCGGCGCACCGCGGCTCGAGCTGGCGAAACCGCGCGCGATGCTCGCATCGATTCTTCCGGAGCGTGGTCCCAACAAGTCGGCGATCGGCAGGGTCGCGACCTGGATCGGCGGCGTGTCGGTGATCGTGCTTCTCATCGCGTGCGCGAACGTCGCCAACCTGCTCCTGGCGCGTGCGATCGCCCGTCGCCGCGAGATCGCGGTGCGACTGGCGTTGGGGGTGACCCGCGGGCGACTGGTTTCGCAGCTCCTGACCGAGAGTCTCGTGCTCGCGGTGCTTGGCGGCGTTGTCGGCGTGTTGGTCGCGCAGGTCGGCGGTACCGCATTGCGGGCGGGCTTTCTCCCAGACAGCACGAGCCCGGCCGGCCTGCGCGATCTCCGCACCGTACTCTTCGCCTTCGGCGCCGCGATCGCCGTAGGATTGTTGACTGGCATTGCGCCGGTCTTGCGCGCGCGCCGCGTGGACGTCGTCCACGATCTCCGGCTCGGCGCGCGCGAAGGCGGCCAGCAACGCTCGGGCCTCCGCGTCGCGCTGCTCGTTCTACAGGCTGCGCTCTCGGTGATCCTACTCATCGGTGCAGGGCTGTTCGTTCGCAGTCTCCAGCGAGTGGAAGGGATGCGCCTCGGCTACGACGTGGACCCGGTTCTCGTCGTGGGATTGAACCTGCGCGGGCAGACGCTGGACAGCGCGCGGCAGGTAGACCTTCTGCAACGCTTGCTCGCCACCGCGCAGTCAACGCCGGGTGTGGTCACGGCAAGCCGCCAAACCGCCGTTCCATTGTGGAGTAATTCCAGCACCCGACTGTCAGTCGCCGGAATCGATACCGTCGAGCGGCTCGGTCACTTCAACTACAGCGCTGTCGGGCCCGACTATTTTCGGACGCTCGGCACCCGCGTCGTGCGTGGGCGAGCGATCACCGTCCAGGACACGCGTGAGGGACCTCGCGTTGCGGTCGTCAGCGAGAACATGGCGCGTGTGCTCTGGCCCGGACGCGATGCGATAGGGCAGTGCATGAAGGTGAACTCCGACGTCTGCACGACGGTCGTTGGCATCGCGGAGAACATCCATGAACAGAGTCTCGCTGCCGATTCGATGTTCAACTACTACATGCCGGTGACGCAAATGCGGCCGACCGCGGGCGGCCTGTTCGTGCGCGTCGCCGGTGACGCGCCAAAGTTCAGGGAGCCGCTGCGCCGATCACTCCAGCGCGAGATGCCGGGCGTGTCGTACGTGACGGTGACACCCTTCAGAGAGATTGTCGCCCCGAGCATGCAGTCAATCCGGTTGGGGGCGATGATGTTCGTCGCTTTTGGCGGGCTGGCCTTGTTGGTCGCGGCGATGGGACTCTACAGTGTCATCGCCTACAACGTCGAGCAGCGCCGGCACGAGCTGGGCGTGCGTCTCGCGCTTGGGGCGCAGCCGCGGGACCTGGCGACCCTGGTCTTGTCTGACGGAGCTCGCGTCGCCGTGGTTGGCCTCGCCATCGGCATTCTTGTCGCCCTGTACGCGAGCAGATGGCTCGCGCCGCTGCTGTTCGAGGTGTCGCCGAGGGATGCGCTCGTTTATGGCACGGCGTCGCTGACCTTGCTGGCGGTCGCGATGCTCGGGAGCTGGGTGCCGGCGCGCCGGGCGTCGCGGACCGATCCCAATGTCGCGCTGAGAGCGGAGTAGCCGGGGTTCGTTCTCGGCGATGTCGGATCCTTCGACCGTTTTGCGGATGAAGAGGTGATGGCCACTTCATCCCAGGTTGGAGGATTCGATGACCGGAATTCGCGTAACCGCGCTCGCTGCCGCGCTGCTCCTTGTCGCGGCGTGCGGTACGGATCAGCCATTGCGACCCCTGCTACCGTCGAACGCGGCATTATACGCCAAGAAGGCGGCCACGCCCTTTATTGCCGACGTCAGTCCGAGCACGGCCTCGTTGGAAATCGGCGTTGGATCGACTTTCAGCATCGGGGTTTCAAATCCGTCGGCGAACAATATTTATGCGGGCATTTCACTAAGCGCGACGATCGTTCAGGGGAACGCCAGTCGCGCAGCCGGGAGTGCGGTTCCGGACTGTGGCAGGGGTGCCGGTGTACTTCCCGCAACATCCGACTGTGGGACTGCGATGACCGTCACGGCTGATAACACAGCCGAGGGCACCGGAACGCTCACCGCCGGCAACGCGAAGCTTGTCATTAGGCTACTGCAATCGAGCGCCGGCGGGACGCCGACCGTACTCGATACGAAGACCATCAAGGTCACGCTGACCACCGCC
>Ga0207661_10001649_pt1 | contig 15210 bp, 14 predicted proteins | sample KBSC713LmetaG_FD_184337 | JGI IMG/M metagenome (GOLD analysis project Ga0207661, IMG submission 184337) | Corn rhizosphere microbial communities from Kellogg Biological Station, Michigan, USA - KBS C7.1-3L metaG (SPAdes) (version 2) | ecosystem: Host-associated > Plants > Roots > Rhizosphere ...
TTCGACAGTCGGGCTGGGCGGGCTAGGCTTGGGGCTGACCAGCCTGACCAACGGTTCTGATCTGAACCTTTGGGTGCTCGTCACCCTGATCGTCGGTCTGGTCGGCTTAGCCGGCCTCATTGTGACCGAACGACGATTAGGCGACAACTCCATGCTGCCCCCGTCCCTCTTCGCCTCGCGGTCGGTCGTCGGCGCGAACGTGTTCACCGCGCTTCTCTACGGGCCGTTCACTGTCATGCTAACCTTGATCCCGTTCGTGATGATCCGGGGCGCGCACCTGCCGACGCTGGTGGCCGGCCTGGCCTGTCGAAGGATTGCCTCTCATCCATACAGGGTGGTGGCCATTCAAACCAGATGGCAAACTCCTCGTCGCGCCGCTCAGCCCACCCACGTAGCTTAGACGCTTTACTTTCAATGCTGGTAATAGCCTTGAGTGCAGCTTCACCTTTGTCAGGAGGCGACTCGGGTTGTTCCTTTAATGCCTGAATGGCGTGCGTGAGTTCATTGATATCTATAGATTCAATTTCCAGGGGCTCAGGCGGCAGATTGTGTCCCATGCCAGGTCTTGCGGAGAACTCTGCCAGAGCTTTCTCTAGCTCAAGAAGCTTTGCCTGCATGTGAGCGTAACATGGATGGACGGCTCCGCAGAAGGCTCTATCCTGCACCGGCATCGTGTACTCCTCCGGCAAGTCAGGAACGATTGCGCATCCACAAACAAACCCAGCGGTACAGAAAACGAGCCCCGTCGATACAATTGAACGCATGGCCCCATCCCCCGACTAAACCATAGCCGGCGTTTAACGTTGCGTAAGGTGAACTTTCGAAAGTTGCGCGAGTCTGGCGAGACTCTATGGCCACTGCCTAACACCGGCTAGGGGCCGTATTTGCCGATGATCGCGATCCGTCTTAGGCCACGTGCGCTCTAAAAGCGCGCTCGTTTTCACCGTCGGTGGAGCGCGCCGGGCAAGCCGATCCAGAGCGAACGTTGCGTGGATCGAATCCGAAACTCTTCGCGATTGTGTTCCCAATTGCGAGCGGTAACGACCATGATCATCGGACGCGCAGGTGCATCTCTGGAAAGCTCACCGCCCCGACCGGCCCTGGCCGCCCGAGCAGATGAGCAAGCCGTCCTTCGTCGTCGTTCCCGGCACGCGGCCGCACCGGCCCGAGCCGCTCGGCGCGGACGAAGCGATCGGGATGATGGACAAGATCGGCGTCGACCGCGACGTTATTGTGCCCCCTCCACGGTCGGCGACCCCAACGACGCTTCGATCGAAGCCGTGATCCGGTTTCCATCATCGCGCTCTAGCGCTCATGGCTGAGCTCCCGCTGTAGTCGCCGATTCTGCTCCGCCTGCCGCTCGAGCGGTCTCGTGCTCCCAGTGACATCGAGCGTGAAAATCTTGGGCGACGCGCGCGATACCCGTCCGGCCAGCCAGCTCTGGCGCTGGCTCACCCAAAAAGGCCAAATCGTCAGTCGAAAGGGAGTTCGGAGGCGACGCGCCGATCAATGCTCCTGGCATCCACCACGAGCGTCGTCCGCCCACGCGCACGGCTCGCCGCCACGTAGATGTCATGATGATTGTAGTTGTGATCCAAATACGTGACGCCTTGGCATCCGTGGACCGTCGAAGCATAGGCCCAGCCAAGGCGCAGTTGTCCCTGCGCCTTGGCAAGCCGCCAGGGATCGAAGGCAACCTGCCGTCGGTCGCCACTGTCGGCCTCCATGAGAATCCGATTAGCGCTGCTAAAAGGCTCGGTGGCTTCACTGACGTTGACAACGGTTGCCGTAGAGCCATCGACCATACCAATTTCGTCGTCGCGGACGAGGAATCTGATCCGATCACCGGCGGCCGACGCTGGGGCAGTTAATTGCAGAACTCAACCTGTGCATCTGGCGTCGACGGCGAAACAGGTCTCAACCGTCAGCGGAAAGCGAGACGACTTTGACAAACGCGGAGTCCTCGATCGCCTCGCCGTGATGCATCACGCCCTGCGGATACATCCAGGAGTCGCCTGGTTCCGCGACGAAGGTTTCGTCTCCGATAGTAAGTCGCAGTCGCCCGCTCAACAGGCAGGCGATCGTCGAATTCTCAGAATCGCGCGACGGCGCTTCGCGCGCGCCCTTCTTCCATGACACTTCGTAGATTTCCATATCAGGCGTTACCATCACCGATCGCGCCTCTTGCAAGTCTGCGCCAGACGTATCCGAAACGGCGATCGACAGTATCTCCGCCCTGTTGCGAAAAAGCTCGACGGTCGGAGGGGGGCGCCGCCCCGCGGTCAATTCTGACATGATGAACCTTGTTGCGTGTTACCAGGTTTTCTTGGCAGGCGACTTGATCTCGATCACCATGCTGTCCTCGAGCGCTTCGTGCCCGTGCGAAATGCCTCTCGGGTGCTGCCAGACGTCACCGGGATGCGCGATATAGGTCTCGCCGTCGATGGTCAGCTTGAGCTTGCCCTCCAGCAGGCGGACGACAGTCGAGTGATCCTCATGGGTGTGGATCGGCATCACGGTGCCTTTGGTGCAATAGACCTTCTGCATATGCATGCGGTCGGCCACCATCAGAAGCCGGATCGAGACGAAGGAGTTAGCGTCGAATGCCTTGGCGCCGACAATGCCGATGCGATGCTTGGGAATCTCAGCGTCCTTTACGAAGACGCGGTCGAACTCAGCCGTGAGATCGGTTCCGGGTCTCACGGCATGGATGTCGGTGATATCGCGCATGACGACGGCCTCCTTAGCTGCCGTCCGAGACGGCAGGATGGTCGGGTTGACGATGTTTTCGAAGAAACGCAGACATATTCGGCAGCGCCGGCGTGCCAATGAACTCTTCCAGCGCTAGAGCGATCGACAGCGCGCGCTCTTCCGCAAACGGCGGGCATGTCAGTTGCAGACCAACCGGCAGAAATGCTTCGCGCGACTGGATCGGCGTCGACGTTCCGCACTGGCCGAGCATGTTCATCGGCCCGGTGTTGCGGCTCAACCGGCGGGCTAGTTCGGCCCCTTCAGCGAGCCCTTCGCCTTGCGTAATGGGCACCGCCACCAGCGGGCAGGTTGGTGCCAACCAGGCGTCGAGATCACGCATTTCCTCAACGGCCGCCGCTTTGATGCGATCGTGGAAGCGCCGCATGCTGACGTATTCGTCGGCGGCCAGCTCCAGTCCGCTGGATAGCCGGAAAGCGACAACCGGGTCCATTCTTTGCCGCTCGTTGGCAAAGCGGTCTCGCCCCAGCGTCGCCAGCAATTCGGCCGTCAGCAAGGTGCCGTTGAAGCGGACGCGGTGCTCGAGATTTGCCATCGGACGTTCGACGATCACCGCGCCGTGCCGCCGCATCACATCGACGGCGGCGGTGATACTGGCATCAACCTCGGCATCCAAATCAGAGAAGAAGTAATCCTTGAAGCAGCCGAGCCGCAGCCCGTCGACCGGCTTCGCGAAGACCGCATCGCATCCACACAGCGCCGCGTAGACGTCCGCGGCATCCCGGGCGGAGCGCGTCAGAATGCCAACGCTGTCGAGCGTCGGCGACAACGGGAAGATGCCCGACGTCGACCAGCGGCCGACCGTGGTCTTGAGGCCGAAAACGCCACACAACGCCGCCGGCAGGCGGATCGATCCGCCGGTATCGCTGCCCAGCGCAAAGGCGCAGAGCCCCGCCGCAACCGCAACGCCCGAGCCGCTGCTTGAACCGCCGGGAACACGCGCGACATCACCGTCCCAAGGGTTGGTCGGCGTACCGCGCACAGCGTTCTTGCCCGAAGGGCCGAAGGCGAATTCCACCGTCTTGGTCTTGCCAAGAATGATGCAGCCGGCCCGGCGTAACGACCTGACCACCGGCCCCTCGACTTCCAGAATATCCGCCAGCTCAAGTTGCGATCCGACGGTCGTCGGCATGCCGTCGACCGTGAAGATATCCTTGATCGCCACCGGCACGCCCATTAGCGGCCCAAGATTGGTCCCCGCAGCCAGCAGCCGATCGATCGCCCGAGCGGTCTGCATCGCGGAGTCCGCCGCGACATGCTGGTAGCTCCCGAGCACATCATCCAGCGCGGCGATGCGATCGAGATAGACGCGGGTCATGGACTCGGCCGAGCAGCGGCCTGCCCGCAGATCGCGGGCAAATGAAGCGAGGCTTTTCCCTTCGAGAGGGTCAACTTGAACCGATCCCGCACTGGCCATGTCCGAACGCTCTCCGTTGTCGCGGCGCGTCCCGGTTGATCCGAGACGCTAGGCTTTCGATGAAAGTCCTCCGAGGCGGCGCAGGCCGACCAGATGGATGGAGGCCACGAGAATGAGAATCGACAGTCCGATCAAGACCGTCGAGGCCGCCGCCACGGTCGGATCGATACGAACCTGCGTGAACTCCAGCAAGCGGATCGGAAGCGTTTCCGTCTGCGGATCGGACAGGAACAAACTGACCGTGTAATTGTCGAACGACAGAATGAAGGTGAACAACGCGCCCGCGATGAATCCGGATCGAACGCTCGGCATGGTGACATGAATGAACGTCTGCAACGCATCCGCCCCCATCATCTTCGCCGCGTCGAAAAGGTTTTCATCCATGACCTCGAGACTCGCCATCATGGTTCGCACCATGAACGGCAATGTCACGGCGACATGCGCGATCAGCAGCGTCGTGAACGTCGACAGCACATCGATCGCGCGGAAGTATTGCAATAGCGCGATACCGATCACGATGGCGGGCAGAACCAGCGGCGACAAAAGCAGCGACAGCACCACACTGCGGCCGACGAAGCGGTAACGCGCGAACGCCAGCGATCCCATCACTCCCAGAATCGCTGTCCCTAACGTGGTGAGGGCCGCAAGCTTGACGCTGAGCACCACCGCCTCGATGAAACCGTCGAGATCCCAGACGTCGCTGTACCAGCGTAGCGACAATTCCCGCGGCGGAAACTGGATCAGATTCGCCTTGCTCAGGGACAGGCCGGCGACGATCACAAGTGGCCCGATCAGGAAGACCATGATGGTGATCACGATGCCGCGCAACAGGATCCTCTCCGTAACATTGGACGACATCGCAAGAGCCCTCTAGTTTCGAACCTGAAAGGATCGCTTCGACAGCCACCAATAAAGGACCAGAACCAGCAGCGTCAGCAAGATCAGGATGGTGGAAATGGCCGCACCGAACTGCCAATCCAGCAGAATAAGGATTTGCTGAGTCACCATCGTCGGGATGACCTGGACGCGTTCGCCCCCGAGCAACTCGGGCACCACATACGCGCTCACCGCGGCCGTGAAGACCAGCATCGAGCCCGCCAGAATGCCGGGAATGCTGAGCGGAAGTGTCACCTCGATGAACCGGCGGAACACGTTGGCGCCAAGCGAGCGCGCCGCTTCGTCAAACCGCGGGTCTATTTTCTCGATCACCGATGCGAGCGGAAGCACCATGTACGGCAGATAGACATGAACCAGTCCGATCACAACGCCGGTGAAGGTGAACAGTAGGCGGACCGGCTCGTCAACGACACCGATGGCGATCAGGAAATCGTTGAGCGGCCCATGGTTGCGCAGAATCACCTGCCAGGAAAACGTCCGGATCACCACGCTGACCATCAGCGGTGAAATAACCGCGATCAAAATCCAGCGCTGCCAGCGCGGCCCGAACCGCGCCATCGCGAAAGCGAGCGGATAGCCGAGAATCAGACAGAGTGCCGTGACGATGACACCGAGCTTCAGCGTGTTCCAGAGCACTTTGAGGTAGTCCGGAGAACTGAGAAAGCGGACGTAGTTTCCGAACGACACCGTGCGGGACGCAGAGTCGGCATCCACCACGATGAAGCCCTCCCGGAGGAACATGACCATCGGCAGGACGAAGAACGCGGTCAGGAACAACAGCGGAGGCAACAGCAGCAGAAGAAATGCCCATTTTTTATGGGCAATACGGCTTATCAGCGTCGAAAACGGCGCGTAGAGCCGGTAACTCAGCGGGGAAACAGGAGAGTGCTCTGCGGTAGCCATGTTATCCATACTCTATCGCCGGTCGCGAAATTCTGCTTGTCCGAGTCGGTATCGGTGTTCTGCCGATGGACTTCCACACGCACGCCGCACGTCTCGACATAATATTGGGTCGATGTGCCCAGATACAGCGTATCGACGATGGCACCGTTGATGACATTCTGCCCGGAAGATGGTTGCTCTGCGGACAGAACCATCTTGCCAGGCCGCACCGCGACGATGAGCTTGCTGCCGGCCTGCACATCCTGTGGCGGTCTCAGCGCCTTGATTCGCCGGTCGCCGATGGCGATGGTTACCTCTTGCGCACGCGCCTCCTCGACCACGCCCTCGAATTTGTTCGACTGACCGATGAAACCCAGAACGAACTCGGTCTTTGGTGTTTCGAACACTCCCCGCGCACTGTCGATCTGTTCGATCCGCCCTGCATTCATCACCGCGATTCTGTCGGAGATGGTCAGAGCCTCGTTCTGATCGTGCGTCACGAAGATCGAGGTGATGTCTAGGCGACGCTGAAGATTGCGCAGTTCGATCTGCATCTGCTCACGCAGCGACTTGTCGAGTGCGGCAAATGGCTCATCGAGCAACAGAACGGCGGGTTTCAGAACCAGCGCGCGCGCGACCGCAACACGCTGCTGTTGGCCGCCCGACAGCTCGGTCGGCAGCCGACCGCCCAGCGGGCCAAGCTGCACCACGTTCAGCGTCTCATCTACCGTCCTTTGGATTTCGGATTTGGGCACGCCTCGCATGCGCAGACCGAACGCCACGTTCTGCCACACCGTCATGTGCGGAAACAGCGCATAGTTCTGGAAGACAAGACCAACGTTGCGGCGGTGCGCAGGCACTTTCGTCACGTCGCGGCCCTGAATGCGAATCCGGCCTTCGCTTGGCTCGATCAGTCCGGCGATCAGACGCAGAAGCGTTGTCTTGCCGCAACCGCTGGGCCCTAGCAAGGCGAGCAACTCGCCGGGCGCAACCTCCAGATTCTGGGGCTTCAGCGCCAGATAGTTTCCGTAGCTTTTTCCCACCCCCTCAAGGGTGATATCCATTCGAGTCGACATCCGCTTACCCGGCTATCCGCTTGTTCCAGCGCCCCACCCGTGCGGAACGATCCTGCTGGAAGATTCCTCAGTTCAGATCATGAAAAGTATCGGACCCTTCCACCAATACGGAAATCGCCGTCATCAGGCGCCCCGACTTCGAAACAATCCACAGGAGCGACGCGACGCCAGCGTGCGGCAAGCTCGACGACGCTGCCGCCCATGACGTTTTGAGCGAGATCGCCCGCTCAAAATCCGTTTTCCCGTTCCAATGTTTGTGCGCGCTGACGCCGGAATCGAGATCATGAACGCTTCTCTCGTCAAACTGGTGTGTAAGGGGCGGATCAGCGATTTGATTACGGCAAGAGAATCGTCCCCGGCGCGCGCGTGTTTTGCCGCGCGCTTTTCACCCGAAAGCACACTCAGACTGAGCATACCGGCCGCGACGCCCGGGAGGGCGACTCTTCCAGTTGTGGACACCCCCGCCCTTTCCTTAGCCGGCCATCAACTTGTTCCAGCGATCCGTCCACTCAGCGCGGTGCTCGAGGAAGAATGCCCAGTTGGCTTTATGAATGGCATCAAACTCCGCCGGAGTCGACGGAATGATCCCCTTCAGCTTCTCGGGCAGAACTGCCTTCTTGTTGACCGGACCTGACGCGGCATTCTCCGCGAGAGCGGTCTGCACTTCGGGTGAGAGGCCGAAATTGAGGAACTGCGCCGACAGTTCTGGCTCGGGTCCGCCCTTGACGATCGTCGCACAGTTCAGCAGCGCGAAAGAGCCCTCTTTCGGCTTGGTCATGCGGATCGGAACGCCGCGTTCGATGAACGGAAACACGTTTTTCGACGTAATCGCGCCGATCAGCATCACTTCGTCTTGCTCCACCATGGAAACGGCATTCGCCGCGTTGGTGAAGGTGGTCAGGAGATTCGGCTTCAGCTCCTTGAGCTTTTCAAAGCCCGCCTCGACCTCGAGATGCGCTTCGCTAATCGGCCGGCCGGATTTCAGATGCGCGGCGATCACATAGGTGTTGTACCAGTCGTTGTGCTGAATCGAGGCCATCGCCACCTTCTGGCGCATGGCCGGATCCCACATCGCTTCCCAGCTGGTCGGCTCCTTGAGCCTGGTGTGATACGCGAGCGAATCAAGATGCATCGCGATACCGACGGCATGATCATCGCCGACGACGAAGCGCGGGTCGATATCTTCAAGCACCGGCAACAACGTCCTGTTGAGCGGAATAATCAGGTCTTCCTTTTGCGCCAAGGGAACGAAGCTCTCGTCCATCAGCATCACCGAGTGAGCCGGATTGGCCTTCTCCGCGCGCATCTTGCCGACCTGATGGATGCTGTTGCCCGGATCGTAGAATACCTGGGCACCGAACTTCTTCTGGAACGGCTCGATCCAGTGTTTCTTGATGGGATCGACCATGTCGAAGTAGCCGCCCATCGTGATTTTGCGCGTCGCCGCGCGCACGTGAATCGCCGGCGTCACGAGCGCGGCGGCGCCCAGCGCAGACCCTACTAGAAACTTCCGTCTTTCAATCTTCATGGACGTAGCCCTCGCTGCTAATAGTCGAACTTCTCTTCTTCTTGGAGCAATCTCGCGCGGCCTGATCAAGACCGACTTACGCTTGGCAACTCCTCTGACCGAGACCGCTCTTTTCCTTCATGTCACTTGCAAGTCCTGACGCCGTATAACGACTGGCGTGGGCTGAAGCGAGAAGACGCATCAGGCGTTGCCCTTCGCTGCAATCTCCTTGACACGCTCACGTCCGCGCTCCAACGCGGCAAACGACCTCGTCGGCGAAGCCATTAGCCAGCGGTAGCCCTGCTCGATAACACGGTCGACATTGTTGGTTCCCACATGCGGATGGCCGCACACGACACCGTGTGCCTTGCACGTCTCGAGAATGGTATTCATTGCCTTGACGACAACAGGATGATCGTACTGACGCGGAAAGCCGAGATTCTGCGACAGATCGCCCTCGCCGATGATGACCAGCGCCATTCCGGGGACTTCCTTGAGAATACGCGGAAGATTCTCCAGCGCTTCGACGCTTTCGCACATCATGCCGACAAGAATTTCGCCCTTGGGGTCGAGCGGCCAGACATCGGCGCGCGAGTAGTATTGCTGCTGCGTCAGCCCCCAATAACGGGCGGCAATGCCCGGGCCATCGCCGCGCCGGCCGTGCGGTAGAACGTTCAGCGCATCGGCAGGACGAGCGTAGCGGCAGGCCGCAACCGCCGAGCGCGCTTCCTCGACGGTGCGGATGTGCGGCCAGATGATGCCGTAGACGCCCATATCGAGCGCCTGCTTGGCCATCCACTGATTCATTTCGGCGCCGTTGCACGGCAGCCGGACCATCGGCGTAACCGGAGGCGCGACATGGCCCGCGGTGGCGATCCGGCGGGGATCGAGCATGTATTGCAAGCAATCACGCAGCGTCCTGATGTCGAACGGATTGTGCTCCATCTCGAACACGACAGCGTCATACGGCGCGCCCGCAACGGCCTGCGCGCTGCCGGTGTCCGGCGGCGAAAACGCCGTGAACGTCGGGTTGCCGCTTTCGAAGGCGCGGATGGCGCCGTTTAGACGAGGAATGGAGGACATCTCTGGGACACTCACTGATGAATTTCAACACCTTTACGCAAGTCGCCGTCCGGTTGTTAGTCGGCGGCTGACGCAAGTCAGACGGACCGCGTCGTGAGACCGTTCTCGAGGTCGCTGGCCCTGGCCGCGTCGGTGCGGACCGCCGGATCACCATAACCGCCACCACCCGGCGTCGCCATCAGCACAGTATCGCCACGCTTCAGAAGGTACTGACTCTTCGTGTCCGATACCTTTCCGTTCATTTCGAGAATGCCCGGCGCGCCGGCCTCCCCGCCGTGAACTCCCGGCGCCGGAAATGCGGTTCGCTCGGCAAGAAACGATACGGCGATCGGCGTATCCGACAGGCTCTCCATCAGCACTTCTTGGCCGAGGCCGCCGCGATGCCGACCATCCCCGCCGCTGTCCGGCCGCAAGCGCTTGTAATGCACGCGCAACGGCGCAATGTGCTCGGTGAGTTCGATCGATGTGGACGAAACGTTCGACGGCCACGACAGACATGACAGGCCATCGCCGGCGAAATTAGCGCCCATGCCGCCATTGAAGAAGAACATGTTGGCGTAGAGCTTGCCGTTCTCTCGCACACCCGATTGATTCATTCCCCACATCGGCGAACCGCAGGCAGCCATCACTTTTTCCGGGACGACCTGACCGAGGCATTGGAACACCAGAACCGGGATGTAATGGCCGATTAGCATGCGCGATCCGCCGGCCGCCGGAAAGACCGGATTGACGATGCATCCATCCGGTGCGGAAACGGAGATCGGCCGCCAGGCGCCCTCGTTGTTAGGCAATGTCGGCGTCGTGCAAATCTTAATGCCGTACATCGTCATCGCGTGCGTGTAGCAATACGCACAATTGATGGCACGCTGGACCTGAGCATCTGTGCCGGCATAGGCGACCGCGATGCTGTCACCCTTGACGGTGAGCGCCATCTTCAACGTGATGGGATTTCCAGTCAGGCCATCGGTCTTGAGCTCGCTACGATAGGTGCCGTCCGGCAACTCGGTGATCGCCGCGCGCATGGCAGCCTCGCAACGGGCCTGAAGCGCTTCGGCGAGATCGTCGAGATCGGTCAGCTTAGATTGCTTCATCAACGCAACCAACCGGTCTTCCATTAGGTCGAGCGCGACGACCTGGGCCCACAGATCGCCCAGCGTCTGGTCCGGCGTCCGTACGTTCTTGCGCAACAGCGTGACCAGCGTTTCGTCCCACTCGCCAGCCCGCAGCAGCTTCATCGGAGGAATTTGCAAGCCTTCTTCGAAGACCTCGCGTGGCTCAGGCGAGCGAATTTTCCCGCCGATATCGGGCGCATGCGCGGTCGAGGCGCTGAAGGCCACCAGCACGCCATCAAGAAAGATCGGCTTTGCCACCGAAATGTCCGGCAAGTGGCCGGTACCCAGCCAGATATCGTTGGTAATCAGCACATCACCGGGTTGCAGCTGCTCCGGCGGGAAGAAGCGCAGGAAGTGCTTGACGGTGGCGGGCAGCGTGCCGATGAAGCTCGGGATGCTTTCGGTCGCCTGTACCAGCGACTCGCCGGTCGCGTTTGTGACGATGCAACTAAAGTCGTAACTTTCCCGCACCAGCGTGGAAAAGCTGGTGCGGACCAATGCGGCAGCCGCCTCGTCCACGAGCGAGATCAGGCGTCGCCACAGCAACTCGATCTCAACGGCATCGAACTTTCTATTTCGGGCTACGGTCATTGCGGCATTCCTACGAACCGATGCAAATCTGCGTACTTGATGTCAGGTGGGCATTCGTACCAGGATGGTCCGATCCTTCAGGATACTGACCTCGCTCCCCGGCCCGACCACGAACGTGCTCTCATTTTCTTCAAAGACCGCAGGCCCCGAAATCGTCATGCCGGGCGCCAGCGCGTAGCGATCGTAGACCGCCGCTTCGATGAAGCCGACGGGACCATCGAAGTACACTTTGCGGTGGCCTTTGAGACCATTCTCTATCGTCTCACTCGCTCCGAGTTGCAGAGGCCCTTCGGATCCCGGCATCGGCGCGGTAAACGAAAGCCTGAGGGATACAAACTGGATCGAACCGCTCGGCGGCGTGCGCCCGAAGAGCGTGCGATAGGTCGCTTCGAACACCTCGCGGATGGATTTTGCATCAAAGGTTTCCGAGAGCCGGACCGTGATCTCCGAGCCTTGGCCGACGTAGCGCATATCGGCGAGGCGGCGGACGATACGTCTGGAAATATCTGCTCCGGTGGTCGATACGATGGCGGATGCCTCCTGTTCCATTCTAACGAAAGCTGCATCCGCCGCAGCCCAGTCGGCATCGTCGATTTCGACGTTGAAGGAAGATACGCGATCGATGCGTGCCGGCGCCTTCAGCATTCCGATCGTGCTGCCGACCCCTGCGCCCGGCGGACAGACGATCTGCTGCACGCCGATCTTTGCGCCAAGCTGCCACGCATGGACCGGTCCCGCTCCGCCGGTGGCGAGCAAGGCGTAGTCCTGTGGCACACGGCCACGCTCGGCGATGGCGACGCGCGCCGCGCCGGCCATGCTTTCGTTGGCGACATCGAAGATACCGTAAGCGCCGCGCGTCGCATCAAGATTGAGGTCGCACGACAGCTTCTCGATTGCCGCGCTCGTATCCGCGTCGTTGATCCGCATCGTGCCGCCGAGAAAGAAGTCGGCATTGAGATAACCGAGAGCCAGATCGGCATCTGTTACGGTCGGCTGCGTGCCGCCATGACCGTAACAGACCGGCCCAGGCACCGCGCCGGCGCTTTCCGGCCCGACCCGCAGGGTGCCGACGTTGCTCTTATGAGCAATCGAACCACCGCCGGTTCCGATTTCGATCAACTCAACGGTCGCAATCTGAATTGGCAGGCCGCTGCCACGCAGAAAACGCTTTTCGCGCGCGGCTTCGAATCCCCAGGCGACCAGCGGTTCGCCATCATCCACCAGCGCCAACTTCGCGGTCGTGCCGCCCATGTCGAACGCAAGAACGCGATCGATCCCAGCGTTCTTGCCGAACCACACGCCAGCCAGCGCTCCAGCGGCGGGACCGCTTTCCAGCAACTGGACTGGCGCGCGCTTGGCCTCAGCCACATGGGTAAGTCCGCCGCTCGACAACATCAGGAACAAGCCGCCGGGAATACCGAGTTTGCTCAGCGACGTTTCCAGCCGATCGAGATAAGCTTCCGCCAAGGGCCGTACGTAAGCGTTGGTTACGGCTGTCACGACGCGCGGATACTCTCTGATTTCAGGCGCAATTGCGCTGGACAGCGACAGGCTAAGCTGCGGAAAGCGCCTGGTGATGATTTCCGCCGCCTGATTCTCATGAGCCGGATTCGCATAGGAATGAAGGAACGCGATCGCGAGGCTTTCAACCCCGAGACCGACCAGCTCCTCGGCCTGCCGCAGCACCCCGCCGGCGTCGAGAGGTTTCGCTACCGACCCGTCGGGTCCCAGCCGCTCAACCACCTCACGCCGAAGCGGCCGTGGCACCAGAGGGGCCGGCATTTGCAGGAAGAGATCGTAAAGCTCGTATTTCCGCTCGGTGCCGATCTCCAGAACATCGGCAAAACCGGCGGTGGTGATAAGACCAGTCTTCGCTCCCTTGCGCTCGATCAGCGCATTGGTGAGCAGGGTCGTCGCATGAATCACGCGCGTGACATCGCCCGGCTTTGAGCCCGCACGTTCAAGCACCTTGACGACCCCCTGCATCGCACCGCGCGACGGATCGTCGGGTGTTGTCGGTTCTTTCCAGATTGTCGTTCGTCCATCGCGAGGATCGAGCAGAACGAGATCAGTAAAGGTCCCTCCGATATCGATTCCAAGGGACAGACCGGTATTTTCCATGTGCCTTCCTACAGGTATCTCTGCAACGCAGGATCAGCCGCGCTCGTCCGGTGGAGTGGCCGTTGGTCAGCGAAGCCGCATCGCGGCTCTCCCTCTAGCCGAGCGCCAGCGCCACCGAAATTGAAAAGTCGTCATGATTTGAGTACATTTCGGCATTGATTTGGAGACTGTTGTGTCGCGCCTACCCCCTCCGACCGCGCTGCTCCGGGCCTTCGAGGCATGCGCGCGCCATCTCAGCGTCTCAAGAGCCGCGAGCGAATTAAATCTGACCCAAAGCGGTGTGAGCCGGCAGCTCTCGCAACTCGAGAGCCTGCTCGGCATCAAGCTATTCTATCGCATTCGCCGGCGGCTGACGCTCACCCCGGCCGCAGCAGACTACGCAAACGACATCCGCGCCGCGCTGGCGCAAATCGAAGCGGCAACGCAAGCGTTGCTCGCGCATCAGGGTGCCGACGGCACGCTGACCATTGCGGTGTCGCCCACCTTCGGAACGCGGTGGCTGATTCCGCGCATGAGCCGCTTCCGTGCGGCGCGGCCGCACATCACTGTCAATCTAGTGAACTACAGCGCGCGGGCAACGCCGCTTGACTTCGCCGCCGAGCACGTCGACGCGGCGATCTTCTCGACCGTCGAACCCGCACCCGGCGTCGCCGCCTATCGTCTGCTCGCGGAGGATTTCGTCCCGGTCTGTTCACCCGCCCTGCTCAAGGAAGGGCGTTTGCAATCGCTGGAAGATCTGGCGAAACAGACCTTGCTGCAGCACACGACGCTGCCTCAGCTCTGGCAGAACTGGTTCAAGTGGCAAGGCGTCAGCGGTGTCAACGGGCAGCGCGGGCCGATCCTGCAGCATATGGCCATGGTCGCCAAAGCCGCCGCCGCCGGTCTCGGCGTCGCGCTGCTGCCGCGATTTCTGTTTGCCGACGAAATCGAAGCCGGACACCTCGCCGTCGCCTTCGATGTCGAGGCTTACGCGCCGCGATCGTACTTCGTCGTCTATCCCGCCACGTCATCGATTATGCCCGCCTTGCGTTCGTTTCGCGACTGGATTCTCGACGAAGCGCCTTTACACGAAGGCCAATTTACCAACGGCAAGGCGAAGTGACGGCCGTGACGCCGGCTGGCGGCACGTGACGGGCGAGCCAGCTTCGAGCGCAGCAGAGCGCTTCATCACTTTTTCGGTAATCTCAGATTAAGGCCGCCGGATTGGGAGCTCACTATTCGCTCCCACTCCTTAGACATCTTCGACTGCAGCTCACGGAACTGCTTGGCCAGCTCGGTCAGGGCCTCTGGCGTCGGTGAGGACCCATTCTTTTCGGAAGGAGCTTTTTTGGTCGGAGCGAGAGGATTTGAATCTCCGACCCCCTAGTCTCCCAGGCCTCGCGTGCGGTCAATTTGACCATTTTGTTAATCGGCGTGGGGTCCGGACGCCGATCGGCGTCCCAAGTGCTTGATTGACTTCGCATGTGTGGGGTCAATGTTCGGCGCCGATCCACACCCGTTCTTTTGCGGTCGTGACCGTGCTGTTTAAGGTGCTCGGTGTCAACGAACGTTTTTTCGTGGCCTTCACCCAGGCGGCATCGCCAGTGCCCCATACGCTTGGCTCGCGGCAAGTCATGTGTCCGCGCGCGGACTACGATTCGAGCGTCCATTGCTTATGCAACTGAGTGTGCGCAAAACGATCAAAATTGTCTAAGGCTCGGGAACGTCCACAACGTGCCGCGTTACCGCACCGGGATAACCACTGGAGGAAACACC
>Ga0207661_10001650_pt1 | contig 15210 bp, 16 predicted proteins | sample KBSC713LmetaG_FD_184337 | JGI IMG/M metagenome (GOLD analysis project Ga0207661, IMG submission 184337) | Corn rhizosphere microbial communities from Kellogg Biological Station, Michigan, USA - KBS C7.1-3L metaG (SPAdes) (version 2) | ecosystem: Host-associated > Plants > Roots > Rhizosphere ...
CGCCGACCTCGTCGGCCGAGTCGACGTCGACCCGCACCGTGTAGTCGCCCTGGCTCACCGCCTCGAGCGCGCCGCAGAGCCGGTTCAGCTTGGTGACCGCGGTTGTGGCGATCCACAGTCCGGCCCCGAACGACACCAGGATGCCGGCCAGCGTGGCCAGGACGATCCACACGCGACTGTCGTGGTCGTACCCGACGACCGCCACGACGACCGTGGTCGCGTTGGCGACCAGGAGCGCGGCCACCACCTTGGTACGCATGCCGCGGTCGGCGATCACGTTCATGCTGTTTCCTCCTGGTCGCTCCGCTGCGCGCCTTTACCGGCCGTCTTCCCTCCGCGCCGCGCGCTCCCTTCGTCGGCGCTCATGCGTTCTCCTCGGCGGTCGTGTTGGTGGCCCGCGCCGTGTCCAGAGCGAGCATGAGCCGGCCGTCGAGCTTGAACGCCCCGCTGATGAGGTGCCGGCTCGGCCCGTGCAGCGTGTCCGGCGGCGGCTCGAACAGGTCCGTGTGCAGCGTCACCACCTCACCGATGCGGTCGACGAGCAGCGACACCGACTCGTCCTCGGTCCGTACGATCACGTTCATCGCCGGCCCGGTGCTGGTCCGCGGCGGCAGGCCGAGCTGCACCCGCAGGTCGATCGCGGCGATCACCTGCCCGCGCAGGTTGAACAGCCCGCCGATGGAGCTCGGCGCGAGCGGCACCGGCGTGTAGGTGTCGAAGGACAGCACCTCCTGCACGTTGGCCACGTCGAGCCCGAACAGCTGGTCGGCGACCTCGAAGGTCGCGTACTGACGCGTGCTCACCGCACACCTCCGACACTGCTCGTCTCGTGCGGATGGCTGGGATGGTCGGGATGGTCGGCATGCGGCTGGTCGAGGTGCGCGTACGGGTCGTACGGGTCGTAGGCACCTTCCTGCTGGGTGAACATCGGGTCGGCGGCCAGGATCGCGCGCCGGACGTCGAGCAGCTCGGTCACCCGCTGCTGGATGACGGCCGAGCCGAGCAGGCCGTCGTCGCCGAAGTCGCGGCGCGACTCGTTGAGCGTGTCCTCGACGATGTCGATGATGCGCTCGACGGCCAGCGCCACCGACCGTCCGTGCTCGGTGTATACGACGACCGGCACGGTCTCCTGGTCGGTCTCCGACGAGTACGTGCCGAGCAGGTGAGCCAGCCGCAGCACGGGCAGGATCTGGTCGCGGTACTGCACGACCTCGCGCGCGCCGGCGTGCTCGATCTTACTGACCGGAAACTCCTCGAGCCGCGTGACCATGTCCAGCGGGATGGCCACCCGCCGGTCGCCGACGCCGGCGATGAGCAGCCGGTCGACGCCGCCGCTGCCGCTGCGCTGGGTCGGCGCCGTCTGGTCGCGGTCACCGCTCGAGCCGGCCGCCAGGTGCGAGCGGCGAGCCAGCGACGCCACGTCGAGGATGAGCGCGACCTGCCCGTCGCCGAGGAGCGTCGCACCCGCGTACACCCCGACGTCCTTGAACCGGCCGCTGAGCGGCTTGACCACGACCTCTTCGGTGTTGAGCACGCGGTCCACCACGAGCCCGAAACGGCGGCCTTCGGCCTGCAGTACGGCCACGTAGACGTCCTTGTCCCCGGTTTGCTCCGCCGCGACGCCGAGCGTGTCTCCCAGGTGTACCAGCGGCAGCAGGTTGCCCCTCAGCCGGTATACCGGTGCGCCCATCGCGTGCTCGATGACCCGGCCCGACTGCCCGTCGAGGAAGACCAGCTCGTGCACGGCGACCTGCGGGATCACGTACCGCTGGCCGGCGCACTCGACGGTGAGCGCCTGGATGATGGCGAGCGTCAGCGGGATGGTCAGCCGCCAGACGGTACCGACCCCGACCGTCGAGTCGACCTCGACGGCCCCGCCGATGCGTTCGATGTTGGTCTTCACCACGTCCATGCCGACGCCGCGGCCGGACACGTTGGTCACCGCGGCGGCGGTGGAGAAGCCGGGCCGGAACACGAGCGCGAGGATCTCGCGGCGGTCCATGCTCGCGAGGGCGTCCCGGGAGACGACGCCCCGCTCGACCGCGACCCGCGCGATCTTGTCCGGATCCATGCCGGCGCCGTCGTCGGCGACCTCGACGATGACGTGGCCGCCCTCGTGGTACGCGCGCAAGGTCAGCACGCCTTCCGGCGCCTTGCCCAGCCGCAGGCGCTCCTCGGGCTCCTCCACGCCGTGGTCGACGGCGTTGCGGACGAGGTGCGTGAGCGGGTCCTTGACCGCCTCGAGGAGGCTGCGGTCGAGCTCGGTCTCGCGGCCGACCATGGCCAGCCGAACCTGCTTGCCGCAGGCCGAGGACAGGTCCCGCACGACCCGGGGCAGCTTCGCCCAGAGGTGGTCGATCGCCTGCATGCGGGTCTTCATCACTGATTCCTGCAGCTCGGAGGTGATGAGGTTGAGCCGCTGGCCGGTGCGCAGCATCGACGGGTCGGCGACCGAGCCGATCGCCCGCACCAGTTGGTTACGGGTCAGCACGAGCTCGCCGACTAGCCGCATGAGCGTGTCGAGCAGGTCGACGTCGACGCGGATGGAGGAGTCGGCGACCGAGCGGCGCGGTCCCCCGCCGTCGCCGTCGCCGGTCGGGGTCGGGGTGGCGGCGGCCGGTACCGCGGCCGGCTCGGGCTCCGGCTCGGCTTCGGCCTCCGCCTCGACGGGCGGCGCCGGTTCGGCGGCCGGTGGTGCGTCGGCCGGTGGTGCTTCGGCCGGTGGTGCTTCGGCCGGCGGTGCCTCGGCCGGGGCTGCCTTCGCCGCCGCCTTCTTGCCGGCTTGCTTGGCCGGGGCCGGCGACTGGGCCGCGGCGGCTGGTGCACTGCCGTCGGCGATGCAGGCGGTCACCGCGGAAACCACGCCCTCGACGTCGACCTCGCCTTCCCCACCGAGTTCCTCGATCGAGGCGAGCAGCACGCGGACCACGTCGACCATGCGCAGCAGCGCGTCGGCGACCTGCGGGGTCATCGCCTGGGCACCGTCGCGCAGGCGCGACAGCAACGACTCACCGACGTGCGTGACCCGCTCCAGCCGGTGGAACGCCAGGAATCCGGACGTGCCCTTGATCGTGTGGATCGTCCGGAAGATGGACGACAACAGCTCCCGCGAACCGGGCGCCTGCTCCAACGCGACCAGGTCCCGGTCCAGCTGGTCGAGGTTCTCGTGCGACTCGACCAGGAACTCCGACACGATGTCGCCAAGTTCGTCCACGGCCCATCACCCCTTCGTCTGCCACTGAATCGGCAGGGGCGATCCGCACCTGAGCCGCAACCCAGATGTCCTCTCCTACGTTCTTCCGCGCCGCTCTTGGGCGTCGCGCAGGGCCTCACCGTAGGGCACCCAGTCGGCCAGCTGGACGGGAAAACCGGCTTCCGCCAGTACGCGGAAAACCTCAGGATCGTCGTCGACAACGACGTCGATCGTCGACTCGCGGGACAGCGCCCGCAGCTGGCGGGCCTTGAATTCGCGGGCCGGGGTGCGGTCGAAGTCGGGCCGCATGAACAGTAGCTCGTTGGGCAGCCCGTGGCGGGCCAGCCAGGACGCGGTCACCTCGCGCAGGTGTTCGGGCCGGCCGGTGAGCCACACGACGACGTGCGTCTTGGCGTACCGGAGGGCGAGGTCGACGCCCTCGCGCAGCGGGGTGTCGCGCCCGGCGGCGGCGAAGAAGCGGCCCCAGTCCTTGCGCCGCCCGGCGAGATGGTGCACACGGTGCCGGACGTCGGCGACCACGCCGTCGATGTCGAAAACCGCCAGGTGTCCATTCACCTGACCATTCTGCGGTGTCACCGAACGTCAGGGAAGACGAGCTATCTGCACCTGTCCGGGCGTATCCTGACCCGCGGGCGAGCCGTAGCGGCCGCCATCCGGAGGGGGTTGGTGGGTCATGTGGCCACCTGATGATGAACGGTTCGAGGACCGGGCCGCGGCCGGTCGGGCGCTCGGCGACGCGGTCGTTGCGCACCTGGGCCAGTTGGCCACCGCCGGCCTCGGCCGCCCGCTCGTGCTGGGCCTGCTGCGGGGCGGCGTGCCGGTCGGGATCGAGGTGGCCAAGGCCATCGGGGCCGACTTCGACTTGATCATCACCACCAAGATCGGCCTGCCCTGGCAGCCGGACCTGAGTGTCGGCGCGATCGCCGAGGGCGGCCCGCCGGTGTTCGACCACAACTCGCTCGCCTGCGTCGGCCTGCACGTCGGCGACCTCGGCCCGGCCGTGCAGCGCGAGCGGCTGGAGCTCGGCAAACGTCAGGAACGCTACCGCGGAGCCCGTCCGCCGGCCGATCCGGCCAAGCGCGTGGTCGTGCTCGTCGACGACGGGATCGCGACCGGGATCGTGGCGCGCGCCGCGGTCCGGGCGGTGCGTGCGGCCGAGCCGTCCCACCTGGTCTACGCGGCGCCCGTGTGCGCGGCCGAATGCCACGATTGGCTCAGCGACGAGACCGACGCGGTGATCGACCTGCAGTGCCCGCGTGAGTTCCACGCGCTGGGCATGTACTACCGCGACTTCACCCCGCTGACCAATGAGGACCTGGTGCGGGCGACCGCGACGGTGTGGGGCGGGAAGGTTACCGCCTGACGGTTTACCGGCTCGGCGCTGGGTATGCGCCAGCCATGTGGAACGGGGTCGGCGCTAGCCACGGCCTGCGCGTTGTGCTGGCGCCGGATCTCTCGGCCGCAGCGATCGCCCGACAGGTCGTCGAAGACGCCTGCCGGGCCTGGCGGCTGGACCACGTCCAAGCGGCCGCGCAACTGGTCATCACCGAACTGGTGAGCAATGTGGTGCGCCACGCCGGTACCGAGATGGAAATCAGCCTCACGGCGAGCCCGGGAGCGCTGCGCCTGGCCGTGCGCGACGGCCATCCAGCCCCGCCGCAGCACCACGCGACCGGGGGCACGCTGGCAGAAAGCGGACGGGGCCTGGTGGTCATCCAGGCCCTCGCAAGTGAGTGGGGCATGACGCCGACGGCTGACGGGAAGGTCGTCTGGGCGGTGCTGTCTTCCTGAAAGGAATTCTTGTGATTCTCGCCGTGCTGCGGCAGCTGACCGCGCGGCTGATTGCCAGCGACGATCTCGACGAGGCGCTCTACCACTTGGTCGACACGGCCGCCGGCCTCGTCGACGGCGAGGCCTGGTGCGGCGTCACGCTGGTGCGCACCGGCGGGCCGTGCACGGCGGCCGCCTCCCCCGGGCTCCCCGCAAAGATCGACGAGGAGCAGTACACCACTGGCGACGGCCCGTCGATGCAGGCGATGAGCACGCGCGAGGTCGTCCTGAGCCGCGACCTCACGACCGAGACGCGCTGGCCGCACTGGCTTGAGCGGGCCCAGGCCGGGGGTGTTTTCGGGGTACTGGCGGTGCCGGTCGACATCGACGAGCAGGTGATCGGCGCGCTCAGCCTGTACACGGCCGATCCGGATCGGCTGACCCCGGATCTCGGCGTGACCGCGATGCTCGTGGCCGAGCACGCCGGCCTGCTGCTCGCCGCGGTGCTGGACCGCGGCCGGCTGACCAGCCTGGCCGCCGAGCTCACTGAGGCGCTCGGCGACGGCGAGATGGTCAACCGGGCGATCGGCATCGTCATGGCCCAGCGGGCCTGCACGGCCGAGGCGGCCCTCGACGTTCTCCGCGAGACGGCCATCCGGCTGCGCCTTCCCCTGTGGACAGTGGCGGAGCGGCTCGTGGACACGATCACGAGCCGCGCCGGTGGTTGAACTGTCCTTGTCTAGATGGTCAGTGTCCAGCTGTCGATGTAGCCGGTGCTGCCCTTGATGGTGTCCTTGACGCGCAGCCGCCAGGTGCCGTTCTTGTTGCGGGACGACTCGTTCACGACGTACCGGACGTCGACGTTGTGACCGCGGTCGCGTTTGCTGGCCGACTTGAGGCGCTTGGCCGAGCCGTTCGGGGCGATCAGGTCGATCTGCAGGTCACCCCGGCGCGGGTGGACGACGTGCACCACGACCGCGGTCGAGCGGGACGCCTTGCCACCACAGCCCGAGACGGTGACCGCGCTGGTGGCGGTGCTCCGGTCGCGGACGAGGACGTTGCCGCCGTTGGTCTTTACGTTGCAGGGCGCCGCGGCGACGACGACCCGCGGGGCCGGCTGGACCACGGTCACCGGCGCCTGGGTGGTCACCGGGCCGGTGTAGAGCAGCCGCGTCCCGCCGTACACGGACGCGCTTTGCACAGTACCGGCGATGAGTGCGGCCCGGACATCGCCCGGCGTGTAGGTCGGGTGCTCGCCGAGGATCAGCGCGGCCGCCCCGGCCACGTGCGGCGAGGCCATCGAGGTCCCACTCATCCCGGCCGCGGACGTGTCACTCAGGTAGTAGTCGGAGATGATCCCGACACCGGGCGCGAAGATGTCCAGGCAGGAGCCGTAGTTGGAGAAGCTGGCGCGCGCGTCGTTCTGGTCGGTGGCACCGACGGTCAGCGCGGAGGCCGCCCGGGCCGGCGAGGCGGAGCACGCGTCGGTGTTCGAGTTGCCGGCCGCGACCGCGACGACGACGCCGGCGGCGACGGCCGCGTTGACCGTGTTGTCCAGCGCGTCGAAGGGCGGGCCACCGAGGCTCATGTTGATGACGGCGGGGCCGGTCTTGTGCGCGACGACCCAGTTGATCCCGGCGATGATGCCGGTGTAGCTGCCGCTGCCGGAGCAGTCGAGCACGCGGACGGCGACGAGGTTGACGCTCTTGGCCACGCCGTACTGGCTGCCCCCGATCGTGCCGGCGACATGCGTGCCGTGCCCGTTGCAGTCGTTCGCGTCGGTGTCGTTGTCGATGAAGTCGTAGCCGGAGCTGGCCCGGCCACCGAAGTCGACGTGGGTGGTGCGGATGCCGGTATCGAGGATGTACTCGGTGACGCCGGCTCCGGCGCTGGCCGGGTACGTGTATGAGGCCGAGAGGGTCCGGTTGATCTGGTCGATCCGGTCCAGCCCCCACGACGGCGGGCTGGTCTGCGTGCCGGTCATGGTGACTTTCTTGTCTTGCTCGACCGATTCGACCAGCGGGTCGGCGGCCAACCGCTTGGCGCGCGCTTCGGTCATCCGTACCGAGAAGCCCGGCAACGACGCGCTGAAGGCCTCCTTGACGTCGCCGCCGAAGCGGTCGGCGAGGGCCTCCGCGGTGGCGTCGACGGCCGCCGGGGCGACCGCGTCCGGCTTGAGCGTGACGATGTAGCTGCCGCTGATCGCGCCGGGCTCGCCGGCTCCGTCGATGACTCCTTCAGCGGGGGCGGCGGTGGCCGGCGCAGCCATCAGCCCGATGCCGGTGACGACCGCTGCGGCGGCGACCGCGATACGACGAAGCGAAACACGCATGGCGACCATCGTGGGCAGTGCCCGGAGCAGTCGCTGGTGCGTGACGGTTGCGGTCAGGTATGCAGGCTCAGCCCCTTGACGACCTTGTCCACTTCGTTGCGGGCCCCGTACACGGCGACGCCGACGAGGTTGAGCTTGTCGACCGTGACGGCTCGGACGGCGGCCCGGTTGTCGTCGTCGTTGCCGGTGGCGAAGAGTTCCTCGGTGTAGATGGCCATGGCGAGACCGCGGCGGAGGGCCCGCTCATGGACGGTGGTGAGGCCATTCGTGCCGGCCGCGTAGACCATGACCGGCTCGCGCAGCATGGACAGGTACACATTGTCCGAGCCGTCGACGTACGGCTGGCCCATGATCTCGCCCGTCGCGTGGGCAATGCCACTGGTGAGGAAGGCGGTGACGTTGAGCTTCTGCCAGACGGCAAGCTCCTCACGCACGACGATGGCGACCTTGGTGGGAAAGCGCATCTGTTCACCCTGCCACCGCCAGGGCGGGTGGGTCTTGAACGCTCGTGCGCCCTCCGCAATGCCGAACACCCGTGAGCACCGCATCGACATTGTGCGACAGCCAATCAAGCAGGCTGTCGACGTCACCGATGGCACGATGGCTGCGGCGTACGTCGCCACAACAAGATCGAATAACATCCATCTGATGTCGAACGATCAACATTGTCTACCATCTTCGAATTCGAGGTATTCGAAGATCCCGGACATGATCAGCGACACCGCCCCGGAACCACGCAAATGAATCCTAGCTGCACACTGTCGTACCCGGTAGAGTTTGCTCGTAACCACGACGGCAAGGAAGTGCAGGTGGACCTGTCGGACCAGGAGCGCAAAGTACTGGCAACAGTTCGCACCGCTGCAGACGTGCACGACGGTCCACTTGATCTTCCATACGCAACAGTCGCTCGCTGGATTGGGCAGCCGGCGACGCGGGATGGCGCTCGAAACGCGTTTGCCACACTGTGTCGGCTCATCTCCGCAGGCTACCTTCGCGCAGAAATCGACTGGGATCGCCTACGGAATGTGAGTATGGGGCGCCCGATCGACCCGATTTCGACGGTGTCCGTCAGTTACGACGCGAAGGGGACGAAGGTGACCACGGAGAGGGTCTTCGTCGTGCACGGTCACGACTTGCAGCTCAGGGACAACGTCGCGCGATTCATCGAGCGCCTCGGATTTGAGGCGATCATTCTTGCCGAGCGCCCGAGTGGCGGACGAACCCTGATTGAGCAAGTCGAGCGTTATGCCGACGTGCGATATGCGATTGTGCTGCTTACGCCGGACGACATACAGGGCCAGAACGGCAGCGACTCGGCGGACCCGGCTGGACGCGCCCGCCAAAATGTCATCTTTGAATTAGGCTTCTTCGTTGGGCGCCTAGGAAGGTCGCGCGTGCATTGTCTACGCAAAGGCAAACTGGAACTGTTCTCGGATTTCGACGGCGTAATTTCGACTCCAGTCGACGCCCCGGGCGTCGACTGGCGGTTCCGGGTGGCACGAGAGATGACCGAAGTGGGCCTTTCGGTTGATTTCGGTAAAATAGCGTAGGAGGGTCGGGTTCAGATGGAGTCGCAATGTTAGTGCGAAGCCTCCCAGAGCCGTTAGGCGCCGAGATCATCGGCCTCACGGGTCCTGCGCTAGCCGATCCGGAGATCAGGCGAGAACTACGGGATGCACTATTCGAACATCTCGTTCTCGTGTTGAGGAATCAAGATCTAGGCACTCGGGACCAGGTGCGGTTGACCCGCATGTTCGGCGAACCGGAATTGGCATGGGACAAGCGCAGCCGCCATCCCGACGAACCACACGTGCAGGTGATGCGTAGCGCACCAGCCCCTAAGGACGCTCCTCCCTCGTCGAGTCAGCACTGGCACACCGATGGATCTTTCCTGGAAAAACCCCCAATAGCGACCTTCCTCGCGAGTATCCATCTTCCTCAAAGCGGTGGGGACACCCTGTTCGTGGACACGCGCTCGGCGTGCGAATCCCTACCACCCGCTCGGCTGGCAACCTTGGAGGTGCTGAACCTCCGGTTCTCCTACAGCTACCGTTTATACGGATTCCAGACGACACGGTATGGGTCTGACGACCGAGCAGAGCTTGAGGACCACCCTGACGTCGTGCACCCTCTGGTGCGGAAGCATCCTGTTACCGGACGCGGCTCTCTATACCTGGACCAACTTTGCGTGGCGAAGGTGGAGAGTCTCGCCGACGACACTGGCAACGCGATTCTTTCCGAACTGTACGGGCACACCCTGGTGGCGGAGAGGTGCTACAAGCACGAGTGGAGGAGCGGTGACGTCTTGATATGGGACAACCCGTCTCTCATGCACCGGCGCGGCGAAAGCCACCAAGGAGACCGCCTACTGCATCGCACGACGGCAGCCGGGAGCCGTCCGATCCCGCTTCGGCGATTCTCACAAACTCATGATTGAAGAAGACACGATGCCGGAAGCATGGCTTTCGAGCCTCAAGCTCTTCAACGATGGCTCGCGCCTAAGCCGTTTTGAGAGTGATAGAGGACCGTGCATAGAAAGGCAAGACGTTCTAATAACGGTGCGACAGGCAGCGAGTGATCCGCTCGTTGCAGGTGCCTATCCGAGCTCATTCGCTCCCCTTGTCGACGGTGTTTCGGCGGCCTTCAAAGGGATAGGGACATCGGCGAACTCCACGCTTGCCCAACGCCTCTACGCATGGCCTCGCCGGACAGGACGGTCGACCGAAACGCCCAAGACACTCGACCAGGTGGCGCTGATGAGGGACATGCTACACAAGCGGCCTGACAGCAGATTTGTGCTAGCAGCATTTTGGGATCCCGACGTCGATCCGTTCTTGCCAAATCCCGTTTCCCCGCTGCACGCCTCGTTCCGAGTACGCTCGGGAGTGTTGAATGGCACGCTGTCGGCAAGAAGCGTTGATGCCTGGATGGGCGCCTTTCCAATGTTCGTCGGCTTCATTCAACTGCTCCGTGAATTGGCCAAGATGTGCGGACACAGCCCGGGCACAGCGACGTTCTTCGTCCTCAGCTATCATTTGTACGAAATCGACTTCCCGGTAGCGATGGATCTCATCCGATGAACGCCGAGCCAACCGAGGAATATTCGTGTCTCTATCCTCTTAAGTCACGTATGACACGCGAGGATGTAGACCGCATCACCCAAGCGGTGGTCTACCTCGCTGAGTGCGTTTACATACCTTACACTGCAGCTATCGAGCCAACCGCACCACCGGAGGACAAGGACCATATCCGTGCGCGCCTCCACGGCCTACATGAGATCGGTGCGGTGAAACTCTGGGCTTCTGAAGACCGTATGAGGCCGCTGGACGGCGAGGAACCTCTCACTTCTCGACCTGCCGACGTGACAATTACTCGTGAAGACTACAGTGGCCTGTATGAACAGATGATGGCAAGACTCGTGGAGAATCGCGAGCATTTTCGGGGCCCCGAGTCATTCGACGGAATCTCTGAAGTGGTAGAGGGCAAACACACGCTGTTCCTGTTTGGTCTCAAGGACCATCTTCAAACCAACGGGATCCTGCTGGACCAGCGCGGCGCCGGAAACGTGCAGCGGTACTTCAAGGGACTGGTGGGCCAGTTGCTCGTCGCCGAGGACGTCGTACAACAGGTTGCAGTACGACTCCATCTTCCAGACGCGGCAACCCTTGACATCGATCAGATCGAGTCGGCCCGTCGACACATACCGCCATTTCGGGACCGACTGCTTCGAAGCATGGGCAACGAGGAGCTCTTGTTCGACGAGCGAGACGCAATGGTCGAACGGCTAACTAGCCTCATTGTCGACGAGTTCTTTGACTACATGTGGGAAGTTCGCCAAGATCAACGACGATCGGGGCCGGAAAAGGCCAGAGCTTGGAGCTTCTTGCAGTTGGTCCTCCCGCCCATACTTAGCCGGCGGAACGCCAGTCGATTCTTCGGCTGGTCGGGCAGCAAACCTACTGCACCAGAAATGATTCTGGTCGAGTTGCAGCGAATGAGCCGCGACCGTCGATCCAAAGGTACCTGACCCCGAGTGGAGAGGCGCTATGACACGTAACCTTAGAGTGTATCTGTGCGGTAGCATTCAAAAGGGGTCCACCGACAAACGCTCGATTTTCTGGTCCGATGACGATATTGCCGAACTGAGACGCAGCGCAAAGCCGACGGAGCTCGTGATTCTCAACCCAGGCGACCGAGTAGACGACTTGAGTGACGTTCGGGCGACGTTTGGGAGGGATATCCTGCAGGTCTTCACATCCGATGTTGTCATCGCTGATGCACGCGCTCGAAGGGGTATCGGGGTAGGCGCGGAGCTTCTGTTCGCGAAGAGCCAACGAATTCCGGTCGTCACTATCGTGCCACCCAACTCGCACTATCACCGGACGAACGTGCTCCTTATGGGGCAGCTCGTTGACGAATGGACTCACCCCTTCTTGTCTGAACTCTCCGACGTGATCGCCCGAAGTGTGGCTGAAGCCGGGGCAGCCCTTGTACCCGAGGACGCGTTCACATCGGTCCGCGGACCTGAGTGCTTCGAGCGGGCGATGTCGCACTACCTTGTGACGCAGCGAAGCCGAGAGCCCGAAATGGTGCGGTTGCTGGTTGGATCAGGAAACCTACCGAAACGCACCGAGGGCCTGGTGGAAGAGTTTCTTGAGCTAGCAGCGGGCAGCGATCCAGCAAGCTATTCGTCCGGAGCTGAAGGTAGCGACCGACCGGGGCTACCTCACTAAGGAGGACACGGCGCGGTGGCTGCACGCGGTGCATTCTTAGGTACGGCGGTCATAGACAACATGTTCGAGGTCCAAAACCTGCCGGTGCGAGGCAACGCGGCCGTTGTTGCATCCAGCTACCGAGCCTTTGGCGGAAGAGCGGCTGGGGCGGCGTCCACGTTCGGCATGCTTGGCGGCAAAGCGGTTCTATTCAGCGCGGTAGGCAATGATTTTGTCGAATCGGGCTTCGAACAGTTCTTGACTCACGTGGGGGTAGACCTTGCTGCAACCACGAGGAGCGGCGACGCTCCCTGCTACTCGACTAATACATACGTCGAGATCGGGACGGGCGAGGCCTACACGTTCTTACATCCGACAGATCTCGAGGAGACCATTTCAGAGGCTCAACTTGACACGCTGGGGACTGTCGACTTTCTTTACGTCGCCGGCTTTTATCCACATCGACCGATAGAACGCTGCCTGCAATTCGCGGCAAGTCACGGGTTGCGGACAGCGGTCAACTTTTGCAACGGTCTTGTTCCGTACGCCAGTGACGCCTTGCTGACGGCTCTTCTGCAGACGACGTCTATTGCGTTCTTCAACGACGACGAATGGCTCGCTCTCCAGAGCCGCATTGGCCTAACGTCCGCCTCGGACCTGTTTCGCTATGCGCCGTCGTTGGTCTGCGCATTTCGTACGCGTGGCGCCACCGCAGGCCAAGGGCACGATCGGGGAGGCCGGGAGTGGGAGATTCCGGTACGTCCGATCGAAAAGCTGAGTTCGACTGTTGGCGCGGGAGACACCTTTGCGGCGAGCACGCTGTTTGGAATTGCATCCGGCCTGGATTTCGTTACCGCCAGCCACCTTGGTTCGCTTCTCGCAACGCTCAAGGTAGAAAAGTCATCGGGTGCCACGTTTCTGTACGACCAACTTGGCATGGTGAGAAGTCAGCTGAAGGGCTTCGTAGATCAGTGGCAGCATCGAGCCTAGAATGCCTCGGCCAGCCGGAGCGCATCCAGGATGCTCAGGTGCACCTCATCTGCCGGCCGTTCGCCGTCGATGTCCCTTACGAGGCCGCGATGCCGGTAGTACTCAAGTGCCGGAGCGGTTGACTGGTGGTAAACAAACTGCCGCTTCTCGATGACGGATGGTTCGTCGTCCGGCCTGCGATACACCGTCTCGAGTTTATGTCTTGGCGTCGCTTCGAGGCCTGCCACTGCTGCCCGATCAGCTGTTCCGTGCACAGGGGGGGCCACCACACGCGACAGAAGACGCCGGCGAGCGACGCGGTCAGCCACGTTCAGTGCGATGACCGCGGTAATTGGTCTTCCGAGATCGCTCAACATGCGATCTAGCATTGAAGCCTGACCGACGGTCCGTGCACAGCCATCGAGGATCGCCCCGAGTGCACAGTCTGGTAGTTGTAGTCGTTTGACAATCAGTTGCAGCGCGAGCGGTCCGTCGAAGATACCTCCTGATCGGATCACTGCATCAATCTTGGATCCGATCTCGCCACCTCTAGCGGCCGCTTCGCGAACAAGATCTCCTCCAGAGATGTGCGGCAAGCCCGTCTGGCGTGATAGCAACTCGGCCTGGGTGCCCTTGCCCGCGCCCGGCGGGCCGAATAGCATTGGCAGCATCCCGTCCCCAGTCTGGTTGGCGTATGACACTCCACCTAAACCTAGCTAATGGCTGGAAGCTGCTTTGAGCCTCCATCATCGACTATACTGCGGGTCCGCCCGATGGGCTCGGAAGCTCACCCAAGATGTTGTGCCGTGGATGCTTGAAGATCAGTCGCTTGGCAAATCTGCCCTGGAGCTCGGTCCAGGCGCTGGTCACTCTACGGATGCGCTGCGCCATGAGGTGTCCACATTGACGGTGCTCGAACAGAACAGGGCGCAGGCCGGAAAGATATGTCGTCGCTTCACAGGATCTAACGTGTCGGTTGTTGCGGGGAGCGCGGCACAGCTGCCATTCCCAGACGGCGCATTTGACGCTGTGATTGCCGTTATGATGATGCATCATGTGAGCCCCCTCATTTTGCAACACTGCCTGCTCTCGGAGGCGTGGCGGGTTCTTCAGCCCGGTGGTGTGTTGGTGGGCGTCGAGGGCCTGGCGGTGGGCATCAAGTGGCATCTGGTTCATTTTGGAGATGCAGTTGTCGCGGTAGATCATCACGATTTACGATCGCGCCTGTCGTCGCTTGGATTCGCCAACGTCGAAGTACACACGAGACGAAGCAAGTTTCGGTTCTCGGCCGTCCGTCCTGAGGCCCTAGCCGGCGACGACAACCTTAGGTCGGCCATGTAGTTGGTCGAGGCTTGGCCGCCGAGCCGCCTGCCGGTATGCCGACGGGGTCAGGCCGAAGTATCGAACGAACCACCGCGTCATGTGGGCCTGGTCGGCGAAGCCCGCGACCGCTGCCGCCTCGGCGGCCGAACGGCCGGCACTCAACATGTCACGCGCCAGCCGCAGCCGCAACTGGCGCTGGTAGTCGCTCGGCGACTGACCATACGTCGCCTGGAAGGCGCGGTAGACCGCGTAGCGGCTGGCGTCCGTCGCGGCCGCCAGCTCGTCGGCCGTCACCGGCTCGGCGAACCGCTCGGCCAGCACCGACCGCGTGCGCGCCGCGATCTCCCGCGTCGACCGGGCCGACGGCAACGATGCCACCCGTGGCGGTTTCGTCGCTCCACGGCGGATCAGCCGCAGCACCGTCGATGTCAACACCTCCGCCTGGCGCAACGGGTCCTCGGTCAGCGACTCGTGGAGCCGCTCAACTCCGCGCGCCAGCACGGGATCGGCGAGGACCGGCGACAGAAACAACGGCAAGGAAGAATGGGAATCGCCGGCATCCGCCAGTACGCGGGAAATGAGAGAAGGTCCAATGTGGACCATGCGGTAGGTGAAGCCGCCGGGGGTGGCGGACCAACCGTCGTGCGGCTCGTCGGGGTTGAACGCCATCACCATGCCGGCCGCGCTCGTGTGTGCCTCACCGCGGCAGGTGAACGCCTGCGCCCCGATCTCGGTCACCCCGAACGAGTAGGTCTCGTGCGCGTGGCGGTGGTAGGTGTGCCGGTCGAAGTGCGCGTGCATCGCCTCGACCGGCCGCGCCCGGTCGCGGAAGTAGCGCACCCACTCATCCACCACTCAATTGTGCACGCACCGTGCAGAGCGCCGCCTCG
>Ga0207661_10001651_pt1 | contig 15207 bp, 15 predicted proteins | sample KBSC713LmetaG_FD_184337 | JGI IMG/M metagenome (GOLD analysis project Ga0207661, IMG submission 184337) | Corn rhizosphere microbial communities from Kellogg Biological Station, Michigan, USA - KBS C7.1-3L metaG (SPAdes) (version 2) | ecosystem: Host-associated > Plants > Roots > Rhizosphere ...
CCTCATGGCCGGGCAACCAAGTGCACCAGAGGATCATGCGGCCACACTGCTCCCGACGGAACCCCGCCGCCACGATACCGTGTTCATGGTCGGTGTGCAGCGCCCGTTTCGGAGCTGGGGGCTCATGGTGAGGAGGCGCGCCAGCGCCGTCTCGAACCATGAGGCCCAATGGTGGCCTCATCCTTCGAGACGCTTGCGGCGCAAGCTCCTCAGGATGAGGGGGATAAAGCCGCGCGTGAGGCAAGAGACTAGTCCTCGACCAGCGCGGAAACGATCCGCTCCCACTCGGTTTCGAGTGAATCCTTCGCCACCGGCTGGTTGGCGCGCCGATACCAGTACCCGGCGTTGGAAAGATCGCCCTCGACGCGGTGCAGATAGGCGTGGACCCAGGCCGAATTGGCGTCGCTTTCGTCCTGCACGATCTTGTGGGCGGCGTCCCAGTCGCCCTTGGCCGCCCACCATAGCGCCGCGAGCGGTGGCTTCAGACCGTCGGTGGGCTTCGCGTTGGAAAGGCTCGCTTTGAAATCGGCCATGCTCACCACCATTTCGGCGGCGTGAAGCGGCCCGCCGCCTGCTCGATCACCTCGCCGAGCGAGAAGAGAGTCTCCTCGTCGAAGGCGCGCCCGACCAATTGCAGGCCCAGCGGGAGCCCTTGCGAATCCTTGCCGGCCGGAACCGCAATGCCTGGCAGGCCTGCCATGTTCGCGGGCACGGTGAAGAGGTCGTTGAGATACATCTCGACGGGGTCGGCGCCGCCCTTCTCGCCGAGGCCGAAGGCGGCTGACGGTGTCGCGGGCGTGAGGATCGCGTTGACGCCTTTGGCGAAGCAGTCCTCGAAATCCTTTTTGATCAGCGTGCGCACCTTTTGCGCGCGAATATAATAGGCATCGTAATAGCCGGCCGAGAGCACATAGGTGCCGATCATGACGCGGCGGCGCACCTCGGCGCCAAAGCCATCGGCGCGCGTCGCCTCATACATGTCGCCGATCGAGCGGCCAGGCACACGAAGCCCGTAGCGCACGCCGTCATAGCGCGCGAGGTTCGAGGAGGCCTCCGCCGGGGCCACGATATAATAGGCCGGTAGCGCATATTTGGTGTGCGGCAGCGATACGTCGACGAGTTCGGCGCCGGCCGTTTTCAGCCAAGCCCGGCCCTCGCTCCAGAGCTTTTCGATCTCATCCGGCATGCCGTCGAGGCGATACTCCTTGGGGATGCCGATCTTCATGCCCTTCACGGATTTGCCGATCGCGGCCTCGTAGTCGGGCACGGCGCGATCGACCGAGGTGGTGTCCTTGGGGTCATGGCCTGCCATCGAGCGCAGGAGGATCGCTGAGTCACGCACCGTGCGCCCGATCGGACCGGCCTGGTCGAGCGAGGATGCGAACGCCACAATGCCCCAGCGCGAGCAGCGGCCGTAGGTCGGCTTGATGCCCACGGTCGCGGTGAAGGCGGCAGGTTGGCGGATCGATCCGCCGGTATCGGTCGCCGTCGCGCCCATGCACAGCATCGCCGCGACGGCAGAGGCCGATCCGCCGGAAGAGCCGCCCGGCACCAGCGTGGTGTTGCTGCCCTCGCGCCGCCAGGGATTGCCGACCGGGCCGAAGCAGGAGGTCTCGTTCGACGAGCCCATCGCGAACTCGTCATTGTTGAGCTTGCCCAGCATCACGGCACCGTCGCGCCAGAGCTGCGAGGTAATCGTGGACTCATAGGTCGGCACGAAGTTACCGAGGATTTTTGAGCAGGCGGTGGTACGCACGCCCTTGGTCGCGAACAGGTCCTTGATCCCGAGCGGAATGCCTGCGAGCGGACCACCATCGCCCTTTATGATCTCGGCGTCAGCTTTCCGCGCCATGTCTCGCGCATGATCGGGGGTCGGGTGCACGAACGCATTCAGTGCACGCGCCTCATCGATCGCCCTCAAATGGGCGTCGGTCAGCTCGAGCGAGGTGAAAGACTTTTTCGCGAGGCCGTCACGGGCCTCGGCGAGCGTCATCGATGTCAAAGAGGTCATTTATTGATCGGGCTGCAGAAGAACGGAGAAAGCGTCTTGTCGTTGGCCGGGTCGTCTTTTTTGGCGCGCTCTCGGTCTTGCGCTTCGAGCTCATCGAGCACGGCGTCGATCGCCTTGTCGGGATCGGCGGTCTTGCCCTGCTTCTGCATGGCATCGAGGAAGTTCATGTAGGCCTGATAGGCCCGTTCATCGTCGCAGAGCATGCACATCGGAGCGCTCCCAAAGCTCTTTAGTTTGATGCGTTTTCTTCACGCGAACCGGTACCCACTTCGCTCGAAAACGCTATGCTATTCGACGACCTTCGGCACCAGGAAGAAGCGACCTTCGGTTGCCGGCGCGTTGGCGACGATATCGTCGGCGATTTCCCCGTCATTGACCACGTCCTGCCGCTTCTTCATCTCCATCGGCGTCACCGAGGTCATCGGCTCGACGCCCTCGATATTGACCTCCTCCAATTGCTCGACGAAAGCCAGGATGGCGTTCAGCTCGCCCTGGAGATTTGGAACTTCGGCATCCGTGACCGCAATCCGCGCCAGTTGCGCGATACGGCGGACGGTGGCGGCATCGACCGACATTATATAAGGCCTCAAACGGGAGAATTCAGTCCCGTATAGCAGAGGCCGCTTTTGCGCTGCAACCGTGGCGGGGGCGGCTCGTCAGTTCGCCAGTTTGCCCATCCGCGCCAGGGCGCCGCCCGCCAACGCTCGTGTCACCTCGGCCGCCGGCATCTCCCGGCCCAATCGCACCGCCTGCCCCGCCCAAAGGCTGGTGAAATCGACCTTGCCGAGTTTTTCGGCAGCGAGCTTCAGCGGCGCCAGGGCGGCGGCCGAGTGGGGAAACGCAGGAGCGTCGGGGCACACCGGCCCCATCTCGCGCATGGCGCGGTTGACGACGGCACGCGCCGGGCGTCCGGTCATGACATTGGTGATGACGGTCGAATCATCACTCGCCAAGGCCAGCGCGGCCCGGATGAGCGCGCTCACCTTCGATTCCGGACAGCGCAGATAGGCGCTGCCAACCTGCACGCCGGCCGCCCCCAGCGCAAACGCCGCCGCGATGCCACGCCCGTCGGCGATGCCGCCAGCGGCGATCACAGGCACCTTCACGGCGTCGACGACCTGCGGCACCAGCGCAAACGTGCCGGGCTGCTCGGCGATATTGTCGGTCAGGAACATGGCGCGATGGCCGCCGGCCTCCGCGCCCTGCGCGATGATCACGTCGGCGCCGTGCTCCTCGAGCCAGATCGCCTCCCTCACGATGGTGGCCGACGACATCACGATGGCGCCGGTGGCCTTGACGCGCTTCAGCAGATTTTGGTCCGGCAGGCCAAAATGGAAGCTGACCACCTCCGGCTTCAATTCTTCGACGACCTCACAGAACGCCGCGTTGAACGGCGCACGGTTGGCGGAATTGATCGGCGCCGCCGGATCGAGGCCGAGCTCCCGGTAATAGGGCGCAAGCCGCTGCCGCCAGATCGCCTCGCGCGCGGGGTCGGCCTCGACGGCCTTGTGGCAGAAAAAATTCAGATTGATCGGCGCGGAGACGCGCTGGCGGACGATGTTGACCTGCTCGCGTGCCTTCTCAGGCGCGAGCAGCGCGCAGGGAACCGAGGGCAAGCCGCCGCCCTGTGCCACGGCGATGGCAAGCTCGGCATCGATCGCGCCCGCCATCGGCGCGAGCAGGATGGGAAACTCAATCTTGAACAGGTCGATGATCCGGCGATCAGGCCACATGGTTTGGTCTTTCCGTTGAATTGATCAGCGCGCGGCGACAGCCTGCGCCATCGTCGTGGAGTTGCGCCGGCCGCTCAGGATCTGTTCGGCCTCGCCGGTGATCCGGTCGACGATCTCGGCCGCGTGCGGGACATCATGGATGAGGCCGACGGCTTCGCCAGCGAACACGCCGGCGATATCGAAATTGCGGGCAGCCTTCGCCGCGGCATATTCCGCCGATACCGCGCTCAGGTTCTGGATCAGCTCGACTTCGCGCCCCGTCCAGCGGCGAACGTGATCATTGGTCAACGACCGCAGGGTAAATGGCGCCGGCCAGAAGATGCTGCGCGTAAAGTCGAACACGACGCCCCTTGTGGTGGTGCCGCTGGTCGCCGCGCAAATCCGCTGCTTCGCCTCATCGTCCGCATCGCATTCGATGCTGGCGTAGAAGCGAGTACCGAGCAGCACGCCGCTCGCGCCGAGCATCATCATGGCTGCCAGGCCACGGCCGTCGGCTAGCCCGCCGGCGGCGACGACAGGGACGCGGCCGGCCGCGAGATCGACAACGGCCGGAACGATATCCAGCGTCGTGCGCGAGGCACCGTGTCCCCCGGCTTCGGTGCCTTGCGCGATCAGAATGTCGGCGCCCGCGTCCAGCGCCTCCTTCGCCATCTCCTCGGTCTGGACCTGACAGATGAGAAGCGTTCCCGAGCGCTTGATGCGGGAACAGAAGGGTTTTGGATCGCCGAAGGACAGCATGATCGCGCGCGGCTTGGCGGCGAGCGCGATGTCGAGGAGTTCCGGCTGTTTGGCGAGGCTCCAGGTGATGAAGCCGATGCCAAATGGCGCCCGGCACGCCCTGAGCTTGGCCGTCTCCTGCTCCACCCAGGTCCTGTCGCCATAGCCGCAGCCCAGGATGCCGAAGCCGCCGGCTTCGCTCACCGCAGCCACCAGCCGCGCTCCCGCGATTCCGGCCATCGGCGCCGAAAGGATCGGCTGCTGGATCCCGAGGCGCGCAGTCAGTGTGGTTTCGATCGGCATCGTTACTCCCTCATTCCTGCGGATATAATAGGCAGAGCCGATCCTGCCAAATTCAAAAATTAAGAACGGCTTGGTCTCGATCAGGAAACAATGCCGTCCCGCGCGGCTTTGCCTGACCGGCAAGCGACGTGTTAAGCGCTGTGGCATGCCCGCCCCGGTCCTTCCCCTGATCGACGCCGTCGCGCACTGGCCCGCGCGCGGCGCGCTGGTTGGCCTTGATCTCGGCACCAAGACCATTGGCGTCGCCGTATCCGACCCCGACCGCCGGCTTGCCACCGCCGTCGAGACCATTCAGCGCAAGGCATTTCGCGCCGACGCCGCGCGGCTGATGGCGATCGCGGCCGAGCGGGCCGCAGTCGGCTTCGTGCTCGGGCTCCCCATCAACATGGACGGCAGCGAAGGCCCGCGCGCGCAATCGACCCGCGCCTTCGCCCGCAACCTCGCCCAGCTCACCGATCTTGCCATCGCGCTGTGGGACGAGCGGCTCTCGACATCAGCCGTCGAGCGCGAGTTGATCGGCCTGGACGTCAGCCGCGCCAAACGCGCCGGCGTGATCGACCAGCATGCCGCGATCTTCATCCTGCAAGGGGCGCTCGACCGGCTGGCCAATCTCGGGAAAAGCTGATCGCGCTCGCGCTGGCGGCAGCCGAGACTTAAACGTACGGCCCCATCGTGAAGAACAGGAAGGTGTTGGCGGCCGAATGAACCATCACGGTCAACCAGGTTGAATCACTGCGCCAGCGGAAATACCCGAGCGCCAGCCCCATCACGAAGACATCCAGCCTCCCATGCCAATCGTATTGGGTGTGGTCCATCGCCCATAGCGCCGACGTCAGCCCGATGGCTCCCATCGGCCCAAGAAAGGATTCCGACCAACCGCGAAACATGAAGCCGCGCACGACGAACTCCTCCAGCATCGGTCCAACGATGCAGCCGCCGATCAGCAGGACGAGCAACCCGCCTGCTCCATTGACGACGAGATAAGATTGCGTCGCCGGCCTTTCCGTACCAACGAGAGATTGAACCGCGGTCTCGACCACCAGAACCAGAGCCATAAGTCCCAGGGCGCGCACAAGTTCGCCCAGACTCGGCCAGTTCAGCGCGAGATATTCGGCGAATTCTCGGCGGGCCATCCGGATCGCAACCCACAGCACCGCGATCGTGGGAGGGCTCGCAATGATGATGCCGACGCCCTGCCAGTTGCCCTGCATCCACAGTGCTTGCAATTGAGCTGGAGACAGCGACCTGACCCCGTCATGCAGCAGCAGGATGATGGTCAGGGCCAGCTCGGCAGTCAGCGTAAAGACGCCGTCGGCGACCAGGACGACGAACGCCGTCTCCAAGAAGTCCCAGGTCCGGGCCTGCACCGGCGAGATCGGGGCCGGGGAACCGACATTTTCGAGATCTGACATGTCGACTTTCTGCGGTAATCCCGCAAGCGATAGTGCGCCGTCATCTCCCTAACACAGAGAATGCCGATCCCGCGAGCCGTGGTGCTCGCCGCCTGAGCTCAAACGGTTTCAGGACGATCCCGCGAGCCACATGGTCTGCACCACCGCGCCGAGATTGTTCAGGCCGTGCAACACGATGGTCAGCCAGGTCGACTTGCTGCGATAGCGCATATAGCCGAACCACAGGCCGATGCAGAAGACTTCGCCGAAGAAGTACCAGTCATATTGCAGGTGCAGGCTGGTCCAGGCCAGCGACGACAGCACGATCGCGCCGGGCACCTTCAGGAACGATTCCGACCAGCCCCGATAGAGAAAGCCGCGCGCAAAGAACTCTTCGGCGATCGGCGCGGCGACGCAGATCGCGATCACGAGCAGCCATACCGCGTTGTCGTTCCGCGCCGATTTCAGCACGTCGATCATGAACTCCGGCAGCACCTCGTGCCCGGTGAGCTTTGACAGCAGGTCCCAGCCTTCGACGAGCACGACGAGCCCGATCACGCCGAGCACGAGATTTTTCCACGAGGTCCAGCGCAGCGCGAGATAGTCGGCAAACGACGTCGAGGTGAAATGGATCGGCAGCCACACCGCCGCCGCCACGGCGGGCAAGCCCCCGATCACCGAAAGCGAGATCGTAAGGCCGCTCTTGGCGATGACATTGACCGCTTCACCGAAATCCTCGGGCCGTCCGCCCCTGAACAGGAAGAAGGCGACGACCGCGATCTGCCCGACAAACATCGCCACGAAGACGAGAAAGCCCCAGAGCGCGGTGCCCCAGAACTTCCAGACGCGCCGACGCTCGCGCGTCGGCTCGACGATGTCAGGGGGAGTTGCGGGATTAAGAGAATCCATCAGATGACCTTTGTGTTCTCTCGCCTCACGGCAGTGCCCGCTCCAGCAGCGCGCGCGTTTCCGTATCGTCGAGATCGACCGCGCCATACATGCCGGCATGGGGATGTTCGAGCCGCGTCGCGGCGAACAGCTCGGCGCTGTGCGGGGCTACCCTGTTCAACGCGGCGGCTGCCGCCAGCAGCGCGAGCTTTTCCACCGCGAGCCGTGCCACGCGCTCGCTGTCGGCGCGGCGGAAGGTTTTGCCGATGAAGGAGACTGCCTCGTCTGCGCCCGGCAGACCGCGGCTTGCATCGGATAGTTCCTGTAAAACGGCCATCGCTGCCTCGGCTTCGCGCGACAACGCGCGCAGCACATCGAGGCACATCACATTGCCCGAGCCTTCCCAGATCGCGTTGACGGGCGACTCCCGATAATGCCGCGCCAAAATGCCCTCCTCGACATAGCCGTTGCCGCCGAGGCACTCCATCGCCTCGAACAGGAACGGCGGCGCGCACTTGCAGGTCCAGTATTTGATCGCGGGCGTGAGCAGCCGCATGTAGGCGGCCTCGCGCGGGTCGTCAGGTGTGCGGTCAAAGGCATGACAGAGCCGCATGACGAGTGCGGTTGACGCCTCCACATGCAGCGCCATGTCCGCGAGCACGACGCGCATCAACGGCTGATCGGCGAGATGTTTCTGGAACACGCTGCGGTGACGGGCGTGATGCAGCGCATGCGCAAGGCCCGAGCGCATCAGGCCGACCGAGGCGATGGCGCAATCCTGGCGCGTCAGTTGCACCATCTGGATGATGGTGCGGATGCCCTTGCCCTCCTCGCCGACGCGTAGCGCATGGGCGCCGACGAACTCGACCTCGGAGGAGGCATTGGAGCGGTTGCCGAGCTTGTCCTTCAAGCGCTGGAACTGGATCCCATTGACCGAACCGCCAGGCGCAAAGCGCGGCATGAAGAAACAGGTCAGCCCTTCCGTCGCCTGCGCCAGCACCAGGAACGCGTCGCACATCGGCGCCGACATGAACCATTTGTGCCCGGTGATGCGATAGCCGTCGCTGACGCGCTCGGCGCGCGTGAGATTGGCGCGCACATCGGTGCCACCCTGCTTCTCGGTCATGCCCATGCCGAGCGTCATGCCGCGCTTGGTCCACCACGGCGCGAAGGATGGATCGTAGCTGCGCGTTGCGATGACCGGCATGGTCTTGGCCAAGAGATCGGGCTGCACGGCCAGCGCCGCGACGGAGGCGCGCGTCATGGTGATCGGGCAGAGATGGCCGGTCTCGACCTGCGAAGCCATGTAAAATCTTGCCGCGCGCACGACCTCGGAAGCGCCGCCGGCCGGCCGGCCCTTCGCGTCCCAGGTCGAATTATGGACGCCGGCATGCGCCGAATGCGCCATCAACTCGTGATAGGCGGGATGGAATTCGACTTCGTCGCGGCGGTTGCCACGCGCATCGAAGGTGCGAAGCTTTGGCGTGTTCTCATTGGCGCTGCGCCCGCGCGCGGCCATCGCGGCCGAGCCCCAATGCTTGCCAAAGTCAGACAGCTCGGTCTCATCGGGCCCACCGCCGAACGCCGCAACCGATTGCTTCAGCGGCGTGTCGACCGCATAGAGATCGACATCCTCGAACGGCGGCGACTGGTTGAACACCTCATGGGTGGCAAAGGCGGGTCTTGTCATGACTATTGTCCCGGCCGCTTCAAAAAGCGGAATCAGTGGTGCGGCATGATCGGGAAATCATAGGCCGGCCCGACCGCCCCGGGCAGGGAAAAGTGCCACCATTCCTTCGAATAGTTCACAAAGCCTTGCTTTGCCATGGCCGCGATCAGCACTTCGCGCCAGCGCCGCTGCTCCGGCGTGATCGCGTTCGAGCGGGTATGGCCCTTGAGGTCGGTGCAGTCATAGCCGGTGCCCATGTCGACCGAGGCCTCCGGCGCGCGCTTCTCCACCGGCGCGATGCAATCGGCATAGGTTCTTGAGGGATCGAAGACCGCGGAATTGTCGGCGGTGAGATCGACCAGCGTGAGATCGAGCGCAGCTCCCGTCGAATGCTGCGAGTGGCTTGCGATATAGCCGAGGCGAAACAGGTCGCGCTTGTTGATATCAGGATTGAAGCGGTGCCCGTTGTCGCGGGGATCGTGCGCCCAGCGCGCCATGTCGACGCTCGCCCGCGCCGGCCGGTAGCAGTCGAACATTTTCAGCGACAGCTTGCGTTTCGCAAGCTCCGTCTGGATCGCTTTCAGCCGCAGCCCCACCTCGCGCTTCACGACGCACTCGCCGGCCTGATAGCCCGCGAGCGGGCGGCCGACGAAATTGTTGGAGGTGGCGTAGCGGATGTCCTGGATGATGGTGGGGTCGACGTCGCGCAGATAGACGAAGCCGCCGGGCAAGCTTTGGGCTGTCGCTTGGGAGATGGTTGCGGCTGCGACAAGTGCGATCACAATTGCTTTCACGACATCCATCCACTTTCGTCATGGCCGGGCATAGCCGTTCGAAGAACGGCGTCGCTTCCGCTCGCCTATGTCCCGGCCATCCACGCCTAGCCACACGGCACACAACCGTGGATGCCCGGGACAAGCTCGGGCATGACGACGGAGAATTTGGCGCGATCCGGGAAATTGCCGCGACTTTCGGCCCTCATTTACCCTGCCCAGGAAGCATCGGGGGATAACTTTTTCGCGGCCGTTTCTCCCTTGCCCCCTGCGGAATCACCGCCTATAGCTCTGGCTTTAATGGTATCCCCGTCGAAATCGACTTTCGTCCTTGGTCACCGGCATTTGCTGGGTATCGAGGGCCTTTCCGCTGCCGATATCACCGGCCTGCTCGACCTTTCCGAGGAATATGTCGAGCTCAACCGCCAGATCGACAAAAAGCGCACCTCGCTGCGCGGCCGGACCCAGGTGAACCTCTTCTTCGAGGCCTCGACGAGGACCCAATCCTCGTTCGAAATCGCCGGAAAGAGGCTGGGCGCCGACGTCATGAACATGTCGGTCTCCTCGTCCTCGATGCGCAAGGGCGAGACGCTGCTCGACACCGCGGTGACGCTGAACGCCATGCATCCCGATATCCTGGTGGTGCGCCATCACGCCTCGGGTGCGGTGGAACTCTTGGCGCGCAAGGTTGACGGTTCCGTGATCAATGCCGGGGACGGTGCACATGAGCATCCGACCCAGGCGCTGCTCGATGCGCTCACCATCCGCCGCAACAAGGGCCGGATCGAGGGGCTTCTGGTCGCGATCTGCGGCGATGTCATGCATTCGCGGGTAGCGCGTTCCAACATCATCCTGCTCAACACCATGGGCGCGCGCGTCCGCGTGGTCGCGCCGTCGACGCTGTTGCCGCCCGGCATCGAGCGGATGGGCGTGGAAGTCGCGCGCGACATGCGCGAGGGGTTGCAGGGCGCGGACATCGTCATGATGCTGCGGCTGCAGCGCGAGCGCATGAACGGTTCCTTCGTGCCCTCCACCAGCGAATACTTCCATTATTACGGACTCGACCAGAAGAAGCTCGCCTACGCCAAACCCGACGCGCTGGTGATGCATCCGGGTCCGATGAACCGCGGCGTTGAGATCGACTCCATCGTCGCCGACGGTGCACAGTCATTGATCCGGGAACAGGTCGAAATGGGAGTGGCAGTGCGGATGGCGGTGCTCGAAGCGCTCGCCCGCAACCTGCCGAACGCGTGAGCGCGTGGCGATGCTGACCGATCGTCGCCCGATCCTGCTCGCCAACGCGCGCGTGATCGATCCGTCACGGGACTTCGACGGCGTCGGCGATGTGCTGATCGCCGACGGCATGATCCGCGATCTGAAGCGCGGCATCGGTGCGGCCGGCGTCCCTGAAGGCACCGACATCATCAACTGCGCCGGCAGGATCGTGGCGCCCGGCCTCGTCGACATGCGCGCCTTTGTCGGCGAGCCAGGCTTCAGCCATCGCGAAACCTTTGCCTCCGCAAGCCAGGCTGCGGCCGCGGGCGGCATCACCACCATCATCTGCCAGCCCGACACCGAGCCCGTCATCGACAATTCCGCGACGGTCGACTTCGTGCTGCGCCGCGCCCGCGACACTGCGATCGTCAACATCCACCCGATGGCGGCGCTGACAAAAGGCCTGCACGGCGAGGAGATGACCGAGATCGGCCTTCTGAAGGCCGCCGGTGCGGTGGCGTTTTCCGATGGTGACAAGAGCGTGCGAAATGCGCTGGTGATGCGCCGGGCGCTCACCTACGCCCGCGACTTCGACGCGCTGATCGTGCATCACACCGAGGATCCAGATCTGGTCGGCGAAGGCGTAATGAACGAGGGCGAATTCGCCGCCCGTCTTGGCCTGATGGGCATCCCCGATGCCGCCGAAGCCGTGATCCTGGAACGCGACATGCGTCTCGTCGCGCTCACCGGCGGGCGCTATCACGCTGCTGCGCTGAGCTGCATCGCCTCGCTCGAGGTCCTCAAGCGCGCCCGCGACGCGGGGCTGTCGGTCAGCGCCTCCGTGTCGATCAATCACGTTACCTTGAACGAGAACGACATCGGTCCCTACCGGACGTTCTTGAAACTGTCGCCCCCGCTGCGCACCGAAACTGATCGCCGGGCGCTGGTGGAGGCGTTGGCCTCCGGCCTCGTCGATGTCATCATGTCCGATCACAATCCGCAGGACGTCGAGGTCAAGCGGCTGCCGTTCGCGGAAGCCGCTTCCGGCGCGGTCGGCCTGCAAACCATGCTACCGGCGGCGCTGCGTCTGATCCATAATGGCGAGATGCAATGGAAGACGTTGATCCGCGCGCTGTCGACGCGTCCGGCCGAGCTGCTTGGCCTGCCGGGCGGTAGCCTTCGTCCCGGTGCGCCGGCCGATGTCATCGTGATCGACGCCGACGTGCCCTGGGTGCTCGATCGCGACGACCTGAAATCGCTGTGCAAGAATACCCCGTTCGACGAGGCGCGGTTCTCCGGGCGCGTGATGCGCACCATTGTCGGCGGCCGCACCGTGTATGAGCATGTTTGAAACCTGACAGCGCGTTAAGGAGCCGCTTCGATGGCACCTGAAGTCGCCTATCCCCTCGCCCTTGCGATCGGTTATCTGCTGGGCTCAATTCCATTCGGCCTGCTGCTGACCAGGATGGCCGGCACGCAGGATTTGCGAACCATCGGCTCGGGCAATATCGGCGCCACCAATGTGCTGCGCACCGGGCGCAAGGAACTCGCCGCCGCGACGCTGGTGCTCGACGCGCTGAAAGGAACCGCTGCCGTCATCATCGGCGGCATTTTGGGCGGACCTGACGCCGCGGTACTGGCCGGCCTTGGCGCGTTCCTGGGCCACATCTTCCCGGTCTGGCTGAAGTTCAGGGGCGGCAAGGGCGTCGCCGTCTATATCGGCATCCTGATCGGGCTGATCTGGCCGATGGCGATCCTGTTCTGCCTGATCTGGCTCGGCATGGCCTTCGCGTTCCGCTACTCCTCGCTGTCGGCGCTGACGGCGAGCCTCGTCACGCCATTTGTCCTGTGGTGGTTCGGGCACGCGACGCTTGCTGTGTTGTTTGCCGTGCTTACTCTCCTCCTGTTCTACATGCATCGCGAGAACATCAAGCGGTTGCAGGCGGGCACCGAGGGAAAGATTGGCCAAAAAGCGTGACGCCGAGTCAGTGCAATCCGTAGTCAACCGGTTGGCACGGCTGCGACACCCGAGTATCAATCCACGACTTTCTCTTCGGAAATGATTCCGGCGTCTGGCAAAACGCTTTCGGCGCTGTCATGGTCGCTCCGGGGTGGTTTCCGCAATTTGGAATGCCTGAGATGAACGAGAATGTTTCATCAGGCTCGGATGAGGAGCTGGAGCAGAAGGGCGCGGCGCGGGAAACTGCCGCCTTGCTCCGGTCTGCGGCCACCGCGCTGCTATCTGCCGCTGAAATCTGGTCGACGAATACGACGCCTGCGGTGAAATCCGAAGCCGACCTGACGGCGCAAGCCGACACGCCCGCGATCGCCGAGAAATCCGACGAGAGTTGCGAAGACGCGACCGCGCCCGGTCCACGCCAGGCGGAGATTCTGGCGGAAGCCCGCTTTTTCAGCCTGCAGGCAAAACGGACGCAGGAAGCATCTGGCGCGCCAGCGGCTGCGCCGCTTTCCAACGAAGTGTCGATCGATGTCGAAATCGCCCGCGCGCTCGAAAAGCACGCCACCGCGACGCTCGCAAAGACGAGAGAGCACACCAGGGAAGTTCCGCAGCCCCGCACCTGGCCACCGCAGAAGCTGTCGCTCGCGTTGCAGGGCGGCGGCTCGTTTGCGGCGTTCACCTGGGGCGTGCTGGAGCGGCTGCTCGAAGAGCCCGCTTGCAGCTTCGATTGCGTCAGCGGCGCCAGTGTCGGCGCGGTCAATGCCACGCTGCTTGCCAGCGGTCTGGTTCAGGGCGGCCGCGAGGGCGCGCGAAAGCTGCTCGCGAAATTCTGGCAGCGGATGACCAACGAAACCTCGTTCCGCTCGCTGATGCTGATCGGCGGCTGCTCGCCGGCCGGAAGCTCGGTGGCATTCGGGCCCGCCCTGCGCTCGGGGCAGTTCGATCCCTTCGATCTCGATCCGCTGCGCGAGGCGCTCTGCCGCGACATCGATTTTGCGGCGCTGCGCAGCGGCGAATGCCCAAAGCTCCTGATCGCGGCGACGCGGGTTTGCGACGGCGAGCAGCATATCTTTGACAACGCCGCCATGTCTGCCGACGTGCTGCTGGCGTCGACCTGCCCGCCGCTGGTGCATTGCGCAGTGGAGATCGACGGCGAGTCCTACTGGGATGGCGGCTATGGCGCCAATCCGCCGCTGGTCCGCCTGCTCAAGGAGACGACAGCACCGGACCTCCTCGTCGTCCAGGTGACGCCGGCCCGCGACAGTTTCGTGCCGATCACCATGGCCGCGATCGACCGCCGGCTCGACCAGATCACGGCGAATGCCGCGCTCAATGCCGAGCTTGCCGCGCTGGAATGGGCGAGCGAGCGCGGCGCGACTGCGGTCAACATTCACCGGATCGCGGCGGAGAACGAGATCGACGGTCTCGCCCAGCGCAACCCTGCCGATCTCGGCAGCGGTTTCGTCACACTGCTGCATGGACGGGGACGTGCCGCCGCCGATCGCTGGCTGCGTGGAACGGCGCCGGCGAAACCAGCGCCCGTCGTGGTGGAGCAACAGATCCTCGAGGAGGCCTAGCTAGCGCTTGAGCGCGGCCTCGAGGAAACGCGCGGCGGCGAGCGCCTTGGCGTCGTCGCCGTAATCGGCGATTACCTGCACGCCGATCGGCAGATTGCCCTCGGCGATCATCGCGGGGACGTTGACGCAGGGTGTGCCCATCAGGGTCCACAGCCGGTTGAAGCGGGGATCGCCGGTCCAGTCCAACCCCTTTGGCGCCGGGCCCGGCGCCGACAGCGCGAGGATCACGTCGACCTCGCGGAAGATGTCGCACAACACCACGCGCGCCTTCTCCGCGACCGACTGCGCCTCATCATAGTCGGCCGGACGGATGTCCCGACTTTCGTCGAGCCGCTTGCGCAGGAGCGGCGGCATCGCGTCATAATTCTCGCGATATTCCCAGGCGAAGGCCTGGTGCGCCTCGAATTGCTGCACGATGGTGTGGATGCGCCAGGCTTCTCCAATCAGCGCGGGCAGCTTCAATTCGCGCACCGAGGCACCCGCTTTCTCCGCGGCCTTCGCCGCTTTCTTGAGCGCTTCCGGCCCCTCCTTCTCCGGCGGACCGGCAAAATCCTGCGTCACCACGCCGATGCTGGGCGCTTTCCCGGCAGTGGTCAGCAATTCCGGTCGGTTGGTCATGGCCGCAAGTCCACGCGCGACGTCCTCGACGCCAGCAGCGAATACTCCGACCGTATCGAGCGACCAGGAGAAGCACTTGACGCCGACCGTGGGCAGCAGCCGGTACGACGGTTTGATCGCAGCCACACCGCAGAACGAGGCCGGCCGGATCACCGAGCCGCCGGTCTGCGTGCCCAAAGCGAGCGGAACCATGCCGGCGGCGACCGCCGCGGCCGAGCCCGAGGACGAGCCGCCCGGCGTGTGAGCGTGATTATGCGGATTGACGGTCGCGGTCGGATCATTCGCCGCAAACGCCGTGGTCGTGGTCTTGCCGACGACCGTCGCGCCGGCCTGCTTCAACAGCATCACCACC
>Ga0207661_10001654_pt1 | contig 15194 bp, 14 predicted proteins | sample KBSC713LmetaG_FD_184337 | JGI IMG/M metagenome (GOLD analysis project Ga0207661, IMG submission 184337) | Corn rhizosphere microbial communities from Kellogg Biological Station, Michigan, USA - KBS C7.1-3L metaG (SPAdes) (version 2) | ecosystem: Host-associated > Plants > Roots > Rhizosphere ...
CGCGCCCACGTCTGACGGCTTCTACCGGCCGTACGAGGCGATCTGCCCGTTGCGGGCGAGCAGCCTCCAGCCGTCTGCGTGCAGCATCGCCTCTGCCCGCTCCGCACAGCCCGACCCGAAGAACCCACTTTGCGCGTAGAGGCTGCGGTGGAGGACGACGAAGCGGACGCCGAGGCCCGCGGGAACCGAGCCGCGGCCGCAGGAGAGCCCACGCAGCCGGCGCGCGAGCCGGTCGGCGGCAGGTGGGGCGAGCGTCGAGTAGCCCTGCGGCCGCTCGCGCGGACTCTGGCGCGCATACCCGAGGTAGACGCTGCCGTAGTGGATGTCGGGCCTGAAGATCGGGAGCTCGAGAAGCCGACCGTCGCCGCGGATCGCGGCGTATGCGGCACTGGGCTCATCGGCAACAACAGCCCCGAACACCGGCACCCGTAGGTCGAGCGCCAGCACGACCACCGCGACGACGGTGGCGAGCGGAACGAGCTTGTGTCGATTCAACACGAGCGTTGTCAGTGCAGCGTCCATGGCGAACGCCGCGAGGGCGGCGAGCGCCAGGCAGGCGATCGGCATGAAGCGCTCCGGGACGCGCGTCGAGTCGAGACCGGGAACGACGCGCCACACGGTTTCGTACCCGGGCAGGTTCCCGCCGAGGGCGAGCAGGCAGGGGACGACGGCGGCGAGGGCGAGAACGATCGCCAGGCCCCGGCGTTGCCAGATCACGACGAGCCCTGCGATGGCGAGGAGCGGTGTCAGCCAGCCGACGAAGACGAGCTCCTCGCTGCCGCTCCCGATCGCGCGCGTCACGAAGTCGGACAGCTCCGCGGAGTAGCGCTCGACCTGGACGAACGAGCGCCCGGTGCCGATCGACCCGGCGATTGCCCAGCGGTCGACGAGAAGGCCGGCCGCGAGAGCGGCAGTGATCCCGGCGGCGGCCTTCCACCAGTGGTCCCGCGGGCACCGCGCCCACGCGTAGCCGAGGGCGAGGGGAATGGCGCCCAGCGCGAGGTGGAGCTGGCCCGAGAGGGGGATCGCCGCGAGGACGAGCGCCGCGACGACGTACCGTCGCCGTTCCAGCGCGAGCAGCACCGCCGGGAGCAGGAACGCGATCAGGCCGATGAGGTGTCCGGCCGACTGGCCGACCCGGTACGGCATCAGGCAGAAGATCGCACCGCCGACGAGCCCGGCGGGGCGCGAGACGTCGAGCGAGCGCAGCCACCAGCACATCAGCCCGCCTGCGAGCACGAAGGTGAGCAGGACGACGAGGTCGTACGCCCAGACATCGCCGAAGGCGCCCGAGAGCGGCCAGTAGGGGAGCCCGAGGAGCCAACCCTGCAGGCTCGGCGCCGCCTCCGCCTCGGGCCGGAACGAGTACGGGTCGGCGAGCGGCGAGGCGCCCCGCTCGAGCTGGTGGCCGACGAGCCAGAAGCTCCAGCCGAGCTGGAGGTGGTCGCCCGCCGCGGCCTCGCCATAGCCGGCGGCGGGCCGGGCGAGGTAGTGGCCCTCGACGTGGCGGATCGCCGGCCACGTCGCCCACAGCGCGCAGACGGCATAGAGAGCGAGCGCAACGGCGACGAAGCGAACCGAGCTGGGCGCGGTGCCTCTTCGCACCGCTCGCAATCTACGGCGTCGCGAGCGCGAGACGGGGAAGATGCGTCCGGTAGCGGACTACCGTGCGCAACACCAGCCCTCGACGACCGCCTTCCCGCGGAACTGCTTGGCGATTCCGGAGACAGCTCGGATCACCCTGTGTCCCTGGAGGCGGACGAAAACCCACTGGTCGGCCGTCCGCCACTCGACAAGGAGCCAGCGGCCGTCGGGCGACGGCGTGATCTCGTCGAACACGCCCGTGCCGGAGAACACGGTGCGACCCGATTCGAGCTCAGAGACGGTGCTCTGGCCCCCTCCGCGGAATCGCGCGACGAGAACCTGGTGGGACCTGGGCCGGAACGCGGCATCGATGACCCGTCCGGACTCCCGGTTGCTCCGGGTGAGGAGCGTTCCATCGCTTGCGAAGACGAGCACGACCCCGTCGTCGACGACGAGCAGGCGCCGGCCGTCTGCGGACCATTCGAGCTCCGTGTGGAGCCCCGTACGGAGCGGAGACCGTGCGCGCGCCAGCACTCTGCCGGTGTCCACGTCCCGCACGTGAAGCCCGTCTGCGACCACGTACGCGAGGACGTGTGCCGACCCTGGTCGCCACGCCACGGGTGCCCGCCCAGCCGATGCGACGAGGTGGTCGCCGGTCCCGTCGCCTGCAACCACCCTCAGGCCCGAGCGATCGACGTACGCGACCCTTGTGTCCGTGCGTGTACCCGTCCACCGCGCCCCGTGAGGGGCGGGCCGTGCGAGGGTCCAACGGATGTCGCCCTCCGGCTCGAGCGCCACGAGCTCGTGCTCGCGTGTCGCGACGACGAATCGGCCGAACGGTGACCAACTCGCCTCGCTGTAACCGGCAAGGAGCCTCTTCTCTCCGCCTGTGCCGACGACCCAGACGCCTGAGTCGGAGGCCACGAGCAGCCGGCCGGGCGCGGGGAGCGAGAAGAGCGCCGGTGCCGAGCGCTCGACTCCCACCACCTCGCGCACGCGGTCGACGACTGCCATCCCGGGAGGGCTCGCCGCCGCGAGCGCGACCGCGCATGCGGCGAGCACGACCCCGATCGCGACCCTGCGCCTGCGGCGTGGCCGCGGAACCGGCTCGCGTACCGCGAATGCGGCAAGGACGACACGGCGAGCCCGTTCCTCGGCGGCTACGGCGTCCGGAACCTCGATGCGCTCGAGCCGGGTCGTCACAGCGACTCCCGCATCGCGTCGAGCCCTCTGCGCAACCGCGAGTTGACGGTGCCGCGTGGCAGTTCGAGCAGTCGAGCGATCTCACCGGGCGTGTACCCGAGCAGGTGCCGCAGCACGACCACGGCGCGCTGCTCGGGGGGCAATCCGCCAAGCGCCCGAAGCACGCTGCTGTCCGGCGGCTCGGCGTCCTCGCGGATCGCATCCCCCTCTGTCAGCTCGGACTCGCGTCGCAGCGCACGCGCCTTGCCGGTGTCGATTGCGCGATTCACCACGATCCGGTGAAGCCACGGCCCGAATGGCCGCCGTCGGTCGAAGCGGTCGAGATTCCGGATCGCGGCGAGAAACGCCTCTTGGGCGACGTCCTCCGCCAGCGCGGCGTCGTGGATCACGAGGTACGCGGCCCGATACGCCGCAGGCCAATGGGCGTGAAAGAGAGCCTCGAGGTCCGAGGCGGATCCGCGCTGGGCGCCTCGCACCCAGGCGCGCTCGTCCCGGCCGGCGCCCGCCACCGCAGGACCATACGACCACGAGACCGCGAGAGGTCCATGCCGGACATACCTCTCCCGTGGCCGGATAGGTCCCACGGTTGTTGTGGGCTGGGGCTGTGGCTGGGGCGAGGGGACCTCGTGCCCGGCCACTCCCGTATACGAAGCGTGAAGAGGCGTGAGCTTCTCGCCGTCGCCCTCGCGGCCGCGGTAGACCCGAGTCGTGTCCTCGCAGCGGCCAGCGGCGGGGAACCGGTGGCGCTCGTCACAGCCGACCTCGAATCCCACGTCGCGGTGGTCGATCTCTCCTCGGGCCGGGTCGTGAAGCGGATCCGTACCGCCCCGGGGCCGCGCAGCGTCGAGTCGTCGTCGTTCGGGCAGGTGGTCGTCGCCCACATTCCGGCCGGAGTCGTCACGATCGTCGACTCGACGACCCTCACGGTGCGTTCCGTGCTTCACGGGTTCGGCGAGCCGCGCTACACCGCGATGCATCCAGGCGCGCCGCTTGCGTACGTCAGCGACTCGAAGCTCGGGGAGGTCGTCACGATCGACCTCGACCGAGGTAGGGTCGTTCACCGCACCCGGGTGCCGGGGCCGGCGCGACATCTCTCCGTCGACGCCGGAACGATGCTGTGGACCGTCCTCGGCTCTGCGGCCGAGCGCGTTGCGGCTCTCGATCTCGTCGATCCGCGAGCGCCCAAGCTCCGTCGCGTCTTCCAGCCGCCTTTCCGCGCGCACGACGTGGTGTTCGCGCCGGACGGCGAGCACGTGTGGATCACGTCGGGCGCCCGAAACACGCTGGCGATCTACCGACTCTCGGGTGGTGCGCCACACCTGGTCGCGACGGGAGCGCCGCCTCAGCACGTCGCGTTCGCCGGTGACCGCGTCTACGTCGCCTGCGGGCAGGACGGGACCGTCCAGCGCCGCCGGCTCGACGGCGCCCCCGAGCGAGCGACCCGCGTGCCACATGGGTCCTACAACGTCACGTTCGGTGGTCTCGAGCAGACCTTCGGTCGCCCGTCGGTCGTGACGCCGTCGTTGAACGAGGGCACGGTCGCGGTGCTCGAGCCGGGCGGCGCGGTTCGCTTCGTCAGGCACCTCACGCGCTCGGCGCACGACGCCTGCGTCGCCGTGGCCGGCTGAGGAACCGCGCGGGCGCTAGCCGGCGGGCGAGACGGCAACTGCGGGCAGCGTCTCGGTCGCGTCGGCGATCGCGCGAACGACCTCGACGATGTCGCGATTCGCGTTGAACACCCGGAGCTGGGCCTCGGCCGAGTTGCCGCGGCGCAGGATCTCCTCGATCCCCTCCAGCTCGCGCTCGGAGCCGAGCTCGCGCGCGTGCGGCTCGAGGTCACGCACGGTGCGGCGCACGAGCTTCGCCAGCGGGATGCGGATCCGGCGACCCGTCGCGAGGTCCATCACCGGCGCGTCGAGCCCGTAGCGGGCGGCCAGCCACTTGTTCTCGGTGGTCAGGATCCGGTGGTGGCTCGGGATCTCCTCGCCGGCGTCGTAGCGCTCGGAGAGCAGCTTGACGAGCGCCTGGCAGTACGCGACGATCGCGACCGCGTCCTCGACGCGCGTGACCGCGTCGCAGATGCGCACCTCGATCGTCCCCCACTTCGGATGCGGGCGGATGTCCCACCAGATGTGCGTGTAGTCCGCGATGCAGCCAGTGCGCTCGAGCTGGCCGACCACCGCGGCGTAGTCGGCGTAGTCGTTGAAGCGCGGCGGCGGCCCCGAGCGGGGGAACGCCGAGAAGACGATCTGCCGGCTCGAGGCGAGCCCCGTCGGCTCGCCTCGCCAGAAGGGCGAGCTCGCGGAGAGCGCGAGGAGCGGCGCGAGGTGCGGCAGGAGGCCGTTGACGACCTGGATCGCCTTGTCCGGGTCGTCGACGGCGACATGGACGTGCATCCCGAAGATGAGCTCACGTCGCGCGACGTACTGGAGCTGGTCGATCAGGGCGTGGTAGCGGTCCTTCGCCGTGATGCGTTGGCGCTCGAACAGGCTGAACGGATGCGTGCCCGCGGAGCCGACGCGGAGCCCCTGGTCGCGGCCGACGTCGCGCACGTAGGTCCGCAGGGTCGTCAGCTCCCGCAGCACGTCGCCGGCGTTCGCGCACACGGGGGTCGCGATCTCCAGCACTGACTGCATCAGCTCCGCATTGATGCGCTCGGCGAGCGCGTCGCCCTCGATCGCGTCGAGCACCGTGTCGATGTGCTGGACGAGGTCGAGGCTCTGCGGGTCGAGAAGCATGTACTCCTCCTCGACGCCGAGCGTGTACGGGTCGCCCGAGCCAAAACGGTGGTCGACGACACTCGCCGCGGGCGCGCCCTCGAGCCCCGTGATCGACGGAGGGATGACCTGTTTCACGGGAGCACCGCCTCGGCCTCGATCTCGACCAGCCAGGCGTCGTCGAGCAAACGGGCGACGACGCAGGTCGCCGCCGGCCGTGTGTCGCCGAACACGGCGCCGTGCGCCCGTGCCACCTCGTCCCAGTGGGCCGGGTCGGTGACGTAGATGTTCGTGCGCACGACGTGCTCGAGCCCCGACCCGGCGCGCTCGAGCGCCTCGCCGATGATCCGTAGGCAGAGGGCGGCCTGGTCGTAGGCGCCGTCGGGCGGAGGCGCGCCGTCCGGGGGGATCGGCGCAGTTCCGGCGACGTGCACGCGGTCGCCCGCGGCCACGGCCCGCGAGAAGCCCGCGACGCGCTCGTACGGCGAATGCCCACTCACGAGGCGGCGATCCAAGGACCGTAGTATCGCCGGGAGTGGACGCCCTGCACCAGATCGACGCCTGGGACGTGCCGTTCGCCGCCGCCGGTGTCACGAGAGCGGCGGGAAACATCGCGATACGCGGGGACACGACCCGCGCCGTCCGGCTCGCTTCGCTCTCGAAGCCCGTCACCGCGCTCGCGGTGCTCGTCGCGGCGGAGGAAGGCGTGCTCGACCTCGACGACGCCGCAGGCCCGCCGGGGTCGACGGTCCGCCACCTGCTGGCCCACGCCTCTGGGCTTCCGTTCGACGGCACCATCCCGATTGCGCAGCCGGGGCGTCGCCGGATCTACTCGAACGAGGGGTTCCGCCTGGTCGCCGGGCATCTGGCCGAGCGGGCCGAGATGCCGTTCGTCGAGTACGTGCGCGCCGCGGTCGTCGAGCCGCTCGGGATCTCGCTCGACCCGAGCGGCCACCCGGGGGCGGGGATGCATGCGTCGCTCGACGACGTGCTGGCGCTCGGCCGCGAGCTCCTCGCGCCGCGTCTCGTCGCAGAGGAGACGCACGCCGAGATGGTCTCCGTCCAGTTCCCGGGCCTCGACGGGGTCCTGCCCGACTACGGCCGGTTCCGGCCGCTGGACTGGGGGCTCGGCGTCGAGTTGAAGGGGGAGAAGGCTCCGCACTGGTCGGGCTCGCGCACCTCGCCGGCCACGTTCGGGCACTTCGGTGGGAGCGGGACGTTCCTCTGGGTCGATCCCGAGCGGGAGCTCGCCTGCGCGGTCCTGACCCGGCGCGAGTTCGGGGACTGGGCCAAGGAGGCCTGGCCCCGGCTGTCGGATGCCGTGCTCGAGGAGATCGGGTGAGCACAGCCGTAGGCTCGACGGAGGCGACAGGAGCGGAGGTGCCGGCTTTGCCGGCGCCGGAGCGGGCTTGAACGCCGAGCCGATCATCCGGCTCGGAGCCGTGACGAAGCGCTTTGGGCGGACCGTCGCGGTCGACGACGTGACGATCGACGTGCCACGCGGGCGGTGCCTGGGGTGGCTCGGCCCGAACGGCTCGGGGAAGACGACGCTGATCCGCTGCATGCTCGGCCTCGCCCGGGTCAGCGCGGGGACGATCGAGGTTCGCGGCCGGGAGGTCCCGCGCGACGTGCGCGAGGCGCTCGCGGGCGTCGGCGCGATCGTCGAGGAGCCGCGCTTCTACCCGTACCTCTCGGGGCGCCGGAACCTCGAGGTCGCGGCGGGCTTCGTCGGTCGCGAGGCGTTCGGCCGCATCGACGATGCGTTCGGGCGCGTCGACCTGGCCGCGGCGGCCGGGACGGCCGTGAAGAAGTACTCGCTCGGGATGCGTCAGCGGCTCGGCGTCGCTCGGAGCCTCCTGACGGATCCTGAGCTCCTGATCCTCGACGAGCCGTCGAACGGGCTCGACCCGGCCGGGATGGCCGAGTTCCGCCGGATGATCCGCTCGTTCGTCGAGCAGGACGGGAGGACGGTGTTCATCTCCTCCCATCTCCTCGACGAGGTCGAGAAGATCGCGGACGACATCGCGATCGTCCAGGCCGGGTCGCTCGTCGTCCACGGCACGGTCGCGGAGCTCGTGGCGGGTGGCGCGGCCACGGTGCGCGTCCGGGTCGACGAGCCCGAGCGTGCCCGCGCCGTGCTCGGCGCGCTGCGGTTCGTGAGCGGAGTGCAGGCACCCGAGCCCCGGACGCTCGACGTCTCGGTCGAGCGGGTCGACGACGAGAGCTCGATGGCGATCACGCGCGCGCTCGTCGAGTCGGGGATCGGGGTCGCCGAGATTCTCCAGCGGAGGGAGTCCCTCGAGGAGCGCTTCCTCGAGATCACCCGCGGCGAGGAGCCGCCGCCCGTCCCGGAGCCGCCGTCGTGACCCGGGCGCTCTTTCGCACGATCGTCGGCAGGAAGGGGAGCTTCCTGGGAACGGTGGGAGTGACGCTCGGGGCGGTGATCGTGGTCGCCGTCGTGCTCGCGGTCGTGCACGGCCTGCGTCCGGGCAGGAACCCGTCGATCGGGGGCCAGCCGATGCTCGACGGCGTCTCGGGCGCGGTCTGGCTGCTCGGGGGCGTCGGCGCGATCGTGATCGGCGCGCTCGCCGGCTCCTACGACGTCGCGCAGGGGACGATGCGCTACCTCGTGCTCACCGGCGTTCGCCGGATCGGGCTGTACGTCGCCAGGACAATGGCGCTCGTCGCTGCGGTCCTGCTCGCGCTCCTGCCGGCGCTCGTCCTCGGCCTCGCGCTCGTGTTCCTCCTGCCGCACGAAGCCGAGGCGAACGTCAACGCGAGCGAGGTCGGCGACGTCGTCTGGACGTGTTTCCTCTGGCCGACGGTGTTCGCCGTGATCGCGATGGGGATCGGCTCGCTGCTCCGCTCGAACGGCGCCGCCGTCGCGATCTCGTTGTTCTTCGCCTTTGCGGCCGCGCCGCTCCTCGGACTGGTCAGCGCCGCCAGCGAGACGCTCGGGAACCTGATGCTGCTGCCTGCGCTCGATCGCGTCACGGGTGGCAACCACGGCGCGCCGATCGCGGCCGCCGCCGCGGCGGTGATCGGTTGGGTCGCCCTCTTCTGGTGCGCCGGCGCGGTGCGAATCAACCGCGACGAATACTAGGCCTGCTCGCGAAGCGGGATTCCGCTCGCGCGGAATCCCGCCGCTCGATCCCCCGCCCTGCGGGCGGAGCACATCCCTGAAGGCGCCCCGCATTCGCGGGCGCAGACCCCTCAGTCTTCTCCGTCGTCTGCTTCCTCCGCTTCATCTGCGAAGAGGGGACGCAGGAGCTCGTCGAAGGTCGCTCGGTCGCAGCTCGCGACGACGGAGGGCGTCATCGCCGTCACGGTCGCGGTCCGTGGGATTCCCATGGCGAGCGCGACCTCGCCGAACGTCTCTCCCGGCCGGAGCACGCTGCGAGCGCCGCGGTCGGCCTGGGTGACCGCCGCGAGCCCGGAGAGCAGGACGTAGAAGCGGTCGCCGCCGTCGCCCTCGGCGACGATCGTGCGCCCGGCAGGCACCTCCTCGCGTCGCATCAGCTCGGCGAGCCGCGTCAGCGTCTGGCCCGGGAGGGACGTGAGCAGACCGACGCGCGAGAGCTCGGTCACCGAGGCCGGGACGTGGCGCGGGCTCACGGGGATACGGTAGCGAGATGGTTGACCGGAAATCGGCGCGAACCGGATGACGCCCCAGACACGGCGCCGGGTCGACCCGCTCGTCCACTGCACGTACCGCCCGTACGCGCCGCGGACGAGCACGCCGCCCGGCTTGGTCTGGGACGCCCCCGGACGTCACGCCGATCTCCAGTCAACCATCTGAGATGGGTCTCCTCCACGGTTGGCAGACCTGTCCGCGGTGCCGGACGGCCCTCGAGGGCGAGGCATCGCCTCTGCATTGCCCCGGCTGCGGCTCGACGTACTACGCGAACTCGGCGCCGTGCGTCAGCGCCCTGGTCGAGGACGCCGAGGGGAGGCTGCTCCTCGCTCGTCGCGCGGTCGAGCCGTACCTCGGCCTCTGGGACTGTCCCGGCGGCTTCCTCGAGGAGGGGGAGGATCCACTCGACGGGCTGCGTCGGGAGCTCGCGGAGGAGACCGGTCTCGTCGTCGGGGCCGTTCGGTTCGTCGGGATCTGGATGGACGTCTACGGGGACGCGCCCGACGCGGCGGCGACGCTGAACATCTATTGGGCGGTCGAGCTCGAGGAGGGACAGCCCGTCGCGGCGGACGACGTGGCAGAGCTCCGCTGGTTCGGCGCCGACGAGCTTCCGACAACGGACGAGCTCGCGTTCTCGACCGTCGAGCACGCGCTGGCCGCGCGGCGCGAGCGCAGGGCGCCCGACGCCGCGTGACCCACCGCGACACGAGACCCGGAGTGCCGGGCCTCGTGTCGGGGGGAGAGACTGGAGAAGCGAGCTAGGCGGCGACGACGAGGCCGAGCGAGCGCTCGATCGCGCCCTTCGGCTGCGCGCCGATCACGGCCGCCGAGGGCTCCCCGTCGCGAAAGAGGATCAGCGTGGGGATGGAGGCGACGCCGTAGCGCTGCTGGAGCTCGTGCTCCTGATCGATGTTGACCTTGACGAGCTTGAGATCTTCCGCGCGCTCCTCCGCGATGCGGTCGAGCACGGGAGCGACGGCGTGGCACGGGCCGCACCATTCCGCCCAGAAGTCCACGAGGACGGCCTTGTCGCTCTGGAGGACCTCCTCGTCGAAGGTCGAGGTCGTTACGTCGAGGGCCATTGCTTCCTTCCGTTTCGGTGGTGTCGAAGTGTCTCAGTTTCCTCAACGACGGAGGCTCAAAACTCCTTCCCTAGAATCGCGCCATGTTCGCACCCCTGCCGGACAAGCCGGATCACGACGCGCTCGAGCGCGAGATCCTCGCGCTCTGGGAGCGCGAATCGACCTTTGCGAGGCTCCGCGAGCAGAACGCCAACGGCCCGCGGTTCAGCTTCGTCGACGGGCCCGTCACCGCGAACCGCATGGTGCTGGGCGTCCACACCGCCTGGGGGCGGACGCTGAAGGACGTCTTCCAGCGCTACAAGGCGCTTCGCGGACACCACCAGCGCTACCAGAACGGCTTCGACTGCCAGGGCCTGTGGATCGAGGTCGGGGTCGAGCGGGAGCTCGGGCTCAACTCCAAGCGCGAGATCGAGGAGTTCGGGCTCGCCGAGTTCGCCCGCCGCTGTCGTGACGTGGTCGTCCGCTCCTCGCGCGCCCTCACCGAGGGCTCCGTCCGGCTCGGCCAGTGGATGGACTGGGGGAACGACTACTTCACCTTCAGCGACACGAACATCGAGTACATCTGGCGCTTCCTCCGCCTCGTGCACGAGCGGGACTGGCTCTACCTCGGCCACCGCTCGACGGAGTGGTGCCCACGCTGCGGCACCTCGCTCTCGCAGCACGAGCTCACCCAGGCCGGCGTGTACCAGGATCGGAGCGACCCGTCGCTCTTCGTCCGCTTTCCGCTCCTCGACCGGCCCGGCGAGTCGCTCGTGATCTGGACGACCACGCCGTGGACGCTGCCCGCGAACGTTGCGGCGGCGGTCAAGCCCGACGCCGAGTACGGGCGGCGGGAGAACGGCGAGTGGGTCGCGGTCGCCAGGTATCCCGAGGACGGCTTCGCGGATCGCGCCCTCGGCCAGGAGCTCGTCGGCCTGCGCTACCGCGGTCCCTTCGACGACCTCGGCCCGGGCGGCGAGGTCGACCACCGTGTCATCCCGTGGGACGAGGTCTCGCTCGAGGAGGGAACGGGGATCGTGCACATCGCACCGGGCGCGGGCCAGGAGGACTTCGAGCTCGGCGTCATCCACGAGCTCCCGGTGCTCTCGCCGGTCGACGAGGCCGGCCGCTTCTACGACACGTACGGCTGGCTGCACGGGCTCTCGACGACCGAGGCGGCCGACCAGATCGTCGGTCGCCTGGCCGAGCAGGGCTTCCTGCTCGAGGCCGGCACGATCCTCCACCGCTATCCCCACTGCTGGCGGTGCGACACCCCGCTCATCTGGCGCGTGACGGACGACTGGCTGATCTCGGTGGAGGACCTTCGCCAGCCGCTGCTCGACGCGAACGCGACGGTCGAGTGGACGCCTGCCTACATGGGGAAGCGCATGGACGACTGGCTGCGGAACATGGGCGACTGGAACATCTCCCGCCGTCGCTACTACGGGCTCCCCTTGCCGTTCTACCCGTGCGCGTGCGGCCATCTGAACGTGATCGGCTCGAAGGCCGAGCTCCTGGCGCGCGCGACCGCGCCGGTCGAGGGGCTCGAGGAGCTAAGGCGTCCCTGGATCGACGACATTCGCATCCGCTGCGAGGAGTGCGGCGCCGAGGTCGAGCGGATCCTGGAGGTCGGCGACGTGTGGCTCGACGCGGGCATCGTCCCCTTCTCGACGCTCGGCTGGCAAAACCCGGAGTACGTCTCCGAGGGCTACGCGACCGGAGCCGCGCGCGGTCTGACGCACGCCGACCTGCCCGATCACGCGTACTGGGAGGAGTGGTTCCCCGCCGACTGGGTCTCCGAGATGCGCGAGCAGATCCGCCTCTGGTTCTACTCGCAGCTCTTCATGTCGGTCGCCCTGACCGGGAAGGCGCCGTTCACCAGGGTGCTCGGCTACGAGAAGATGCTCGACGAGAAGGGCCGCGAGATGCACAGCTCGTGGGGCAACACGATCGACGCGCCGGACGCCTTCGCACGGATGGGCGCCGACGTGATGCGCTGGCAGTTCTGCGCGCAGCCCCCCGACCGGAACCTCCTGTTCGGGTTCGGCCTCGCGCACGAGATCCAGCGGAGGCTCCTCACGCTCTGGAACTCGGCGACGTTCCTCGTCCAGTACGCGAACGTCGAGGGGTTCGTCCCGCGGCTCGAGGACCTCGAGAGTGGCCCTGATGCGGACCTTCCGCCCCTCGACCGCTGGCTCGTCGCGCGCACGCGCCGGCTCGTGCGCGACGCGACCGCCGGCTACGAGCGGTGGCTCACGGTCGACGTGATCCGGGCGTTCGAGGCGTACGTCGACGACCTCTCGAACTGGTACGTCCGCCGCTCGCGCCGCCGGTTCTGGGACGGCGACGAGATCGCGCTGCGCACGCTCTGGCACGCGCTCGCGCAGACGATCCGCGTCATCGCCCCCGTGATGCCGTTCCTCTCGGAGCACCTGTGGCAGGTGCTCGTGCGAGCGCCGTGCGAGGCGGCGCCCGCGAGCGTCCATCTCGCCGGCTGGCCCGAGGAACGCGACCTCGACGAGGAGCTGCTGGCGGAGGTGGCCGACGTGCGTCGCGTCGTCGGGCTCGGGCACAAGGCGCGCCAGGCGGCGGGGTTCAAGGTGCAGCAACCGCTCAGGGCCCTCGTCGTCGAAGGGGCCGGCCGAGCGGAGGCGCAGGCGGCTGAGATCCGGGACGAGCTGCGCGTCAAGGACGTCCACTTCGGGGCCGTCGACTCCGAGCTCCTCGTCAAGCCGAACCTCCCCGTGCTCGGCCCGAAGCTCGGGCGAGAGCTCGGCGCCGTGCGGGAGGCGCTCCGCGAGGGCGCGTTCGAGGAGCTCGACAGAGGCCGGTTCCGCGCCGCCGGTCACGAGCTCGAGCCAGACGAGGTGCTCGTCGAGCGCGCCGGCAAGGAGGGCTGGGCGATCGCCGCCGAGGACGGCGTCACGGTCGCGATCGACACCCATGTCGACGAGGAGCTCGACCGCGAGCGGCGCGTGTACGAGCTGATCCGGCAGGTCAACACGCTTCGCAAGCAGTCCGGGTTGGAGCTGTCGGACCGGATCTCGCTGACGATTCCCTCACGGGACGCGGATCTCCTCGTGCACGGCGACTGGATCCGCTCTGAGACGCTCGCGACGTCGCTCGAGGTAGGCCGCGGCGACGCGGCGACGATCGCGAAGGCCTGAGGCCCGGCGAGCCTCTACTCGGGGCGCGCGGCCGCGAGCTCGAGCTCCCGCCGCAGCTCGACGGGAAGCCTGAAGGTCACGTCCTCGTCGACCATGCGGAAGGGCTGGACGTCGTCGACGCCGCGCGCGCGGAACCAGTCACAGACGCGCGTCACGAGGCGCTCGGGCGCCGACGCGCCTGATGTGATGCCGACGGTCTCGGCGCCTTCGAGCCAGCTCTCGTCGATCTCGCTCTCGTCGTCGATCAGGTGGGCGGGCACCCCCGCGGCTCGTGCGACGTCGACCAGGCGGTTCGAGTTCGAGGAGTTCCGCGAGCCGATCACGAGCAGGACGTCGATGTGCGCGAGGAGGTCCTTCACCGCCCACTGGCGGTTGGAGGTGGCGTAGCAGATGTCCTCCTTCTTCGGCCCGACGACCTGCGGGAAGCGGCGGCGCAGCGTCGCGATGATCTCCGCCGTCTCGTCGACCGAGAGCGTCGTCTGCGTCACGTAGGCGAGGCGGGCGTCGGCCGGAAGCTCGAGCGCCTCGGCCTCTCCGACGTCCTGCACGAGGATCGTCGAGTCGGGCGCCTCGCCCATCGTGCCGACGACCTCCTCGTGCCCGGCGTGGCCGATCAGCAGCACGGTGTAGCCGTTGGCCGCGTAGCGCTTCGCCTGGACATGGACCTTCGTGACGAGCGGGCACGTCGCGTCGATCACGTCGTGGCCGAGGCCGGCGGAGTTCGAATGCACCGACGGGGCGACGCCGTGCGCCGAGTAGACGACCGTTGCGCCACGCGGCGCGTCGCGCTCGTCGTCGACGAAGATCGCGCCGCGCGCCTCGAGGTCGCGGACGACGTGCAGGTTGTGGACGATCTGCTTCCGGACGTAGACCGGCGCGCCGTAGTGCTCGAGCGCCCGCTCGACGGTCTCGACGGCGCGCTCGACGCCCGCGCAGTACCCGCGGGGCGAGGCGAGTAGGACCCGCTGGACGCTCACGCCGCCAAGGGTACTGCCAGCCCTCTCAGCGAGAGGTCTGTGCGAGCACGATGCCGGTGAGGACGATCGCGCCGCCCGCGAGCTGCGCCGCGGAGAGCGTCTCCTCGAGCCAGACCCAGGCGACGATGGAAGCAAGCACCACCTCGACCATGGCGACGATCGAGACGCGCGTCGCCGGCAGGTGGTGGAGCGCCCCGAGGGAGAGCGCGAACGGGACGATCGTCCCCAGCACGATCATCCAGAGCGAGAGGAGCCAGACGGGAGCGGTGGTCGACGCGAACGTGCCCTGGAGCGATACCGACTCCCAGAGCTCGTCGAAGGGAAAGCCCCACCACGGCTGCACGACGGCCCAGAAGGCGGCTGCGACCCCGAGCGAGATGCAGGTGAGGGAGAGGGCGTCGCGACGACCGGTCGCATGCCCGCCGACGAGGAAGTAGGTCGCGAGCGCGCCCGCCGCGAGGAGCCCGGCGGCGACGCCGATCGCGTCGAGCCGGGCGTCTTCCCAGACCTCCGCCACGAGAGTGAGTCCCGCGAGCGCGAGCGCGAGCGCCGCCCACACCCGGCGGCGGACGTGCTCGTGCCACATCACCCGCGCCCAGAGCGCGACGAGCACCGGCGCGGTGAACTCGAGCAGGAGGCCGATCCCGATCGGGAGGCGCTCGATCGCGACGAAGTACAGCCACGTGACGAGCGCGAAGCCGACCACGCCGTAGAAGAGCAGCAGCCCGAGCTCGTCACGGCGGATCCGGAGGCGACGCGGCGACGTCAGCCCGATGAACACCGCGAGGCCGACGAACGCGCCCGTCGCGCGGAGCTCCGTGAGCCGGAGGCTTGTCATGTCGGCCGAGGTG
>Ga0207661_10001655_pt1 | contig 15191 bp, 11 predicted proteins | sample KBSC713LmetaG_FD_184337 | JGI IMG/M metagenome (GOLD analysis project Ga0207661, IMG submission 184337) | Corn rhizosphere microbial communities from Kellogg Biological Station, Michigan, USA - KBS C7.1-3L metaG (SPAdes) (version 2) | ecosystem: Host-associated > Plants > Roots > Rhizosphere ...
GGATCGTGTCCGAGGCCGGAGGAATGTCGGGCAGGCTTTTCAGCCGGCCCTTGCCGGTGTGACAAATGGCCTTGACCTTGCCGCCCTGGATCAGGCCGACGACCGACGATCCGTTGGAGAAGAACAGCTTCACCTGCCCGCCCATGACATCGTTCAGCGCCGGGCCGCCGCCACGATACGGCACATGGTTCACCTTGGCCCCCGTCATGAAGCGGAACATTTCCAGCGACAGATGCTGCAGCGTGCCGTTGCCGGAGGACGCCATGTCGATGCCGTCGGGCGCTGCCTTGGCATAGGCGATGACGTCGGCAAAATTGTTCACCGGCAACGATGGCGTCACCACCAGGATGTTCGGCACCAGCGACACCAATGCCACCGGATCGAAATCCCTGTTGTAGTCGAACGACAGGTTCGAATAGAGCGCGCCGTTGACCGAATAGGCGGTGCCGTCATGCAGGATGGTGTAGCCGTCGGGCGCAGCTTTTGCGACCACGGCCTCACCGATGGTGCCGCCGGCCCCGCCGCGATTTTCGATGACGAACTGCTGGCCCAGGATGCTGCCTGCCTTGGCGTAGAGAATCCGCGCCGTGGTGTCGGCGCCGCCAGCCGGCGGATAAGGCACCATCACCTGCACCGGACGGTTGGGCCAAGCGGCTTGCGCACGGACGCCGCGGACGAAGGGCGTGGCGGCCAATCCGGCCAGTAGCGCGCGGCGTGAAACGCTCTTGGGCATAGCTTCCCCCGTCATTTTGTCTGTTGGCTGAGCGTCGATGAGGCGCGGAGCCATGTCAATCCGAAGATCGTCCGGGCCTGGCCGCCTCGCTTCGCCTCAGGAGCTTCCGGCCAGCCTGGCGACGAACCGGCGATAACCCGCCAGAATGGAAAACCTGTCGACGTAAAAATCCAGCACAGCAAGGTCGCGATGGATATCGAGCGCATGCGGACCGCGCGCATCCTTGAAGGCGATCACGCCGACATTCTTTTCAACATAGGAGTCCTTCGACAGCGTCACGATTTCGCTGACGGTGAGCTCGCTTCCGTATCCAAAACAATTGTTCTGCCCAAAGCGATACATTCTGCCGTCGGCGCGATAAATGCGTCCCGCCATGCGCGCCGATTTGGGATCGATGACGATGGGATTCCGGGGATGGGCAACATACGGACCGGACAATTGTTCGCTCGTGTAGAGGTAAAGCGAGTCCGCCGCGGATTCGATATACCCAGCGAAGAGATAGTAGACGCCGTCATGCTTGATCAACGAGCTGTCGACCAGCCTCTTGTCCTCGAGGCCTGCGAGAGCCGTCTTTTTTGCCGTGTTGGGCGATGCTCCGGCGAGATACGGCGCGGAATGAGAAGCAACTTCGGGGAGGATATATTCTTCGCCGCCTTCCTCGAACGGATACGGGTACGAATAGTGGGCGCCGGCGAAGAGAACCGATCTGAGATTGAGGTCACGTGAACCGAGCTCGACGATCTCGCCGAGACCGTTCCTTGCATTCAACGCCTCGACGCGAATCGAGCTGCCATCGGTGCTGAAAAAGGGATCGGCATAGAACGTGTATCCATTGGCGATCTTGGGAATTGCCCCGCCAGCGACGGAGATGTTGGCCAGCGCGTTCAGGCCTGAAAAGCCTGTCCTGACGATGTTCCATTTCTTCTCGAACAGGGCCCCGTAGATCAGTCGCGAGATGTTGCGGTAGACCAGCTTCGCCAAGAATTTCAGGACGACCCAATTTCCGGGCAAGCGATAGTTGGGACCAGGCTTCTCGAGTGCGACCCTGTCGCCGCTCAAATAACTGACGATCGCCTTGCGAAGCAAAGGGCGGGAATTCCGGTAGAAATTGCTGGCGGTCTTCCTGTAGGAGTGATGATGGATCTTCGAGTGAACGCGGACCAGGATCTCGCCGGCATCAAGCGTGTTCGACAGCTTCTGAACGATGATGCCGATACGATCCGCATAGTCATAGACCTCGTAAAATCCTGCCGGACGTCCGCGATAATGGGCGGGATCACCGTGGTGGAAGGACAGGATGTCGAGCCTTGCCAGTGCATCGTCGATCCTGAGCAGGGACATGCCGAACTTGATGACGAGCTTGATCCCCTGCTCTTCGACGGTCTTGGCAACGTCCGCCGGTAGGCTTTGCCACATGCCTTTGTAGATCGAATCGAAACTGATCGTCCTGGCGCTGGGCAAGCCGACGTCAACTCGCCGGGTCAGATCATTCCTCAACGCGAGCACGTTGAGAACGTAATACGCAAAATGCTTGAACAGGCGCTTCTTCGAGTGCGTGTTCCGGCAATTCAGTACGAGTTGGATGTCGAGATATTCCGACGCGTCATCGAGCGCCTGCCTCTGCCATTCGGTCAGGGAAAGATCATCAACGATCAGCGCCGCCTTTATCTTCATGCCATATGTCTTTCGGCAAATTCGCGCTGCCTGATAGCACGCCGGGCGCCATGTGAGCGAATGATTTAAAGGCGCAGCATTCCGCGTTCCCGCGGCGCGGATGCACCCGAGTTTTTGCTGAACAGGACGCCTTCCGGAGATGGAGGGCGCAGGGAAAGCCGGGCGCCGATCGCACCCGTGGGTCCCGTGCAACAAAAGCACGGGGGTAGGACCACAGGTTCAACCGGAAACACGCCGGCCTTCCCTGCGCAGTGGTTTACAGCTTATACGTGCTCTTCCCGGTGACCGGGCTCTTTTGCCACCGTCACTTCGCGGATGTCGCCACCCGCGAAACTTAGCGCCAGCGTCGGGGCGCCAGAACCACACGATTTCGCCGTCCGCCTTGCGCACGCTCGTCAGTCGCGCACATCGCGTCCACCGCATCTCACCGCAACGTTCGTGACGATCGCGAGCCGCCCCTCCTTCGCGTGAGACGCGCCGACTCAAATCACTGATTTGCCCGACGGGTTAAGCGAAATATTTTTGCGCGAAGGGCTGGACAGGGTAAATCGGATTGATTTCGCTCGCAAAAATTTCGCTTTTGACGCAGCGCTTTTTCCTGCCGTCTAACGGACATCAGCCCACCAAGCCGCGCCATCACAACCCGTTCGCCACGCGCAAAAATCACTCCGCACATTTGTATCGAGGAGATACCTTACAAAAAGGCGTCTTCACGCGGTGCCAGCAACTCGTCACGATACGATTCGAACGGAGGCATGTCGGGAACACCCGACCACTCCAAAATTGGCGATGGCCAGCCGGGGTCGCTCAGCGTCTTCTTGTCCAGCCATTCGCGCAGCGCCTTGCGGATCAGCCCGCTACGCGTCTGGCCGAGCTTCTTGGCCGTTCGGTCCAATTCCTTTGCGGTCTGATCGTCGAGATAGAGGTTGAGGTTCATGTGCGACTTCCGAAAGTCGGATATAACCTGATACAGCTTATATATAAGCACCAAACGTTGCAAAGCCCGTCGGGCGGGTTAGCGAAAGCGTAACCCGCCGTTCCATAATCGCATCTCGACAAAACGAGCTATTGATTGATCTCAGGCTCAACGAGCCTTGCCAGGTTTCGCAGCGACTCCTGCCAGCCGAGATAGCAAGCCTCGCGGGGAATGGCGTCCGGGATGCCTGCCTGCTCGATATCCACCTCGGTGCCAACCAACACTTTCTTCAGCGTCACCGTCACCTGTATCTCGCCGGGCAGGTTGGGATCGTCGAATTTATCCGTGTAGCGCAGGCGTTCACCCGGAACGAGTTCGACGTATTCGCCACCAAACGCGTGACTTTGGCCCGTAGTGAAGTTCCGGAAGGACATCTTGAAGGTGCCACCGACTTTTGCCTCCAGATGGTGCACGGTGCAGGCAAAGCAGTTGGGCGGAAGCCACTTCGCGAGCGCGTCCGCCTCGAGGAACGCGCGATAGACCTTCTCCGGGCGAGTTGCCAGGATTCGGTGCAAGCGGATGGTATTGGACATGCTGATCTACCTCGTGAATTGCTGGTTCGTACCCCAAGGACGAACCAGACCTGGCCGAGCCGACACGGAATTTCAGATTTCTTGCAAGCGCCAGAAGTATGTTCAGCCGTCAGACGAGTCAGCGAGAGCGTAACCCGCCAATACCATGACGCATCTTGACGAGAGAGGGCGGCGGATTACGCCGGAGCCTGTCATCGGGCCGCGCTTTGCGCGGACCCGTTGGGCCAATCCACCCTGCGAGGTGATCATGACCATCCGCCCCATTGTCCGCTATCCCGACCCCCGGCTTGCGATCCCGGCACGGCCTGTGACCGTGTTCGACGCCGCGTTGCGAGACCTGGCAAAAGACCTGCTCGAGACGATGCACGCCGCGCCCGGAATCGGGATCACGGCCCCGCATATCGGCGTGTCTCTGCGGGTTGTCGTGCTCGACCTCGACGCAAAGGATGGCCCGCGCACCTACGTCAATCCCGAGATCGAATGGGCGTCATCCGAGACGATCCTGCATCGGGAAGGCAGCGTCTCGATGCCCGGCGTCAACGACGAGGTCATGCGCCATGCGCGCGTCCGGATCAGCTATCAGGATGTCGACGGCAACATGAGAAGCGAGGAGTCCGAGGGGCTGCGCGCCGTCTGCCACCAGCACGAGATCGATCAACTCAACGGCCTGTTCTGGATCAACCGCCTGTCTCGTCTCAAGCGCGAGCGGTTGATCAAGCGGTTTGAGAAGATGTCGCGGGGTTCGTAGGTCGGCAGCCATCAAGACGGCGGTAACTCACGGAAGGGATCAAGCACGGTTACGCCAAGAGGCTCAAAATGCCTGGAGTTGCGCGACAGAATCGTCAATGCGTGCTGACTTGCAGTGGCGGCGATGATGATATCGGCAAATCCCGGCGCATGTCCCTGCCCCCGTGCCCGATCAGACAACCGCCCTGCGATCCGCGCTGTTGACGTATCGAACGCCAAGATTCGATCCTCATAAAGGTGCAGCACGACTTCCAGCCATTGAGCCAAGTCTTTGCTCTTGCGAGTGGCTCTCCCTCGCCGGAGCTTCGCTATTCCGTCCCCGACCTCTGCGATCGTCACGACAGATAGAAACAAGGAAGGGGACTGCGCGTCCATCCATTCAACCAGCGGCGGAGGCGCCGGCCGGTTCGGCGAGACGGCCGATATGACATTGGTGTCGACGAGATACACGGAGTCAGAAATTGGGCGTGCGCAGCTTGGCACGATTGCGCGGCGCCAGATCGCCCGCTTTCACAGGGATCGCCATCAGCAGGCGTCCGAAGCTCGGGACCTGCGACAGTCGCCGCCACTCCTCATAGCTCAAGACGACCGCCTGCTTCTTCCCGTGACGCGTGATCACCGCCGGCTTACCCTCGATGGCTTCATCGACGACCGCAGAGAGATTGGCCTTTGCATCACGAAGCTGAATTTCGCGCATAGGACACCTATATGACTATAGTGGTCATATAGAAAAACGCCGATATTTCAAGGGAGGGGCCTACGTCGATCGGCCCAGATAGTTTGCGCCGTGGCGTCGCATTAACCTTGAGGCTGGCTTCAATATCTTATTCCATGTGCCAAACGGCCGAATGATGCGACCTGCGCCGCCGACAGTAACTTCAAACCCTGGAAGCAGGTGGAGTCAATCAAATCGCCTTCCACCCGCGCTACGCGTCAAACAAGCTGCGTACGCCCTCTTCCGTCAGCGCCGAAGCGATACGCCCCTCGCGATCGAACAGGCTATCGGCCAGCGCGCGCTTTCTGGCCTTGAGTTCGTCCATTTTCTCCTCGATCGTGCCGGCGGCCACGAGCCGATAGACGAATACCGCCTTATCCTGCCCGATACGATGGGCGCGGTCGATGGCCTGCTCTTCCACGGCGGGATTCCACCAGGGATCGAAGATCATCACCGTGTCTGCCGCCGTCAGGTTGAGCCCAACGCCGCCCGCCTTCAGGCTGATCAGGAAAACGTCGCTTGCGCCGTTCTGAAAGCCGTTGATCGCACTCTTGCGGTCCGTGGTTTCGCCGGTCAGGATGCTGTAGCGAATCCGTTCGGCATCCAAGCGTCGCCGGATCAAGTCAAGCATCGACGTAAATTGCGAAAAAACGATGATCTTGCGGCCTTCGCTCAGCAGCTCCAGCACCATTTCCAGCAAGCGGTCGAGCTTGGCCGACGGTCGTTCGATGCCGTCGGCTAGCTTCAGGAGTGCCGGGTCGCAGCAAACCTGCCGCAGCCTGAGCAGCGCTTCAAGCAAGATGATGTGGCTCCTGGCCAACCCGCGCTCCTGGATGGCCTTGCAGACCTTGTCCGACATCGACAGGCGGATCGAATCGTAGAGATCGCGCTGGGCGCCTCCCAGCGCGATCTGCTCGACGATCTCGCTCTTGGCAGGCAACTCCGTAAGCACTTCTGCCTTGGTCCGGCGAAGGAGAAATGGCTTGACGCGCTGCGCGAGGGCCCCCGCCCGTGTCTTGTCGGCACGCTTCTCGATCGGAATCCGCCACTGACGGGAGAAGGCGGCCTTGTCGCCGAGATAACCCGGATTGACGAAGCTCATGATGGACCAAAGCTCGCCGAGATGATTTTCCATCGGCGTCCCGGTCAAGCAGAAGCGGTGGCGAGCTTTGACCTCGCGCAGCCAGCGGGTCGTCGCCGCGTCGGGATTCTTCACCGTTTGCGCTTCGTCCAGAACGGCCATATGCCAATCGCGCGTCAACAGCACCTCGCGATCCCGCGCGATGAGGGGATAGGTTGTTATGACAACGTCGTGCTCGGAAACGGTCTCAAACTTCTGCTTGCGGTCGGAACCTTGCAGCACAAGGATTTTCAGGTCCGGCGCAAATCTCTGCGATTCGTTGAACCAATTGGTCGTCAGGCTGGTAGGCCCGACGATCAGTGCCGGCTCCGTGAGATTGCCGCGCTCCTTTTCCATCGCCAGCAGCGCAAGAACTTGGATGGTCTTGCCAAGCCCCATATCGTCTGCAAGCACCCCGCCGAGCCCGCTCTCGCGCAGCAGGTCGAGCCACGCCACACCCTGCGCCTGATAGGGCCGAAGTTCGGCGCGAAAACTCTCCGGCAGGCGCGGCTCGGTCAATCCGCGGGCCTGAAGCAGGCCGGCAAGACGACGAAGATTGTCAGCGCACCGAAATGCAAATGTCTCGCTTTCGAGAGCCAAAAGCGGCACAACATCCGCGCGCGACAGCTTGATCTTCGCCGGCCCGTCAACGGAAACGCCGTTCAGTCTCAGATTGTGAAGTGCCAGTACCAGTGGAAGGAAGCGATTGGCGGCGAGCGAAAGATGGCGGCCATCGGCAAGCGGCAGGTAGAAATGCCCGCCCTCGTCGGCAAGCCGTTTGATCAAATCAGGGCTGAAGTCGGGTACCGCGACCAACGCCGCCACCAGCGGTGCCAGGTCGCGCCTCTCGCCATCGATCTCAACGCCCAAGGACAATTCGAACCAATCGATGCCGCTCGAACTCAATTCCGCATCGATGTCGTTCGATAGCGTCGCCAGATGATAGGGAAAATCATCGTCAATGCGGATTTCAAAACCTTCCGCCTGCAGTTTCGCCGCATGAAAATTGATGAAATCGAGCCAGCCGTAAGAATCCGGCATCGCGAGATCGTGGGCGTGGCGGACATCGAGGAAAGAATACAGGGACCTCGCCTCGACGAAGTCGAAATCGGACAGGCGTTTGCGCGCGTTCCTCTCTTTCGGCTGGCGTCGTTTGACGACATAGACCTGACCGGATTGAAACGCTTCCAGGCGGCTCGCTCTTTCCGATCCCTCGATTTCGATCGGGCCATAGCGAAAGCTGAGATGAGCAACCGGAGCCGGTCCGGGTTTGTCACGCCTGTCGTAATAATAGTACGAGCTGCCACCCGGGCGGCCCAGCTTGAGCCGGAGCACCGGAACCGGTTCCTCATCGATCTGCACTGCGGCGGCAGGAACCGAAGGCAAAATGCCGTGATGACGCTCCGGCAGTTTCTGGCCAAGACGGCGCGACACCTCCGCGACCTGATCGCGCGGAATCGCCGGCGCCGCCAGGAGCTGGCAAGCCAATTGCGGCTGCAGATCGAGCGCGACCGGCCCGATGATCCACGCCGCCTCATCGACATAAACGGGAGGCTCGGCGTTCAGCACCGTCGTTCCGGGCACGATGAGGTAGGGAGTAACGCCACGCTTGCTGGCCTGGCGCCATTCGATGCGTCCTTCGCGCTTGTCTCCCCATTTCAGCGGAGGTCGCTTGTGGTCAAGCCAGTACGCACGGCCCGTCGCGATGATCCGTTGCAGCAGCTCGGTCGTTTGCGGCGCCGGCCTGTAGCCATAGCCCCTGGACCGTCCCGAGAGCTGCGTCAGAATCTCGATATCGGAGGCCCGGTAATATTTCGGCGCCCGCTCCGGCATGAAATCCTCCACGCTGGGCTGCGTATAGTTGTCAGTGAAGGCCCCGCCTTTCAGCACTCGCACGGAGAGCAGCGACACGGCCAGGAAGGGTGTTTGTCCGCCCTCATGAAAGGGATGCAGACGATAGAACAGACGCTGGTTCACCTCGGCGGGATAGTCATCGTCCCGTACTGCTTTGGCGACATTTTCAAGCCAAGTGGCGATCTCATACGACAGGACCGGCGGTGCCGGAGCATTGTTGGGAGCCGACTCTCGCGCGCGCGGCAATGCCGGCTCCGGCGACGGCTTGCTTTCGCTCAGGACCTCAAGCAAGGCTGCCGCCACATGCTTGCAATTGCTCGCGACGGGGCAGCTGCATTGGCCGTCGAGATCAGCGAGCCGATCTCCGCTGAAATCCAGCCGGATATCCACGCGGTAGGGTTTCGGCGCGCCTCCCCGTACCTTGCCGCGAACGCGCGTCAGGTCCTCACTGATCTCCAGCTCCGTGACGCGTCCTTGCGCCTGATAGGAGTAACCCTTCTCAAACGCCGAGCGGCTGAAAAAGGTATAAATATCCTTACGCTTCAGGACATCCGAGAGCACTTGACCAATTCACCCAGAGTGGAAATTTGCTGGCAGTAGAAGGTTTTCACTCCCACTCGATCGTCCCCGGCGGCTTGCTCGTCACGTCATACACCACGCGGTTCACGCCCTTCACCTCGTTGATGATGCGCGTTGCGACGTTGGCCAGGAACTTCATGTCGAACTGGAAGAAATCCGCGGTCATGCCGTCGGTCGAGGTGACGGCGCGCAGGCCCACGACGTATTCGTAGGTGCGGCCGTCGCCCATGACGCCGACGGTCTTGACCGGCAGCAGCACGGCGAAGGCCTGCCAGATCGCATCGTAGAGGCCGGCCTTGCGGATCTCGTCGATGTAGACCGCATCCGCGTTGCGGAGGATGTCGAGCTTCTCCCGGGTGATGTCGCCGGGGCAGCGGATGGCGAGGCCCGGACCGGGGAACGGATGGCGGCCAACGAATATTTCGGGGAGACCGAGCTCGCGGCCGAGCGCGCGGACCTCGTCCTTGAACAGCTCGCGCAGCGGCTCGACCAGCTTCATGTTCATGCGCGCCGGAAGCCCGCCGACATTGTGGTGGCTCTTGATCGTCACCGACGGTCCGCCGGTGAACGACACGCTCTCGATCACATCGGGGTAGAGTGTGCCCTGGGCCAAAAACTCGGCGCCGCCGATTTTCTTCGCCTCCGCCTCGAACACGTCGATGAAGAGTTTTCCGATGGTCTTGCGCTTCACTTCGGGGTCGGTGACGCCAGCGAGATCGCCCAGAAATTGCTTCGAGGCATCCACATGCACCAGCGGGATGTTGTAGTGATGCCGGAACAGGTCGACGACGGTCTCGGCTTCGTTCAGCCGAAGCAGGCCGTGATCGACGAACACGCAGGTGAGCTGGTCGCCGATCGCTTCATGGATCAGCACGGCGGCGACCGCCGAGTCCACGCCGCCGGAGAGGCCGCAGATCACCCTGCCCTTGCCGACTTGCTTGCGGATCTTCTCGATCGCCTCCTCGCGGAAGGCGCGCATGGTCCAATCGCCGGTGAGGCCTGCGACCTTGCGCACGAAGTTGCGCAGCAGTTTTGCGCCATCGGGCGTGTGCACCACCTCGGGGTGGAACATCAACCCGTAATATCTGCGCTTCTCGTCCTGGATGATCGCAAACGGCGCGTTGGCCGAGACGCCGGCGACCTCGAAGCCCGGCGGCATTCTGGTGATGCGATCGCCATGGCTCATCCACACCTGGTGCCGCTCGCCCGTCGACCAGGCATTGTCGAACAGGCGGCTACCGGCCTTCACCTCGACATCGGCGCGGCCGAACTCGCGGTGATGGCCACCCTCGACCTCGCCGCCGAGCTGGGCCGCCATCGTCATCTGGCCATAGCAAATGCCGAGCACCGGCACGCCGGAATCGAAGATCAGTTGCGGCGCGCGCGGCGAGCCCTCGACGTGAACGGATTCCGGACCGCCCGACAGGATCACGCCCTTCGGCCGCATCTCGCGGAATGCGGCTTCGGCTTTCTGGAACGGGACGATCTCGCAATAGACGCCCTGCTCGCGGACGCGGCGGGCGATCAGCTGGGTCACCTGACTGCCGAAATCGACAATCAGAATCTTGTCATGCACTGATGCCACATCGGGCGCCAGCGAGTCGCGTGCTTTGGGTGCGGCTGTCATGGACAGCAGATACGCGACGGGGGGCCGAGCCGCAACCCTTCCCGGGCCGCCATGGCCGGGCCTTCCCCGGCCATCCACGCTTTTGAGCTGGCCGAGCGCCGGGTTGTAGGGTGGGCAAAGGCGCATCAGCGCCGTGCCCACCAACGCCCAGCGCCTTTGGTGAATGGTGGGCACGCTAGCGCTTTGCCCACCCTACAACCCGGGGTCAGCCGTTTCGGCGCAGGATAGCGACAAAAAAACCATCCGTCCCCGTCCGGCGCGGGGTCATCAGCCAACCCTCGGGCGACGCCAGCGCCGCCTCGGCGAACGCTTCCGCCTTGTCCCAGAGCACGCCGGCGGTCTCCGCTGGCGGCACCACTGAAAACTCCGGGTGACGCGCCACGAAGGCCCTCACCTGCTCGCCGTTCTCCTCCGAAAGCACCGAACAGGTGATGTAGGCGATGCGGCCGCCTGATTTGACCATTCCCCTTGCGCGATCAAGCACTTCGATCTGGTCCTTCAACCGGATCTCGAGCGCGCCGGGGCGCATGCGCCATTTGGCGTCGGGGTTGCGGCGCCAGGTGCCGGTGCCGGTGCAGGGCGCGTCGATCACGACGAGATCGGCGCTCGCCTTGATGTCGGAGAGCGTCTCAGCCTCGCCCTTGGGCGTGCGCACCTCGGCATTGTGCACGCCGGCGCGCGACAGCCGCTCGTGGATCGGCGCAAGCTGGCGCTTGTCGTGATCGGTCGCGATCAACCGTCCCTTGCCCTGCATCTGGGCGGCGAGCGCCAGCGTCTTGCCGCCGGCGCCGGCGCAGAGATCGATCACCTGCTCGCCAGGCTTCGCCGCAGCAAACAACGCGGCGAGCTGCGAGCCTTCGTCCTGGACCTCGATCAGCCCTTTGATGAAATCCTCCTCGGCATGGATGCCGGGATTCTTGGCATCGGCGCCGAGCGCGATGCGCAGGCCGACCGGCGACCACGGCGTCTCGTGCGCGCCAAGATGTCTCAGCGATGCGATCACCTTCTCGCGCCTGGCCTTCAGCGTGTTCACGCGCAGGTCGAGCGGCGCGCGGCTCGCCATCGCGGCTGCTTCCGCCGCGCGGGCCTCGCCGAACACCCTTGCAAGATACGGATCAAGCCATTCCGGATAGTCGCCCGCCACCGGCGCCGGCGCATCGCCCGGCGAGCGCGAATTGAGCGCTTTTCGCTCCGCGTCGCTCAAAGGTTCGGGCGCAAAACGCCCGCCATCGCAGAGGGCCTCGATCGCATCCACATGAAGGCCGCGCTCGACCTTGAGCATGCCGAGCACGCGCGAGCGCGCCGTGTCGTCATCCATCACCCAGGCGCTCGAGGCGCGCCGGCGCAGCACGTCCCAGACGAGGCCCGCGATCGCCGCGCGATCACCGGAACCGGCGAAGCGATGGGACGTGCCCCAATCCTTCAGCGCTTTCGCCGCGGGCGCGCGTTGCGCCTCGATGGTGTCGATCAGCTCGATGGCGGCGGAGAGACGGGCGGCGGGAGTCATGGAATGCTTTCGTTGGACGGTCAGATCAGGAGCAGGATTTTCGGAATCTCAGCTGGCAGCGGCCGGGCCGCGCCTCAACGAGCTAATAGCCGCCGCTTCCTCCGGTGACAACAAAGCCCATCTCCACAAAGAAAAGTGTGAAGCAACCGTCATGATTCCGATGCCGGGCCGTAATACGATCGCCTCGAAGGAACATTCGCATGACCCAATTTCACCTGACACAGATTTCCGACACGCATCTCGGCCGGCGCCTGCCAAAACTGACCCGGAATTTCGTGAGCGTCGCCGAGCATATCGACGCGACACGTCCCGATCTCGTCGTCAACACCGGCGACATCGGCTTTGACGGTCCGAGCAACCCCGAGGATCTCGATTTCGGAAGGTCTCTGCACGACGCGCTGCCGGTCGGCTGCCGCTATCTGCCCGGCAATCACGACATCGGCGACAATCCGACCCAGATCGGACCGGTTCCGACCGAGCTCGTGAGCGAGAGGGGCCGGCAGGCCTTCATCTCGGTGTTCGGCGACGACCGCTGGCGCTTCGAGGCCGCGGGCTGGTGCTTCATCGGCCTCAACTCGCTGGTGATGAACTCGGGCCTTGTCAGCGAGACCGAGCAGTTCGACTGGCTCGCGGGCGAGCTCGCCAACACCTTCGGCAAGCCGGTCGCGCTGTTCCTGCACAAGCCGATCTTCCTCAACGCGCCTGATGATGCCGAGCTCGAATCTTCCGCGGTCCGCTATGTGCCGATGCCGGCGCGGCGGCGGCTGGTCGAGATGCTGCGAGGCGTCGATCTCCGGCTCGTCGCCAGCGGCCATGTGCATCAGCGCCGCGATTTCACCTTTGGCCATACGCGCCATGTCTGGTCGCCGTCCGCCGGCTTCATCATCTCCGATGCGAAGCAGGAGCGGATCGGCCTCAAGGAAGTGGGCCTGGTGGAATATCGCTTCCAGCCGAACAGCTTCGAGATCCGCCACGTCCGCGCGCCCGGCCAGGTCGACGTTGATCTCAGCGAGATCTGGGACAAGGAGCCGAAAGCTGCGCCCACACCCGCTAAGGCGCGGGCGACGATTTAAGCGAGGTCAGCTTTTGCTTCGCTTCGCTCGGAATGACGATGCGCAAGCCTAGATCTGCGCGGCGTTCTTCAGTTCCTGCTTGAGCGAAACCAGCAGCGACTGCAGCGCTTCGGTATCGGCCGGCTTTTCGGAGGCGGTTGCGAACGCCGGTAGCGGCGGTGGCGCAGCGACGGTCGTGGACCTGGGCGCCACGGCCTGCTTCGGAACAGTGACCGGCCTCGGCGGAAAAATGACCGGCGGTGTGGGAGCGGCCGAAGCGGAAGCAAATTCAGGTTCCGCTTCCACGAACTCGCCATGCAATACGTCTTCGCGACGGCCCATCACGAAAAGGGCCGTCCAATAGGCAACCGCGAAAACGATTACGCCAATAACACCAATCTCAAACAACATGGCAGCACCTGAAATTGGTGCAATTTTTCAATGTCTTGCCCCACCCGTCAAGCGACGGACGGTTCGACTTTGTGCTAATTCCGCATCACTGTTGCAGTTTTGTCACGTCCACGGGTGCCCCGGCTAGGCCTTGTCAGGTCCGACCCGCACCAATTGCTTGCCGAAATTGGCGCCCTTCAGGAGCCCCATGAAGGCCGCCGGCGCACTGTCGAGGCCCTCGGTCACGAACTCCTTGTACTTGACCTTGCCTTCGCGCACCCAGGCCGACATGTCGCGCAGGAAATCGGCGTGACGCGCGGCGAAATCGCTGACGATGAAGCCGCGGATGGTGAGGCGCTTGGTCAACACCGCGCGCATCATCGAGGCGGCCCATTTCGGCGGCTTGGCCTCGGTGTCGTTGTAATGCGCGATCAGGCCGCAGACCGGCACGCGGGCGAAATTGTTCAAGAGCGGAAACACCGCCTCGAACACGGCGCCGCCGACATTCTCGAAATAGACGTCGATGCCTTTCGGGCAGGCTGCCTTGAGCTTTGCCGCGAGATCGGGATCGCGGTGATCGAGACAGTCGTCGAAGCCGAGCTCCTTCTTCACGAAGTCGCATTTGTCCTTGCCGCCGGCAATGCCCACCGCCCGCGCGCCCTTGATCCTGGCGATCTGGCCGACCGCGGAGCCGACGGCACCTGATGCAGCCGCAACCACGACGGTCTCGCCGGCTTGCGGCTTGCCGATATCGAGCAGGCCCGTATAGGCGGTCATGCCGGGCATGCCGAGCACGCCCACCGCGGTCGAGATCGGCGCGATCTTCGGATCGATCTTCGCAAGCCCCTTGCCGTCGGACAGCGCGTGTGTCTGCCAGCCGGCGCGCGCCAGCACGATGTCGCCCTTGGCGAAGTTTGGATTGTTGGAGGCGATCACCTCGTTGACGGTGCCCGCTTCCATCACGCCGCCGATCGGCACCGGCGCGGCATAGGACGGGCCGTCGGACATGCGCCCGCGCATATAGGGATCAAGCGACAGCCAGATCGTGCGCAGCAGCACTTCGCCGTTACCGGGCGTCGGGATCGGCGTCTCCTCGATCCGGAAATCGGACGGCTTGGGCTCGCCGACGGGACGGGATGCCAGAACGATACGCTTGGCCTGGGCCATGATGCTTCCTCCGCTATTGTCTGATGACCGACATGTAGCGAGGAAGCAGCCGAAGCGGAAGGGAGGCGTCATTCCGGGGCGATGCGCAGCATCGAACCCGGAAATCTCGAGACTCCGGGTTCAGTCCTGCGGACTGCCCTGGAATGACAGGAGAAAAATCTACACCGCGCCCGGATAGTTCGGCGCCTCGCGCGTGATGGTGACGTCGTGGACGTGGCTTTCCCGCAGGCCAGCGCCGGTGATGCGCACGAACTGTGCCTTCTCGTGGAAATCGGCGATATTCCGCGCGCCGACATATCCCATCGCCGCTCGCAGGCCGCCAGCGAGCTGATGCATGACATTGGCAACCGGGCCCTTGTAGGGCACCTGCCCCTCGATGCCCTCAGGCACCAGCTTCAGCGTGTCCTTGATGTCCTGCTGGAAATAGCGGTCGGCCGAGCCGCGCGCCATCGCGCCGACCGAGCCCATGCCGCGATAGGCCTTGTAGGAACGGCCCTGCCACAGGAACACCTCGCCC
>Ga0207661_10001658_pt1 | contig 15187 bp, 12 predicted proteins | sample KBSC713LmetaG_FD_184337 | JGI IMG/M metagenome (GOLD analysis project Ga0207661, IMG submission 184337) | Corn rhizosphere microbial communities from Kellogg Biological Station, Michigan, USA - KBS C7.1-3L metaG (SPAdes) (version 2) | ecosystem: Host-associated > Plants > Roots > Rhizosphere ...
CAGCGCCTGAATAAGCTGGGGGTCGGCAAGGAAGGCAGAGGCATCGAGGTTCATGAGACGCATTGTTGCACGCGTGTTTTCCAGAGTGCGGTGAGCCACGTCACAATTTCATGTTCATGACGCCCGAACGTCCCTGACAGATTCCCGCACGCGTCCTGAATTCAGCAGCGCGCGCGTGCGCTCAGTCGCACACCAGCTCAGCCGCATCGGTAAACCCCGCGGCAGCGTCGCAGTCCGTTTCAGGTTCGCCTCCATTCGCCGTCCCCGACGCAAAGAACGCATCCACCTGCTCCAGGACCGCCCCCCCAGTCTTCGCCTGGTAGATTTGGGCGCGTAGCTTCGCGCCGCCGGGCACGCCATGCGTGAACCAGGACGCGAATTGCTTCATCTTCCCCGCCACTTCCCGCACCGCCGCATTCCGATCCCCGGCTGAGGCTTCCGACTCGTCGAGCAGCATCTGAAAATAGGCCCGGATCATGCGATAGCGGTCTTCTACCGTGGGCTGGTCGTATTTGCCCGTCGCGGTGTACTGGGCAATCTGCCTGAAAATCCATGGGTTGGCTGGCGCCGCCCGCCCAATCATGACCGCGTCGCAGCCAGTCTTCGCGATCATCGCGGCGGCGTCCTCCGGAGTGCGAATATCCCCGTTCCCAATCACCGGGATCGAAACCGCTTGCTTGATCGCCGCGATCCACTCCCAGCGCGCCTGCCCCATATAGGCCTGCTCACGCGTGCGTGCATGCAGCGCCAGCGCATTCAGCCCTTCGCTCTCGGCCATGCGTGCCAGTTCCACGCAGATGATGTTGGCGTCGTTCCAGCCCAGGCGATACTTCACGGTGAAGGGAATCGTCACCGCCTTGCGCACCGTGCGGAAAATCTCGCCGATCTTCGGCAGGTCGCGCAGCAGGCCCGATCCGCCGTTGCAGCCCACGACGCGCTTCGCCGGGCAGCCCAGGTTCAGGTCGACCGTATCGAAGCCGGTGTCCTCAACAATCCGTGCCGCTTCCGCCAGCGTTTCAGCGTTCGACCCGAAAAGCTGTGCCCCGATGGGATGTTCATCGTCATAGAAGGTCAGGTAGCGCTTGCGCTTCGATTCCCGCATGCGCGACAGTCCGTCTGCCGAGGTGAACTCGGTCATCAGCAGCCCGCACCCGGATTGCTGATTCGTGACTGCAGCCTCGATTTCGGCTTCCTCTGTCCCTCTATCCCTTTGTCCCTCTATCCCTGTCGTAAACAAGCTGGCATGCCGGATAAACCTCCGAAACACCGTATCCGTCACCCCGGCCATGGGCGCGAGCACCGTGGCCGGAGCCACCAGCACCTTCCCGATGCGCATCTCCGCCGGGACGCGCGCGTCCGCAGGCATCTCGTGCTCCACCGGATTGTCCCAGTGCTTCTTCACCGTGAATCCCTTGCCAGCCATAACGTGAGTTGTCAGTCCTCAGTTTTCAGTTGTCGGTAGCGGTGCGTTCCTGCAGTGCTCAGCTGACAACTGACAACTGAAAACTTGCTCTTGAACACGCTAAGGCCCCCGCCGCGGCGGAGGCCTTAAAGCCAAACCACTGATGCGGCGCTGGTTACTTCGTCTCCGCCTTGGCGTACTTGCGGCGGAACCGCTCCACGCGGCCGGCCGTGTCTACCAGGCGCTGCTTGCCCGTGAAGAATGGGTGGCAAACCGAGCAGATTTCCACGTGAATGTCGCCCTTGTGGGTCGAACGTGTCTCGAACGTGCTTCCGCAGGCGCAGAGTACCCGCACCGGCGCATAGTTGGGATGAATCTTTTCCTTGGGCATCTCTTTGTGAAAACTACCTTTCCTGCAGTCTTTCTATTGTACCGGGAACGGAAAAGGATCGCAATTCTCCACATCACGTAGCAATCTGCAAATTCTGGCCTATAATGATGCCGCAATTGAAAAACCAGTACCGATGCCGCTTCCTCCGGCACCGGCAACTGAGGAGAGACCACCATGCTGAAGCCCCTGCTCCTCTCGCCCGCAGTTCTTCTGTTGGCGTTCGTGCCAGTCGCAAGCGCCCAGAAGCCCTCGCATAAAACCGCCCCCGCGGCCGAAGAACCGGCCACTCCCAAGACCATTAACGTCGAACCGGCTCGGCCCGAGATCAAGCAGATCTACAAGTTTGATTGCGCCGTTTGCCATGGCGAAACAGGCAACGGCAAGACCGATCTCGCCACCAGCATGAGCCTCACCCTCGATGACTGGTCCACTCCCGCCACCCTCTCCGGCAAGAGCGATGAGGAACTCTACAAAATCATTCGCAACGGAAAAGACAAGATGCCGCCCGAAGACGCCTCGCGCGCCAAGGATGATGAGATTCGTGGGCTGGTGAAGTACATCCGCGCCCTGGGGAAGAACGGGCCCGCCGCGCAACCTGCGGCGCAACCGGCGACCGAGCCCGCGAGCAAGCCCGCCGATCCCGCGGCAACTCCGACCTCGCCAACAGCCAGGTGATCCGGGACTCCGCTCAAGCCTCCCTGCGCTGAGCCGCGGGGAGGGGATGTGCAGTCTCGTTCAGCGTTCGATTCGGCAGCTTCCCGGGGCAGGGTCCGGATCCCTGTTCCCTGCTTTATCACGCCTGTTTCCTGCGTCTACTCCGCCAGCGCCTTTTCGATTGCCGCCTCCGCCAGCGGCGCCATCATGGCGTAGCCGGCCGGGTTGGGATGAACCCCGTCCTTGCTCAGGTTCGCCGGAAGACCATCGCGCTGGTCCTTCATCGCCGAGTGGTAATCCACATAAATGTAATTTTTTGACGCCGCGTATTCCTTCATCCAGTCGTTCACGCGGTCGATCTTCGGCGCCGGTTCCAGCCCCGGGCTCCAGGGAAAATCATAGGCTGGCAGCACCGAGCAAAGCACCACCTTGATATGGTTCTGGGCCGCTAGGTCGGCCATCGACTCAATATTCTCTTCCGTCTGCTCAGTCGTCATGGGCCCGGTATTGCCGGCGACGTCGTTGGTCCCCGCAAGAATCAGCACCACCGACGGCTGCAGGTCGATGACGTCCTGCCGGAAGCGCACCAGCATCTGCGGCGAGGTCTGCCCGCTGATGCCGCGGTTGATATACGGCTTGCCGGGAAACGACTGGTCGAGGTGCCAGCCCTCCGTGATCGAATCGCCCATGAACACAACCCGTTTTTCGCCCGGCGCCGGAGGTCCCAGCTTCTCGTCGGCATCCTGGAACCGCGCGAGCCAGCCGAAATCGTTCAGCAACTGCTTGTCGTGCGCCGTCCAGTAGGCATTCGCTGGATGCCCGGAAGCCGTGGTCTGGGGAACCGATGCCGCCGGTGCCGGCGCCGGCGTTTCTGGCTTGGTGGGCGCCTGCTGCGCTGGCGCGGCGGGAGTCGTGCTTTGCGGCGTGGTGGGCTGCTGCTGCGCACCGGCCTGAGTGAAACTCGCCACAACAAGCGCTGAACCCGCCAGGAAAGAAGAGATCCGCCTCACGTGTACCCCCGATTGCCTTGCGCTTCCGATTGTAAGCAACGGGCCTCCGCGCGTGGAACACCCCCAGGTGCAGAGCCAACCGGGAGGGTTCAGCCTTCGCGAGGAATATCCCGGTGGACGGCTTTCACCTGGTACCCGTGCTCGCGGAGCCGCTCGCCGATGTCCTCGGCCATCATCACGCTGCGGTGCTGTCCGCCGGTGCAGCCAAATGCCACCGTGAGATAGCTTTTGCCTTCCTGCACGTAGTGCGGCAGCAGGTAGAGCATGAGATCAATAACGCGGTCGAGGAATTCCCGCGTCTGCGGAAAGCTGCGCACATAGTCTGCTACCCGCGTATCTTTGCCCGTCTTCTTGCGGAATTCGGGAACAAAGTGCGGGTTCGGCAGGAAGCGGACGTCGAAGACCAGGTCGGCATCGAGGGGCACGCCGTTCTTATATCCGAAGCTGAGGCAGGAGATGAGGAGGCGATTGGTTTGCTCCTCCTGCCCGAACCGCTGCTGAATGTGGGCGCGGAGTTCGTGGACGTTGAAATTCGACGTGTCGATCAGGGTGTCGGCCACATTGCGGATGGTATCGAGAAGCTGGCGCTCTTCCACGATCGAGCGCCACACGGTCTCCTGCTTGCGCAGAGGATGCGGACGCCGGGTTTCAGAATAGCGGCGGACAAGCACAGCATCCTGCGCATCGAGGAAGACGACGCGCGTCGGCAGAATCATCCTGACGCTCTTGAGGATTTCCGGAAGGCGATCGAGGGTCTGGCCTTCTCTCACGTCGATGACGATGGCGGCGTTCTCGAACTCCGGGGACTTGTCGATCAGGCCGGCGAACTCGCGAAGCAGCTCGAGGGGCAGGTTGTCGACTGCATGAAAGCCGAGGTCCTCAAACGCTTTCAGCGCCGAGGCCTTCCCGGCTCCGGAGATGCCGGTCAGGATGACCAGCTCTTTTTTGCGGACTGTTCCGTCCGCGGAGAGGTTGTCGGATTGCTGCGACGGCTTTTCCGGCATGCGCCAATCCTACACTGAGCCGCCGCCGCGTTAAGCTCCCGCGGGTGGCGTCCCTGCGCTGTTGTGCGAGGCGAGATAGAACGCCTGCGCGGGATCGAGGGGCGGAGCGAGGAAAAAACCCTGCCCCATCGGGCAGCCGAGGTTTTGCAGGGCGCGCAAGTGGCCGCCCGTTTCAATGCCGTGGGCGATCAGTTGCAGTCCGGATGCGCTGCAAACGTTGACAAGCGACTGCAGCACCGCTAATTGGCGCCCCGTGCCCGTGGCGGACGCGGTAAGCCGGATGTCGAGCTTGACCATGTCGATGGGCAGGCGGATGAGCAGGTTGAGAGGCGCGAGATTGGCTCCGAAATTATCCATCGCAAGGCGGACGCCGCAGTCGGCGAGGCGCTGGAGGATCGCAACGGCCCGGTCCGGGTTATCGTGCAGCGTATCTTCTGAAATCTCCAGCAAAAGGCGGGCGGGGTCGATGCCCGCGCTGGCAATGGCTTTGCGCAACTGCGGGACCAGGTCATCATGGAAAAACTGGCGCCGGCTCAGATTGATGGTGAGGATCAGCCCGTTGCTCGGCATCGCGCTGTCCCACGAGGCGATCTGAGAGCAGGCGGCCTCGATCGTGTCGCGCCCGATGCTGATGGAAAGGCCGGTGTCTTCGGCGACGGGAAGCAACTCGCGAAAACTTTCCATGGCGCCGGCGGAGTTTGGCTTGCGCAGCAGGGTCTCGAATCCTTCAAGTCGCCCCGTGGCCAGGTGGTAGATCGGCTGGTACCACCACGCGAGGGCGCGGCGGGCCACCAGATCGCGTAGTTCGCGCTCCCGCTCCTGGACGCTGGAAACCTCGACTTCCATGTGCGTGTCGAAAATCGCGTAGCCGCGGCCGCCCTGCTGCTTCGCTCGGTACATGGCGGTATCGGCGTCCTGGATCAGTCGCTCCGCGTTCGCATGTTCCTCCCCGGCCAGGGCGATGCCGATGCTTGCCGGGGTGCGCACCGCGTGGCCAGCCAGGTCGAATGGGCGATCGAGCTCAGCCAGAAGCCGGTGAGCGAGCGCTTCAAGATCCGAGATCGAGTAGATGTTTTCCACCAGGATGGCAAACTCGTCGCCGCCCATGCGCGCAGCCGTGTCGTGCGGACGGACCACGCGCTGCAGGCGTTCGGCCAGGGAGACGAGAAGCGTGTCGCCGGCGGCGTGGCCGAAGGTGTCGTTGATCTGCTTGAAACCGTCCAGATCGAGGAAGAGTACCGCGCACCCATTCCCGGGCCGGCGGTCGCGGCGGCTCAGGGCGAGGCTCAGGCGATCGACGAAAAGAGCGCGGTTTGGCAGGCCGGTAAGGACGTCGTGCATGGCGTCATGCTGCAGCCGCGCCTCCACGTGCTTGCGATCGGAGATGTCGCGGAATGTAATCACGTAACCGGCATTTCCCCCGGCTATGCGAAGCGCTGCCACCTGCACCGCCACGTCGATCAGTTCGCCATTCTTGTGCAGGCGGACGGTTTCAACCGAGGCGCGCCCCTGTTCGTTGACAAGTTTCTGGAGCATCGTGTGCTCGTACCGGCGTGTCTCGGGAACGATGAGGTCCCGCAGGCTCGCGCCGCCCATCTCGTCCGCGGTGTATCCGAACAGCTCACTGAATGCCGGGTTGGTATAGAGCACCCGGGAGCCGACTACAAGGGCAACGGCTTCAGGCAGGCAGGCGAGCACGTCTTCCATCAGGCCGGGGCGCGGGGCGCGTTCGCGGCCGGTAATCTGGCCCATGATGATGCGTTCCCGCCGTTCGGCATTGAGGACGCTCGACGTGCCTTCGAGCGGGATCATGCGGCCGTCGCGGCAGGCAAGTGTCGCGTGGAACGGCGTTCCATGCAGGCCCGCAGTCAGCGGAGTGCGGGGCTCCGCGGTTCCCGCCGACAGTCCCCACAAGATCTCGTCCGTGGCGCATTCCTGCCATGCGCCCTCCCACCCAATGGCGTGGCGCGCCTCCGCATTGGCATAAACGAGCTTCCCGGCGTACTCCAGAAACACGAGGACGGGCAGGGCATCCAGGATGTCCCGTTGCTGTCTCGAGTCCGAATTCTCCGGCAAGGTCACGAGTGGCTTGTCCCAGGCAAGCGCCGCCATATGCATTTCCCCTGAATGTGATCCGAATCCAGCGCGCTTGCTGTTGCTGAATGCTCCGGTCGGTAAATGGACGGGGATCTGAAATCCGCGCGCGGAGGTTCTTCCGCATGCGGACGCAAGTTACCTTGCCGCTTCCCGGGCCGTGGAGAGATGGTAGCCGCTGAAGGGCGCCGTTTGAATCCCTCAAACCGGTTACGTGGAAACGAAAGTACCCCAATTTGGGGAGCGGGTGAGTGGGCCGGGCTTGACAGCCCTCGGAAAACTCTGTCCGCGATCCAAAATCGTCGCTCTCACTGGTTTTTCCGCCGTCTCGTCAGCCATTCTGCGGTTCGCTGCTCGCAAGCGCCATTTCCGCCCCGTCAGCGATTCTGCGGTTCGCTGCTCGCAAGGGCCATTTCCGCCTCTTCAGCGATTCTGCCGTTCGCTGCTCGCAAGCGCCACTTCCGCATCTTCAGCGATTCTGCCGTTCGCTGCTCGCAAGCGCCATTTCCGCCTCTTCTGAAGCCATGTAACAAGGGCACCTTAGCCATATAACAAGGCACCTTAGCTTTGTAACAAAGGCACCTTAGCTTTGTAACAAAGGCACCTTAGCTTTGTAACAAGGGCACGGCTTCAGCCGGGCCAACTAGCCATCCTTGGAATGAACTGGGCTTCAGCCCCTGCTCATTCCACGCGCCATAAGAGCCCGATCACAAGGCACGGCATACATGCCGAGAAACACTCCGACCTTGATTCAAACTCGCGTAAGGGTCGCGGCCCCGTCGCTCCACGGATGAGCTACTGCTGCAGGATGACCTGGTCGCCTTCCCGCAATCCGCCGAGAATCTCGGTCTTGGAGCCGTCAGATAATCCAACCTTGACCGGCACTTTCCGCTTGCCGTCTTTCTGGTTCTTGTCAGGAACTTCGACGGAGGCGTTCTTCTGGTTGTCATACATGACGGCATTTTCCGGAATGCCGAGGACGCCCTTGTGCTCATCGAGCAGAATCTCGGCGTTGGCGGTCATGTTTGCCTTGAGCTCCCCGCCAGGATTGTCGATCGAGACGCGCACTTCGAACGTGGTGACGTTGTCCTTCTCGACACCGAGGGGCGCGATCTTGGTCACCTTGCCGTTGAACACACGGTCGCGGAAGCTCTCCACCTTGATGCGCGCGGGTTGGCCCATGTAGACGTGCGCGATATCGGATTCATCGACTTTGCCCTGAACATAAACCTGGTTGACGTCGCCGAGGGTCATCACCAGCGTCGCCGTGGAGCCGAGGACAAGAATGGAGCTGACCGCATCGCCGATCTCCACATCGCGGGAAAGAACCACGCCGTCCATCGGCGCAACGATCGTCGTGTAGCTCAACTGCTCTTCGAGCTGCTTGAGGCTCGCCTGGCTCTGCTGCACCTGGGCGCGGGCCTGCTTGAGCTTCGCCATGTCCACGCCGATCTGGGCGCGCGCGCCGTCCCGCTTGTTCAGCGCTGCCAGGTAGTCCTTGTTCGCATTGTCGAGAGCCTGCTGGCTGACCACGCCTTCCTTTGCCATCTGCTGGTTGCGGTCGAGCGTGAGCTTATACATAGGCAGGTCAGGCGCGGCAGCGTTCACCTTGTCCTGCTCGATATTCGCCTCGTAGGTGCCTACGTTGGCCTCCGCGGAGGTGAGCGCAGCCTTCTGCGCTTCCACCTGCGCGAGGATCTCCTGCTGGTCGAGCTCCGCGAGAGGCTGCCCTTTCACCACGTGATTATTAATATCGACGAACAGTTTTTCTACGATGCCGGAAGCCTTGGATTTGACCTCGACCTTGGTAATCGGCTGAATCTTCCCGGTCGCGACGACAGAACGTGTCACATCCCCGCGCGTCACTTTGGCGATCTTGTTGGGATCGACGGATCCCCCGGAGACCATCCGCGCCAGCGCAACCGCGGCGGCGCTGACGATGACAACAGCGACCAGGGAAACCCAGATCCATCTCTTCCTGTTCTTTCGCGCAGCCACGGGACACCTCCCAGCTTGCTCTGCACAAGAAGTACGCAGAAAATGCGGGCAAGGTTCCATGTGTCTGCTCAGGCTGACGGAACGGCGCAAATGCTATCCTCGGAGCGAGATGCACGGGCTGGTGCTACTGCAATGCGTCGCTGTGGCCATGCTGATACTGGCCAACGGATTTTTCGTTGCGGCGGAGTTCGCCCTGGTCTCCATCCGCGACACCCGAATCCAGCAATTGCTCGCCGCCCAGGTGCCGGGCGCGCGCGCCGTGCGGCGGCTCCAGCACGATCTCGACGACTTTCTTCCCGCTGTGCAACTGGGCGTGACGCTGTGCTCGCTCGCCCTCGGGTGGATCGGCGAGCCGCTGGCAGCCAGGGCGTTTCTGTCGGCCTTCAACATGCTGCCGATCGTGCCCTCCCATGCCCATTTGTTCGCGCACATTGCAGCCGTGGCCGCCGTTGTCCTGGGTTTCTGCGCAATCACCTATTTTGAAGTCGTAGTGGGCGAGCTGGTGCCCAAGACCCTCGCGCTTCGCCGGGCCGAGGCCCTCGCAGTCGCTGTCGCACCCCCCATGTTGCTCTTTATGGCGCTCACCCGGCCGGCCGTGCGGCTGCTCAGCCGGTCTGCCGCCGTGGCGCTGCGCGGATTCGACATTCCCCTGACCGAGCGCGCTTCCGTGCATTCCGCCGAAGAGCTCAAGCTGCTTGCCACCGCGGCGCGCCGCGTCGGCGTCCTGCCCAGGTTCCAGGAGACCCTCGTCCATCGCGCCCTCGAACTGAATGACGTCCCCGTCCGCGAAATCATGACGCCGCGCCAGAAAATCTTCGCGCTGCCGTCCAACATGCCAATCGAGGATGCCGCGGCCAAGGTGATCGAGCTTCTCCACTCCCGCGTCCCCGTGTACGACGAAGCCCGCGGCCCCGAGCACATCATCGGCGTCGTGTATTCGAAAGACCTCTCGCGCCTCATGTTTTTCCGCCGTCCATCGCAGCGGGGCGCACTCCCGGTCGGAGGCCCCTTTGCGCAGCTCCGCGTCAGCCAGATCATGCGCGAAATGCTCGTCGTGCCGGAGACAAAATCGGCCCTCGAACTCCTGCGCGAATTCCAGAAGCGCCGTCGCCACATCGCCATCGTGGTCGACGAATATGGTTCGACCGCCGGCCTGGTCACGGCGGAAGATGCCATCGAGCAGTTGACCGGTGAGATCGAAGACGAGTTCGACGACCCCGCCCGGCCCCTCATCACCAACGCCAAGGGCGTGCTCGTGCTCGACGGCGGCACCAACCTGCGCGACCTCGAAACGCAAATGCAGTGGAACCTGCCGCGCGAGGGCGGCGAAGAAACTCTGGCAGGATTCTTGCTGACCCGCCTGGGACATATCCCCGTCGCCGGTGAGCAGGTCGAGTTCGACAAGCGCCGCCTCACCGTGGTCGAGATGGACGGCCGGCGCATCGCCAGGGTTCGCGTCGAGCCCGTCGACGGCGAATCGACTTCGACCGGGCCCTCCTAGCCCGACCCGCCGCCGACATGTGATGTGGCTCACATCGAAACGTGCTTGCCGCGTGTTCCCATTTCCACGTGCGGAACTCTGCGGCCACCCTCTTGCGATGTCTGGCGATCGGCGCGCTGTGTGCCCTTGCCGCTTCCCTTAAACTGCCTTCGTTTGAGTCCCCGTCCAGCCAGGTGCATGCCGCTACCGGGAACCTGCCCGCCCTGCTGCCCATCTCAATCGACTACCCGCGGACAGGATCGATCTTTCCCCCGGGCATCACCCCGCCCACATTTCTCTGGCGCGACGCGGCGGGCACTTCCTGGTCGATCGACATCACCTTTGCCGATAAATCGAAGCCGCTGCACGTCGAGAGCCAGGACGAGCGGATGAAAATCGGCGAGATCGATCCGCAGACGATCAACGAGAACAACCAGCCGCCGAAGCTCACGCCGCGCCAGGCGGCGGCGTGGACGTGGAAGCCCGACCCGGCAATATGGTCCGCCATCCAGGCCCATTCTGCGAGCGGGCCGGCGGCGCTGACCATTACCGGTTATCGTGGCGGCGGCAAGCCGTGGTCGCAGGCGCGCATCGAATTCACCACCTCAAAGGATGACGTGGGTGCGCCGATCTTCTATCGCGACGTCCCCCTCATGCCCAGCGAAAACAACACGGGCCACGTCGCACCCCTCGCCACCGCCTCGATTCCGCTCATTCACTGGCGGCTCAGGGACATTCGCAAGGCAGAGAGCCACACCGTGCTCAAAGACATGCCCACGTGCGCCAACTGCCACTCATTTTCCGCCGACGGCAAAACGTTCGGGATGGATGTCGACGGTCCCGCGAACGACAAAGGGCTCTACGCGGTGGTCCCCGTCCAGAAGCACATGACCATCGCCACGAAAGACCTGCTGCGCTGGAACGCCGATGGCGCGGTCGGCCAGGTGCGCGTCGGCTTCATGTCGCAGGTATCCCCGGACGGCCGTTACGTGCTCAGCACGTTTGCCGGCCCGGCGGTAAAGTCGATGCGCGAGAGCTATTACGTCACCAATTTCAAGGACTATCGATTCCTCCAGGTGTTTTATCCCACGCGCGGCATTCTCGAGTATTACGACCGCACCGACGGCAAACGCCATCCTCTGCCCGGCGCCGACGATCCCAACTACGTCCAGACCGATGGCGTCTGGAGCCACGACGGCAAGTGGGTCGTCTTTGCCCGCGCGCAAGCAAAGGACCCCCACTTCGACGGCCAGCGCATCGCCCTGCACGCCATGGACGAAAACGAGACTCAGGTGAAATTCGACCTGTACCGGCTTCCGTTCAACAACGGCAAGGGCGGAACCCCGGAGCCGATCGCCGGAGCCGGCGCCAACGGCATGAGCAACAACTTCCCCAAGATTTCACCCGACGGCAAGTGGATTGTCTTCGTGCAGTGCGCCAACGGGCAGCTCATGCGCCCTGACAGCCAGCTCTACATCGTTCCGTTCGCGGGCGGCGCAGCGCGGCGCATGACCGCGAACACGCGCCTGATGAACTCCTGGCACAGCTTCAGTCCCAACGGCCGCTGGCTCGTCTTTTCCTCAAAGGCGCGCTCGCCCTACACGCAGATGTACCTGACGCACATCGACGAGAACGGCAATGACAGCCCGCCGATCCTCATCGACAACGCGACCGCGGCCAATCGCGCGGTCAACATTCCCGAGTTCGTGAACATTCCGCCGGATGCCATTGAAGACATCACCGTCACCGTAGCCGATGAAGCCACCCGCGAGGCGAACGCAAAGGATAAGGCAGCGGAGAAGAGCGCGAAGTCTCCTTTCGCAAAGGACGGGCAGCAATGATCCGGCACGTCGCGATCCTCCTGCTGGGAGCGCTGACCGGATGGACAGGACTTGCGCATGCCGCAGCCGGCCGGCAGGGTTCCTGCACGCCTCCCCCTGAAATGCGTGCGAACCTGACGGGCGCGCCCACGGCCGATGCCCTGAACGAGCTAGGCGTGTGGTTCGCCGATCGCGAGCAGTACGCTTGCGCGGCGCAGGCGTTTGCCACGTCGCTGCAGACCGATCCGCAACAGCCGCCATTCCGCCGGGTGATCTTCATGTTCGGCGCCAGCCTGTACTACTCGGGCGACATGAAAGAGGCGGCCGAAGCGCTCGAAGAAGCCGAGCGCGTGGGCTATCGCGACGACAAGCTCTACGGAATGCTGGCCACCGCCCTCGATGCGCAGCACGAAACTGAAAAAGCCGAGGCGCAGTGGAAGCTGGCGCTCGAATTTGATCCCGACTCGGCCATGGCCCTCGACGCGCTCTCCAGCGACATGATCGCGATGCGGCAGTATGCAGACGTGGTAGCGCTGCTCACGCAAAGGCGCGTGCTGGCATTTCGCAGCGAGCAGCAGGTCCAGAACCTGGCCTCGGCGTACCTCCGCCTGGACAAGCCGGACGACGCAGCAAACGTGCTGGAAGACGGGCTGAACACCTATCCCCAGTCGGGGCCCATCGCCGAGCAGCTTGTGTCGGTGCTCACTGGCCTGCATCGCGACGCGGAAGCTGCGCTGGTGCGGGAACTGGCGCCGTCCGCGCAAACTCCCGGCGCCAAAAGCGGCCGGTAGCTCACGAGGTCCGGCGCAGCCGTCTCACAGCCTGATAGGTCCACCCGGATTTCCCCGGCGGAATGAGCGGTACAGCGCGAGTTTGTCTGCGGTACACTGGCCGCAATGCGCGTCTTTGGAATTGACTGCGGGACTGAAGTAACAGGCTTCGGCGTGGTGGAAACCTGCCTGACCGCCCGGGAGTCGCGCCTGGTCTGCAGGGCCATGGGCGGAATTCAACTTTCCAAAAATAAGCCCCTTCCGCTTCGGCTCGAGCAGGTCTTTCGGGAACTCAGTCGCCACCTCGAGCAGTGGCAGCCGGATGTGGTCGCCATCGAAGAAGTTTTCTACTCCGTCAATGCCAAGTCGGCGCTCAAGCTGGGCCAGGTGCGCGGGGTAGCGCTATTGGCGGCGGCATGCCAGCAGCGCCCGGTCGCGGAGTATGCGCCGCTGCGCATCAAGCAAAGCGTGGTTGGCTACGGCCTCGCCAAAAAAGAGCAGGTGCAGTTCATGGTGGCGCGCCTGCTGGGCCTGGCGGAATTGCCCCAGCCCGCCGATGCCGCCGATGCGCTCGCCATTGCCATCTGCCACATTCATACAGCGCAAACCCTCGAGCTACAGGAGGCCGGGCGATGATACAGCGCACGGCCAGGTTCATGGTTGCGCTTGCCTTCCTGGGCGGGGCCGCGCTGTGCCGCGGTGCCGACGGCGGCCCGCTGTTCCAGCTCGATTACTCGAATCCTGGGCTCATTCCGGCGCAGTGGACACTCGAAATTCATCCCGACGGCAGCGGCCACTTCAAAACCGAGCGGGGCAACGCGCCCAGCGAAGAAATCGAATCCGCTGACATCGATCGCGAAGTGCAGTTGAGCACGCAGTTTGCCGAACACGTCTTTTCTGTCATGGAGCAGAAAATCCCGTTTCGCCATGGCTGCGAAAGCTCCTCGAAGGTCGCCTTCCAGGGGATGAAGAAGCTGACCTATACGGGACCCGGCGGGCCGGCCGCCTGCGAATTCAACTACGCGAAAGACAAAGACATCCAGAGCCTGTCCGACTCGCTCATCTCCGTGGCCACCACCCTCATCGAAGGCGCCCGCCTGCAGACTCTCCTGTTGCACGACCGGCTCGGCCTCGATCGCGAAACCCAGGTGCTGGTCGAGTCTGCACAGGACGGTCGCGCACAGCAGATCGGCTCCATTCGGGACATTTTGGAACGCCTCGCGCAGGATCCCGCTGTTCTGGAGCGCGTGAAGCGGCGGGCGCGAATCCTGCTGAACAAGGCGGATAGCGGCGCGTGATTTTGGCAGCGACTTTCGCCGCAAAGCGGGTGTCTAAGTCGTGTTGGGCATGTTGAAGATGTGTGTTGCGGGGGAAAGACGGGGGGACATCATGAAGACGGCAAGCTGGATGCGTCGGTCCGTAGCGGTTCTGGGGATTGCGGCAATGTGCGCTCTCGCGCCGGCTGCGCTGCTCGCCGACGACGATGCGGCAAATGCGGCAGGTGGTCGCGCGGTCCGGCTGGGCAGCGTCGACGGCGCGGTGCAGGTGTCGCAGGGCACTGAGGTCATCGCAGACCATGCGCTGGTGAATACGCCGCTGTTTGAGGGCATGACCGTCACTACCGGCGACGACGGGCGCGCCGAGGTGCAGTTCGAAGACGGCAGCGTGGCGCGCATTCCCCCTGCGAGCGCCGTAACCCTGAGCGTCCTTCGGCCCGGCGAGTCCGAGCTGACCCTCGAGAACGGCATGGCGTACTTCGAATTGCAGGATGGCACGGCGGACAACATGCGCGTGCGATTCGGCTCCGACGTGGTAAAGGGCAGCGGGTTCACCGTGCTGCGCGTCAAGCTCGATGATGGCGCCGGCGATCTGGCCGTGTTCTCAGGAAATGCGCATATCGACGGCACCGGCGGCGTCTCCATGGACGTGCGCGGAGGCGAGAGCGTTTCCCTGGGAAACTTCAGCCTGGCCGAGTCAATCGAGCCCGATTCGTGGGACGCTTGGAATTCCGATCGCGACCAGGCCATCACCACCGCCAGTGTTGGCACCACCGCCGCGACAGACAGCATGCCCAACAGCCAGAACCCGGCCTGGGGCGATCTGAATGCAAGCGGAACCTGGTATGACGTGCCCGATCAGGGCTACGTGTGGTCGCCCAGCGAAGCGTCAAACCCGGGATGGGATCCCTACTCGGAAGGGTACTGGGTCTGGACACCCCGCTACGGCTACATCTGGGTCAGCGTCTACTCCTGGGGATACCTGCCCTACCAGTTCGGTATTTGGAACTGGTACGACGGCTTTGGCTGGGGATGGTCGCCGGGCGGCTGCAATCCCTGGTGGGGCGGCGGCGGCGGAGTTTGGGGCTTCACTGTGGCGTCCATGCCCCGGTGGTACCGGCTGCCGGTGCGCCCGGGACCGCCCAAACCGCATAACCCGCGCCCAATGCAGGCCGGAGGCCCAAGGGCGCCGATCGGCATACGCCCCACGCTGCCCGTCATTGCGGTGAACCACCACGAGCCGGGGCCGGTGGGCGTGCTTCCACGCAGGGAACCAGGCCATCCGGT
>Ga0207661_10001661_pt1 | contig 15167 bp, 17 predicted proteins | sample KBSC713LmetaG_FD_184337 | JGI IMG/M metagenome (GOLD analysis project Ga0207661, IMG submission 184337) | Corn rhizosphere microbial communities from Kellogg Biological Station, Michigan, USA - KBS C7.1-3L metaG (SPAdes) (version 2) | ecosystem: Host-associated > Plants > Roots > Rhizosphere ...
CAGCCTCGGTGAAGGCGTCGACCACACCGGACGGCTCGCGCCGGCGGCCATCGAGCGCACCCGCGTCGCCCTGGCCGACTACGCGGCCGAGATCGCGGCGGCCGGCGTCTCGGCGACCCGGATGGTGGCGACCAGCGCGACCCGCGACGCCGACAACGCCGACGACTTCCGGGCCATGGTGGTGGACACGCTCGGCCTCGCCCCCGAGGTGGTCACCGGCGACGAGGAGGCCCGGCTGTCCTTCGCCGGAGCCGTCCGTGGGTTGGACGCCGAGCCGCCCTACCTCGTGGTCGACATCGGCGGCGGCTCGACCGAGTTCGTCGCCGGCACGGACAGCGTCGAGCGGGCGATCAGCGTCGACATCGGCTGCGTGCGGCTGACCGAGCGTCACCTGCACGACGACCCGCCCACCCCAGAGCAGGTGGCGGCGACCGAGCACGACATCGTCGGCGCGGTCGACCGCGCGCTGCTGGAGGTCGGCGGCGCCGTCTCGCGCACGCTGGTCGGGCTGGCCGGCTCGGTCACCACGGTCACCGCGATCGCGCTCGGCCTGGACACTTACCGCCCCGAGCGCATTCACCACGCCCGGGTGACCCGCGGCGAGGTCGCCAAGGTCACCGCCGATCTGCTCGCGGCCACGCGGCAGGAGCGGCTGGCAATCCCGGTGATGCACCCGGGGCGGGCCGACGTCATCGGGGCCGGCGCGCTGATCCTGCGCGTGATCATGGAACGGGCCGGCGCGGAGGCAGTTATCGCCTCCGAGCACGACATCCTCGACGGGATAGCCTGGTCGCTGGCCTGAGCGGAGCCCGCCGATCAGCCAGTCCGGCGGACCTCGGCCCGGGACTGCTCGCGCGGCTCCGACTCGTTGCGGGACCACCACCAGCCGTACGTGAGCACCCCGTCGTGGGGTGCCGTCACGATGATCTTGGCGGGCATCGGTCCCTGGTACGCGGTGAAATGCCCCGGCTTGATCTCGACGAACCGCGTGACCCCCGGCAACTCCAGGCAGGCGACGTGCAGCTCCAGGCCGCCGGCCTCGCCAGTGGTCAAGATCGTGTGCTCGACGTGTTGTAACCCTTTGCTGTCGCTGAAGGCCTCGTAGTCGATCGTCACCGCGTTGCCGCGCACGATCGAGGTCACCTTGATGCGGGCGACGAAGGGTCCGGACTCCAGCCCATCGCCGCGCCCCCGGTATACCCCCGGCGCGGCCGAGAGGCGCTTCAGCAGGTCGCTCACGGCGCACACCGTAATAGGCGCGCGCGAGTCACGGGTATCCCACGGTCCGCTAGTCGACGGGTACGCGAGATTTGCCCAGGCCCGCTATGGTGAGCCGTCGCCTCGCCTAGGGTGAGAGACGCGGCGAAGATCCCCGGAAGGAAACCTACCGATATGTCTGACCCCAACGCTCCGCAGGACGGGCTTTCGGCTGCTCAGCCGCCGTACGGCCAGCCTTACAACCCGACCGGCGCACCCGGGGCTCCTGGCGCACCCGGTGGCGGCTCGCCCTACGGGCCACCGCCCACCGGTGACCCCTACGGCGCTCCGCCGGCGGGCGGCCCTTACGGCGCTCCGCCTCCGCCGCCCAAGAAGGGCAAGGCCGGCAAGATCATCGGCATCATCGCCGGCGTGATCGTGGTGTTGCTGCTGGTCTGCGGCGGCATCTCCTACTTCGCGCTCAAGGGCACGTCGGCGGCCGACGCCAAGGCGGGTGACTGCCTCGGCGGCGACAGCATCAGCGACAGCGGCAGCGCCACCAGTGTCGACGTCAAGGTCGTGAAGTGCACCGACTCCGGCGCCAAGTACGACGTCGTCGGCCGCACCGAAAACGTCTCGCGCGCCGAGACGTCGAAGCAGGACACGAAGGTGTGCGACGCGTTCAAGGACGCGACCTCCGTGATCTGGGTCGGCACCGACGAGGCCAAGGGCACGGCCCTCTGCGTCAAGGAGCACGCCGGCTGATCCGGCCGGACTGGGAAGCCGAGGTCGCGGCCTCGGCTTCTTTTTACTTGATAGTACTGCGTAATGCATAGTACTCTCCATCGCGTGGACACCACCCAGCTGCTTAAAGGTGTGCTCGACCTGGCCGTGCTGGCCGCCCTGCGGGACGACGACGGCTATGGCTACGACATCCTGCGCCGGCTTCGCGCGGCCGGACTCGACGACGTCGGCGACGCCTCGGTCTACGGGACGCTGCGCCGGCTGTTCCAGGGCGGCTTCCTCACCACCTACGTGGTGCCCAGCGAGGAAGGCCCGCACCGGAAGTACTACGCGCTCAACGCCGCCGGCCGGGCCCAGCTGGGCTCGTCGAGCAAGGTCTGGCGCACCTTCGCGCAAACCATGGACCGGCTGATCGAGGAACCGGGAGTCGCCTCATGAGCGCCGTCGACGTCGAGATCGACCAATACCTGTCGGGCGTGCGAGCCGCGCTCGCCGACCTGCCCACCGAGGTGCAGGACGATCTGGTCGACGACCTGCCGGCGCACTTCGCAGAGCTGCTCGACGAGCACCGCGGCCCGCTCGTGGAACGCCTCGGCCCGCCCGAGGTCTACGCGGCCGAGCTGCGCACCGCGGCCGGCCTCGGCGCGCGCACGGGGACGCGCCGGCGCTGGCCCGCGGTCAACGAGGACCTGGCCGACAAGGCCGCCGCGCTGGCCCGGACGGCCGACCTCAAGATTGGCGCGGTCATCGGCTACCCCAAGGCGACCGACTTCGTGCGGCTGCTGCGTCCGGCCTGGTGGGTCTTCCGGGCCTACATCGTGACGCTGTTGTTCTTCGAGGTCACGTTGCATGAGAACCCGATATACAACCCGGTCGGCTGGGTGGTGCTGATCGCGCTCGCGCTGCTTTCGGTGCGGATCGGCCCGATCACGCCGCGGCTCGTGCGGTGGGCCCGGGGCCCGGCCGTGCTGGCCGCCGCCGTGGCCGTCCTGGTCGCGTTGGCCGCCAGCCCCGGGCGGACCTACTACCAACCCTCCTCTGACGGCTACTCGGACCGCTGGAGCCAGGTGACGGACGTCTACCCGTACGACAAGAACGGCAACCCCCTGTCCGACATCTACTTGTACGACCAGAACGGCACCCCGATGGAGTTCGGTGACGCCTGGCGCTGCGCGACGGAAGACCAGCGCTACGGCTCGCAGCCTTACATCCCGCGCTACCCGCTGTGCAAGGGCCCGGTGATGGCCAGCCCATCAGCTTCGCCGAGTACGAGTCCGAGTCCGAGTTCGAGTCCCAGCCCGAGCGCTAGTCCCAGCCTCGCTCCGAGCCCGAGCCCGAGCAAATAGGAGGGAACCTCGCGTTGCCATTCGCTTCCGGAACGTCGCGTACGCGTGGTTGGCTGTCCGGCATGGGCGAGATGGTGAGCTATGGGAGCAACGGCGGTACGAGCGAGGGCTACCTCGCCACCCCCGACGAGGGTCGGGGGTTGCCCGTGATCGTCATCCAGGAGTGGTGGGGCCTGGTCTCGCACATCAAGGAGGTGGTCGAGCGCTTCGCCGCGGCCGGCTTCGTGGCGCTCGCTCCTGACCTCTACCACGGCCTGCAGGCCACCGAGCCGGACGAGGCCGGCAAGCTGATCATGGGCCTGGCCATGGACCAGGCCGCCAAGGACATCGCCGGCGCGGCCGCCTACCTGAGCGGACGCCCGGACACCACCGGCTCGGTTGGCACGGTCGGGTTCTGCGCCGGCGGCAGCCTCGCCCTGTGGTCGGCCACGCTGACCGAGCACATCCGTGCCGCGGTCGGCTTCTACCCGCCGCTGCCGTGGGAACGGATGAGTCCACAGTGGAGCAACTACGCCGGCAAGGCGGCGCTCATCCACTGCTCCGAGGAGGACGGCACGTCGGCCGCGCCCGGCATCGGGCAGGCGCGCACGGCGATCGAGGCGGCCGGCGGCACCGTCACCGTGTACGACTACCCGGGCACCCACCACGCGTTCTTCAACGACGACCGGCCGGAGGTCTTCGATCAGGAGGCCTCGGCGTCGGCCTGGGCGCGGACGATCGAGTTCTTCCGAGCCAACCTTGGCTGAGACGCTCGACGAGCTCGATCGGGCGATTTCCGAGTGCCGCGCCTGTCCCCGGCTGGTCGCCTGGCGCGAGGAAGTGGCACGAACCAAGCGGGCGGCCTTCCGCAACGAGACCTACTGGGGCCGGCCGGTCCCGGGCTTCGGGCCGCCGGACGCGCGGATCGGCATCCTCGGGCTGGCCCCGGCCGCCCACGGCGGCAACCGCACCGGCCGGGTCTTCACCGGGGACCGCAGCGGCGACGTGCTGTTCGCCGCCCTCTACCGGGCCGGCCTGGCCAACCAGCCGACCAGCGTGCGGGCCGACGACGGGTTGGCCCTGACCGACACGCGCATCTTCGCGGCCGTACGCTGCGCGCCGCCGGACAACGCCCCGACCCCGGCCGAACGGGACACCTGCGCACACTGGCTGCACCGCGAGGTCGAGTTGCTACGGCCGACCCTGCGGGTCGTGCTGGCGCTCGGCGGCTTCGCCTGGACGGCCTACTGGTCGATGCTCAAGGCCGTCTATGGCCTGACGCCCCGGCCGCGGCCCGCCTTCGGGCACGGCGCGCAGTGGCGACCGGCCAGTGGTGACGGGCCGATGTTGCTCGGTTGTTACCACGTCAGCCAGCAGAACACCTTTACCGGGCGGCTGACGCCGGGGATGCTGGATGCGGTGCTCGAGCGGGCGAAGGAGCTCGCCAATCAGGACTGATCAACGGGGAGCGATGAAGCGCTGGTTGCCGGTCGTCGGCGTCGTCGCCGCGCTCGCGGTCGCCTGGTTTGCCTCGCTCTTCTCCTCGACCGACGTCACCCAGCTGCCGCCGCTTCCTCAGGCCGCGTCGCACTCTGTCAAGGGCCCCGACCCCGACCCATCGATCCCCGGCCGGGCCATCCCCTATGCCGCGAGCCCGTTCCCGACCTGGCTGCTGTGGTTGATCGTCGGCTCGGTCTTCATCTTCATCGCGGTCGTAATCATCGCGCTGACCTGGTCGTTCTTCCGCTACTGGGCGCCGTCGAAGAAGGCCCGCCTGCTGGTCCGCGACGGCCGGGGCGGCCCGCTGCACGGCCGGGCCGAGCAGGAGCAGGCGGTCATCGAAGCCCTCGATGCGGGGCTGACCGAGTTGTCCGATCGGGACGCCGATCCGCGCCGAGCGGTGATCGCCTGCTGGGTGCGCCTCGAGGCGGCGGCGGCCGAGGCGGGCACCCCGCGCGAACCCGGGGACAGCCCGACCGACCTGGTCACCCGGCTGCTCTCGGCCCATCGGGTGAGCCGGCCGGTGCTCGACCGGTTCGCGCGGGTCTACCGCGAGGCGCGCTACGCGACGCGGCCGGTCGGCGACGATGACCGGCAGATCGCGCTGGACGCGCTGGCTCAGATGCGCCGGGAGTTGATCGATCCGGTCGAGGCCGATCGGGTGGGTGCCGATGGCTGACCGCAACGTCGGGCTCGACGAACTCTTCGACGTCGCGCCGGCGCCCAAGGAGAAGGCGCCGATCCGGCCGTTCGGCGCGCGCTGGTGGCTGCGCCGGGCGATCGCCGCCCTCATCGTGTCGGCCGGGGTCTTCGTCGTGTTCTACGTGATTCGCGTGGGCCTGCCGTTCCTGCTGATCGTGGCGACCGTCCTGGCGATCATGGTCGTGCACGGCGCGCTCGTCCTGGTGCACGACAACCCGCTGCCGGCCGAGGTCACCGGCCGGGGCGCCGAGGTGACCGTCGACGATCACCGGCACGGGCCGCTCACCGGGCTGCGGCACTCGGTCGCCCCGACCGACGGCGTGCGCTACGCGATCAACCGCTGGGACGACCGGCTGAGCTGGGGCGAGCGCGACGGCGCCCGGTTCGCGGCCATCGTCCTGCCCCGGTTAGCCGACCTCATTGACGAGCGGCTCCGCCAGCGGCACGGCTTCACCGCCAAGTCCGATCCGGAGCGGGCCCGGGCCATCCTCGGCGAGGACGTGTGGCGGTTGATGACCCAGCCGGGCCCCCGCGCGGCCGCGCCCCGGGACGTAGCATCGATCATCGCCGTGGTGGAGGGGTTATGAAGTCGCTCGCGCCGGTCGAAGTCGGCCGGATCGCCCGGGAAGTGCTGGACGCGGTCGGCACGGTCGTCGTAGGCAAGCGCGACGCGCTCGGACTGGTGCTGGCCGGCATCCTGGCCGGGGGCCACGTGCTGCTCGAGGACCTGCCCGGCCTCGGCAAGACGCTGACCGCGCGCAGCTTCGCCCAGGCGCTTGGGATCGGCTTCCGCCGCCTGCAGTTCACGCCCGACCTCCTGCCCGCCGACGTCACCGGTTCGTTCCTCTACGACCAGCGCACCCACGACTTCACCTTCCGGGCCGGCCCGGTCTTCACCAACCTGCTGCTGGCCGATGAGATCAACCGCACGCCGCCGAAGACCCAGTCGGCTCTGCTGGAGGCGATGCAGGAGCGGCAGGTCTCGGTCGAGGGCGCGACCTACCGGCTCGACCCACCGTTCCACGTCCTCGCGACGGCCAACCCGATCGAATACGAAGGCACCTACCCGCTGCCCGAGGCCCAACTCGACCGGTTCCTGCTGCGGGTGTCGTTCGGCTACCCGACCGGCGACGAGGAGTGGATCGTCCTGCAGCGGCGGATGGCCCGCCGGCAGGAGGAGGCGATCATCGACCCGGTCGCCGACGGCGACACGCTTCTCGCGATGCAGGCTGCGCTGGAGGACGTGACGGTCGAGGATTCGATCGGGCAGTACATCGTGTCGGTCACCGCGGCGACCCGCGTGCACGCGCAGGTGCTCGTCGGCGCCTCCCCGCGTGGCTCGCTCGCGCTGTTGCTGCTCTCCCGCGCGCGGGCCGTGCTGGACGGGCGCGACTACGTGGTGCCCGAGGACGTCAAGGCGGTCGCCGCGCCCGCGCTGGCCCACCGGATCACGCTCCGCCCCGAGATGTGGCTGCGGCGCATCGACCCGGCCAGCGTCGTCGCCGACGTGCTGGCCCGCACGCCGGCCCCGGCCAGCGGGGCCTTGCCCAGCTACGGCGCCCGGCGTGGCTGACTTCGCGCCGACCAAGGCGCTCGGGCGAGCGATCCTGTTCGTCGGGGCCTTGTTGCTCGGCGCGGCCCTTTTCGGACGCTTTGATTTCGTGGTACTGGCGGCGCCGTTCGCCATCGGCACCGCCGTCTCGGTGATCCGTCGCCCGCGCGTGCGGCCGATGGCGGAGCTGTCCACAGTGGAGCCGTTCGTGGTCGAGGGCGGCGACGCCGGCGCCTCGGTCGGGGTCGGCAACCCCGGCACCACCGGCTACGACCTCGCGCTGGTGCGGGTCCGGGTGCCGTACTGGATCGACCTCGAGCACGCGGAGCATCCCTATGCGACAAGCGTGGCGCCCGGCACCATATCGGACATCGACCTCAACGGGCGGGTGACCCGCTGGGGCCGGCATACGCTCGGCCCGGCCACCGCCTACGCGGTCGGCGGGGACGGGCTGTTCATCAGCCGCGGCGCCCGCACCGGATCGCTCTTGGTGAAGGCCTATCCGGTGACCGAGTTCTTCGACGCCGACGAGGCGATGCCGCGCGCGGCCGGCCACGTCGGCGGCCACCGGTCCCGCCGGCCCGGGCAGGGCGGTGAGATCGCCGGCGTCCGCCGGTTCAGCCCCGGTGATCGGCTGCGGCGCATCGACTGGCGGGTCTCGCTGCGCACCCGCGAGCTGCACGTCGTGGCGACCCTCTCGGACCGGGACGCCGAGGTGGTGCTGCTCCTGGACGTGCTGCACGAGGCCGGCCGGTCGGGCGGGGTCGACGGCACCCCCTCGGTCCTCGACACGACCGTCCGCGCGGCCGCCGGGATCGCGGAGCACTACCTGCACCGGGGCGACCGGGTGTCGCTGGTCCAGTACGGCTACCAGGTCCGGCGGCTGCGGGCGGGCAGCGGCCGGCGGCACTACCTGACCACGCTCGAGTGGCTGCTGGACGTCGCCCCGGCCGGTTCGGCCGGCGACCCGCCGGCCACGATGTTCGGCCCGCACCTGGTGCCCGGCAACGCCCTCGTCATGGTGCTCACCCCGCTGATCGACGTCCGGTCGGCCGGGATGCTGGCCAACCTGGCCCGGGCCGGCCGGTTCGTGATGGCCGTCGACACGCTGCCGATCGGCCTGGCCGACCCGGCCATCCCGCCGACCGGCGTGGGCACCAGCCGGTGGGCCGGCGCCGCCCACCGGCTCTGGCTGCTCGAGCGGGCCAACCTGGTCGGCCAGCTCCGCGAGGTCGGCGTCCCCGTCGTGCAGTGGGGCGGCGCCGGCAGCCTCGACGAGGTCCTGCGTGGAGTCGCCCGGATCGCCCTGTCCCGCACCGCCCCCGGCGCCGTGGGAATGGGGATGGGCTCGTGAGCGCTGCAGGGCGCCGTCGGGCGTCTGGACGCCAGGTCGCGTTTGCGCGGCCTCCTCGGAAGACGGCCGGTAGAGGCGCGCTGCAGCGAGACCGGGAGGCATCGTGAACGACATCGTCGAAGCCTTCGTCTCCCGGGCCCAGCGGGCCAAGGACGTCAACGCCCGGGCCACCCCGGGACCGCTGCTCGTCCGGGGGGCGCTGTGGGTGTTCACCGTGGCGGCCGTGTTCACCGCGTACCCGTCGGGAATTGTTTGGAATGTGCGGGCGCTGCCCGTGGTCGCGCTCTGGGCCGCGTTTCCAGCGGCGTTGCCGCGGACCCGGATCGTGTCGTTGGCGCTGTTCGGGATCGTCGTGGGCTGGGTGATCGCGACCACCGCCTACGGTGAGGACATCACGGCGGCCAGGCTCGTGCTGCTGGCCACCCTGCTCTACCTCATGCACACGACGGCCGCGCTGGCGTCGGTGCTGCCCTACGACACGGTGGTTGTGGGGAGTGTGCTGATTGCCTGGTATGTGCGGGCGCTGCCGGCGCTGGCCGGGTCGGCCGTCTTCGGGGTGCTCGCGGTCGCCGGCGCCGGCGTGATCGCCGGCCGGTCCTATCTGATCGCCGCGATCAGCGGGATCGCGGTCGTCTGCGGGGCCGCGTGGCTGCTCGTGCGGGCGTCGCGAAGCTGACTGGTGTGTCCTACGTAGCACCTTGATGCCGATCACAGTCGGCCCTTGTCGATCTTCCGTGGATCTACCGTTGAAGCATGGCTGCGAAGCGAATTCTGGTGGTCGGGGCTGGGCACGTCGGGCTCTTTGTGGCGCTGCGTCTGTCCAAGAAGTTGAGCCTGCGCCAGGCCGAGGTGACCGTCGTCGACCCTCAGCCGCACATGACCTACCAGCCGTTCCTGCCCGAAGCGGCGGCCGGCAACATCTCGCCGCGGCACACGGTCGTGCCGCTGCGCCGCGAGCTCAAGCGCTGCAACGTGCTCTCCGGCACGGTCACCAGCATCGAGCACGCACGGAAGGTCGCGATCGTCCAGCCGATCACCGGCCCGGCCCGCGAGGTGCCCTACGACCACATCGTGGTCGCCCCGGGCAGCGTCAGCCGCACCCTGCCGATCCCCGGCCTGCGCGAGCAGGCGGTCGGCTTCAAGACCATCGGTGAGGCCATCTACCTGCGCAACCAGGTGCTCGAGCGGCTTGACGTGGCGGTCACCACGAGCGACCGGGCGACCCGCAAGCGGGCGCTGACGTTCGTGTTCGTCGGCGGTGGCTACGCCGGCATCGAGGCGCTCGCCGAGATGGAAGACATGGTCCGCGACGCCCTGCGCTACTACCCGGAGATCCCGGCCGACGCCGTGCACTTCGTGCTCGTCGAGGCGGCCAACCGCATCCTCCCCGAGGTCGGCGCCGAGATGGGCGCCTACGCCGCGGCCCAGCTCGACCGCCGCGGCATCGACATCCGCCTGGGCACCCGCCTGGAGTCCTGTGTGGACGGCATCGTCCGGCTCTCCGACGGCGACGAGTTCGACGCCGACACGATCGTCTGGACGGCCGGCGTCAAGCCGCACCCGATGCTCCAGCGCACCGACCTGCCGCTGACCGCTCGCGGCGCGGTCAACTGCCGCCCGACACTCGAGGTCGCCGACCTTGACGGCCGGGTCGTCGAGGGCGCCTGGAGCGCCGGCGACTGTGCCGCCGTCCCCGACCTGACCGCCGCCGAGCCGGGCACCCTGTGCTCACCGAGCGCCCAGCACGCCGTGCGCCAGGCCAAGGTTCTGGCCGACAACATCGCCCGCGCCGTCCGCGGCGAGCCGCTGGTCGAATACCGCCACCGCCACGTCGGTTCGGTGGCCGGGCTGGGCCTGCACAAGGGCGTCGCCTACGTCTACGGCGTGAAGGTGCGCGGCATCGCGGCCTGGCTGATGCACCGGACCTACCACATGAGCCGGGTCCCGACGCTGAACCGCAAGATCCGGATCGTGGTCGACTGGACGCTGGCGCTGTTCCTCAAGCGCGAGGTGGTGGCGCTCGGCTCGCTCCACCAGCCTCGGGAGCCGTTCACCGAGGTCACCCCGGAGGTGCGCGAATCGGCTGGCGCGGCCCACTGAGGCTGCCTAGACGCGCCAGATCCAGACGTCGGCGACATGCTCGCCGGGCGGGAACAGCTGGTCCAAAGTGGACCTCAGGACCGCGCCGTGAGGTTCGGTGTCGGCCACCACGAAGCAGGACGCGTGCCAGTAGGCGACATCGGCGACGGCGTCGGCGCGGTTCTTGTCGGTGATCTCCGGCACGGCGTTGGTCTCGTCGGCGACGTCGAGGAGGTGGGCGGTCGGCTGGCTGTAGATGCCGACCGAGGCGCGCCCGCCGGCCGCGTACGGGCCGATGAACCACCCCTGCGGGATCCCGAACTCGTCGTTGGCGGCGGCCGGCCAGCGCATCTTGTCGGGGTTCAGGCCGCCGGGCAGCGGGACCGGCACGAGGACCCCGTTGCGTTGGACGCAGCTCCGCCAGTACCCGTCGGAGAAGAAGCGAGGCGCAGCCGAGCGGGCCTGAACCGGCAGCGGACCCGCCGCCAGCGGGATCAGCGCGCCCACGACGGCGATCGGGACGACGAACGTGAGGATGCGTCGCCCGGTAAACGCCGTATTGATGGCCGTGGCGAGGATGAACGCGATCGGCGGGATGGCGGCCAGCGCGAAGCGGGTGGGCAGCGCGTTGTCGAGGATCGGGAGACCGGCGATCAGCTTGTACGGTCCACTGTGGCCGGTTGCGTGGCGGTTGACGGTGATGTTCGGGCCGAGCGCCAGCGCGCACATGACCAACGCGGTGACGGCGCTGGCGACGACGGCCGGGCGGCGCCACAGCCACATCGTCGTGCCCGCGATGACCAGGACGAGCGGCCAGCCGAAGAAGCTGGTGTACTCGGCCGGGCTCGTCACCAGCACCGACGCGTCCTGGTTGCCGGCCAGCGAGAGCGGCGAGATGGTGAAGATGCCGGCCAGGTCGGCCGAGAAGAACGCCGGGCTGAACGGCCCGTTGGGCACGCTCTGTGGGCCGCGGAACTGCAGCCACAGCAAGTAGGCGGTGAACGCCAGCGCGACGACGGCCGCGATCGCGACGCCGGCCGCGAGACCCGGCAGCGCGCGGCGGACCGAACGCGGGTTGAGGGCGGCGGAGACGACGCAGAAGACGCCGAGCGTGATCGCCGTGAGGAAGAGGACCTCCTCGCCGAGGAACACGTGCAAAACGATCAGGCCGCCCAGCAAGGCGCCGAGCCGGACGGTCGGCCAGAATCGGCGCTCTCCGGTCAAGCGCAGGACACACCACACCATGACCGGCACGAGCCATTGCGCCGTCATGTGCAGGTGCGCGTTGGCTTGGGAGACCATGCCGGGCGCGAACGCGGTGAACGCGGCGCCCACCGTTGCCCCGAAGCGTCGGATGTTCAGCGTACGGGTGAACAGCAGGTACCACCCGATCCCCGTTGCCGCGAGGTTGGCCGCCATGATGACGGCGAAGCTGACCGGCGCCCCGAACGCGAGCGTCACCGGAGCCATGACGACGCCGAGCAGGATCAGCGACGCGTTGCCCAGCAGGTTCACCCCGTCGGGTGCGTTGAGCAGCGGCGTCACCAGGTGGAAATCGCCGGAGTACAGGCGGGTGCCGAGCGCCAGGAACCACTCGTCGAGGGCTTGGTCACCTGGGTTGAGCGCGAGCGCCCGGCCGGCCGGATCGGGCCACAGGCCGCTGGTCAGCCACCCCGCGTAGAGGGTGATAACGGCGCAGATCGCCACATCCAGCGCGGCCGGGCCGCGTAAAGCACGCGCAATGCGTGTCCGGCGAGTGGATGCTGGAGTTGGCGGTATGGGCGATGCCTCGGGCGGCGAGGACACCACTGGTGTCTCGTCGGTTCGCTGGGCATTGCTCACCCGGATGACAGTAACGGCGGTCCGCTCGTGCGTGTCGGGGGATCGGTCAGACGGGCTACCGTGAAGCGCGTTTACCAGCCCGGGTGGTGGAACGGCAGACACGGCCGCCTTAAAAGCGGCTGCCGAAAGGTGTGCGGGTTCGACTCCCGCCCCGGGCACCTCACAGCTCGTTCACGGCCAGTTCCTAGGCACGTTTCGCATGCTTAGAGGCGGTACCCTAGCTGGTACGTGTGATTTCAAGCCCTTGGAGGCGGATCGTGCAGAGTTCCAACCCCGTGCTCACCACCCGACTGGGTGAGGCGGCACGGCAGGAGCGGTCGGGCTCCGTCGGATATGCACCACCCGGCTACGGTGCGCCCGGTTATGCGCCGCCGGCGACCCCGTCCCGGATGATGACCATGGACGACGTCGTCGTCCGCACCGTCGCGCTCCTCGCGCTGACCGGCATCGCCGGCGCCCTCAGCTGGGTGCTCCTGCCGGCCAGCAGCCCGGCCGTCATGGTCGCGGCCATCATCGGCTCGTCGCTCGCCGGTCTGGTGCTCGGCCTGGTCATCGCTTTCATGCGGATCACCAACCCGTTCCTGATCAGCATCTACGCGGTCGTCGAGGGCGTGCTGCTCGGCGTGGTGAGCCGCTTCTTCGAGGCGCAATACTCGGGGATCGTCGTCCAGGCGGTGATCGGCACGTTCGGGGTGTTCGCCATCATGGCGGTGCTCTACAAGATGAAGGTGCTGCGCGCGACGCCGCGCTTCACCCGCATGGTCATCGGCGCGCTCATCGGCGTCGTGGTGCTGAGCCTCGTCAACTGGATCGTCGCGCTCTTCGGCGGCAACCTCGGCCTGATCGAATACAGCACCACCGGCAAGGTCGGCTGGCTGCCGATCGTGTTCAGCCTGGTCTGCATCGTCGTCGGTGCGCTGACCTTCATCCTCGACTTCGACGCCGTCGAGAAGGGCGTGCGCTACGGGCTGCCCGAGCGCTACGCGTGGTACTGCGCGTTCGGCCTCCTGGTCGGCCTCATCTTCCTCTACTGGCAGATCCTGCGGTTGCTGAGCTACTTGCGTAGGTGACCGACAAGACGACGGCCGACGAGTTTGCCGCCGCGGTTGGCATGCTCGTCGGCCAGGTTTCGCACTGGACGCCGTCCCGATGGGCGGCGTCTTCGCGTGCCACGGTGCTCCACGAGCTGATCCAGCGGCTGGCCGACCGCACGGCAGACGCCGAGGGCGCGCCGCGTCGCGCGGTACCGCGGCTGGAGAACGACCTCGCGCTGCCCGACCAGCTGCGGGTGATCGCGGCCGACGCGGTGGCGGCCGGCGCGGCCGACGACGCCTCGCTCGCGTTGGTGCAGTCGGTGCGCGCGACCCTCTTCACGTAGCGCTGCGGCGGCTCCGGTAGGCGGCGGCCGCGATCCGATCGTTGCAGAGCTCGCAGCAGTACCGCTGCCGCCCGGAGCGGGTGCGGTCGACGTACACGCACCGGCATGGGTCGGCGAGGCAGGTGCCGAAGCGTCCCGGGCCGCCGGCCGCCATCGCCTGGGCGAGCGCATCGGCCACCAGGATGCCGAAGCGGCCCACCGCGTCGGTCCCGCCGGTCGCCGACAGCCGGACTCGGTCGCCCACCCGGCCGACGTGGGCGGTTGCCTTTTCCAGTACCCCGTTGAGCGCCGCCAGCTTGGTGTCCACGTCCTCGCCGGCGAACACCGGCCGGAGCTGCTCGCGGAGCGACCGGAGCGGCTCGAGGTCGTTCGCCGCGAACGCCGTGGGGTGCCCGTAGTGTGCGGCGAGCCGCTGCACCCAATCCACACTGAGCCGGTCCGGCGGCGACTCCAGCGCGTCGTAGGTGTTCAGGAAGTCGATCGCGAGCGCCAGCGCCGGCTCGTCCGGGGGCACAGGGCTCATCAATCCTCCTGGTCGCTCCGCTGCGCTGATGGTTCGCAATCTTTGCGGGTCTTGACCGTGCGTAGCTACACGGCCTACCTTCGTCATCTATGAAACTCATTTATAAACTGATGGTACCTGTAGCCATCGGTGCCGCCGTCCTCACCGGCACCGCTGCCTCGGCCGCCGCCGGCCACCCGCACCGCGACGCGGTCATCGTCGAGGACATCCAGCTCGGGTCGACGGCGGCCTACGTGGTCCGCCCGGCCCACCCCGGTCGCCACCTGGCCGGCGTGCTCTACCTGCACTGGTTCGAGCCGCCGGCGTCGACGCAGAACCGCACCGAGTTCCTCGCCGAGGCGGTCGAGATCGCCTCGCACGGCGCGGTCGCGGTGCTGCCCGATCTCACGTTTCCGTGGCAGGGCGACCCGATCGGGACCGCTGCTGATCGGGCCAACATCGAGGCGCAACTGAAGGCGGTCGGCGAGGCATACCGGTTCCTGCTCGCCCAGCGCGGCGTCGACGCCGGCCGGACCGCGGTCGTCGGTCATGACTACGGCGCCATGTATGGGGCGATCCTCGCCCAGCGCACCCCGGCCGTGCGCGCGGCCGTGCTGATGGCCCCGGACGCGACGTGGGCCAACTGGTTCGACACCTACTGGCTCGGGCTCCCCGACGACCAGAAGGCCGCCTACCGCGCGCTGTTCGCCGGGCTGGACCCGGTCGACAACGTCTCTCGGCTGGGCAGCCGCCTGTATCTGCAGTTTGCCGGTCGCGACCAGTTCGTGCCGCCGGAGACGCGGGCGGCGTTTGCGGCGGCCAACCCGACGGCGAAGGTGTCGCTCTACGACCGGGCCGACCACTTCCTCGCCCAGCCGGCCAAGGACGACCGGCTGGCGTTCGTGGAAGCCCAGCTGGGCCTCTAACCGGCTATGACAGGCGCTCCAGGATCATCGCCATGCCCTGACCACCGCCGACGCACATCGTCTCCA
>Ga0207661_10001662_pt1 | contig 15164 bp, 12 predicted proteins | sample KBSC713LmetaG_FD_184337 | JGI IMG/M metagenome (GOLD analysis project Ga0207661, IMG submission 184337) | Corn rhizosphere microbial communities from Kellogg Biological Station, Michigan, USA - KBS C7.1-3L metaG (SPAdes) (version 2) | ecosystem: Host-associated > Plants > Roots > Rhizosphere ...
TGTTCCGGCCAGCGAAAGCGTTGTGCGCGATTTCCCAACTTCCTGCCAACTCCAGTCGAACTTGACGCCCGCCCTGCGGCCGTGGAGAATGACCCACATGCTGCTCAAACATCTCTCGATCGCGATCGTCGCCGTCACCGCGACCGCATCGCCAGCAACCGCCGGCGCTCAGGCGCGCGGTCGAGGCACTCCGCCGGCGAAAACGGCCGCCAAAGCGACGTCGCCGCTGGCCGATCCATCGAACCCGTTCTGGAAGACCAAAGCGCCCGAGAAGTTCACCGCGGAGGTCGAAACATCGCGCGGGACGATCACCCTCGAGCTGACCCGCGCGTGGGCGCCAAACGGCGTCGACCACTTCTACAATCTCGCGCGCGCCGGCTACTACGACGATTCGCGCTTCTTCCGCGTGATCTACGGATTCATCGCCCAATTTGGGATCTCGAAAGATCCCGCCGCGGCAAACCTCTGGGGCAGCCATACGATTCGCGCCGATTCGTTGGTCGAGCACAACACGCGTGGGACGATCTCGTACGCGCAGTTCAAGCCGACCGATCGCACGACGAACATCTTCATCAATCTGCACGACAACGCGAATCTCGATTCACTCAAGTTCGTGCCGATCGGCCGAGTGACGGCGGGGATGGAGGCGGCGGACAGCCTGTTCTCTGGATACGGAGAGCTTCCGTCGTCAGAGGCGCCATTGGGAAACCCTAAACGACTCTACGCCGAGACGAACAAGTATCTCGACGAGAAGTACCCGAAGCTCGATAAGATCATCAAGATCACGATCCACACCGACGCCGGCACGCCCCCGTCGACGCCGAAACGCTAGCGCTGTCGCGAATGGGAGATCGGCGAGGCGTCGTCACCTGGGCGAAGCGTTACGATCTGCTCATCGGGATCCTCACGCTCGGACGCGAAGGCGCCCTTCGTGAGAAAATGCTCAACCTCGGCGAAGTTACGCCCGGCGAGTCGGTACTGGACGTCGGTTGCGGGACGGGAACGCTCGCGATCGCGGCGAAACGACGTGTCGGCGCAAATGGGTCGGTTCGCGGAATCGATGCCTCACCGCAAATGATTGCGCGGGCTCAACAGAAAGCCGAACTAGCAAAGGTCGAGGTCGTATTCGAGACGGCACGGGCTGAAACGCTCCCGTTTTCCGACGCGCAGTTCGACGTGGTCCTCACCACCGTGATGCTTCATCACCTCCGACGCGCGGCGCGCGAACAATGCGTCCGCGAGATTCGCCGAGTTCTGCGCCCGGGCGGCCGGCTTCTCGTTGTCGATTTTGGGGTGAAAGGATCGGGACATCGTGGTCCGCTTGCTCACTTTCACAAACACGGACGGGTGAAACTGGACGATCTTGTGTCTCTCGTGGCCGACGCGGGTCTCGACGTCACCGACAGCGGACACACCGGAGTCGGCTCGTTGCTCTTCGTGCTCGGCAAAAAGGCACTTCCGGCGTGACGGGCGGTAATACGAATCCCGCTGTCATATAGATAGAGGCTTGGGGCTACCCCGAGCGCGGTGACGAAGGGCGCACGGTTTCCAAGGTGGTGCGGTATGCGCGCTGTTCGATGTGATGCCTGAGGTGCGAAGGCCATGATTGCCGCGGCGAAGTGTCCGTCGTGCGGTCACCTCTTCGAGCTTCGTGACGGATTCGGAGAACTGCTTCCGCTGTCGTATTGCTCGAGTTGCTCTTCATTCTATCCCGAGAGCGCCGGCTCGTGTCGCTGGTGCGGCACGCAACCCGAGCGTCCGCCGATCGACGGCAAGATTCTCCGAAAGGTCGGCATCGGGATCGCCGCGGTAGTCGGCTCGGTCTTCGTCATTCAAAACGCAGCGTCGAAGGGCGAAAGGCCGGTGGTGCCTCGACCAAAAACAGTCGCCGTGGAGAAGAAGGCGACGCAGCAACCGACGGCGCCGCTCGATTCAGACATCGCGATGGCGCGCGCCATGCTCGCGACCAACGACAGTCTCGCGTCGCGTCCCGCACCTGACAGTGCATCGAAGACGACACCCCCGGCGGTCGTCGAACAAGTAGCGATCGCGCCGGTTGCAACGGCGCCGTTGCCAGTCGCGTCGACTCCCGCTCCGGTCGCGGCAAAGGCGCCTCAGCCCAAACGGGTTGTCTCACGTTGGGTTCGTTCGGTATCGCGGCATTGGGTGACAGTGCGGTCCGGCGCGAGCAAGGAGGCGCGGATCATCGCGTCGATCGGCCCGAACTCCCGAGTCGAACTGGGTGAATCGCGCGGCGATTGGCGGCGCATTCGCGCGAAAGGCATCAACGGCTGGGTCGAACCTCGGAGCTCGTTCGAGGTCGCGTCGGCGCGATAGACGGTCGTCGTCGAGTCTGCGGCGCGGTATGCTTCTCGGTACCCACCCAACGCCGCTACCCGATGAAGCGACCCTCCCTATTTACTGTGTTCGTGCTATCCGCGAGCTCCGTCGTCGCGCAGACGCCGCGCGCGCTGATGCCGATCAACCTTGCGAATTCGGCGGAGGCGGGTTGGCTCAAGAAGCCGGTGCTCGCGAGCCGCGTGCTCGACGACATGACACAGCCGTCGACCTGGAAGTTCAGCGGCACAGGGAGGATGTCGTTCCCGGCCGAGCCACGGCAGAACGACATGCGTGTGCTGCGAGTCGACATGCAGATGTTCGTCGACAAGCCGGCCCCGACGCGAAACAGCCTGTCGACGGTCAATCTGCAGCGCGCATTCGCCGGCGAAGACTGGACGGGCTACAACCGGCTCTCGATGTGGATTCGCGCGGATGTCTCGGGATTCCCGATGCTGCCGCTGCAGATCGTCCTGCACAACGACGGCGCCGAGAAGGTGCCCGACGTCTACAATCGCGAAGGCACACACTACGTCACGCTGACGAACAACGTGTGGACGCACGTCGTGTGGGAGATCGAGCCGCTCGCGCGGGACCGCGTGACGATGCTCGAGATCGGGTACTGGGTGAACAAGATGCTCGCGGCGCCGAGCGACCGCGTCGCCTTCGAGATCGGAAAAGCGGAGCTCGAGAAGGTCGAGCCCGACGTCTACGAGGGATGGAATCTCGGGCCGCACAAAGTGGCGTTCAGCCACACCGGATATCAATCACGATTCTCTAAATCAGCGATAACGAGCGACACGTCGGCGCGCGACTTTCAGCTCGTGACGATGCGCGACTCCAGTCTCGAAAAGGTCGTCCTCCGAAAACCGGCGGCGCTCGTTCATTCGCGACTCGGCGATTTCCGCCAGATGGATTTCTCGGAGGTGAAGACGCCCGGGACGTACGCGATTCGGTCTGGCTCGACGACGACGAAGCCGTTCCGAATCGGCGACGACGTCTGGACGCGAACGATTTGGGAGACGCTGAACTTCTTCTACGGCGAACGGTGCGGGTTTGCGGTGCCGGGTTCGCATGGCGTCGATCATCTCGATTGGTTCGCGACGCACGGCGATCAGAAGATCACGATGAGCGGCGGATGGCACGACGCCGGGGATCTCTCGCAGGGCGTCATCAACACCGGCGAGGCGACTTACGCGATGTTCGCGCTCGCGGAACGATTGCGCGCGACCGGCGGAGATCCAAAGCTCGTCGACCGATTGATCGAGGAGGGGAAGTGGGGACTCGATTGGTTGTTGCGCGTCCGGTTCGACGGCGGATATCGCATCGGTTTCGCGAGTCACAATCTGTGGACGGACAACGTTGTCGGCGACGCTGACGACCGCTTGCGCGAAGCGAAGAACAATCCGAACTCGAACTACATCGCCGCGGCGGCTGAAGCGATAGCGGCCCGAGTGCTGAAGGCTCGCGATCCGAAGCTTGCCGCTCGCGCGCTCGCAATCGCCGCCGATGATTGGAAGTACGCGATCGTCGGCGTGGAAGGCCCGTCGACGTGGAGCACGCCCGCCTTTGCCGCAACGCGCGTCGAGCTGGCAGGAATTGGCGTGACCGCTTCGATCGAGCTCTATCGCGCGACACAGAACCGTGTGTATGCGGATAAAGCGGCGGAATTGGGAAAGGTCATCGTCGCGTCGCAGCAGAAGACGCCGGTTGGAAAGGATTTTCCGTTATCGGGATTCTTTTACACCGGACCGGATCGCGACACGATCTTCCACGACTTTCATCGAGGGAACGATCAAGCGTTCGTCGTTGCTCTGACGCAGCTCGTCGAAGCGCTGCCGAACCATGCCGACCACGCATCGTGGTCGTCGGCGCTCGCGCTCTACGGCAACTACCAAAAGAAGATCGCGTCGACGACAGCGCCGTACGGAGTATTGCCGGCCTACGTGTATCGTCTGGCCGACGATGTAAAGGAAGTCCCCGATTCCGGCGCGCTACACAACGCGACGCGCGAAGCGTATCGCGCGCAGGTGCAGTCAGGACTGGCGATGGGAGATGGCTGGTACCTCAGAAATTTCCCAGTGTGGTTCGCACGACGCGGCAACTACGGAGTGCTTCTCTCGCAGGCAAAGGCGCTGTCGGCGTGGGGCCGTCTCCGCGGCGACAGCGCGGCACTCGACCTCGCGCAGAAACAGGCCGAGTGGATCGTCGGACGGAATCCGTTCGCGCAGAGCACGATGTACGGCGAGGGCTACGACTGGGCGCAGCAGTATAGTGTGTCGTCGGGCGATTTCGTCGGCTCGTTCCCAGTCGGAATGCAGAGCCGGGGGACGACGGACCTTCCATACTGGCCGTCGCAGAACATGTACGTATATAAGGAAGTGTGGGTCCACCCGGCCGCGCGATGGCTGTGGCTCATGGCGGATTTACTCCGATAGCCCCTCGTCCCGAGCCTTCCCTTCGTCATCCCGAGCCTTCCCTTCGTCATCCCGAGCCTTCCCTTCGTCATCCCGAGCGCAGCGAGGGATCGCTTTCCAGGCGAGGCAGTTCAAACCACCTTAGTGAAAGCGATCCCTCGCTGCGCTCGGGATGACGAAGTGTCCGGACTGCGCTCCTCGGGATGACTAACGGTCAGGCTTCAATAAACGCACCGACTTCACATAGTCACCGAGCTGCATCAGATCCACCGCGTCCATTCCCGCGATGATCTGGCCGAGCGCCGAGAAGTCGCCCTCGTTGTGCGGCTGCGGCGTCTGCGCAAAGGTGTAATCCGCCGGTCCCGTATCGTATGCCGCGCCGGGTCCGCGTCCGCGGAAACGCGACGAGTTCCCGATGTTCGTTCCCCAACTGAGATTGCCGCGAATCAGACGGCCGCGACTGATCTCATCGCGCTGGAGCGGCTCGTTGACCAACACCGAGGCCTGCTGCGCGACGAAATCCGGAACGACCCGCTCGAAGCGAATCCGCTTCATCACACCCTTCGCGACGAGCGACAGCAAATAGTCGGACGCGAGCGGCGTATCGAGCACATTGAGATCCGTGTCGACATTTCCACGCGTCGTTTCCCAACGAAGACGCGGCACCGGCGATCCGTTGTACGCCGGCACAATTAGAGTTTCCACAATGCGCTTGTAGTCGGCATCCGTTCGCGCGCTACGAATCGGGCGATTCGATCCCCATACCACGGCGGTCTTCGGACCAAACGCACGACCGACAATGCCATACGCCGTCTCACTTGGCGAGGTCGGAAAGCGCTTGAAGAACGCATCGACGGCGCCGGGCTTTCGACCTTCGATATCTGCAAGCGTCTCGATCGTCGCTTCTTGCGCGACGGATGAGCTGTCTTTGATCGCGACAGCAAATGCGTTCAGCAGCGTGGGAACGTCTGATGCGTCGGCCCACTCCGAGATCGAACGGGCCGCCGCCGCGCGTATGGCGACGTCCTTGGACGCAAACGCAGCCGTTCGCGCGCGGCGACGAACCGCCGGATCCTCGAGCGTGTCAGCCAACTCGAGCCAGGCGCGATTCGCGATCGTGCGGACTTCGCGATCGGGATCGGTGCGCAACCCGACGAGGCCGGCGCGGCCGCCCACCTTGAGTTTCGCGAGCACACCGGCAGCCGCGAGACGGACCGTCAGCGACGTGTCCTTCGCCAGCGCGCCGGCCGGCTGCACGACTGCCGGAAGCCAAACTTCCGCGAGAGCCGTGAGCGCGGCTCCGCGAACCCACGATGAATGTCCGACACCCGTCGCCTTCGTCAATTCTGGAATCGCAGCGCGCGCTTTGTCTCCGCGAGATCCGATGCCTTCGGCTGCGGCGACCGCGATCCACGGATCGTCGTCCTCGAGCAACACGATGAGCTGAATCAACGAGGTCGCGTCCGGGTAGCTGCCGAGCGCGCGTACGGCTTCCGTGCGAACGCGACGATCTTTGTCCTCGAGGGCATTCGCCAACTCGTCGCGAATGTCTTGTGGATTCACACTCAACGTGTCGGACCGCGGACGCGAGAGACCGCGAACCGCCCACGCGCGAACGTCCGCCGATGAGTCTTTAGTCATGGCGAGCAAGAGCGGCATCGCACTGACGTCGCGCGATCGGAACAGGGACCAGGCTGCGCGCCAGCGGATTTCGGCATCAGGCGACTTCGTCCATCGAGCGATCGCCGCGGTATCGACCGGCCGAGGATATCGCCCCAACGAAAGAAGGGCCTCGCGCACGACGGGGGCTGTCGACGCGGTTGGCGCCGCAGTCGCCAAATAGTGCGTGAGCATCCCTTTCGCTTCGGCAGTTCGGATTTTGCCGAGCGCGCCCGCGGCTTCGCTCGCGACGCCGATTGGCGTGTCAGCTTTCGAGAGCATCGCATCGACCCAGCCGATCGAGCTCGTGTCGACGAGCTGCCCGGTGGCCCACATGACTGTCGCCAATACGACCGTGTCAGCGTCGGTGCGCATTCCACGAAGCAGTTCGCGTCCGTGCGGATCGTAGAGGCGCGCAATTGCGAGGGCTGCGCGTCGACGGAGCTCGGGATGTTTCGAGGCGGCAATTCTACGAAGCGTTGCGGCGTCGAAGTCGCGCCGGTCCTCGATGCGCTCGAGTGAGATGATATCGGCGACGTCTGAAGGCGAAAGCGGCGGCCGCTGTTGCGCCAACCCGTTTGCCGCGGCCGCGATCTGAAGCGTCGCGGCCAAAAGGAAAGATCGAATCACAGGTGTCTGTTGAAGGCAAACGGCGGTAAAGCAGGTCCTCCGGCCGCTTCACGGCCATCAGGATGACGACGTTCCCGTTCGCTCGGGAAGGAAGTGAGCATTAGTGTATTGGCAGTGCCGGCCGTTCGTAAGCATGCGCGGTCGCTGAATTTCGACTCCGAGTCGTCCCTCATGACCGATCCAAATTCGTCGTTTGAATCCGCGACCGTCGCGGCGATCCTCGCACAACGAAGCCGCGAGGATCGCGCGGCGATGCTCGACGATCTGGTGACGATGCTGATCGAGATAGTTCCCGGAGTGAAGGTCGAACGCGCACTAATTCGTCGCAATGTTACTTCCGTCAGCCTGCCGCTGGGCGAATACATCTATGTCCTCAAGCGGACGCCTGACGATTCGTACGAGGCCAGCCGGCAGAAGAAAGTTCGAGGCGTCGTGATCCGAACCGATCCGATGGAGCTCGACGCGCTTCTCGAGGAGCTTGGACCCGCGCTCGACGTCGAGCTGCGCCGAACGGAGCGCGGTCGCACCGCATTGCGTGACTTTCTGAACTCTTCTGGCTCTTAGGCAATCAATTTCCAAATAGGAGTGTCGATGCCGGACTACGTTCCTGGATCAACGGCGAGTCTCCCAAGCGGGGCTGCAGAGCGGTTGCGGTCGATGCGCGGAACTGGAGATCGGCCGGCGTTCTTCACGAGTGACCTGTCGGTCGACGAATTCCTTCTCGTCGAACAAGCCGGCTTCGAGGCGCTCGGCTTGGTGCTCGGCTCGTCCATCTATCATGTCGGCTTCCAGTGGCAGAAGTGGAGCGTGAGCCAGGAGCTGCCGGTGTTGACGCGAGCGATGTACGAGGCTCGCGAGCTCGCGATGACGCGCATGGAGGAAGAAGCGGATCTCCTTGGCGCCGATGGCGTCGTCGGCGTTCGGCTCGTCTTCAAGCAGTATGCAATGGACGAAGGCGTTCTCGAATTCCAAGCGATCGGCACGGCCATTCGACACCGAGAGCGCGTCGGAAGTTTCCGCACGAAACACAATCGACCATTCACGTCGGATCTGAGTGGTCAGGATCTCTGGAAGCTCGTGCGCGCGGGATATCGGCCGGTGAGTCTCGCGATGGGCGCCTGCGTGTACCATATCGCTCATTTGAGTTTTCTACAGGCACTCAAGCAGGCGGGCCGCAATCAGGAAATGACGATCTACACCGAAGCCACCTATGCGGCGCGCGAGCTCGCGCTCGAGCGCATGCAGGCAGAGGCGGTTCAGGACGGGGCGATCGGAATCGTCGGTGCGCGCGTCGAGGAGTCGAACTGGGGCTGGGGCGCAAACGCGATCGAGTTTTTCGCGGTCGGGACTGCTGTCGCGCCGATGTTCGATTCGACGCAGCCGCGACAGCTCGACGCCGTTCAGCAGGTCGTGACGTTCAATAGCGCAGGCTGACGCCGGACAAGCCAACGCGTATACTCAAGGGTGTGGAAGATCGCGAAGCGTTGGAGGCGGAGTTTATCGCGGAAATTCTCCGAATCGTCGGACCAGGCGCCGATCCGGAGGATTACGCGGTCGCGCCGAACACGACCGACGAGCTCCTCGAGATTCGAGTGCAGCGTCTTCGCGAGATCCCGAGCGGCATCGGCCACGATGAGTTGATGCGGCGCGTCGGTCCTCGGGATTCCGAGTAGTCAATGAAGCACTATCGAATCGCCGTGATTCGCGGCGACGGAATCGGCAACGAAGTCGTTCCCGCCGCGCAACACGTGCTCGATTGCGCGGCGAAGCGATGTGGATTCTCGCTCGAGTGGCGCGAGTTCGACTGGAGCTGCGAGCGCTTCGCCAAGACCGGCAGCATGATGCCCGCGGACGGACTCGATGTCCTCCGTCCGTTCGACGCGATCTTCCTCGGTGCTGTCGGTTTCCCCGGCGTGCCCGATCACGTCTCGCTCTGGGGATTGCTGCTCCCGATTCGCCGAGGATTCGAGCAGTACATCAACCTCCGACCAGTGCGATTGCTGCCGGGTATCGAGTCACCGCTTCGCGGCCGTGACGCCGATAGCATCGACTTTTGCGTCGTTCGCGAAAACACCGAAGGCGAATACTCGGACGTCGGTGGAATTCTCGACGAAGGCACGCCGACCGAACGCGTCACGCAGACCGCGATCTTCACTCGGCGCGGCTGCGATCGCGTCATGCGATACGCGTTCGAACTCGCGCGGCGCCGCCGAAAGAGCGTGACCTCCGCGACGAAGTCGAACGGTCTTCTCCATTCGATGCCGTACTGGGACTCACGCTTCGAAGCAATTGCGGCCGAGTATCCGGATGTCACCGCGGACAAGTATCACGTCGACATTCTTTCCGCGCACTTCGTTCGACATCCCGATTGGTTCGACGTCGTCGTCGCGAGCAATTTGTTCGGTGACATTCTTTCCGATCTCGGGCCAGCGATCGCCGGGTCGATCGGCATCGCACCGAGCGCGAATCTCAACCCGGAGCGAGACTATCCGTCGATGTTCGAGCCCGTTCACGGATCCGCGCCGGACATCGCGGGAAAGGGCATCGCGAATCCCATCGGCCAGATCGCGTCCGGTGCGATGATGCTCGAGCACCTCGGCGAATCAGAAGCGGCGAAAGTCGTTCAGGATGCGATTGAGAAAACACTCATCGATCCGTGCGCGCCGCGCACCGCGGATCTCGGCGGGCGCGCGACAACCGGCGAGATGACCGAGGCGATCGCCGCTCTCGTATAGAGGCGAGTTGTTCGGAAGAGTATCATATCGACACTGATTCGCGGCGGCGCGCCGATTCCTTCGTATCTTTCGACGGATGACCTACGCCGCGATCACCGGTTGGGGCGCGTGCATGCCGCCCGCGATTCTCACGAATGATGACTTGTCGACGTTTCTCGACACGTCCGACGAGTGGATCACGACGCGCACGGGGATGAAAGAGCGTCGTATCTCGCACGTGAGCGCCGTCGAGCTGTCGACCGTTGCGGCGTCGCGCGCGCTTGCTTGCGCCGGGCTCACGGCCAAGGACGTCGACCTCATCGTCTACGGCAGCTGCAGCTTCGAGGAGCAAGTCCCAAACGCCGCGTCCGCGGTGCAGCTGGCGCTCGGCGCGGAGCATGCGGCGTCGATGGATCTGAACACGGCGTGTACGAGCTTCCTCTACGGTCTCGCGGCCGCGACGGGAATGGTGCGCACTGGCGCGTCGAAGTGCGCGGTCGTGATCGGCGTCGAGTTGATCAGCCGGTTTCTAGACTGGAGCAACCGAAGCGTCGCGGTGCTGTTCGGCGATGGTGCAGCGGCGGTCGTCCTTCAACCGTCCGAGACGGAATCCGGCGTCATTGCATCGAAGCTCGGCTGCGAGGCCGATGCACGATCGACGCTCCGAATCCGCGGCGTCGGACTTGGCTACGGCGGAAGAGACATTACGCTCGGCGACACGAGCTGGGACTTCGACGGTCAGGTGATCTTCAAGCGCGCGGTCACCGCAATGAGTGAGTCCTCATCGCAGCTCTTGCGCGAGCACGGCCTCACAGCCAACGACATTCACCTGATGGTGCCGCATCAGGCGAATCTTCGAATCATCGAAGCTGTTGCGAAATATGCCGGCGTCTCGATGAGCAAGGTGATGCTCACCGTGCAGCGCTACGGAAACATGAGCGCCGCGACTGTCCCCGTTGCTCTCGTCGAAGCGCTCGAAGCTGGACGAATCGCGCCGGGCTCACTGCTGATGATGCCGGGTTTCGGCGGCGGACTTACGTGGGCGTCGCTGCTCGTCCGATGGGGCGATCGAGTCACTCCGATCGGGAAGTCGGAGCGTGCGCTGCCGCCGCCAACGAAGACGGCGCTCGAGATGGTCAATGAGATTCGCGCGGGTCAGGACCCGCACGGTCGATCGGCGGCCGGACTGGCTGTGCCCATCTGACGTCATCGAGGCCTGCAGTCATCCCTGAATTGCGTCCGCGGCGGTGTAGCCCGCCTGTGTGATGTCGAAGACCTCACGCTTGTCGCTCGTTGTTTCGACATAGCCGGCCTTCTCGAGCTCCTCGATGACGCTCTCCCACTTCGCTTCCGTACGAGGCGTCGAGTCTTCGTTGAAGACTTGATCATTCGCCGAGACCTCGAAGCCGCCACCGAACCGCTCGAACATGATGACGCCCTGAGCGCTCGCAGCTTTCAGTAGCTTTGCAGCATCCGCCGAGAGCGACGTCGATGCCGCCGTCGTCGCCGGCGCGGTCCCCGTGCCTCCGAAACCGTCCGAGTTCAGTGTTATCTGAAGCCCGGTCGACAGCTTATGGCGGAAATCGCCGACGTCGTTGTAGGTCTCGTACACACCGCGCGACTTGCATGAGTCGCGAAACGTCTTGAGCCCCTTGTACTGATCAGGGTCGACTGAATCGAGGACGGCCGGCGCCATCGAGAAGTAGAGCATTGCCGGTTTTTTCGCCGATAAGTGCTCCTCGATCTCCTCCACGGCGCCACTCGGGTAGCTCGCCGTCGGCGTCCCGATCCGCGTCCAGAAGATTCCGATGAGCAGATCGGCGTCCTTCAGGATTCTCTTATCGATGATCGACTGTGGCGCGTCGCCCATCTCGGGCGCGAGATCGGTCTCCCAACCCACCGGCAGCAAAACCATCCCTCGCCGAACGGCGTTCACCGCATTCCATTCGTGAACGACATCGCGAACGATGTCCCGCTCGGCCTGGACGTCGCCGGGCGAGGCGATCATGACTCGGTAAACAGTCGCGCTGAATGACATGACGAAGTCTTAATCCTGGTAAGGCCGCTCGGACGGCACCGCAACGTACCCACGACGGCCCCCGCTCGCACCTTGGCCGCCGGGCGCTGATTGACTTCATTTGTCAGTGAAACAACCCGCCCGAGCCCGATGTACAAACGGGTAGCCCGGCTGGGGTGACGGCCGTCGGCCTGATACGTCCGAAACGTGAAATGATTGCTCTCACACTCCCCGGCGTTGGAACCGTTGTTCGACTCGCGACAGTCGTCGTCGGAGTCGTGGCCACGATTCCCACTCGCACCGGGGATTTGAGGACCCATCCGGCCCCCGCGCCGAGTTATCAAGCCGCCGTCGCTCTGGCGCATTCCGAGCAGGCGATCGACGATAGCGTCGCAGTTCCGATGGGCCGGTCGATCTTGTTGACCCACGGGCATCGTACCGCTAGAGCGGTTGTTTTACTCCACGGATTCACCGATTCCCCGCGCCAGTTCGCCGATCTCGCCGACTCGCTTTACGCGGAAGGCGACAACGTCTACGTCCCGCGCCTGCCACACCACGCCGAGCGTGGTGGCGACGTCAGCCGCCTCGCCAGGATCACCGCCGAGGGACTTCGCGATTTCGCTGACGCCTCGACCAATATCGCAGCTGGGCTTGGTGACTCGATTACCGTCGTCGGTCTGAGCGCGGGCGGGACGATTGCAGCGTGGATAGGACAGAATCGGCGCGAAGTTCAGCGAGTGGTCCTCATCGCGCCGGCTTTCCAAGTCACGCACGTTCCCTCGTTCTTTGAACGAGCGCTCGTGAACATCGGATCGCGCGGCCCGAACGTCACGCATCGATCAGCCGGTGAACCAGAGCAGCCTGACCTCGATCCAGGGATTACGACGAAAGGCATCGCTCAGGTCTTCCGCCTCGGCATCGCGGTTCGGCGGTCTGCAAGCGATCTTCCGTCCGCGACACGCGAGCTGACGATTCTCTTCAATGCGCACGACGGCACCGTGAAGTCCGCGCCGATGATCGATCTGGCGAGGGACTGGGCACACAACGGTGGCTTAGTCAGCGTCTACGAGTTTCCCGACTCGCTGCATCTGCCGCACAATGTGATGGAAGCGGCGCACCGCGGCGGCAATGCGCTCGCCGTCTATCCGACGCTCAACGCGCTGGCGAGCGGCGGTGCGCCGCCGGCTTGGGCCGCTCAGCGACTCGTCGTTCGCTGATTCCACAGCTGCTCGGCGAGGAAAGAGCCGACGACGCGCTCGTATTCAGCGGGCGCGAAGTCATGAAGATCAACGTGGCCGGCGCCATTGATCTCCCAGAATCGCTTCGGCGCTTTGATGCGATCATAGATCGCTAAGGATTCTTCAATCGGAGTGTATTGATCCTCCGATCCGGCGAGCATCAACACGGGCTCGCGGACACTGGCGATTCGTTCGATTGGGCGCAGACTGTCAGCGTCGACGCCGATCTCTGGACCGACGAAGCCGATCAGGAATGGCGCGATCGCCGGACCGAGTACGCCGGCGGGCCCGAGCCACACGCGAAGGCGGTCCGAGACGGCGTCTCGAAACGTGGGATAGACCGACTCGAGGACCATCGCGTCCACATCGAGCGGCTTTGGTCCAACGAGCGCCGCCGCGCCGCCCATCGACACGCCGATGACGCCGAGTCGCTCACTTGGCGCCGAGTCTCGAAGAAATCTCACGGATGCCGCGGCGTCGAGGCTCTCGCGCACGCCAAAGGTGACGTGTTCACCGGGACTCTCGCCGCTCGCTTGAAAATCCGGCGCGAGCACGGCGTACCCGCGCGCATGAAGAAATCGAAGCCTGCCGAGCATGCTTGTGCGATTCGATCCGACGCCGTGAAGAAGGACGACGGCGCCGAATCCGGCGCGACCGGGCGCATACCACGCGCGGAGCGTGCTTCCTGAGTGACTCGGAAAGCTTACCTCAGAGATGCCGGCGATGCCTGCGGGAAGTTCGACGTTCGCGCGAGAGGGGCGGGCTAAGACACAACCGCCCTGGAGGATCAGGCAGATCCCAGATACGAGGTGCCAGGTTCTAGAAATTCGGAAGCGTGGTTTTATGTGAAGAAAGCGAAGCATTCCGATCTCTCTGGCACCGGGAAGTTGGCACCGGGTATCCGCTCTAGCGCATACCCTATTCCACGCGCGCAAGCACAAATCGCTTCGAGTGTTGCTCGTACGAGTGTGCGAGCGCCAACAATCGAGCGTCGGTTCCCGGAAGGCCAACAAAGGAGATGTTGCCGGCGGGCATTCCATCCGCACCCATTCCGGTCGGAACAGAAACCTCCGGAAGGCCGAGCCAGTTTCCGTACCCAAGAGTCGTGCGGACATCCGGCCACGGGTCGACGGCGCGCGGAGCGGGGAAGGGCATCGTGGGATATATCATCGCGTCGATTCGCTGCGCGCGGAACTCTTCCGACAGCTTTGCGATCAGTTCGGTGCGCGACTTCAAGAACGAGACGGCCGCGGGATTCCGCTCATACGGTTGATCGATGAGCTTCGCCATCTCACTCCACTCTTTCGGAAGGACGTCGTAGTACGCGCGATACGAAGCGAGTCCGCGTTCGACATCCTTACGCGCATCGCCGCCATGTGTTGAGAAATATCTAAAAAGTGCGTTCGCCGTCGCCGTCGGCGAGTTTGCGTTTGGCGCGACGTCGCCTCGACTCTTCGCCGCATCGGCGAACAAGGTCCGCACGTTCACTCGCGTGACGCTCGGCGCGAACGAATCGACGACAGCGCCGGCAGATTTCAGGTCGGCAACCGCGCGATCGAACACCGCGAGCGATTCTGCGTTCATCTGAGACCGCGGAACGTGAATGTCGACGACGCCGAGTCGTGCGCCGGCGAGCGCGTCATCGCGCAGCGACCCGAGGGAGCCGCGCGTCCACGGCGAAGTGAGCGCAAGTCCGTCCGACGCATCGGGTCCAGCGATCGCGTCGAGCAACAATGCCGCATCTGCGACGTGTCGCGCGAGCGGACCGTGTGTGTCGAGAACAGGCCACGTCGGAATCACACCGGTCCGAGGCACGAGCCCAAATGTCGGCTTCATTCCGACCACACCGCAGAACTGCGCCGGAATTCGATTCGAACCGCCGTCGTCGGTGCCGAGGGCGGCGAATGCGATGCCACATGCGACGGAGACTGCCGACCCCGCGCTCGATCCGCCTGGTGTCTTGACCCCCGAGCGATCGTACGGATTGCGCACCTGGCCTGACAACGTGCTCGTGCCGTTTCCGTGATAGGCGAAGTCGTCGGCGACGGTCTTTCCGAGAACGACCGCGCCCGCGGCTTTCATACGCGCAACTTCGATCGAGTCAGCCTTCACCGTATCGGGAAACAGCTTTGCCCACTCGGCGTTCGACGCC